>Ga0181561_10002246_pt1 | contig 17078 bp, 19 predicted proteins | sample 011ome_19_FD_133760 | JGI IMG/M metagenome (GOLD analysis project Ga0181561, IMG submission 133760) | Coastal salt marsh microbial communities from the Groves Creek Marsh, Skidaway Island, Georgia - 011510BT metaG (megahit assembly) | ecosystem: Environmental > Aquatic > Marine > Intertidal...
GATTTGTAACGCCTGTGACGCTTTCATAGTTAGCCTTTCTTTAAAAACATAGCGGTATTATATCACAATGTGATATTAAAGTTTAAAAACCATGTCCCTACTAAACAAAAAACATCACCACGTCAGACAAGAGTTTATAATGTTTATATTATTTCAGACTATATTTTAATAAAGAGCTAACTGCTAACGACGCGTCAATTCTATCTGTTTCTTTAATTGGTTTTAAGAATTCCCTATCTAAATTATATCCATACGTTACAACATCTAATAACTCATGCCCTACATAAACTTTACAAGCTTTAACTACTTTCATGTTTTTTCCTTTTAAAAAATACTTACGCCAATATTGTAACATAAGTGCACATTAAAAGTCAATAGCTAGGCAACAAAAAAGGCAGCACCCATACAAGCACTGCCTAATCCATCAAATATTAATCTACCCACGCAACCACCTCTCAATCGCCTCAACAACCACATCAGTATTACTCACCTGCACAGGCAAATCAACCGTTGTGTCATCTAGCATAGAATATCGCACTTCTGTAGGCTGTGCTGTTAGCTGCACATCTTCAAGCATATGCACATATTTCTGCCCCGTGCCTTTTTTGAGATATGCTACTGTGCAGTGTGGCTTGTAGTCGGTGTAGCTGGTGTAGTATGGCAGTGCCTCTGCTAACGTCTTATGCGCTTTTTCTAGCGCTGGTGAGTGCGCCTCAAACACTAACACATCGTAGTCGTCAGGCTCAAACAGTATGGCTGGTGATAACAACACTGTGCTAAACCGAATATCTGGCAGCATTTTCTGCACTACCTCTGGCGGTGTGTTTTCTAGTATGCCATACAGTAATGTCACATGCGGGTAGGTGATTAGCCCTGTGTAGTCTGCTGATTCTGCATCAGGGTCGACATACACGTCATCCTCAACAATAGCTGATTGCACGGCTTCCATGTTAACATCTAAGCCTAGCATGATGCAGCCGTAGTGTTCTAGCGCTGGGCTAGGTTCTGGTTTTAGCGACATAAAAAATCCTTAATTATTTCAAAGTTAAGAGCTTAACCGCCATCATTTGTGCCTGCAACATATCATGCAGAGACATCTCGTAAATACGGTTGCGTCTAGCTGCTAAATCATCTGAACCTGTAGAAATATGTTCAAGCATATACTTTTGAAGCATATCAATCACATCTGCCATGTGTTGCTTAACGATTGATACATTGTCAAGATTAGAAGGGTTAAAATTTAAGCCAACTAATTCTTGCCCAAAAGTTTGTTGCTTTGATTCTGACATATTATGTATTCCTTACAAAAAATTAAACAGCCGCAATTATAGCGACTGTACAAACAATCAATAAAAAACTACCCACGCAACCAACTAGCGATACGCCTCTCCAGCGCCTCCGCAGTCGTCATAGCATCCGCTACCTGCTTACCTGCTGTGCTAAAGCGCCTATTTGGCAGCACCTCAGCTCCCGCACCTTGCGAAATCTCCTCATGCGACTCAGGTGTAACATTCTTGCGCGGTGCATTACTACCCTTAGCGCCCTGCTTAACTGCGCTGATAAGTTGCTTCATGATATAATCAGTTAGTTCCTTCGGTGTTTTGAACTTATTAATATCAGCGATAGGCACATAATAATCTTCTATTGCCGTACCGTTGCTATCTGTAAACGACACTAGTACCCCGCCATCCATCATCTGCACCTGCTGAATTGACTGCACAAGCTGCTCATCAGGCAATGGCGAAGGTAGCGCCCGCTTCAACAACTCTACATCTTCCGCCGTTAAGCCTTTTGCCTCAATGCCAAGCGGGACAAGTATCGTAGCTAGCTCTGGGTCTGGCGATTCTAGCTCGTTAGCAGCAGCTACAGCAAGCTCACCCCCACTAAGAGGCGCATTACCATCACCACCTGCACCAGCACTCACGCTAGGCGTATGGCCCAACTGCAACAACTCACCGTGCGGTGGCGGCTCAGTAGCAAGCTCACTATTCGCCACATAAGGCAGCAACAGCGGTTCTACCTGCGCATCATCACCCTGCTCCACCTGCTTAACTACCTCAGCTAAAGCAGGAATATGCGCACCATCTAAGTAGATATTACACGGCAGGCAGCTCATAGTTTTGCCTGCGATAACGTCCTGCTCTTGCTGCACCTTATCAGATATAGCAACTATGTCAGATACGTCTTTATCCTCCACATAAGCAACCAACTTTTTTTGCTCCATCTCAGTTAGCTTAGCAAAATCAGCCGCACTGTGATAGCCATTGTATATTTTCTGCCCTACCCAGAATGTGCTTTGCACCTCTTTTTCATTTTCATCCGTAGGCTTGCTACGCAACAGCATCTCTAGCGCCTTACCCATCAGCCCGCCATTAGCACCCAGCCAATGTGCAAAGCTCTCACCTGCGCTAAACCCTGCACTACTGCTCAGTGCGTTAAAAATCTCCATTGCGGGCGACATTTTCTTGCCCGCTTTAGCAGTTTTCTCCGTATACTGCTGCAACAGTGCATCGCGCTTTTTAGCAGATTCTTCAGGCGTGAGCTTTTTTGCCGCACCTGCCTTAGCTGGCGCTGGTTTAGCTGTATTAGCTGGCTGTGCAGGTGCGTCTTCAGGTGCTTCAGCTAAGAACTGCTTAATGCGCTGCGCCGTGCTACCTAGCTGCTCATCTAGAACCTTACCTCGCACCATAACCTCTGGCGCTAAGTCAGGGTCGGGATTGCTCGCTCCGCTTGCTATCTCAGTGCCGTCAGGCATTGTGTAGGTGTCGCCATTATTGGTTAACTCTGCACCAGCGCCCACTCGGTTGGTTGTAGAGGTGCTGCCTTCGGTGGCTTTGGTGGGGCGAGGCTTGGTTGTGCGGGGGTGGGTTGCGTTGGCTTCTCGGTGCTGCTCGCGTAGGAAGCCGTTAGAGTTAGAGAAATTATCACTAAAATTATTTGGTTCGTACATTTGGTCAATCATCCCAACTTCAGCCTCGCCCAGAAAAGCGCCTATGCGGGCAAGAATGCGCTGTGCTTCCTCAATTGACTCCACCGTGCTCGCAGGCATGGCATCGCCTACCTCAGATTGAAAATTATAGGGCAAGCCGATTGGTTCTCTGCTACCAGTTTTTCCCCAATTTGTAAAGCCTACGCTTGGATACCCGCTAAAAACTTCCTCGATAGGCTCTTGCTCCGCTGGTTGTTCAGGTGAGGCGTTACCATCTTCTGCATTTTCGCCATAAAATCCACTGTCTAACGCAAGTACCGAAGAACCTACGTAGCTGGTATCGTGTAAAACACCAGGACTAACGTTGTTATAATTAACATAATTCCCAAAACCCGCATTACCAGCTTGCACCTCAGCAAGTACCTGCTCTACCACCCCATTAGACAGCACAGAGCGGGTGCGTTTTGTATTATTACTCATAAAAAAGCCCCCTTACTTAGTTACCTTTTTAGGTGCTACCTTTGCAGGTGCTTTAGCTGATTCTCTCATGCTACCGTGCTGCAACCCTTGCAACGCAGGTATAGGCTCAACATATCGCTCACGCGCTTCGTTAGGTGTGCCTAGCGTTTCCTCTAGCTCAGCGTCATCAAACCCATCACCTTCAGAATCATCTATCTCGTCGCCGTCATCATCTTCACTTAACTTTTTTTTTGATTCGCCATACCAAGAAGAGTAAGTTTCCTCACCCATGCCAACAGGTGTGGTAGCCCCAATAGAAATGGCATCCAGCGCCTCTTCTTCGGTAAAGCCTGCATCCACCATTGTTAGGTATAGTTCACCAGCAACTGTTAAATCACCTGTAACTGCATCTTTTAAGCCTAGCTGTGTAGGATTTTCAGGCAGCGCAGTGATTTCTTCATAGCTAGGCTGATATTGGTCTACTACGCGCGAGTTTGCAGTAAAATTTTCTGGTTCAACTGGCGTGTGCATATTGTCGTCAATCCATTGCTGGAAACTAGCATTCACTGAAGCTGGCGTTGGTACGTCAACCACTATCACGGTGCTGTTATTGGGGATAATATCAGCATTTACTAACTCTCTAAACGCCTCTTCTGGTGAATCTACAGTTTTGTCATTAATCTTATCTAGCTCCGCTAAGATTGCATCTGATTCAGTTATAATAGACTGCTTTAAGGTTTTAGCAGTACGGTCCAAGAATACTAAGTTCTCAACAAAAAACCGTTGCACTGATTTAACTTTTTTTGGCTGTTTTTTCATTTTTTGGTTTTCTCCTAAAACTTCTTGTTCTAACTCGAAATATGAGTTGTAATCCACAGTATCCATGTAATCTTGGCGTTTAGCTGTGCCTTTTAGTTTTCTGCTATCTAAGTTAAGTAACTCTTTAGCGTTGTCATCTCTTAACCCCAAAGATGCTCTGTTGATATGCCCACCTTTTTTGTATTTATACATTAAGCACTTTATATAATTACCTTTTTCTTTAACATCTCCTGATTCATCTACAACCTCATATAACCACGTCGCTCTATTTGATAAATCTGAATCATATGTAATTTTTGGTGTGACCACATCAAAATATTGAATCTTTTTAGATTCCAGTCCCAATGATTGCTTAGTTGTCATTCTTAAAATTCCTTAAAATCAATATTCTTTCTGTTAGATTATAGCACACACACCACCACCTTGCAAAAAACCACCCACACAGCAAAAAAGGCGGCCGCACCTCCACAGTACCGCCACCCCTAACGCGCCATTACTGGTTCGCGCCCTTGCCATTTGCTACATCAATAGCATCCTCATCTACTACTTCCAGAGCCTCGCCATACAACCATTCTAAGAAAGGTACGCCCGTGCGCTCTTCTACCAACCTAGCAAATTGCTCCGCTTCTTGCTCAGTTAGCGTGAAATCTTTGGTGAAAGAATCAATTGGAGACATATTAGCATTCCTGCAAATGAGTATTATACTCTCTTCTATGACCAGCGCACTTACTACACACACATATACGATAATCTGTATCAAATTGAGTTTCATTATTACACCAAGTGCAAAGATTTAATAACCCAACTTCCTCTAAATAATCTTGGATAATAGCTCTAGTTATACCAGATTCAATCAGTGGGAATACACTTTTAATATCATATTTAGAAGCAAGTTTAGTAAAACCGTTAAAAACATCTTTAAATATTTCAACTTTAGTTTTACCACAATCTTGAATTTCAACCGTCACAGCATCAGTTACACCCTGTCCCAGATACAATCTAGAGTGTTCTTCTAATAATAATGATAGAATCGGCATCACTGCTACCTGCGCGTGTCCTACCGCACTAATCTCTAAATTAGAAAAATCTACAGGCGTTAAAGTTATTTTAATTCTAGGGAATTTTTTTTCAATAAATTCTTTAATTTTAATCCTAGCAACCTCCTCACGGATTTGTAAATAATTTCCAAACTGTGTAGTTTTAATGTAATAGCATTGAATTGTAAAATTTTCATTAATATTATTTGGGCTATTAAATCTAGGATGCTCATTAATAAACGATGCTAAAGTATAAAGTATAAAAGTAGAATCTTGACCGCCACTAAATAAAACTTTTCGCTCACTGAAGGAGTCCACCTCATAAATATCTTTGAGGATTGAAAATTTTCTACTATTATTTGTTGCAAATAATGACATATTTCTTCCTATAAAAATATAATTATTTTTTCTTACCACCATCAAAATCGCTAGTCTGAATGCTAAAATCATCCACTGCAAACGCATCAATGCCAGCTGAGTAGTCTAGTGGTGCATTGGTTTTTGCCACCGTATTAAATAGCTTCCCAAATAGTTGATTAGCGTTAAATTGCTTTTGCTTATTCTCTATCAAGCGATAATTAACCGTGCCATCCTCATGTGGTAAGTCAACTAATATAGCAGGAGTAGTCCGCGCTAGGTTAAGTACCTTAGTAGCACCCTCTATATCAAACCCATATACATTAACAAGCAACTCCCTCAACCCTTTATACGTCATACCCTCATCGGTACCAAGAGCTGTATCGGTAAGAATAAAACGGTCGAGTTTAGAAGCTCTTATGATAACTGCGCTCACACCTACACCCCATTAACATTAGCATTCAGCTGCGCCTGCTTGCGGATATATTCTAACCGCGCCTCCTCTTGCTTCTTCATAAGTTCGTCCGCCGCACCATGCAAGCATTCTAACACTTGCTCAGACACCTTAACCAGTTGCTCACGCTGTTCTGGTGTGCTTAGACGTGCTTTATCATCAATACTGTAGTAGCTATCTACATAATAAGAGTAACTGGCATGGCTATCACGCAGCACATTGCCAAGCTGTGCGTATATAGTATTAACAGTGGCATCTACTGTAGGCGGGTTGCGCATCTTTTTGCGTAGGTTTGCTAATTCTGGGCTCATTGCATCAAATGTCTGTATACGCACCTGCGTTGGTAGCTGTAGAAGTGCCGTTTGCTGTAACTGGTGCAGCTTAACCATTGTCGCTACCTGCACCTGCTCTGGCGCTGCTTGCATTAGCGCTTGCACTTTAGCTGCGTCTGCAATGGCTGATAGAATAACAGCCTGCTTTTGCTCTTCCGTTAGCTTGTTCATGAGGCGCTGTATTTTAGCTGACTTATGAGGTGCTGCTCTCGCAAGCGCGCGCATTCTTAGCTTGGCAGCTAAGGCGTGAACCTGGCTTTTAATGTACATAGGCAAATGCACTAAACCGAAAAATTCCATAATCACTCTCCACTCTCTAACATAAAATACAACAATAAAAACAATATATCATAATTCTCTTTGTTTAACACAATGTCCTTTATTTCCTCTGGCGATAGCCACAGCGTTTTGCTTTTAGATTCATAATCTGTACCATCGCCAACTGCCTCATCAATTTCCATATCAGAAATTTTCATAACAAAGATATTAAGCCTCATAGCTAAATTTTTAAATATTGGCAATGCAGGTAAATCAATAACTTCAACCTGCTTAATATCTGCGCCTGATTCTTCTTTTAACTCACGAAAAGCAGCATCTTTAACATTTTCCTTATCTTCTACCACACCTGTAACCAACGTATAATATAAGTCTTCCCCTGTCTCATCCTTAATTAAATAAGGTGGGCAAAATTCACTACGCACGCCAACTTTACCAGTTTGCTTATCCATCGGAATGACACAAACTATATCATTCTCATATAAGCACTCATAAGGATGTTCCTTGGGTGACACTATGCTCACCCACTTACCTTGCCATAAGGTATTAAAATCTAACATAAAAATCCCTCATAAAAAATCCGTGCTACTCGCCTACTGCGAACCCTAAAATGACATCTTTCATTTTTTGCATTCCAGCAACAAAATCTACCCCATACAAATCTTTGTCACGAGCCATATCATAAGAAGCAATCTTATTTCTTAACAGCGTCAGCAACGCTTTTGCGTACAAAACATTGCAATCATCCCCATTGTAGCTATAACCTTCGCCATCTTCCACATATGCGCATCTATCAATCGCTGCATCAATATCGTCAAATAAATTAGACATAAAAATTCCTTTACAAAAATCAAAACAATTCCCGTAGCACAAATGCAGGCGCACCTATTCTATCAGCGAGCAACCGCACCGCGCTATCATCCTGCGAAGCCACACCTACGCCACCGCCTGCACGAACCACTTGCTTGGCTAGGTCGAGCAGCAGCGCCCATGAATCAGGCTTGTAGTAGGCTAACACATTCGCCCGCACCCACTCAGCCGCATCAATAGCGCTAGAGTCCACCTCAAACCGCACCAGCGACACCTGCACCTGCCCAGCCCAGCCGTGCAGCACAGCGTGTAAAAACGCCCGTAGCAGCACATATTCAGTCTGCACCTTAGATAGTCCCTTGCCGTTCATTACAACCAGCATAGGCACTTGCTCAACTAGCGTAACCCCCATTATATCGTAACTTGTCTCACGCACTTCAAAAACCACCCGTACAGAATCCCCCGCAGGTGCGCCGTTGTTTACCTGTATACGCACCTCTGGCATCAGCCGAGATAGCAACAGCCACACATCAGCACCCTCGCCGTACTGTGCGCGGGCTGCTTGGATAATGCGTCCACCGTATAAGGCTTGGCTTGCGTAGGCTAGGTCGTATACCAGCGATACCTGTAGGTTGCAATCAATCTCTAATAGATATGCGCCTGCACGGTAGCACTCGCAAAATGCCTGCGCTGTTATCTGCTCGATTAGTGGCGCTATACTATCGGCGCCGAATAAATCCAGCATGAACTGCGTGGCCTTATTAAAAGCTGCTTTCTGCACGCGCACCAACACAGGCTGCTTGCTCAGGTGGCTGAATAAGAAGCTGTAGTGGTGCGCCGACGTGATGCTTGCTTGCTGCGTGAGCAATGCGTGCATGGGTGGTTGCGGTGCTTGCACGGCTTGCGCTGTTATTGGCGCTGGTTGTGCGTGTGCTGTTCCCACTGCTACGCTAGGCATTTTTGCGCATCTTGCTTAAGTTGCTGTGTGAGTGCAGCTATCTTAATCAGCGTATCCGCAGTTGCTTGCGTAGGTGCGATTTCTTCGCCGTCGTAGTAGTACTTGTTATGCAGAGCTTCAAATAGTACGCTAGTGAAATCATTCCATATTACCATATCATCAGTCTCCTGTGGGTCGTCTGCAAAAGAACGCTCCCATCCTTTTTCTATAAGGTATTTTTGAAAATCAAACTTAGGCAGCGGTTGCAACTCTAGTCTAGGGATAATAATATCTATCACATCTTGCCAAAAGTCTGTAGTAAGCGCAAAACTTCCACCAATTTTAGCTACGTAATTACACTCAAGGGGGTTATTTTTTATATAATTCGGCAATGTAATGAAGCGGTTATCACATTTGTATACTTCCCTATCGTCCATAGTAGAATATATACATTTATAACCATTATATTTTAACAATTCAACAAAATTATCAGGAGTAATTTCAATCATCGCAGCACATCCAATAGAATGATTTAATTGTGTATCTACATTAATAATAGGTTCTAAATCTTTAGTAGTATTATCTACGTTAATAGATGGAGGTGTAGGATTTATTGTTTCGCTAGCGCTAATCGTGGGGGTGATAATATTTTCAGTGCTATATTTGACACCATTCACATACCAAGCATCAGACGTTGATAATCTTTTTTTTTCGCCACCATTATTAACCCAGTTAAAATCTGTCTCGTTATGATTCAAGAAGTAAGCAATGGAATAGTTGTCATCACTTGTTGATTTTAAAGAGTAGGTAACAATATCCCCAACTTTTAAAGTGATTTTATTTGGTATCAAAATGTCCTCACAGTTGTAAAGCTCATTATTTACTAAATAAAATTTCTCACCTATGGTTTGCATACTATAAGATTTACCGTCCTTAAAACACACAGTATTTGCAGAAGTAAAACTAGTTATAGTATGAACTTCGTTATCGTCTAGTGCTTGCAATGTGTCCTCAATTTTTAATGTGATTTTGTCATTATATCCAGCTATTCTAATTTTCTCAATCTCGGACACTGATATACCATTAATTAATTTAAAATGCGCAATATCGTGGTCCAAATACATACTAAAATTGTCGCTGATTGGGGTATCACCCTTATAACAAACTATCTCACGTTCAAGATTTACATCTTCTACCACATAAATATCATAACAAGTTTCACATACACTACCCACGTCAATCGTAACAATATGTTTTTCCATCATAAAATCCTTCTCAAATATTAAACTTACACAATTATAGCACACCTACAACCAACCTGTCAAGAACAATATTGCCCCTAAACAAAAAGCGGAGCAACCGCCCCGCCTAAAAACACCCCTAAGAAATCAACCGCCAACAAAAGCACCTATGTTAAGCAGCGTGCCAGCGACCGTAGCAGAATTACGCACCGCAGCAACCGTGCAGGCAACGCTATCTAGCACACCATCAGCAACCATATCAGCACGCAACACCTCCACAGCGGCATCATAGCCAGCCGTATAACCACCCTGCTTAGCAGATAGCTCCAGCACTTTATGTAGCAACACGCTAGGCTCGCCCCCAGCATTCTCCACAATCTTGCGGAATGGCGCTGTGGCAGCATCTAGCACAATCTCCGCACCCACTAGCTCATCCCCTGATAGCCCACTCATGAAGCCGTTATCTAATAGGTGTTGCCGTGCGTGTAGCAATGCGCTGCCACCACCTGCAACGACACCATGCGTAGCTGCCGTGCGTACCGCTGATAAAGCGTCCTCTGCTCGGTCGTATTTTTCTTTGTAACTTGCTTCTGTGTGTGCACCAATTTTAACAACTGCCACACCTGAAGTTAAGCGTGCAATGCGCTTCTCTAGCTTGCCTGCTAAGAACGCATCGTCAACAACCTCATCTAGCTCGCTACGCAACTCAGCAACACGCTCAGCAATCTTATCAGCATCACCCTTACCGCCTTGCAGCGAGGTGCTGTTTGCTGTCATAACCACCTGCTCAACTTCGCCCAAATCAGTAAGTTGCACACCCTCAAACGTTAAATGCTCATCATCAACTAGCGCCGCACCTGTGAGGTAGCATAAATCTTCTAAAATGCGTTGGCGTTGCTCCGCAAAATCAGGCGCATGTGCTGCAACGATTCGCAGAATACCACGTGCGTTATTAGAAGACAACCCACGCAGTAGCTCATCACTAAAGCTAGGCGCAATAATAATCATTGGTTTTTTTGTCGCAACCAGCTTTTCTAGCACAGGTAAAATCTGCGGTATGCTATTTATTGCCACACTAGACACCAACACAGCAACACTCGCACCAGCCTCACCTAGCTCGCTCACATCGCGCTCTTTATCAGTTACAAACGCCGCGCTTGCATAGCCTCTATCGAAGCTACCACCTGTTGAGCTGTCCACATAAGACGTTGCACCCTTAGCAGGCTCTAGCGCGACATACCCATCAGCACCCACTTTAGCATACGCCTCTGCAATCAAGCTACCAATCTCATCATCGCCGTTAGCTGAAATAGTTGCGACACGTTTCACCTGCTCGTTAGTAGCACATGGCACGGCTTGCTCATGCAGGTGCTCAATCAGCGCCTCCGCTGCCTTCTGAATGCCACGCACAATCCCCACGCTGCTACGCTTGCCTGTCGTTAGGTTACGTATGGCTTGCTTAGTTATGGCAGCCGTCAATAGCATGCTCGTGGTTGTGCCATCGCCTGCTATGCGTGCTGTTTGCGCTGATGCCTCGCGCACCAATTTAGCTACCTCTTGCTCATAGTAATCCTCTAGCACCACTGCTTTAGCAACTGACACGCCATCTTTTGTTACGATTGGCGTTTGGCTGATTGCCCCGTGTTGGTTGTGTGGGTGCGTTTGTATAGGTGTGGGTTTTAGCACAGCGAACTTGCCGCGCGGGCCTAAGGTGCAGCATACCGCCGCTTCAAGTTTTGAGACCGTGCTGCTTATGCAGGCGTAGATTTCGTCTTGCGATGTAATTAGTTCTTTTTTTTCTGTCATGTATGGTTTCTCCAAAAAAATATTAAGTTGAATCGCCTTGTTGTTACGTTTAGGTAGATTTCTAACGATATTCTAGCATGGCGGTTGAGGGGGTGCGGAAAACAAGGTGCTAGTTGTGGGGGTGCTGATAGCTAATAACCCACCATCATAGGGTGGGTTTCGCGGTGCGGCTCAGTTAGATAAACACCTACTATCAGCAAGCTAGCAAATTAAAAATCAATTAAATAAAGATAAATCTAAATCATCGGAGATTAAATTATTAATTAACATATTAAATGTTTCTCGCCCTTTTGGTGTAATCAAAAGTTGCACCCCAGCCTTGCTGTTTTTTTGATTAACAAATTCTTTTAGTTGAAAAAGCTCTGGCGTATGCTGTGCATAAGGCTTTAACTGCTCTTTAATGTCACGATAAACGTACTTATGGTCTAGCAACCATTTAACAAATTCGTTTTGTGGCACTTTAATTTCTTTAGCCGTATCACGAATATTTGTTAATAATTTGCGCTCCACTAAAGTATCAAAATAAGCAACTTTCGGTTTATCTGCTTCAATCTTATCTAGCGATTCAACTAATGCTAGCAATGCCCCTTTGTGTGTTGCTGTATTATGCCCAAAAACAACTAATGGGTTGTTATTTTCTTTTACTTCTAAAGCATACACTTTGGTTTTACGGATTGTAGGCAAAACATCAGCAACAACCCATTCTTCAAACTTTTCAGCTTCAGGTAATTTTGAACGCATAACTAAGCGGTATAAATCCCTCTCAGGGATTGTATTAACACCTGTATCAAACGTATCTAATTGATTTAATTTAATGTAACGTTTCGTTACATGCTTACAATGGTCAGCTAGTGCTTTACGGGAATTTGAATATCCAAGCTTGTCACAAACTTCCTTACCAATAAACCATAAAGTCCCGTCTTCCATTAATAGGGTAGTCAAATTACCAAATATCCCATGATTAAAAATCTCTTTATTTTGAATTTTTAAACTTTTTTCCATTAAATATTCCTTTTAAAATAATTAAATAAACCAGCACTTTGCAATCAAACCACAAATCATCTATACATATCTTACCACAGCACCACCTACTTTGTCAGGTTTTTTTTGCCGCACCTACGCACCCGCACCGAGCAAATTAACCCACACAGCCGCCTCACTATATAGCTGCGTATTGCCGCACTTGCACACATGCCAAAAAGCATACACCTGCTTACGTTCCTTATCAGCCAGCACCTTATCAGACCACACTTTGCGTTCTCTAAACTGCATTACCTTGCCGCACCTAGCACACGCACATACAAGGCTGCGGAGAGGTGCTACTGCGCTGTCATCGCGCAAGATAGGCTGCCCTGCAACAGCTGGGCGATTAACATCTAGCACCAACCCACGCAACATGCTGCGAAACTGGTTGAGCGTTAGCGTACCTTCTACGACTGCCACAACACCCTCTCCGCGCTGCACACGTATAGCAGGCTGATTAAGTAGCTTCCCGTTAGCTTCCTGCACCGCCACAGGGTTTTTAACACACGCCTTAGCAGGCTGCCATATGCGGTTGCAGTGATTGCAGTACAACCACCACTTATAGTAGCATGATTGGGATAGCTGCTTAGGTGTTATCTCGCTGTGCCGCCTAACTTCTAGCTCCGTGGTGCAGCATGGGCATGGCGCGGTTGCATTTTCTGCGTTATCAGCGGTAAAATGCGGTGCGTCAGCTGGGTTAGGTTGCTTAATCTTGCTAGGTTGCTGCGGGAATTGGTTGTACACGCGCGCCTCTATAGGGTAGTAATTGGTGCGGCATGTATCGCAGCAGTAGTAGTATGCTAAAAAATACTCTTTAGCTAACTTACTACTGTTGATTTCTGCGGTACGGTAGTGCATTGTGCCGCTTTTGCACTTCTTGCACGGCATTCTGCCGTTGGGTATATGCAGAGCTGATTGCGCGGTGCTAGTGCGATGCATTTAATAATTCCTCAACCTTAGTGATTACATCATAAACAACTGTTGGTGAATTGTAATAAAATCTACCTAAATCATTTCCAAATAAACGTTCTACATAAAATGATATAGCTATTCCATACTTATCATGAAACATAAAACTAATAACGGCATAATCCCCCTCGCGTTTTGGTCCATATTCAAATCCAAGCTCAGTTAATTGACATTGTATCTCAGCTATCTTTAACATATTTGAAATTTGTGGGTTACTCATGTATGCGTCTAATAGACTAGCTTTAGCAAACATAAGTTCCTGCTCAAACTCAGGCATCTGAACGCATTGATAATAATTGTCAGCGATGTCGTCACCAGTTAAACCTTCTGCAAAAGTCCTCAAATTATTTTCAATGTGACTAATTTCTTGTTTGAGTTGTTTAATTTGTTCCATTCTAGTTCCTTCTAAAAATATTAAAATCTATTTCTTATTAATCTTACTCATGATACTTATTAATCTACTTAATAAGTATCTTAATTAATCTTACCTACAATAACTACCTAATCAGATGTATTGCTATGGGGTGGGGGCTAGGCGACCTCTGTGCTGGGCAAAGATGTGTCCTAGTGTTGGCATAGTATAGACACAATTAGGGCTATATACAGGCAACGCCAGAACATACCTTAACCCAAAAACATTTGCTACGCACGAGTACGGCATTGGCATGTTTTTTAGCGGGCAGCTTTGCTAGTTACAGCAAAAAGCTCGTCATTCATTTTTCAGGGTTGACTCCTGTTGCACTGCGCCTGAATGAACGCATACAACCACACCTAATTAGGCTGAGTCATATGCGCGATGTGTGCGCTTCCACTGGTGTGCTCCCGCGGTAATGGGTTTTTCTGCGTATGCTTGCTTGGTTTTCGCTTACATACCTCATATACGCACCCCGCCGTCATTACTCCCGTCGGTGCTATATGGGTTGCTACCTCTTATGTGCTACCATTACATGCTGTCTCGTGCTACCTATGATGTTCTGCTTATGTTTTGCCTATGTGTGTTACCTTATTATGCTACCTACACAGCTTGGCTTTCGCTGTGCTGCTTTTGTACTTAATATGTACTACCTATCTATGCCACCAATTTAACTTTCGCCATTATAACACAAAATAAATTGTTTGTGTAAACTTTTTTAAAAGACTCAAAAACAAATTTGAGTGCATTAGTATAACATACTCGCTGTTTTTCGGCAATATAATTTTATAACAATAGGTTAATTCTAAAAAGCAATAAAAAATACTATTTTTAAACTATTTTTTAAACTAATTTTTATCTATGCCTTTTTGCATAGTAATTATTCAAAAATATATACACCACACTTTTACAGTAACCATACAGCAATTTGTGTAGCGCATATACAATATGCTGGAAACCAAACGTATTCAAAACAGATATTTATTCACTGAGTTGCTTTTTGCTGCACTGTTGCATTTCTGCCAAACTATTTTTCATCTTTTTTTTGTCCGCACGGAGAAACTCGTACCTAAACAACCAAAACTTGCAAAAACTGCACCTATTTTAGCACAACATCAACAACCCAACATAAAAATCCACACCTAAACAACCAGCACAAATTTTTCACACGCGCAGCTAAATCTGTGTTATAATGAGCGCAAATTGTTTTTTAGAAAAGGACACATATGTCAGACTTAAACAGCACCGTAGCAGACTTTATTGTTAGCGAAGTTGATACCTTCCTAACATGGTTAGAAGACAACCAATACTTCAGCACCGTGCAATCGCGCCAATACTGCCGCCCAATAGATAGCGCTGTGCGTAACAAGATGGATAGGCTTAATGCTGATTATCACGACTTAATCAAGCTCGACTGTAGATACGCTTATCTGCAACCGCTGCTAACCTTCGAGCCTGCGCTGAGTAGGCTAAATGTAAACATAACCTTGCACGAGCAGTACGCTGAATATGGAACTGAGCTTGACCGTGCAATCAACCTTAAGAGAGGGTTAAAATGAACTTACAAAAAGAAATCAAAGAATTACACCGACTATTCGCTAGGGATTTAGATAATGAATACACTCACATATTTGATTTTGCTGACGAGCAACAGGTTGAAGAAGTACTAAAACACATTAACACAATACAGGAATCAATTAATGCCTTAGTCGATATTAATTATTTACTGTGGAAAGAATACGACAAAAACGCACGTTGTGAAGAAGTGCGTTAATAGATGACAAAGAAAGGCAAAATGACACACCTACATTACACCAGCACCGAGCAGGACGACACCAATAACACCCTCGCAACCGCCACTGAGAGCGAGCTATACAACCTACTGAGCGAGTTGCGCCAACTCAGGCAATACTTTAGCGACCGCACCTGCAAAACCATGATAGACAGCACGGAGCTGGTGCGCATGGGTCTGACGGTGCAGGCTATACCTGAGCTGATTGGCGTGCCAGATGTGGCAGCAGCACCTAAAAAGCGCGCTCGCAGCAAGGGTGGCGCAGCACAATACAAGATGGAGCGAGTTGCAGCGACAATGCTTACACCGCAGTTTGCTGAGTGGTACGGGCAGCGCCTAAAAAGCAAGCACGCTAGCAAGATGGATACGGGGTTGCTGTGCAAGCTGTTCCCTGCGGTTGCTAAGCAGGTGCTGGGCGGTTCTGGGCGCTATGCTGAGTATGAATCTTATGCTGTTGCTGTTGAGCGAGTGAGCGCTGATATTCAGCGTGTCGAGATGGCGCTAGGCGTGATTAAAGAACGCAAGGCAGAGCAAAAGCGTGTTGCTGAGCAGGCTGCTAACTTGAATGATTACGCACGCACCTTTACAGTAGCACGGCGCATGAAGCGTGATATTGTGGCGCTGCTCGGTCCAACTAACTCAGGCAAAACTCACGAGGCATTTGAGTCATTAAAGGCTGCACGCAACGGCGTTTATTTAGCACCGCTGCGCTTGCTGGCGTTGGAGATATTTGATAGGCTAAATGCGGCAGGCGTGCCTTGCAACCTTATTACGGGTGAGGAGAAGATTATGGTTGAGGGGGCGCGACATACGTCTAGCACGATTGAGATAGCTGACTTTAATACTGAATATGAGGTAGCTATTATTGATGAGATACAGTTGCTAGAAGATGTATCACGTGGGTGGGCTTGGACGGCTGCATTCTTAGGGGTAGCAGCTAAGACATTGTATCTAGTGGGCGCACCTAACATAGAAGGCACAATCTGCACCGTAGCTAGCTACTTAGATGACAACCTAACAATCAAGCATAAGCAGCGCCTATCGCAGTTGCTGCCAACTAAAACACCTGTGCGGTTAGCTGATGTTAAGCGGGGTGATGCGGTGGTATCATTCTCGCGCAAAGGGGTGTTACAAAGTGCGCAAGAGCTTGCACAGCGTGGGCTAAATGTAGCAACTATCTATGGGGCGTTATCGCCAGAGGTACGCAGGGCACAGATTAGCTTATTCATGAGTGGTAAAGCTGACGTGCTGTGCTGCACCGATGTTATCGGTATGGGGGTAAATACTCCATCTGAGCGAGTTATATTTACAGCAGATGCTAAATACGATGGTGTTGAGGTGCGTAAGCTAAACGCTAGTGAGGTGCGGCAGATTGCTGGGCGTGCTGGTAGATTTGGCGTGACTGAGCATGGCTATTATGCCGGC
>Ga0181561_10002247_pt1 | contig 17076 bp, 9 predicted proteins | sample 011ome_19_FD_133760 | JGI IMG/M metagenome (GOLD analysis project Ga0181561, IMG submission 133760) | Coastal salt marsh microbial communities from the Groves Creek Marsh, Skidaway Island, Georgia - 011510BT metaG (megahit assembly) | ecosystem: Environmental > Aquatic > Marine > Intertidal zone...
GCCTCGCGTCGATGGACTCGGACGACGCGGAAGCGCGCGATTTCGACGGAGACGTTGGACGAATCTCCCGGCATAGACTCTCGGCATCCGCCCGCGTCGCCGCGCCGGCGCGCTCGACGGATCTTTCCGAATCTTTCCGAACTGTTTCCGGCGCGTCCGGCGTGACCGCGCTGACGCACCTGCTGCGCCACACGGAGGACCCCACGCAGCCGGCGTCGCTGGCGCACGCCGCGCGCGAGGCGATGGCGTCTCTGCTGGTCGGCCCGGCGTTCGACGCCGAGAGTCTCGGCGGCGGCGCGAGCGGCGGCGCGCTGCGCTGGATCGAGCGCCGGCTGGAACGCGACGCCGGAGGCGGCGGTTCCGCCGGCGCCGGCGTCCGCGCGCTCCGCAACCACCTGCGCACGAACCCCGCGCTGGCGCACACCGCGCTGGACGGGTGCTACCACGCGCACGAGAAGGTGGCCGCCGCGCACGTCTCGGCGCTCTCGGACCTGTACGCGGCGGCGGCGAGGAGCGCGGCGGCGAAGCTCCGGAACGAAACCTCCGCGGAGGAAACCGAAACCTCGGCCGAAACCTTCGTGGCCAAACCCTCGTGTCCCCCCGCGAAGCTGGTGGCGCTGGTGCTGTTTAAGCTGGTGCACCCCAGCGCGGCGACGCGGGAAGACGCCGTGGCGCTGCTGCGCGCGGTCATAGAGCTGGAGCTCGGCGGCGAGGGCGCGCGGGATCCCGCGGGATACAAAGCGGCGCTCCCAGAGCTCGCCGACGAAAAAGCGCACCGCGCGTTCCAGCTGGACGCCTCCGCCGAGCTCGCCGAGCGCCGGCCCGACTTGGGCGAGTTCGTGCTGGTGGAGGCGCTCGAGCGGCTGGCGGCGTTCCGTGACTCGAGTCGGTTTCTAAACGGCGTGCTCGGCGCGCTCACGCCCTGGGTCAAGCGCGTGCACCTGCCGCACATCGCCGCCGCCGGTCGCGCCGAGCGCCTGCTTCGCGCGCTGTACTCGGTGACGGCGTCGTCCGTCGATTCGTCGATTCGCGACGCGTCGTCGGCGGAGGCGACAGAAACGCTGTGGTTCGGCATGGGGAAGAGCCCCCGGAACGTCGTGCCTCTGCTGCGGTTCCTGGAGACCAAGGGGCTGGAGGACGTCGCGAGCGCGCACGCCATGGCCGCCTACTGCCGCACGGCGAAGCGCGCGTGCGCGTTCCTGGCGCGCGCCGCGCCGCAGCACGCCGTGGACCAGCTCGTGTACGCGGTGTCGCTCCGCGGGCTGGAGGCGAAGTACCCGCCGCGCGCGCCTCCTCGAGCGCGCCGGCGCCGAGCTCCCGGCGCGAGCGTCGCCAGCGCCGACGACGCCGACGCGCGGAGCGCGCGGAGCGGCACGGAGCGCTCGCAGAGCGCGTACAGCCTGGACGGCGACGAGGTGTACGACTCCGGCGACGAGCTTCAGGAACGCGAGGAGCTTCAGGAGACCCGCGTTAGCGCGCCGGACCTGGCCATCGTGCTCCTGGCGGAGGTGGCCGCCGAGCACGCCGAGGCGTTCCGCGCGCACCTGCCCGTGCTCCTGCACGCGGTGACCGCGACGCTCGCGGGATCGCCCGAGCCCACCGTGCGCGCGCACTGCAGGCAACTCCTCGCCAACCTCACGCGCGCGCTCGCCGCGCGCGGCGACCCCGCCGCCGCCGAGGCCACCTCGGCGTTTCCGCCGCGCGCCGCCGCCGCGGAGGCGGCGGGCGTCCCCGACCCGATGCGCGTCGGGGGCGGGTGGCGCGGCGAGGTGGGCGCGTGGGAAACCGCGCCGTCCGGGACCGCGCCGGACCTCCTGGACGCGCGGACGCGCGGACGGAGCTTCGAAGGCGGCGGCCACCTAGGCCGCGCGGACTCGTCCTCGTATGATCCATCAGCGCCGCGCGGCGCCTCCGGCGTGTCCCCCGCCGTCGCCGCCAGGGGGCGCGCCGCCGCCGCCGAGCTGCGCGTTCTGCTCGCGCGCCGCGGCGCGGACGGAACCGGCGAAACCGGCGCGAACGCGATGGACGAAATCGACTCGAGCGACGCGGACGAACGACAACGCACACGCTTCACTTACGGCGGCGACCGACGCGCGTACGATGACGGCGACGCCGCGCGCGCGAATGACGCGCTCGGCGGCGCTTCCTGGTCGCCGGAAGCCGTCGCGCGGCTGGTGGGTTTGCTTCCCGACGCGCTTTTTTTCGAACGGGGCTTGCGCGAGCAGTGGGCGGACGAAGCGCGCCGGTGGCTCCTGCGCGCGGCGTCGTTCCCTCTCGCCGCCGCGTCCGCGCGCGTGCTCGCGGCGCTACGCGTCCCGCTGGACGCGGACGCCGCGGACACGCTGCTGGCGGCGGCGTGCGCGTCGGCGGCGGCGGCGGAGGGGGGGACCGTCGCGCGAGGGCTCGGCAGCGCCTTCGGCGGCGGCTTCTCCGCGCGGACGGGGCCCGCCGGCGTCGGCCGGGATCCCGGCGGGTTCGGGACCCGCCAGAGCGTCTCCGCCGGCGCCGTCTCCGCGCGCTCGGCGGCGGCGGCGGCGGACCTGGCGGGCCTGCTCCTGGACACGCTGACCGAGATGTTCGTGCTCGTCGAGGGCGAGCGCGAGACGGTGGCGTTCGCGCACGTCTTCTGGGGCGCCGCCGCGTGCCTGCGCACCATGCACGTGCCCACGTACGCGCGCGCGGCGAGGTTGTTGGCGGCCATCGCCCAGGCGTGGCCGCTGGACGACCCCTCGGGCGCCGCCGTCGAGATCCTGCGCGCCGCCGCGCCCGCGCCCGTGGGAACGCCTCTCGCCTCGCTCGCGCCCGCCGCGGTGTTCGCCGACGCGCGCTTTTCGAAAAGGTTCCGGGGCGCCAAGACGCTCGCCGCCGCCGCCGCCGCCGCCGCGCACGAGGCGTGGCTCGCGGGGACGGACTCGCCCGAGCGGTTCGCGCGCATCTGGGCGCTCCCGCCGCCGCCGGCGACGCCGGCGCCGGCGATGCGCCTGGCGGACCTCGCGCCCCTGCTGCTGAAGGGCCTCGCGCGGCCCTCCTGCGCGGCGCACGCGCTGCGCGCGCTCGCCGCCATCGCGCCGGCGGTGGGCGTCGGCGACGCCTGGGGGGGCGAACGCGCGCTCGCGCTGGTCACGGCGGGGCTGCTGCCCGCCGCGCTCGCCGCCGCCGCGGCGGCGGCGGAGGCGGCGCCGGGACCTGACCCGGCGCGAAGCCCGGCGCGGTCCGCGCACGACGCCATCGGCGTCGGCGAGGGCGTCGCCGCCGGACGGTGGTGCGCCGCGGGCCTGCGCGCGGCGGCGGCGGCGTCGCGCGACAAAAACCCCCGCGCCGCCGCGCTCGCCGCCGCGCTGGAAGGCGCGCTTCCCGGCGCCGGCGCGTCCTTGGCGGCGCCGCGCGGGCGCCGCACGGCGCCGCCGCCGCCGGCGGCGCGCGCGGGCGCGGGCCCGGACGCGGCGCGAGGCGCCTCCGCGCCTTCTTCCTCCCCCCACCGCGCCTCCGCGTCCTCCCGCGTCGCGTTCCTCGCGGACGCGGTCGCGGACCCCCTGTTCCGCTTCGTCGCGCCGAAACACGTCGCCGCCGTCGCGAAGACGCTGGTGGACGTCGCCGTCGCCGCCGCGCGCGCGGCGCGCCGCGCGCCGCCTGAGGACGCCGCCTCCGCCTCCTTTTTTAAAAGTGAAACGTTCGTGTCCGCGTGCCTGGAGCTCCTGATCCGCCTCGTCGCGCGCGCGTCCGCGGACCCGGCCGCGAAGGCGGCGCTGCTGGAGGCGCCCGCGGGAGGCGCCGAGCGCGGCGAGCCGGGACGCGGCGGATCAGGAATTCAAAGCTCTACGGCATCGCCGCCGCGAACGGCGTCGTCGGCGTTTGCGCCGGCGGCGGCGTTGCTGGAGGGCCCGCACAGCGCCGCGGCGCTCGAGCTGCTGCGCCGCGTCGCGGAGCTGGGGGACGAGACTAATTACTCATACGAGCGAAGTCCTTCGGATCCGCGTGTCGAGTCGACGCCCGCCGAGGACGCGCGAAGTACGGCGAAGTACGGCGCAGCCGCGTGGCTCGGTGCGCCCTCCGCGATGTGGAACTCGGTAGACGCCAACGGCGGTCGCGCCGTGGACCTGATGTACGGCGTGGCGGCGTCGGGGCGCATCGACCCGAACCAGGCGTCGCCGCCGGCGTGCCTCGTCGGCGACTCCGCGGTGTGACGACGAGCGCGGCGACGACGAGCGGACGTGTTCGGACGTGTTCGGACGTGTTCGATTCTGCTCGCTCGTCATGGAGAGCCAAGAAACGCGCGCCGAGTGTAGCCTAACATAGTCTGTAGCTAGCTAGATAGCCGCTACGGTAGTAGCATCGTAAAAAAACGCGCGCGGTTGAACCTTCGGGTCCGTCTCGTCTGTCCCGACGTCGTCTCCGTCGTTCGCTTTTTTTGTTCACCTCGCGGCGGATCCGCTCGTCGACCCCCCGTCCCCACCCCCCTCTCCCCGCGCCGCCTTGAGCACAGCGCGCGTCTTCTCCGCGCGCGGGTCGTCCGCGTTCCTGTACGCGCGGATGCGCCGCACTTCCAGCGCGAACGGCCCGGAGGCGAACGTCGGGTTGCGCGCGCCCATCCCGAGCTCGAACTTGGAGAGCATCAGCTGCAGGGACTTGACGCGGTCCTTGCGGAACGCGCGGAAGTCGGCGGTGTTTTCGTCGACGACGTCCGCGCGGAGCACCGGCTTGAGGTCCGCGAACGGCACGTCCACCTCGAGCCACTCGCCCTCGGTCGTGTCGAAGGAGGCGTGCCACGCCAGTCCGAAGAAGTCATCGACGTCGCGCGCGATGAGTTTGTACCGCCGACCGTCGCCGCGAACGTCGAGGCGCACGCCGTGGTAATCCGACAGGTCCGCGGACTGCTGGAAGTTGCGCGAGCGCATGGAGACGAACCCGCCGCCGTCGCCCTCGACGACGCCCGAGAGCTTCGCGCACATGCCGCCCTGCGCCTCGGGGAGCCGCACGAGCGACACGGAGGCTTCGGACCGACCGCCCATCACGACGTCGTTCAGCGCGCCCCACGTCTTTTCGAAGACGCCGGGTTGGGTGTCCGGCGAGTTCGCGGAGAAGTCGAACAGGACGAGCTGGTTCTCGGGGTCGGCGGCGAACGGGCGGCCGGGGGAGTCCGTGCGCGGGCCGGGGACCCACGGCAGGACCTGCTGCAGCGGCGAGCCGCCGAAGTACTCGATCTCGCGGGCGGCTTCCTTCGCGCGAGAGGGGAGGAGCGCGGAGAAGATCCCGGACGCCCACCAGGAATCTTTTTCGTCCCGGCCGCTCGCGGAGGTCACCGTGAGGCGAGCGCGCGTGTTTCGCGAGGCCGCGCGTCGACGAGAAGCGCGCGAGTGGAGCGTGTCCACGAAGCGCGACGCACGAATCGCCGAGGGTGCGCCGAACGCGAGCGTCGTCATCCTTCTCCGGGAGCCGCGCGTCCTCCCGCGCGTCTGGAGAGTGGATGTCGCCTACGGCGTCGTGGCTTTTTGTGAGCTTTTTTTCGTTTCGTGATTTCCGAGAATCTTTTTGCGCGCCAAACGACGCGGCACGGTCAATCCCTCGCGCGCCCCGCACCCGGCACATGCGCCCCTCTTCCCGCTCCAGCGCGCTCGTCGCGCTCGTCGCGGCGCTCGCCGCGACCGCCCCCGCCGCGGACGCCGCGCGCTTCAACTCGCTCAAGCGCTCGCTGTCCTCCCCCTTCGCCCGATCTCGGAACGACGCGGAAACTCGCGCGACCCTTGGGGAACCTCGCGCGTCCCTTCCCGAATCGTCCGCGCTGGACCTCGCGCTGCTCGCGGTCGAGGCGGAGGCGCTGGCCGCGCGCGCCGAGTTCGACGCGTTCCTGGCGAAGCACGAGAAGACACTGCGGTACGCCTCGGACCCGCGCGAGTACGTGCACCGGCTGCGCGTGTTCGCTTCCAACCTCGCGGTCGCGCGGGAGCGGCAGCGGGACGACCGCGCGAACGGCGGCACCGCGACGCACGGCGTGACCAAATTCATGGATTTGACCCCGGAGGAGTTTCGCGAGACGTACTTGGGCGCGAAGGTGGACGTGGACGCGCTGGACGCGTTACGCGCGAAGCGAGCGTTAAACGCCGACGATGAGACGAACACGAACACGGCGAGCGAAGATCAAACGCCCTTCGCGTCCGTTCCCTCGACGCTTCCCGACGCGAGCGAGACGGAGCTGGCGTCGCTTCCCTCGTCGTTCGACTGGCGCGATCGCGGCGCGGTGACCCCCCCCAAGAACCAGGGCGCGTGCGGTTCGTGCTGGAGCTTCTCCACCACCGGCGCGGTGGAGGGCGCGCACTTCCTGAAGACGGGCGAGCTCGTGTCGCTGTCGGAGCAGCAGCTCGTGGACTGCGACCACACGTGCTTGGAGGACGAACCCGAGGCGTGCGACGCCGGGTGCGACGGCGGTTTGCCGCTCAACGCCATGAGCTACGTCAAGCGACGCGGTTTGGATTCGGAGGCGCGGTATCCGTACAAAGCCGTCGCCGGCGAGTGCGCGTCGCGGCGAGACGGGCCGAGCGCCGTGAGCACCATCGCCGACTTCGGGCTCGTGAGTCAGAACGAAACGCAGATCGCGGCCGCGCTCGTGAAGCACGGACCTCTGTCCATAGGCATCGACGCCGCGTGGATGCAGACGTACGCGGGCGGCGTGGCGTGCCCTTGGATCTGCAACAAGCGCGCGCTCGACCACGGCGTTTTGATCGTCGGGTACGACGGCGACGGGTCGTTCGCGCCCGTGCGTCTGCACAAAGAGCCGTACTGGATCATCAAGAACTCATGGGGGGAAAATTGGGGGCACCAGGGCTTCTACCACATCTGCAAGGACAAAGGCTCGTGCGGGCTCAACAACATGGTCGTCGCCGCGATGGGGTAGTCGTAAAACGCGGGACGTCTTTTTTCATTTTTTTCATTTCCTGTTTCGACAACTTTCCGAGAGTCTCGCGACCCCGCCGCCCGAGCCTCACCCATTCCATCCGGCACCGCGCTCACCACGCTTCCGACGATGTCGGCCGCGGTGGCGGTGCGCGCGGTGGTGGCGCGCGTGCGCCGAGCGTCGCTCGCGCTGCCGCGCGCTCGCCGCGCGCGCGTGCACGCGCCCTGGTCCGCCCCGCCCCCGCACGCGGGGACGTGGCCGCGCGGCGCCCGCGCGATGGCGTCGTCGGCGGCCCCCCCGACCCTGGACCCCGCGGACGGCCGGTTCATCACCGAGCTGGAGGTGCTCGCGGTGCGCGCGCCGCGCCGCGAGATCGGCGGGCTCATGCGCGCGCTCAAGAAACACACGCTGGCGCGGCCGCGCACGCGCAAGGTGGTGCACCTCCCCCGCGACCTCGGCGCGGGCGGCGAGGAGACGTCGCTCATCCTGCTGGACGAGGCGACGTGCGCCGTCGGCGCCGACGCGGAGACGCTCCCGCGCTCGGTGAGGGAGGCCGTCGGTCTGCTCGCGGGCGAGGCGGGCGTTTCCGGAAACGCCGAGCTCACGACGCACGTGCTGATTCTGGGGTACGACGCGCTGAGCGCGGAGGAGGCGCTGCGCCGCGTGTTGCCGAGCGACGTCGTGACGCCCACCGGCTTTGAGACGGCGGGCACCATCGCGCATCTGAATTTGCGTTCGCCGGAGCACGACGCGTTTCGGCACTTGATCGGCGCCGTGTTCCTGGACAAGCTGCCGCAGATCAAGACGGTGGTGAACAAGACGGGCGAGACGGGAGGGCCGTTCCGCACGTTCGCGATGGAGGTGTTGGCGGGCGAGGGCGGCCGAACCGAGGGGCCGCTCGTGACGCGCGTCTTCGAAAACGGCATCTCGTACGATCTCGATTTCCGGTCGATGTACTGGAACTCGCGGCTGGGCACGGAACGCAAACGACTGGTGGACACGTTCACGAGCGAAGACGTCGTACTGGACCTGTGCTGCGGCGTCGGGCCCATCGCGCTGCCCGCCGCGCGCGTCGCGAAGGCGGCGTACGCCAACGACCTCAACCCGGACGCCGTCGCGTTTCTGCGGCGCAACGACGCGCGGCACTTCAAGCGGACGGGGGCGCGGCTGGCGGGCATATCGAACGAGAACGCGCGCGACTGCGTCGCGCGGATGGTGCGCTTTCGAAACTCGCCAGCCGAGTGCGAAGCATCTTCCGTATCGGATGTCGGACAGGACACACATCTTCGATCCGAGGGGTTCGAAGAGAGGCGCGCGGCGACGGACGCGTCCGCGTCCGAGAGCTCTCTTCCCGCGTTTCCCCGCCACCGTTTCACGCAGGCGGTGATGAACCTGCCGCAGGGAAGCCTGGATTTGCTCTCGTGTTTCGCGGGCGCTTTCGACGAAGAAACCTGGCCGCCGCAGACGCTCCCCCGCATAAACGCGTACGCGTTTTCCAAAAGCCCCGACCCGGAGCGGGACGTCGGCGTCCGCGCGGCGGCGGCGCTGGGGCTCGATCCGACGCCCGACGCGCTGGGGGACCCGGAAACCGTGCGGTACCGCCGAGTGCGCGCCGTCGCGCCGGGGAAGTACATGATGCTGCTCAGCTTCCGCGTCCCGGAACGGGCGGCGTACGGCGCCGCGAGAGAGTAGCGTCGTAGCGTCTCCGCTGGCGTTTTGGAGCCGAGGAAAGAAAGGAGCCGAGGAGAGTCGAGGAGCGGTTACGGCGCGCGATGCCGTACAGAGAGCTCGTACCGGGAGCGGCGACGTGTTTTTGTATGTATCGTATATCCACCAAAAACACACGCGAAATGAAATACGCGCCTAGGCTCACCGCACGTTCGCGAGGGGGCTCCTCGCGACGGCACCCATGCCCCTGCCGGCGAGGTCCATGATGGGCGACCGGCCCGGCCCGCCCGCGCCCCTGGCGGGGCGGCCCGCGCCCATCACCTCCGCGGCGGCGGCGGCGGCGGCGGCGCCCAGTCCCGCGGCTTTTTTTTTCTTCAAAGCGTGGGACTCGCCCAGTACGTCGCGGCTCGCCCTTTCCCGCCCTGACGTCACCGGCGACCCGAACGCGGAGAGGCCCATCGCCGGCGTCGCGGGCGACGCCACCGTCAGCGAGCGCATCTTCTCTCCCACGCGCGCCACCAGGGACGGCGTGCTCGTCGATGGCGTGTTCGTCGAGGACGCGTCGGTGAGGTTCTCCTCTTCTTTCGCGGCGGCGGCGGCGGCGGCGGGGCCGGGGCCCGAAACCGGGCTCAGCCCGAACGCGCTCGAGCGCCGCCGCCGCACGTCGCGCTCGCCCTTCTTCGCGTGGTCGTTCTTCGCGCTTTTCGCGCTTTCCGCGCTTTTGGCGCGACTTTTCGAAAAGTCGCAGTCGAAGCACCGCCTGCACGACGCGGCGTAGCACTCCGCGCCGCCGATGAGCTCGAGCCGTTTCGACGCGGTGTTGACGCGCTTGGTGAAGGCGGCGTCGTCGCCGCAGCGCGCGCACACCGCGCTGAGCTTGGTCACCTGCTCGGCGATGGGCACCAGCGACAGCACGTCGTTGAAGGGCTCGCGCTGGAACGTCGCGTCCAGCGCGGCGACGATCACGGTCTTGCCCGCGCGGGCCCACGCCTCGCACGACTCGGCCAGGTCCCCGAAGAACTGGCCCTCGTCCACGCCCACCACGTCGAACGCGTGCACGATGTTGGAGACGTCGGCGAGTTTAACGCACGGCACGGCGGCGAGGGACTGGCGGTCGTGCGTGATGACGTGTGACGTCTTCGCGTCCCTCGCGAAAGCCTCGCGCTCGTCTTCGTACCGCGTGTCGCCGGCGTACTTCACCACCAGGCACTGGCGGTTCGCCACCTTGTGCCGGCGGATGCGGCGCGCCAGCTCGGTGGACTTGCCGGAAAACATCGGGCCTGCTCTCGGTGCGCGTTTTCGGGTTTTGTTTTTGCGCGTGGGAGGCGGTGACGGTGGGGGAAGCACGCGGCGGGGCGGGGTTCGACGTCAGCACAGAGAGCGGCGGTCGGTGAGCCGGACTTGCCGACCCCGCGGCGGGGTCGCGAGCGGCGGGGTGCGCGTGCGTCGCCTCGGGCGCGGTGGTCCGCGCGTCGAAATCGAGGCTCGCGTCGGGAGGTCCGAGAGACAAATGCGCGGCGCGCGTGCCCGGTTGTCGCGGGGGCGCACCGAAGATGACTTGCAACGAGCCCCGCGGCGCGTGCATGACCGTCCCCTCGACGGAGTGGTAGGCGTCGCTCATGGTGACGGTCGGTTCGTGTCGTGCCGCGTGCCCGCGCGCGCACTGAGTGGCCCTCGCGCGGCTGTGGGTCTCGATTTCAAACGTCTAAACGGACTTTCGGCCGCTCCCGCGCCAGAGTCCCAGATTGCAGATTCCGCCAAACCTGGCGCACGTGGCGTTTCGTCGCTTTGCGTCTCCTTCCTTCGCAGTCGCTTCCAGACCTGGGGGCACCGGCGAGGGGCGCCATGCCGCCATCCCTGTACCACGAGAAGCAGGTGAGCCTGCTCTGCGGGCAGCACGCCTTGAACTCCCTGTTGCAGGGCCCCTACTTCACCGCGGAGGACCTGACCGCCATCGCCGTGGAGTTTGACGAGCGCGAGAGGAACCTCATGCGCGAGTCCGGCGTGGAGAGCGCGGACTTCCTCAAGTACATGGCGGAGGATTCCGGGAACGCCGCGGCGGACGGTAACTACAGCATACAAGTGTTAACACGCGCGCTCGAGCAGTGGAACCTGAAGTGCCTCCCCGTGATGAGCCAGGAGGCGGGCACCGCTTGGCAGGCACCGCAGCGCGAGCGCGCGTTCATCTGCAACCTCGACCGCCACTGGCTCACGCTGCGCCGGTGCGAGATCGCCGACCCGAATGTGCACGCCGGCGGAACCGGCGGCTGGTGGAACTTCAACAGCACGTTCCCCGCGCCCCGGCCCATCTCGGATCTGTACTTAGCGGAGTTCCTGCGCCAGCTGCGGGACGAGGGGTACGGCATCTTCGTCTGCCGCGGGGTGCTCCCCGAGCCGCGCGGGCCGGGACGCGCGCCGGCGTACGCCGGCGCGCGCGTCGCGACTCTGCGCGACTCGGACGCCGGCGCGCACGGCGCGTGGGTCACCGCCGCGGAGGCGTCCAGCCTGAACCGGGCGCAGGAGGCGAGCAAGAAGGCGACGCTCGCGAGGGATGCCGCGGCACGCGCGTTCGCGAGACTGGGAAACGGGAACGCCGCGTCCTTCACCGTCGCCGGTGAAGGACGCGCCGCGGAGGAGGACGCGGAGGAGGCGCAGATGCGCGCCGCCATCGAGGCGAGTCTGATGATGGGACCCGGACCCGGACCCGCACCCGGGGGAGCTTTTGCCGGCGAGAGGGGCGCCGCGGCGAGCTCGGACGACGACCTCGCGCGCGCGCTCGCGGCGAGCCTGGCGACCGCGAGGCCCGGTGTGGGCGGCGCGCAAAAACGCGCCGCCGCGGAGATGACGGCGATATCGGCGGGCGCCGACGAAGACGCCGACCTCGCCGCCGCCATCGCGGCGAGCGTCGCCGAAAGTGACGCGAAAAAAAAGGCGAGCGAGTCTTTGTCTCCGCGTCGCGACGCCGCCGCGCGGTCGGCGTCTGGAGGGACGCTCGGTGCGTGTGCGGACGATCAAGGCGACGATCAAGGCGATCAAGGCGATGTTTTTGAGCCTTTCCTGGAGCCCGAGCCCGACATGAACGACGCGGACGCGATCGACGTCGCCGTGCGCGGCGGCGGCGCGCGCGCGCGCCGGCGGTTCCGCAAGGCGGATCCCGTGCGGTCGCTCGAGGCGTGGGTCGGGCGCGTGCTGGGTCTGGACATGCGCCGCCACCAGCTCGCGACGTCGTTCCCGAGGAAGGCACTGACCGACCCGGACGCGACCCTGGAGCAGGCGGGCGTGAGGGACAAAGACGCGCTCGCCGTCGAGCCGAAGCGGGGGTGATGAGCTTGAAGACGCAACCGTAGGTGCCGACCACCACGACGATGAAAGCGTTCGGACAACGCGCGGTGTTGTGACCGAATTTATCTGTAAATCATGTCAGGGTAAAAGCTCACTGCGCTTCTGACCGCGCTTCCAACGTGCCTCGCGGCACACATCGAGCCGCGGCTGTGTCGTCGCCGGCTGTCGAGATGCCCGCCACCACCACGCTCATCGGGGGCGGTCTCGGGTTCTGCATGCAGATGTACATCAACGCCCTGCGCAAACTCCCCGTCCTGCGCAGTGCGTCCCCGGAACCTCTCTCCCCCGTCTGCGAAGCGTCCCGAGACGCACGAAGCGGATCGGACCCCGATTTAGGGTTTGCGCCTCGACGCGAGCCCGGCGCCCCGCGCGGCGTTAGTCGGATTCGCGCGCGTGCGCGCCGCCTCGAGCGCGGCGGCGCGCGCCCCGGCGCCGAAACCGCGCCGCCGCGACCCACCGGGGAACGCGCGGAGCGAACATCATGTGCGCTCGCCAAAAAGTCAGCCGAGGCAACCACTGACCCCCCGCGTCCCCTCCTTCCCTCGACAGACCCCTGGCAACACGTGTTTTGGACCGGCGCGGGGGCGGGTTTCGCGAACTGGAACGCGGAGTGGGAGGCGAAGCTCCGCAAGGAGGTGGACGCGATGAACGCAGAGCGCCAGGCGACCAACGCGAGGTTCATGGAGTCCATCGTCAAGGGCGAGTCCAAATAGAGGCGCTGATGACGAGAGCGAGCCGGCGCCCTCCGAGTCTTCTGACAGCCAGCGACGTAGGGTCGGAACGACGCCACCGATTGTAACCATATGGTGTGACGCGTGCGGACGACTGCGAGTTCTCGTGGTGTTTTACACAAGTGTCACGACGTCGCGAGCTCGCGGCTCGCGGTTCGATCGAACGTCACTTCGTCGCGCGTCCTCGCCTCGCGGCGAGTTTCGAATCTGTCTAGTCGAGGCAGATGGTCCCGTCCCTGTCGACCGCGAAGTCATCCTTCTTGCGTCGCTTCGCCTGCCCTCCTTCGGCTTCGTCTTTGACTCCGGGGACAGCCGCGACGACGGGATTGATGATGCCCTTCATCTCGAGCTGCGAGCGGGTGGCGTAGTTGCGAACAACCGTCGCGACGGGGAACTGGCCCGCCTTATCCCAGTATTCATAGCGCTTCACCTGCCCAACCTGCAAAGCCTGAACCTTGGCTCCCGTGGCGGTGGCGATGGTCGCTTTGGCATCCTTCATCGAAGCCTTCGTCAGGGGCTTGATGATCTCGCCTCCCCTGTTTGCGAATTGCGCGAAGTTCTCGTCGCGCACTTCGCCTGTTTCACGCGCAGCCCAAAACTTCACCGCGACGGTGCCGAGGTCGGGGTTCCTGGGCGGCGCGGGCGCCGCGCCCCTGCGACGAACCTCGGCTCGGGGCAGCGTGAACAGAAACTCGCTGATCGTGTCATCGACGTAAGAAAGCTCTCCGACGTTTGCCTGGAACCCCTTGATCTCGAGCGCATCACCGCCGTCGCGCGGAACGAAGACGTGTCCGCAAGCTTTTTTTCCATCGACGAACACCTCAATAAAAACAGCCGAGTCGGCGTTGCTCTTGACCCGCACGGAGTACGGGGTCGCGGGCCAGGACTGCTTGTACTTCTCGCCGAAAGGGTCTTCTTCTTCGTACTCGATCATCTTAGTAGAGAACGCGTTGAAGCTGGACCCAACCCACTTCTTCTCGTCGGGGCCCGCGTGCACTTGCAACGGCTGCGAGATCGAAGAAGCGAGCAAGTTTACGTGAGAAACTCGATTCGCACTCGTCGTCGCGTCACTCGGCGCGCGCTGTCAAACGGGCGATTCACATACCTGACCATCTACCAAGATGTCAACCTCGAAGTCTTCCGCCTTGGGCGCCATGACGGCCGTCGGAAGACGACCGCGCGCTCGTTTGTGACACAGATCCAGTGGGTGCCAACATTGAGCGCACTTGAAAGAACTCCGCAGCGCCGCGCCCGCGTCGAAAATTAACACCGACCACGAGAGCTCTGCTCTTTCTGGGAAAGCCTCGGAAGGCCTCGGTGCGCCGCGTGGACCATCTCTCGGCCTATTCGCGGCGATACACCGCGGCGCGCACCGCACTCCCCGACCCGACCCGAGGGCGCGCGGGTCGAGCGAGGCGGCCGCCATGGACGTGCAGATGCGAGACGAACCAGGCACCGACGAGACCCCCCGCGAAGACGAGGAGGTCCGAGAAGCCCACCACGACGCCGTCGCCGTGCCTTTCACCCCCACGCCCACGCGGCCGGGCATGAACCCGCGCGCGACGCCCTGGACGCCGTCGACCCCCCGCGTGCGCTTCCCCGCGTTCAGCTCGGTCGGAGCGCCACACGAGCACGGGACGCCGCACCCGGGAACGCCGCAGACGCCGCACCCGGGGTCGCCGCTCACGAGAGGCTCCCCGCTCGTCACGCCGTACGCGCCTTACGGCGTCTCTCGTTTCCCGCCGAGCCGGGGAGACGCGGCGTCGCCGGGCGCGGCGCGTCCGGCGCCCCCCTTCTCCGCTCGCCGCTCGCACGAACATCGGCGCGACGCCGCGTCTCCCCGGCTCGGCGGCGCCCTCGGCCGACGCGCGCACGCGCCTCCTTCGTTGCCGGACGACACGCGGGGCGGAGGCGCGGCGCGCCCCCGGAACGACTACAGCGCGCACTTCGTCGCCACCGGCGAGCGTCCGCAGAACTTCATCCTGGACGGCGCGTCGTCGGCGTCCGCGCGGCTGGAGCGATTCCCGACGCGCAGAGAGCTGGCGGCGCTGAAGAGGGCGCACGTCGCGAGGCACGCGCAACCGGCGATGTGGCTGAAGTGCGACCTCGCCGAGTTCGCGCTGGAGCCCGCCTCGTTCGGGAACGTGCTCTTCGACGCCATCCTCCTCGACCCGCCGTGGCGCGACCCGCGGTGGCCGCCGGCGCGCGTGGCGGCGCTGCGCGTGGACCAGATCGCGGACCCGCGCGGGGCGTTCGTGTTCCTGTGGTGCGGGGACGGGAACGACCACCTGCTGGAGCGGGGCCGCGAGTGCCTGCGCGCCTGGGGCTTCCGGCGGGTCGAGGAGATCGTCTGGCTCAAGACCAACAAAGAAAAACGAAACGAGCCGGAGGCTTTAGGGACCCGAGGAGCTTCGTCCCCGCCGCCCTCGCGTCCCGTGCTGCTCCCCACGAAGGAGCACTGCCTGGTGGGCATCCTCGGCAATCTGCGCCGCGACCGCGACGGGCACATCATGCACGCGAACATCGACGTGGACGTGATCGTCTCCGAGGCGCCGCCCGACGCGTCCGACGACGCCAAGCCCCTCGAGACGTACGACGTCGTCGAGAACTTTTGTCAGGGCCGCCGCCGTCTGGAGCTCTTCGGGACGGACGCGAACCGACGCGCGGGCTGGGTGACGCTCGGCGAGTCCCTGTCGGACTCGAACTTCGACCCCGCCGTGCTGGCGAGCCACTTCGCGGGCCCCGCCGGGTCCGCCGCCGGCCCGACCCTGCCCAGGCACCAGAGGATAGAGGCGCTGCGTCCGAAGACGCCGCCGTTCTCGAGGTCAGGGACGCTCCACCCGTGAGGAGGCACGCGACGCTTTCGCGACGAAGAGAGGGTGTGGGCAGTGAGAAAACGCCACCCGCGGTGATCTAAGATCGGGGCGAACGCGTACGAACGTACAAACACTATTAAAAGAATACCGCGCGAACGTCGCGCGCGGGGTACAGCCGGGTCGCGAAAACGCGACTCGGGAAAAAATAAACGCGACGGCGCGTCGCCATCCGCGGCGGATCCCGCCGCGGGATTTTCGTCCAACGGAGAAGCGTGTCCGCTCACCATCTCCCCGCGCGGTCGAGCTGCGCCAAGGAAACCTCGCTCTGCGTGTACGGCAAGCCGCCACGCGTGCTGCTCCGCAGGTGTCCCAGCCCGTCGTCCGTCTCCGCAATCTGCTCGGACCCGTCCGAGTCGCGCCTCGCCTTTTCCTTCTTCACCGCGACACCCTTCCCGCCCTTCCCCTTGACCAGCCCCGAGTTGGCGTCGCTGCCGCCGCTCAGGCGGCTCCGTCTGCCCTTCGTCGTCGTGACGCCGCCGGTGGAGTCCTCGGAGCTCTGCTTCGTGGGCTCCTCGCTCTGCGCCCTTTTTCCCAGCGAGGGCAGGTCGGGGCACGACTGCGCGGCGGCCATGCCCTCCGGCAGCACCTTGGCGAACCGCCCTTTGATGCGCGGACGATTATCCGCCAGCGTCTTGCGGCACTCGTACCTGATCTTCTTGTGCCCGAGGTGCCTCGCGAGCCTTTTCGCGCGGTACCGCTGCAGCTGCGCCTGCCGCAGCGCGCTGGTGGCGAACGGGCGCGTCAGCGTGGTCTCCATCTCGCCGACGTCGCCGACGGGCCCCGATCCCGACGTCTTCTCCCCTCCGAAGCCCGCGTTGTTCGTGCAGTCGCTCGTCCCCGAGTTCCCCGATGAGTTCGAGCCTTGGTTCGTGCCGTTCCCGCGCGCGTTCGTGTGGTCCTCGCCGCTTCCCTCACGGTCGTGCCGCGCGTTCGCGCTGGACGAGAAGATCCCGCTCGGGTTCGCGGGTTGGATGGAGAACAGGTCATCTCCGAACCCCCCGAAGTCGGAGTTGTTCCCCTGCCCCTCCTGCTCCATGTGCAGCAGCGACGACAGCGGGTCGTCCCCGCCCGCGTGCCCTTCCATAATGTCGTGGCCGCCGGGCCCGTGACCCATCAGGTCGTGCTGGTGCATCAGCCAGTCCATGGACGACGGGCCGGGCGCGTCGCCGTCGTGGCCGCCGTGGTTCACGCTCCGCCGCTCTAACGACGGCAAGCGATTCACGTACCCGCCCGCGGGCTCGCACGGCTGGCACGCCGCGTCGGCCTTCAGCTTCACCGCCATGGGGATCCGCTCGTGGCGCATCGCGAGCTGTGAGGGACGCGAAAAGGTTGGTGGTTCACGTGTATTTTTTCGTGGTGGACGCGTGTGGTAGGACGAACGGTCAGTCGAGGACGCGCGTCGTCGTCGTCGTCGAGGAGGGACGCGCTCCGAAGCGAGCGGCGAGAAAGGAAAAAAACACACTTTTTACCAGACTCGTCCCTCGGGTCGGTCTTGGCGTTTTCGGAGGAGTTTCGTCTCGTCCGCGGAAAAAAACGCGTAGGGCATACGAGGGACCGGAGTTCGCTCCGC
>Ga0181561_10002249_pt1 | contig 17074 bp, 12 predicted proteins | sample 011ome_19_FD_133760 | JGI IMG/M metagenome (GOLD analysis project Ga0181561, IMG submission 133760) | Coastal salt marsh microbial communities from the Groves Creek Marsh, Skidaway Island, Georgia - 011510BT metaG (megahit assembly) | ecosystem: Environmental > Aquatic > Marine > Intertidal...
CGCGTGGTTCCGATACCACGGCGCCGCCTCCGTCTCCTGATGATACTGCAGCGATTGCCCCCAGTTGCTCTGCGGCGTGTACCTCGCCGGCCAGTGCAGCGTGTACACGTCCACGTAGTCCGTCCCGAGGCGCCGCAGCGACCCCTCGAGGTCTTTCTTGATGTTCTTCTTCGTGACGTTGCCGCCGCCGGTGATCTTCGTCGCGATGACGAGCTTCTCTCGGCGCGACCTGTCCTTCTTCATCCAGCTCCCTATGATCCTCTCCGTGTCGCCCTCCGGCCTCGAGCGGTCCGACGGGATCGGGTACTGCTCCGCGGTGTCGAGGAGGTTCACGCCGCACTCCAGCACCGCGCGGTCCATGAGCGCGTGACACAGCTTCTCGTCCGGGGAGTTGAAGTCCGCGCCTCCCCATCGCTGCGTCCCGAGCGCGAACTCGCTGACGAGGATGTCCGTGTCCCCCAAGCGCTTCCGTCGCATGCCGTCGACGACCTCCGCGACCTCGTTCGTCGAACCGACGTTCGCCGCGCCCTGGGAGAACCCGCCCGCGTTCGCGCTCGACGACGCGCCCTTCGCGGCGTTCGACGGCTCATCACCGCCGAACGGGAAGAGCGAGCCGAGTCCGGCGGCGACGACGGGCGACGCGACGACGGTCCGTCGCGCCGGTCGCGGCGTCGACGCGCGTCGCTCGTCCGTCGCGCGCGTGGACGGCGCGCGCTTGAACGCGCCGTGCACGCGCGATGGCGTCGAGAGCGCGTGCATCATGGCGTGGTGCGCTCGAGGGAGTGCTGACGTAGAACACGAAACCGATGATGCCGACGTGAGGCGCGACGACCGCTCTCATCATCGTCAGATCTGACGCGGGCACGTCTCTCGCTCTCGCGGCGACGTCGAGCGCACAAGCGCCGACGCGGCCGCCCGTCGTCGGGGATGACCGAGGAGGGCGAGGCTCTGCCGGCGGCGAACGACGCCGGCGGAGGCGCCGCCGCCGACGCGAAGACCCCCAAACCCGCCAGAGGAACCAGAGGCAAGGGCGGCGGTGCGACGGGATCGCGCGCGGGCCGATCGCAGCGCGCGACGCCGCCGAAGATGCCGTACACGGGCGCTCTCGCGGGGTGGGCCGCGTCCGCGCCGCCGCCGACGTCGATGGGGCTGGGTTTAGGATTAGGGCTAGGGATGATGCACACGCCGCCGCCGATGTTCAACGGCGGCGGCGGCGGAGGAGGAGGAGGAGGAAGAGGAGGCGCGTCGGTTCCGATGCATCCCTCCGCGCTCCGGTACGCGGCGCACGCAATGACCACCGGGAAGATGGACGTCGGGCACGTCAACAAGCGCCGAAGAGTCGGCTCGAGGCACGCGCCGATTCCGCTGGACGATAACGCGCTGAAGCCGTGCCTGTTCTGGCGGAACGGCCAGTGCAAGAACGGCGACGACTGCGGGTACCTCCACGGCGACTCCCCCGTGCGATGCCAGACGTTCAACACCAAAGCGGGGTGTCGATTCGGCGACAAGTGCGCGTTCAAGCACGTCCGGGGACCGCTCGTCGTCGACGAGGTCACGGACAGGGACGACGTCGACGGAGACGCCGATGGTAACGGCGGCGCGAATCCGAATCCGAATCCGAATCCGTTCGCGACGCACGCGAGCAACTGCGGGTGCGACTCGTGTCACCCGCCGCCGCCGGTCAAGGTGCGGTACGTCGCGCGCGGCGGGGGCGGCCGCGGCGACCGCGGCGACGACGGGAGCGACAGCGAGGACGGCGAGATTCTGGAGGTCGTGGAGGATCAGGGTCTCGAGGACGGGTCGCACGTCGTGGGGGAGCGGACGCTGAGCGCGGAGGAGGTGGCGGCGCGTGACGAGACGCTCACGAAGTGCTCAGGCGCGGTGTCGTGCGGGGAGACGACGCGGCATTGGGCCGAGTTTTTATCCGGCGGCGTCGGCGGCGCGCACAAGGGGCGGCCGTCGAACGGGCTCGTGCCGTTCTGGAAGAAGGACAACGAACGCGGGAATTAGATGAACCGCTAGCGAGTTACAGTATGTTTTAGGGTTGGTTTTGTCGTGAAATCATGACGACGCGACGGCGTGTCGTTGCTAAGTTGTTTTGGTGGTACATCTCGCCTCGTCGTCGCTCCTCCGCGCGCGATCGACCGCTCGCTCGCTTAGAACCCTTCCTTGCGGTTCTTGCCATGGTACAGATCGTCGAGCCCTTTGACGAGGAGACCAGTCGCGACGCCCGCGAGCGTGAGCGGGATCGCGACGGACGTCAGCTTATCCTGCGAGTAGGCGAAGAGAGAGAGAGGAAGCGGCGTGAGTGAGTGTCGGCGACGATGATGATCGGGCGACGAACCGAACGCGGCCCGTTGGCTGCGCGAATCCTCCGAGCGCGCGCGGGGAGGTCGAGTCGGGTTCCGTGCGCGCACCAGGGAGCCGCCCTTCAGGTGGATGAGGCCCTTGGAAGCCTTGAGCGCCTGGAAGAGGAAGCGAGGACGAGGGAGCGGGGTCGCGCGTCAGCGATCGCGTCGCGGCTCGCGGGACGAGACGAGGGGGCACTTCTTTTTAGGGTTCGCGCGCGACCGTCCGCGCGGGCGCTCGCGCGGCGCGCGGCGACGCGGCGAGCGCCGGGTTCGAGCGCGGGAGCGACGCGCACCTTTTGGGCCGCGACGACACCGGGAGTTCCGGACATTTTGACGGACGCGACGACGAGACCCTTCGCGCGTGCTTCTATGAGACCGCGAGGCGTATCTTCGAGGCATTCAAGAAGCAGGCCGCTGGCGAAATCGCGCACGTCCGACCGAACACGCCAGTTGTTACCCCCACTTTCGGGCGCGCGCCCTCGGCCGCGCACCATGGGTCTCTTCGGGATGTTCAAGAAGAAGGACCCTAAGGACATGGTACGGGAATGGCAGAGTAAGCTCCGGGCGGAGATGCGGAACGTCGACCGACAAGTCCGAGGTGCGCGCGCGAGAACTCCAGATGCGTCCGCCGGCGACGCGACGCGCGAGCGAGGGGCACGGTGCCTTTCGTCGTGCCTCCAGATTCGAGACCGCTGACCTCCCCCGATCCCGCCCCCGTCCTCCCGCCCGCGCGCGTCGCCCTCGCAGACATCCAGAACGAGGAGAAGAAGGTCCGGAAGAGCATCAAAGACTGCGCGAAGCGGAACGACATCAAGTCCATGCGCGTGCTCGCGAAGGAGGTGGTCTCGTCGCGAAAGACCGTCTCGAGGCTGTACCAAAACAAAGCGCAGATGAACTCGGTGTCCATGATGCTCTCGGAGCAGCTCGCGACGGTGAAGTCCGTGGGGCACCTCACGAAATCCACGGAGGTGTTGAAAGCGATGAACGCCCTCGCGCGCAACAAAGCCGCGAATGACACGATGCGAGAGATGTCCAAAGAGATGATGAAGAGCGGCCTCGTGGAGGAGCTCGTGGAGGAGGCGTTCGAGGACATGAACGGGGGCGCGGAGGACGTGGAGGAGGAGAGCGAGAGCGAGCTGAACAAGGTGTTGGCGGAGATCGCGGGCGAGAGCGTGGCGCTGATGCCGGAGGCGGGGAAGGCGCCGGTCCCGGTCGTCGCGGCGAAGAAGGCGAGGGAGCCCGCGGCGCCGACGCCCGCGGAGGCGGAGGCGGAGGCGGAGGACGACGAGCTCGGCAACCTTCAGGCGAGGCTGGACGCGATACGACAGGAAGCGTCGTGAGCGCGCGTTCGCGGTCGCGCACGGCGGCGGCGCGTTCGCGACGGAGGTGGTGGTGGTGGCGGCGGCGGCGTGCTGTAACGTGCGTCGTCGAGTCGAATCCAGTCGCGATCGCGCGTGGGTGGTGGCCGCGCTCTGAGTTCGACAACCAGCTGAGTAAACAAAAAAAAATCATCAGCGAAACGGCAGCGGCGGTAAGGTCACCGACTCCGCCGCGCGCATCGCGTCCTTCCTCGCCTTATCCATCGCGATCTTCGCCTTCACGACCTGCACCGCGGTACCCTCCTTCTCTTTCGTCCTCTGCGCCACGATCCCTTTCGCTTTCTCGACCTCCGCGCTGACCGCGGTGAGCCGCAGCGCGATCTTCTCTCGCGCCTCGAGCTTCGCGTCGAGCGCTCGCGTCGCGTCGGCGACGACGGCGCGCGCGGCGGCGACGTCCTCGTTCGCGCGCGTCGCCTCGGTCTGCGCCTTGGTCATGTCCGCGAGACCACTCGCGACGGTCTTCTGCGCGCGGGCGATCTCGTTCTCGTGCTGACGAAGGAGGAAGACGGGCGGCGGGGCGGGGAGATCGTCAGTCGCGGAGTGGGCACCGCTCACTCTGGGCACCGCGGCGAGCGCGGGGAGACGCGCGGGGGCGGAGATCGCGCACCGACTGCGCCTTGGCGTTCACCGCGTCGTACGCGCGCTCGGCCGCGGTGACCTTGCTCTCGGCCTCGTACACATGGTACATCGCGGGGGCGTAGTACGCGCCCGCGGCCTGCGGAGGAAGAGGACGGACGGCGACGGAGGGAGGGAGAGGCGCGATGGATGAGCTCGCGAAGGACGGCGCGCGATCGATCAGAGCGACGACGACGACGCGACGCGCGCGACGGCGCGCGCGGTCGCGCGGGGACGCACCGCGGTGGCGCCGGCGAGCATCAGGTTGCGTGCGGTGGCCATCGCGCGGGTCGCACGCGTGACGTCGGCGGCGCGCGGGGGGTCTGGCGTGCCGTTGCTCGGCTGCGGCTTTTCGTCGACTCGCTGCGCGCGTGCTCGCGGCGCGCGAGAAGCGAGAGGGAACATTTGTCTGCGTCAGCATTCGCTCACACCGCGATGCGCGTCGGCGTTGCCCCGGCCCCCGCCTTGGGGGCCGCGCGGACGAGCCGCGGCGCGTGGGGAGCGTCCACGTCGAATCGCGGCGGCGGCGGCGCGGATTCGAACGCGAAGGTCGCGTCGCGCGCGCCGCGGCCGCGACGTCGACGGGCGCGATTAATTTCCCACGCGATACAACGACGCTCTGTCGACGTCGTCGACGACGACGACGACGACGGCGACGACGACGACCGTCCGTCCGCGTTCCTCGCGGACTTATCCTCCATCACCCTCGGCGCGTGGAGCTCCGTGGTGACGAAGACGCAGGAGGCGTACCGATGGGCGTCCGGGGACTCGTTCGACGACGACGACGAGCTGTACAACCATCGCTACTCGGCGTCGTCGTCGTCGTCGTCGTCGATCGCGAAGACCGACGCCGGGCAGTGGGGCGACGAGACGTACGCCGACGCCGCGTCGTCCTGGGTCACCGACGACGACGAGGACTACCTCACCCCGGTCGTGGAGACGATCGCGAAGACGGGCGCCGCCGCCGCCGTCGGCGTCGGCGTCGTCGTCGGCCCCGTCGGCGCGTTCATCGCGGATCGACGCGAGAGGGCGGCGGCGGCGGCCGCCGCCGCCGCGGTGCCACCGCCGCTGGACGTCGTGGTCGTAGACAACGCGATGAAGGCGACGCTGATGCTGGGCGCGGACGAGATGCACTTCTTACCGATACCGGACAGCGGGTGGTCCGTCGCGTTGTCGCGGTATCGACCTCGACCGTCGTCCGTCGCCGACGGATCGAGTCGTCGAGGGACGCTCCGAACGACGTCCGTGGCGTCCGCGATGGACGGCGCGTGGGACGACTCCGACTTCGAGTGCCTCGCCGGCACCGACGAAGACGCGCCGCCGCCGCTGCCGGTCGTGATGGTCCCCGGGTGCGCGTCGAACGCGTACACGTTCGACGTCGCGCCCGGCTTTTCCCCCGCGCGGTTTCTGTCCCAACGCGGGCACGACGTCTGGATCGTCGAGTGCCGCGGCGTCGGGTTCTCGCGGCCGTGGAGGAAAGAGAAAGAGTGGACGGACGCGAAGACCGGCGCGCCGAAGCAGCACACGCCGACGTTCGGCGATTTCGACTTCGACACGTACTTGCGAGAGGACTTGCCCGAGGCGTTCGCTTACGTCGCGGGGACGACCAAGTCGAGGGCGCTCGCCGGCGTGGGGCACTCGATGGGCGGGATGCTCCTCGCGTGCCTCGCCGCGGGCGGGGACGCGTTCGGGGGCGAGGGCGAGGGCGAGGGCGACCGCCGCGAGCGTTCAGATGGCGATGGAAAGTCGTGGGAGCTCGCGAAAGTCGTCACGATCGCGTCCTGCCTCGAGTGCTCCACGAGAAGCGCGAAAGGCCCGCAGACTTCGGTGTACGGTAAGCTCGCGTTCATGGCCGGGATGGTTCCGGACGCGCTGTACGGCGGCGGCGATAAGAGCGGTCCGAACGTCCCTCAGCTCCCGCTCGGCCCGCTGAGCGTCGGTCAAGCGTTCGCGCTCGAGTCCGTGTTCGGGTCCCCGGACGACGACGACGGCCCGCTCGACGCGGAGCGGCGGCGGCGATGGGAGAAAAACGCGGTGAGCCTCACGACGTCGTATCCGGGCGCGACGTCCCCGGCGTGCGTGAAGCGTCTGCTGTTGAAAGGGTTCGGGAACGTCCCGCTGCGATTAGTGCTTCAGATGGCGACGCTGTTCTCCCCGGGCGGGCTCGCGACGCGCGAGGAGACGGTGCGCATCCGCGAGCGCGAAGTCGCGGAGGCGAAGGCGAAGAGAGCGAGGGCGAAAAAGTGGAGGGCGAAAAAGGCGCGGCTAAGGCGGCGGAGGGAACGCGCCGAGGATGACGCATCCGGGGCGTTCGACGTCGTCGCCGCGGACGAAGCGTCGAAGAGGAAGACACCGCTGAGAGACGAGAAGGGCGCGTCCGCGGTCGAGACCGCGGACGCGGCGACGGACGCGAGGACGACGAAGACGCCTCTGAACGCCGAGAAGACCGGTCCATCGAAGACCGGTCCATCGCTCGCCGCCAAAACCGCCGCCGCCGCCCCAGCGCAATTTTACCTCGACGCCGTGCGTCGGACGCGTCCGAACATGCTCGCGCTCGCGGCGGACTGCGACCCGATCTTCCCGCCCGTGCAGGTCGCGCACACCGCGCGCGCCGCGGGCGGGGAGTTCATCGTCTTCGGCGACGGCCCGTCGAAGAAAGCGATCGAGACGACGACGGACGCGGAGGAGATTCTCGACTCGATGCTCGCCGACGGCGGCGAACATTTTTCGCACTACGATCTCCTCTGCGGCGTCCGCGCGCCGGAGCTCGTGTACCCGGTCATCGCGGACTTCCTCGCTCGCGACGACGCGCCCACGGTCGCGGACGCGATTCAGAGATGGAAGACCGCGGTCGCGAAGATCCCTCTGCCGGAGTTTGGCGTGGGATTCGGCGCGTTCGGCGGGCTCGTCTCCGTCGGCGACGTCTTCGCGAGGAAGATGTCGTCGGGCGTCGAGACGGCGCGGCGACGGTACCTCGTCTCCCTGAGCGACCTGAGCGAGCTCGAGCACCTGTTCAAGACCGACCGCCCGGGCGGGAAGAAGAAGGAAGATTCGGACGCGGACGCGGACGCGGACGCGGACGCTCCTATTAGTAAACCTTAGCTAGTTACGATGATGAGACTACTATACTATCGCGTGTCCACGGCGCGGATGCGTTCCATCGTCGCCGCGAAGTCGTCCTCGTCCTGCGCCAACGCGGCGCTGATGTCCAACGTGATCGCCATCGACCGAGTGCTCAGGGACGTGTGCTTCCCTCTCCACGTCACGCACACGTGGCCGTCTCGGAGCGTTCGGTGCCGGGATTTGAACCGACGTTTGAGCTCCGCCCCGAGCGCGGCGGCGACGGCGTCGTGCGACGACGACGTCTCTCGGAGCACTTTCCCGAGCATCCCGCTCGGGGTGAACGGCGACGCGTCCCCGGCGTTTGCCGCCAAATTATCCCCGAGCGTCGTCGCGAGCCATCGCTCCAAGGGCTCTTTCATCCCCTCGTCGTGGTACCGCTCGATGCACCGCTCCACGGACAGCTCCAACGTCGCGACGAGCGCGCGTCTCACGCCGTCGTTCGCGAAGAGTATCGCCAGCGCCTCGGACGTCTCGTCCGTCGGCACCGCGGTCCACCACTGCCCGTGCGGCGACCGCGCGGTGGAGCGGCGGTGAACGCGCCGCAGGCACGACGTGGTCGGGGCCGCTTGAACCGCGCGCGCGGCCGCGGCGGCCGCGTGCATGATGGCGCGCGGACGAGAGTAGTCATCTGAACGTCGTCGCGTCGTCTGATGAAAAAGCGCGGCGCAGTTCGATCGATGCATATGCGATGGCGACTGCAGGTCGTCGCCATAACGCGCCGCGCCGGCCGCCACCGCCGGTCGTCGCCGTTCCACGACCGCGCGCGCCGCGAGTGCATGCTCGCGTCGTCCGCGCACCTCCCAGCGTCACCGTCTGCCCGCGCGCGCGTTCGCACGCGTCGTCGCCGCGCCATGCCGCGCGGGAAGGCTTTCATCGCCGCCGACGCCGCCGAATCTCGTCGTCCCTCCGCCGCCGTCGCCGTCGACGACCCGACCGTCGTGGACGCGTACGGCCCCGCGATACCGGGCGAGCACAAGTGGCTCGGCGCCGCGGTCGCGGAGGACGGCGCGATATACGGCGTCCCGTCGCACAACCGGCGGGTCGTGCGGGTCGTCCCGGGCACCGGCGAGGTCACCGAGCTCGGCTCCGACGACGTGCTCTCGACGAGGAAGTACAAGTACCTGCGAGGCATCCGGACGTGCGCGGGGACGATCTTGGGCATCCCCGCGTGGGCGGACTCCGTGCTCGAGATCACGCCGGAGACGGGGGAAGTGAAAACGCTCGGGGAAGGAACGTTACCGCTAGGAAAATGGATGTGGCACGGCGCCGCCGCCGGCCTCGACGGCAACATTTACGGCATCCCGTCCAACGCCGACGCGGTGCTTTTCGTGGATCCGCGCACGAAAGAGATATCCACGTTTGGCTCGGACGTCATCCCGCCCGGGCAAAATAAGTGGTACGGCGGCATCAGAGGCCCGGACGGGTGCGTGTACGGCATACCGTACGCCGCGAACAGCGTGTTGAAGATCACGCCGGAGACGCGAAAGGTGGAGCTCCTCGGCGATTTTTCCGACGTTCCCGGAGGTTGGAAATGGCACGGCGGCGTGCTCGCGCCGGACGGGTGCATCTACGCGTTTCCGTCGCACGCGCCGAGGGTGATGAAGATCGACTGCGCGAGAGGCACGGTGAAGATGATCGGCCCGGAGTTTGAAGGGCGGTACAAGTGGGGCGGCGGCGCGGTGGATTTGGAAGGACGCGTGTACGGCATGCCGAGCGACACGGATTGCGTGTTACGAATACACACGGACACGGAGCGCGTGGACACGATCGGGCACGGGAAGCTGCCGACGTATAAGAACAAATGGCAGGGCGGGGTTTTAGCCCCGGACGGGTGCATCTACGCCATACCCGGCGACGCGACGAGCGTGTTGAAGATCGATCCGCCGACGGGAACGGTGACGCTCGTGGGCCAACTCGGCGAAGAGCCGGACAAGTGGCAGGGCGGGTTCCTCGGTTCGGACGGGATCATCTACGGAATCCCGGAGAACGCGGATAAAATATTGAGGATCATTCCGCCGAGCGTGGACGAGGAGGGGATGGCGAAGGCGATGCGAGCCGCGGCCGCGTCGGGCGCGGCCGCGGTGGGGGTCGTGAAGGAAGACGCGGGGAAAGGGAAGACGGCATCCGCCGGCGACGACGGCGGCGGCCGAGGGACGCTCGCGGCCATCGCCGCCGCGGCGGCGGCGCTTCTCCTCGCGCTCGTGATTCGCAATAGACTCGTTTAGGTAGTTGTCTTCGGTATTAACGTGAATAAACGTCGATAAATAGAAATACGTAATAGATGACTCCGCGCGTCGCTTCGCTCACGCTCGCTACTCTCTCGCGTCCAGCGTCAAATCGCCCATCTCTTTCCCCGCGACCATGATCACCTTCTCGCCGTGCTCGTTGACAATCTCCGCGACGGACGACGGCGTCCGTCGAATGATCCGTCCTTCCTTCCAGTGCTCGCACCGCCACCCGACCCCCCACTCGCCGCAATCCTTGCGCAGCTTCCCTAACCCCCCGCCCGAGACCCAGCTCCCTAACATGCTCTGCTCCTCCTCCTCTTCCTCGTGATCGTCCGTCACGACGCAGACTTTGACTAACCCAGCGCTGTACGCCTCCACGGTGCCGGACAACCGCGCGAGCTGCCTCACCGTGAGCCCGTTGATTCTATCCTCGATCGTCCCTCGCAGCTGCTGCGTGAGCACGAGCGCGATCATGTTGTACAGCCAAGCCGCGGAGGTGCCGCCGATCTCGACGTCGAGCTGCCCGACGGCGATCTCCACGCCGTGCACTCTGAGCTCTAAGATTGGCTCCTCGAGCACGAACTCGTCGCCCAAGAGCTCTCGAAGCAGCGCTCTGTGCTGCTCGAGCTTCTCCTTTTGCTCCGCGGGGATGTCGTCCTCGTTCGCCGCGGCGTCCACGTTCGCGTGCGCTTCGTCGTACTCCTCCTCGTCCTCGTCGCTCTCGCCGACGCTAAACATCGAGCTGAACAACCCGGCGCCCGTCGGGGACTTGAAGTCGTCGTGATCGATCGAGCTGTCCGTCTCGCTCCCGTCATCGCCGCCGGCGCCGAAGATTCCTCCGAAGCTGAACGCCTTGTCCAGCGCCGCGTCCGCCGCCGCGTGGTCCTTCGCCCCCGAGGAGTGTTTCTTCTTCGCGCCCTTCGGGCTCTTCTGCGGCTCGGACGCCGCGGGCGCCGCCGGCGGCGGCGCCGTCGCGGCTTGCCTCGCCGCCCACTTCGCCTGAACCTTCTCCTTCACGCTCGTGAGCTTACTTTCGTCCTTCGACAGCTCCACGCCTTGGTTCACCAACTTCATGAGCTGCTCCGTGTTCACGACGATGTCGTACGAGATCGCCACGCGCGCGCCGTCGACTTTTACCGTGCACAGCCCTTCGCCGTCCACCATCCCCCACCCTTTCGGGAACTCGCAGTACGCGAACTTGATGTCCTTCATGACGGTTCGTATTCCGTCGATGGACACCGTGGATCCGAACCCCGTCTGCGTTTCGTTCGCCCCGGTCGCGCTCTCGACTTTCAACCCGTCCTCCGCGACCGCGAACTCCGAAAACTGCAAGTTGTCGACGTGGTAGCACACGCTTCCGAGCGGCGAGTCGTACACGCCGTCCACGCGCGGGAGTTCGAGAGTGGACATCATCTCGCACACGACCTCGACCGCGCTGCGGATCAAGTTCTCGAACCCGGGGGCGATCTCTTCTTTGAGCAGCGCGTTGATGCTCTCGTCCGCGCGGACTTCGCTCCACATCCCTTGCGATTCCTTGAGAAGTTTCGCCACCGGCGACGGCAAGAGACCGTCGTCGTCGCCCTCGTCCACCTTCTTGAGCTTCCCCTCCGGCGTCGTCGTGAACGTGACGTGCCCGGACATCTCTCGCGCCGCCTGCGCGGCCGCTTTCGCGCTCGATTCGTCCACGCCCGCGGCGATCGCGCGTTCGTACAGCTGGTTCTCGTAGTCGTCCAACGCGGCGTTCGTCTCTTCTTTCTTCGCCTCGGCGGCGATTTTCGCGTCTTGCATCCCTTTGACCATCTCCCTCAGACGCGTCACGATGCGATCGACCGTGCCTCGGATCCCCCCCAAGGAGTCGTTCTCCCCGGCTTGATCCCTGAGCTGCTCCCACAACCCGCGCGCGATGTCGCGGCCGTTCTCCAAGAGCTTGTCGTTGTCCTTCTCCGTCGCGACGAGGCCTTGCAAGTCGCCGAGCCCCGCGGCGAACGCGCCCGCGACTTTCGATCCGTTGTTCGCCGCGCCCTTCGCCGCGAGCTTCTCCGCGACGGAGAGGATCCGCCCGCTGACGTTTCGAGCCTGCGAGGTGGCGAACGCGAAGACACGGCGCGCGGGAGGTCAGCGCGCGGGTCGCGATCGATCGAGGAGGCGGCGCGGCGGTGGGGACGAAAGATGGATCAAACGGCAGAAAACAAACACAGCTGGCGCGATCGATCGCGGAGGCGCGGCGCACCCGTTCCATCTTCTCCTCGTCCTGCAGCGTGCTGTCGACCCATCCTTTCCCCTTCTCCTTCCACTCCGTGACCTTCTCGTGCTCCTGCCACATCTTCGACGCGGCGTCGCGCAAGTTGGACGGGTCTTCCAGCGCGTTCGACGCCCACGCCGTCGCGGTGTCGATAGCCTCCTTGGTGCGCTCGCTCTCTTTCAGACGCCTCAGGTGCGTCGCCGCCTCCGCGGAGACGGTCCGCCCGACGTCCTGGAGCTTCGACGACGCCGCGTGCGCGTGCGACGGCGAGAGCGGTTCGTTGTACCCGGCATCGCTCATGACGGCCGAGGATCGCGGCTCGTGCCCCGCGGCGCGATCGTTCACTGGCGAGCGGGCGAGGAGCTGAGGAGGAGCGAACCGAGGGTCCGAAGCCCGCCGTCAGTGATCTTCTCCGAGAGAGAGCGACCCATGCCATCTGATCTCGCGAGTTGACCGTTGAGAAGCTCACATTTTTCACCCACGTCAGGTTTCAATTTGACCGCGCCCGCGCCGTCGATGGGTCTAATGGGTCGGAGAAAAAAACGACCGAACGATGCGGATGAAAGGACCTCAAAGGCATATTTTGTGTTGAACGCGCCGCGGCGCGCGTCCGTCGAAGAAGCAGGGCGCGCGTCGACGTCGCGAGCGCGATGTCGTCCCCCGGGCGAAAACCGCGCGCGCGGATCGCCCTCGCCCTCGGGCTCGCGCTCGACGCGTTCGTCCTGTTCCTGTGCGTCGCCGCGACCGCGCGCGCGGGCGCGTCGACGGCGTCGGCGGATTCGAGGCGTCGCTCGACGAAAAGCGCCAGCTTGGCTTCGGACGACGACGAATGGTCGTGGTCGACGCCGTCGCTGGACGACGTCGCGTCCGTGACGTTCGTGCGCGCGTGCGCGGTGTTTCTGGACATCCTCAGAGGGCTCTTCGCCCCCGGGATCGGCGGCGGTCCCCCGCCCGCGGCGTTCTCGGAGACGTTCGCCGCGCGCGTGGACCCGGTCTTGTTCTTCTATCATCTCGCGTGCACCGTCGGGCTGTGGTCGCGATGGCGCGCGACCGCGTCGGGCGCGACCGCGGGCTTAGGGGGGTTCGCGTCGATCGACGCGAGGGCGGCGATCGCGGCGAGCGCGATCGTGGGGTGGGTGGAGGTGTGGGCCCTGAGCGTTCCGCTGAACGTCAACGCGGGACATCGGCTTCGCGCGAAAGGAAGCGTCGGGAGGGGAAACGAAGAGACCTCATCATCGCCGTCGGCGCTGGCGCCGATTCCCGAGGAGTCGCGCGCGCACGACGTCGCCGCCGAGGGTTCGCGCGAGGTGTCGTTCGCCGAAGACGTCTTCGCGAACGACGACGACGACGACGCCGCCGCCCCCGCGAGTCCCGCGGGGAAGGACGACCCGCTGTGGCCGCTGCGCGGCGTGGACGCGCCGCGCGAGCCGTGGAGGGAGGGGCTCCCGAAGGAGCTCGAGGCGCACCTCGAAGCCGCGTTCGCGCGCATGGAGAAGCAAACGCGCGCGGTGTTGGACGCGCTGCACAGGAACTCTGACGCGGAGAAGAAGCGCGGGAGGCCGTTCATCGCGAGCACGACCCTCGCCGGCGTCGCGAAGGAGGGCGGACGCATACGGACGTGGTACCAGCACAGCGACCGCGTGCCGTCGGAGAAGCGACGAAAGGACGGCTCGCTGAAGGATAAGGTGCGTTCTATACAAAAGTTTTTCACCCGTACAGTATCTCGGTTTCAACATTTGATCGCGGGGGTCCCCTTTCAACTGACCGGTGAACATGTTTTGTATGGAACGACCCTAAGACGGTGTTCTCGCCGCCGGTGAACGTCGGGATTTTTGACGCGCCGGTGAGCGTGGCGCACATGCACCGAAGCATAGGCGACCCGAGCACGCGGCCGCAGTGGGACTCGTTCTGTAAGTTTGGAAGGAACGTGCGGTCGTTCAACGCGAACTGCGAGCAGAATGAGATTTTGTTCAAGCCCATCTGGCCCGTCGCCGGGCGGGACCAGCAGCTGATATCCGCGCGGCGGCGACTCCCCGGCGGCGCGCGGATGTACGTCGCGACGTCGCTGCCGCCGAAGTTCCAGCCGCCGAAAATTCCCGGGTACGTCCGCGCGAAGCTCATCACCGCCGGGTACTACGTCATGCCCCGGCCGGGCGGATGCGGCGACGGCGTCCCGACGCCGTCCGACGCGACGGCGTCCGACGACGCGAGCGAGGACGTCGGAGCGGTGATGATCATCTCCATGTTTCACGTGAACTTGGGGTCGGTGCCGACGTCGATATACTGGTTCGTCTCGAAGAAGTTCGCGGGCGTGATGCAGTCGTTCCGGAGGTTCGCGATCAAGCCGTTGAGACGAGGCGAGCGCGGCGAGAGCACTCGAATCGCCGTGTAGACTAGCCGAGCGAGGTCGTGGACGGCGATAGATCGCTCGAGCGTTATTAACAAATCATCGATTCACCGCTCACTACCGCACGTGTACGCGCGCGCCCTCCTTTTCGACCACCACGCACTCACTCGGGTAATAAAGAATGGACGAGAGAACAAAACTTCTTCCGCGGTGTTTGGGTTCGGCGGCGCGATCGTTCACACCACCGCCCCCGCGGGTTGACCGGTCGTCGCCGCCGCCGCCGCGCCGCCGACGGTCTCGCCCTCGCTGAGCGTGTAACAAGACTCGCCGTGGCACCACATGTCCAACCCTTCGCCTTGCTCCGCGCCCTCCGGCACTCTGAGCTCGCCCCCGCAGATCGCGGCCGTGATCTTCAGGCACACGAACGATGCCACCGCGGTGTACGCCGCGGTCGCGACCGCCGCCGTGCACTGAATCACCGTCTGCGCCATCGCCGTGGTCTCGACGTTGAACCCTCCGAGCGCGGGCGACGCCGCGATCCCGAGGAGGCACGTCCCCACGAACCCGCCGACGCCGTGGACGCCGAACACGTCGAGCGAGTCGTCGTATCCGTACTTCTCCTTCAGCACGAGCGAAAAGTACCGGCACACGACCCCCGCGACCAGCCCGAGAAACAGCGCGCCGAGCGGCCCGACGAACCCGGCGCACGGCGTCACCGTCGCGAGCCCCGCGATGCTTCCGGTGGCGATGCCGAGCATCGACGCTTTGCCGTTCTCCGCGATGTCCTGCGCGCACCACGTCATCGCCGCGGTCGCGGCGGCGATCTGCGTCGCGAGGCACGCGAACGCGGCGTCGGCGCCCGCGGCGAGCGCGCTGCCGCCGTTGAACCCGTACCACCCGACCCACAGCATGCCGGTGCCGAGCACGGTGAGGACCAAGTTCCCGGCGATCATCTTATTCTCTTTCCTCGGGCCGAGCGTCATCGCGCCGACGAGCGCGCCGATCCCGGCGGTGATGTGCACGACGATCCCGCCCGCGAAGTCTAACACCCCCGCGGCGGCCATCGCGCCGTTCGGGCCCCAGACCATGTGACACGCGGGGAAGTACACCGCGAACATCCACAGGACGCAGTACCACATCACTGCGTTGAATTTCATGCGTTCCACGAACGAGCCCACCATCAGCGCGGGGGTGATGATCGCGAACGTCATCTGGTACAGCGCCCAGAGCGCCTCCGGGATCGTCTCCCACACCGCAGCCTTCGTGACGCCGGCGAGGAAGACCTTATCGAGGCCGCCGAGGACGCCCGGGAACGCGCCGCCGCTCGAAAACGACAGCGAGTACCCGACCGCGTACCACAGCACGGACATCACGCACGTCAGCGAGAAGCACTGCATCAGCACGGAGAGCATGTTCTTTCGCTTCACGATGCCGGCGTAGAACGCGGACAGACCGGGGATGGTCATGAACAGCACGAGCGCTGTGGGGAGGAGGATCACGAAGTGTGTCACGGGTGAGGGTCAGTCGAAGTCAAAGTCGAAGGGAAAAACCTGAACGCGAGAGGTTTTTGGTTTTTGTTTTGGCGCGCGACCTTTCGTGGACCTTTCGGGGACTCGGGGACGGGCGACGCGGGGGCGCGAACGACGCGCGCACCCGTGGAGATGAGAATCCAGGCCGTGTCCGCCTGGTTGATCACCGGCACGACGACCTTCGCGGCGGCCGCGAGCGCGGGCGCGGGGGAGAACGCCGCGGACGTCGCGCCGACGAGCAGCGCGGCCGTGAGAACCTTTTTGCCGATCGCCGTCGCGGCCTCGTTCGACGACGACGCCGTCGCCTCCGCGTCCGCGACGACGAGCGCGGGCTCGTCCGCGGGCGTCGCCGAGGGCGCGACGCGGTGAAGATCGAAATCTTTCGAAGCGGCGCGCGTCTTCACCGCGATCGTCGCGCGCTTGGCGAGAGCGGCGCCGGGGAGGACCGCGCGCGCGCTCGCGAGCGTCGGCCTCGCGGCCGAGCCTTTTTTGATTGCTCGAAAGGACGCGCTCGGACGCGCGACGACCGCCGCGGGGGCGGCGCGAACGATGCTGCACGGCGACATCGTGTCGATTCTCGTGAAGGCGGGCGTGAACGTATCCGAAAGGAAAGTCGGTCGAGTGGCCGAGTGAGGGCCGTGAGGCGCGCGACGTTGATGTGACGCCTGCACCGCCGGACGCGCTTCCCGCGAAACGTCGCGAGGGAAGCGAAATAACCGGATGAGAAGCGCCCGCACATCTCACAGAGCAATTAGTCTGCAAATTTTGAGAGCCCGGGGAAGCCCGAACCACGATTTCTCGGCACCCGCAGCGCGAACGCGGTCGAGCGCTCTTTCCTGCAGATGCACTTGAAAAAGCGCGTCGTCGCGAGGCCGCGCGTCGCTCCCGCACTCGTCCCCTCGCGGGCGACGCTCGGCGCGCGCCATGGTGCTCCTCCTCCTCGCGCTGTCGATCAAGATTTGGTCGAACCGCCGCCGGAAGCGCAACGCGGAGCTCGCCGCGGTCGCGGCCGCGGTCGCGGCGTCGAAGAAGAAGACCGCGGGCGTCGGCCTGCCGTTCGCGCTGGATCTCGTCAGCGCGGTCGTCGCGGCCGCGGGGACGCTCCGCGCGATACGCGACGACGCCGGCGCGGGCGCGCGCGTGCGCGCGTTCGTCAAGAGGAAGACGTCCTCGAAGAAGAAGAAGGAGGAGGCGGAGGAGAAGGAGAAGGAGGAGGAGGAGGCGGAGAAGGAGGACGCGAAGGACGAGAGCGGGCTCGAG
>Ga0181561_10002253_pt1 | contig 17062 bp, 11 predicted proteins | sample 011ome_19_FD_133760 | JGI IMG/M metagenome (GOLD analysis project Ga0181561, IMG submission 133760) | Coastal salt marsh microbial communities from the Groves Creek Marsh, Skidaway Island, Georgia - 011510BT metaG (megahit assembly) | ecosystem: Environmental > Aquatic > Marine > Intertidal...
GCCACTGCGGTAAGGTTAATCCGAGTTTCTCGTGGCCGAAGAAAATCGCCGCTCCGTACCTAGAATGCGCGTAAAGACACACCGCGAACATGCCCGCGTAGAGAATAAACACCGGAGCCCATATTTTCCAGCCCCCCTCGGCAGTTGTCTTCTGACGCTCATCACTCTGACTCTCTTTGCCTCTCGTCGTCCTCTTTTGCCGCCGCTCAGTTTTTCCTTCCTCGCGACGAGCATCGTCGGTGTTATCTTCTTCTTCTTCTTCTTCTTCTTCTTCCTTCTTCTTCTTCTTCGTCATGGACGTTTTTACGGAAACAAAGTTCGTTGCGTGTACGGACGACAAAGACGTCGTTTTCGCGCCTTTTCGCCTTCTTCGGGGGGACATTTTTCTTGGCAAAATTATATATGAAGCGCGAGGAGCCAAAAGAATCAGCGGCAAACGACGACGACGACGACGACAACAACAACAGCAACTTCACACCAATAATCGACGGACCAATCGACGGCGCTTTTTTCAAAGTTGTTTGTTTCGTGTGATGTCTGTGTCCTTTTGTGATGATGGGCATTATCATGGGGGGTGCTCAAAACCCGAGACCTTTCTTGTTGAGTTTAGGGTTTTGAGGGGAAGTTTGGGCAAAAAAAAAAAGATCTCTCTCTCCAATCTCCTCTCGTAGGAGATCTCGCTCCGTGAAAAAAAAAGAGGAAAAAAAACCTTCGAAAAGAGGGGGATTTTTTTTTCCTATAAAACACGAGAAACACGCGCGAGATATATATACAATATATAAACGCGAACGTCACAAATAAGCACGCATAATGTTTTCCGCGACCACACAATCCGCTCGATCGGTTTCTGCGCTCAGAAAGCCCGTCGCGAACGCTCGCGCGAACAGGTACGGCCGGAGATTGTTTTTGTTGTTTTTTATTTTTTTCGCGTACGCTTGTTTGTGTGCGAATTTGGGGGAGAGATGCTTCTCCGATGTGAGGGGGAGATATTTTTCTTTTCTTCCGCGAGCGAGCGGGGTCTTCGCGTCTTCTGTCGACGGTTTTCAATCGCGGGAATCCCGGTCGAAACAGTAAAGGCCACGACGGGTTGCCGGGCGTTTTTTGTACGCGGTCGCGGTTTTTTTTCGGTTTGCGCTCGCGTTCTCTCATCCCATCGATTGATCTTCTCTGACACTTATCCCTTCTTCTCTCTCTCTCTATCCAAAATCTCAAACATCGTATCTTCAACTTTGAAAACAAACAAAATAGAACCGTCATCAAAGCTACGGCGACGAACACGGAAAAGAAGCTCTCTCCGCTCGAAAGAGGGGGCACGAAATCCGGCGACGAGGCGTTCGGCAAAGATGCCGCCGCGACCACGAAAGCTGGCATGATGGGCAAAACCGCCCAGAAGTGGGAGGACTCTCGCTGGGTGAATGGCACCTGGGACCTCGCGCAATTCGCCAAGGCTGACGGCACCACGGATTGGAACGCGGTCATCGACGCTGAAATTGTGCACAGAAAAATGTTGGAAGAGAACCCGGCGGTTTACGACGAAGACGGCACGTTTGACCTCGGCCAAATCCCGTGGCAAGTGTGGATGACTCGCTTTCACTTGCCGGAGGCGGAGAAGGCCAACGGCAGAGCCGCGATGGTCGGTTACTTGTTCGCGTATTTGATCGACGCGGCCACGCACACTGGTTTGGTCGAGTTGCACGACTCGTTCTTGGGTAAGACAGCGATCTTTGCGACCGTCTTGTTCGTCTGCTTTGTCAGACAGTTGAGCGATTTGGACAACTTGAAGGTGTTGGCGGACGAGGCGACGTTTTACGACAAACAGTGGCAACAATCGTGGGAAGGCGTCGAGAGACCGTCCGAGAAGAAGGATTAAGAAGAAGAATTAAGTATTATTATTAGAAAGTAAGAGAAAGATAATATAAATCAGAATGACACAGAGAGAGAGACGATAGTCGATGCGAGGTAGAGGAGAAATCGAGTGCGAGGGATGATCATTGTAGAACTACGAAACACCACAGAGGAAGAGAAAAGGCTTGTTGATGAGAAGAGCCGCTAGCCGAGAATAATCAACAATTTATCACGAAGAGAGCGAAAAAAGCCACTCCAATTGCGCGGGTGCGCTTGCAGATTAAAGCGATTTTTTAATTGAATATACCAAAATTATAATAGAAAACATTCGGTCGTTGCGTGCGCGCGTACGCGACGCGCGCGTCGTTTGCTCTCTCGATGTTGTTGTCGGTATCGTTCACGAGTTCAAAGTCGTTACAAAAAATCTTTTTTCTTTCTCGCGTAAACGCACATGCGTTTCGCGGCTGCGGCAATACCAACACCGCCATCAACAACCGTCGCGTCGTCTTCTGCGCGTTCTCGTCATTGTTATCATCATTCACGCGAGAATCTTCGTCAAAGTCGTCATCTTCCATCGCGCGCTTCGTTTTCGGGAAACTCGTTTTTGAAACGTCGACATCATCATCGCGCGCTTGAAAGACAACAAACGAACGCGCGAACGATGACGACAAAGACGAGGTTGACATCGTCGAAGGATGATGGTGATCGCGATAGCAACGAGGATGCCATTGAACTCTTGACAATGCTCCGAGCGATGATTGCCAATCGACAAAAGTTCCCCGAGTTGAGGAAGAAGTGCGTGCAGTTCTTCGAGCAAAAGATGCTGGAAAAAGAAAAAGAAGGGAACAACAAATATTCGATACCGCCGCGGATATGTTTAGATTGCGTGGAGATTTTAGAAAAAGAACGACGCGCGAGAGAGATAGAAATGCACGAATCTTTCGAGCGAGATGGTGAAGAAGAAGAGGAAGATGAATTTTACGACCGAAACTGGGGACAGGAAGAGTCCTACGACGAAGACGACGCGCGAGCGCCATCCGTGAAAGAGATTGAAAGCGAGCGTATTTTGCTTCAATTCGTCATCATCGAGAGTTGTTCGCGAGCGAACGGAGTTCGAGAAGCATACACAAGAAACTGGTTTGAACTGAAAAACATCACCCGATCGAGAGTGAAGTGCGAGGAGAGTCGACGACGCGCGGCGAATTTGGTGTATTTCGCCGCCAAAGAGAGAGGCGGAGGCGCGCAACAAGCGAGAGTTGTCGCTCGCATCGCGGAGTCCTTTGGGGTCAGCAAAGAAGATTTCTTTTGGGGAGAAGAAACAAACGACATCGTCACCGCTAAAGTCATAGAAGATTACGTTGAATATTTATTAGAAGAAGCACCAGGGAGCGCGTGCGCGACAATTACGCATTTCGAATTGGAAAAGTTTACCAATTCAGAAACGTTTGAACTTTTGGCGAACAGAGACGAGATTGGTTTGTTAGAAGAGTTAGTCAAAAATCTGAGCAGAGAGAAGAAGATTGAGTTTGTGGCGACGTGTTTAGCGCAAGACTCGCATTCGTTTTTAAGAGCCGGTTTTCGATTTGTGAAACGGTTTAATTTGTACGAAGAATTTCCGGACATTAAGAAACAGTATTGGGAAAGCTCCATCGACCGAATGGTTTCCAAAGGCGCGTTCGAGGCGGCGTTGAAGCACGCCGGTGATGACGTGCACTTTCAAGAACGAGTGGTGAGCGCGCTAGTTGCCGCGGGAGAGTTAGAATATGCGAGGACGTTTGCCGAGAGATGCGGCTTTAGCGAATCGGATATCGCTTCCATTTGTTCGGACGAGATGATGATGCAGATGCGCAGGGACCGAGAGTTGCGATACTATAAACTGCCAGAAAACGTGAACGTGAGTTTTGTGGACGACGAAAGTTCACTGAAAGAAATGTATCGAGTTTTATGCACGTCCAGCTCGATCGGCATCGATACCGAATGGGCCGCCAAGCTCGGCGGTAACGCGGAGGACGGCGAGAACGAGAAGGAGGAGGAGGAGGAGGATCAGGAGGAGGATCAGGAGGAGGAAGAAACCACGAATGCCGGCGCGCCTCCGTCGAAAAGAGCTCGAGGCGGCGCTCTTAGTGAAACGGTCGCGTTGCTCCAAATTAGCAGCAAAGAAGATTGTTTCCTCTTGGATCTCCCCAAACTCATAGACGACGTGCCGTCCGCGATTTTAAAAGACACTTTGGGCGCTTTGTTTTCAAACGACTCAATCTTGAAGCTCGTGTTTGCCGGCAAAGAAGACTTCAAACGGCTCAGTCAGTGCGCTTCGTACCTAGGACAGCCGCAAAACGTCCTCGACCTTCAACAGTACTGGAGAACGAGAGTTGAAGGCGCGAGACAGATGAAGACGAAGAAAAATAACAACCAACAAGAGCAAGAACAAGAACGAGAAAGAGAGGAAAGCCAACGAGAACCGTGGCTCCTCGAAAAAGAACTCAATCGCCACCAACCGATCGGTCTGTCCAACTTATGCTCGGTCCTCCTCTCGAAACCGCTCGATAAATCCGCGCGCATGTCCGATTGGTCCTCGCGACCGCTTTCGGACGCGCAGCGCGTCTACGCCGCGTTAGACGCGCAAGTTTTGGTCGACTGTCATCAAATCTTGTTAAAATACGAAGCGAATGCGAAGCTTTTGTAATACGTATTATGAATAAGTATACACCGTGTGCGCGCGTAAAATAAATGTTTGTGTCGATGCATCTCTCTCTCTCTCTCTCTTTTGCGCTCTCTGCTCGTTCAAAAAGTTGCCAGTGTCACAGTTCGACGAGTCCTAGACTGGAATAAAAGAACAAAAAATTGAAAAAAAAAAGAGAGTTTTTGCGATGTCGTCGACGTGATTGATTGTTCTTTTCTCTTCGCCACAAAAGAACGCGCGCTTGTTAAAGTTGCCTACTTTCTCGATAAAAGCAGCAAAAGCAGCAACGCACCACGCGGGCGGAACGAAAAAGAGGAGGAAGTAGTCGGTCGTCTATCATCAATCGTCTATTCGTCCGAGTTTGTCATCTTTAGAAGATCGATCCTCCGAAAAAAAGGGTACAAAAAATCCGGATCGGAGAAGAACCGGCGCGCGCAAACGAGAGCGAACGCACGCGCGCAACGCACTCTCTCTCTCTCTCTCGAACGAGAAGAAGAAGTAAAAGAGAGCTCTCTGTTAAAACACGACTCGAAGAGCTTGATATAAGATGAGCGACGGTGACGAAACGAAAGGAAAGAAACAAGCGGCGATGGTCGCCGCTTCCAAGAAGAAGGAAAGTAAAGAAGAGTCCGCGGGAGGGGCAAAACAACGGGGAAAAAAATCATCCAAAACGACCAAAACGGAAGAAGAAGAAGAAGATGCGACGGTCGAGAAAGGAGACGACGAGGAGGAGGAGGACGAGGAAGAAGGGAAGAAGAAGAAAAAAGTCGAACGACTTCCGAGACCGTCTCGAGAGAAGCACGAGCAAGCGATGAAGAAGTTGAACGACCAAATCGAGGCACGGAAGTCGATCATCGAATCGGCAAAGACGAAAATCAAAGCGTTGCGGGAGAAGCGGGAGAAGGAGCAAGCGAAATACGCGCCGATTCGGTCAAAGTTGAACGAGTTAGCCGCGCAGTGTCAAATTTTGATGCAAACGAGAGATGCGTGCAGGAAAGAAGTGCAAGCTTTGGATAATATGGGGAAAGGCGACGGTTCGAATAGCGGGAGAGGGAAGAGCGCGGAGCAAATCGACGCGGAGGTGGCGAGAATCGAAGATCAAATTTCGCACGAAACGATGAGTTTGAAGGAGGAAAAAGTTTTGGTGGAAAAGATCAAGCAATTGAATAAGATGAAGGACGCGGCGAAAGCGATGGCTGCGAAGCAGGCACAGATTACCGGGACGGACGGGTCGAGGAAGGCTATGCAAGAGAAGGCAAAGGCGAAGGACGCGGAGATCAACGCCAACAAAGCAGAGCAGCAAAAATTGAAGAACGAAATCGACAAGATTCGTGGCGTAGAAAGTGGAGGAGGTAACAACAAGAATAAAAAAGAAAATGGGAATAGCGGCGGCGATAACTTCAACAAGACCTTGAAAGCTTTAGAATCGGAAAGGGACGGCGCGTACAAGCAAATCTTGAAGATTCGCAAAGAGATGGACGATTTGCGAGACGATTTTAAGAAGAAGAACAACGAGTGGTTGAAGAGAGAGAAAGTGTTTCGCGCGGAGCGTGACGCGGAGTACGCCGCGGAGAAAAAAGCGGCGGAAGAGAGAAAGAAGCAATGGGAAAGAGAAAACGCTCCGGAACCGTTTGAGGCAGAAATTTCTGCGTGCGACCAGTTGGTAAGTTTCTTGCAAAAGTTCTTGCCGAAGAGTGCACCGGCGGAAACCGCGTCGTCGTCATCGAAGAACGGAAGCGCGGAGGATTTAACCGCCAAGTTGTCAGGTCTGAAAATGGTCAACAAGAGAGACAAAGACGAAGAGATGGACGATTTGCTCTCCATGACCGGTACGCTCACGAAAGCGAAGAAGAACAAAGTCAACGCGATGAAGAACGCCGGACCTAGACCACCGAAAGACACCGATAAAGTTAATTTATCGTTAGATGCGCACGGAATGTTTGGTAAAGTAGGCATTTCTGCGCCTTTAATAGTTGGTGAGGTGCCCAAGTGTGTAGAATTGCTCAACAAGAAAAAAGAAGAATTCTTAGAGAAGCGCAAGGTGAAGAAAGAACGCATCGCGGCTGGATTAGAAGACGCAGTCGAAGAGGATTCCACCAAAGACGAAGAAAAGAAAGAAAAAAATAACAAAAAGGGTAAGTCTAAGAAGAAAGGTGGTAGCGGTAAGATGCTCGTGACGGTATCGTTGGAAGTCAAGGAGGACGAAAAGACGGTTGTTGTTTCGATTTCGCCGAAAAAAGAGGATTAGAAAGGGAGAAAACAAAGTGAGCGAGAGAAGGAGAAAGAGATAGGAAAAACTAATAAAATCGACATAATATAACAATAGTATTAATAAGGGATTGTGTTCGAGCACGAAGACGAATGCTTGAATGAAATTGTTATGATAATGATGATAATAAATAATACCGGTATACATTGATTTACTTTACACTAGTTTCTAACTCGCTGCGCGCTATGCTACTGTTTTCTTTCTAAAAATGTGCGACTATTTTTATGTTCTTTGCTTCTCTTTTTCCTCTTCCTGCTTCAATAAATAATACTCCGGATCGGTTTTCTTCAACAATTCACGCGCGTGTTTCCTCCACGCCTCGGAAACTCGCAACCGCATATCGAACGCATTCCCCATACCCCGCAATAGAACAGATACTCGGGAGATCATGACCATTTGTCTCGGCGTGTCAATCATCGGGTCTCTTTGTTCCATCTCGTCAATAAACGCTTGTAAATTTAACCCTTCGGTGATGTCCGGTGTATCTCGATCGTTCCAGAAGGTAGCTAGTTTATACGCCGTATCGACGTCTCTTTTCTTCGTCTTTCCTCCGAACCCGTCGGGCGGCGGCGACCAGACGAGCCGCGCCACTTCTTCTTTATCTTCGTGCAGCAACGCCAAAACGAGTTTTGCGTACGCGCGTCGAGCGTACTCGTCAATGCGCACGGTTTGACCGTAGTCAATGAGACCGAGTCTTCCATCGGGCATGAGAAGAATGTTGCCAGGATGCGGGTCGCCGTTGAACGTGCCGCATTCGAAGATTTCGTAGGCGTGCACGTCCAACATGGTTCGCAACACGTCGCCGAGATTGACGAGCGTCGCGGAGGGCTGCTTCTCCTTTTTGCCGTAGATGAGACGCAAAGGGGAGAAATTGTACGCAAGCCGCATCGGTTCATCGATCAGGAAAGATTTCGCTCGGATAATTGCATTCGCCTTTCTCGTCGCCCGCGCGGCTTCTTCCACGTCCTTCTTCTCTTCGCTTGCTTCAGCTAACAACGCGTCCGCCGAATGTCGCATCGCGTTCGCGTTCGCTTTCCTCCCAGTCGCCTTTAAAAATCTCTCGTACGATTCTTTCACGCCTTTTACTAACGGCACACCCTCTATCTCTTCCATAAATAACACGTTCTTCGAACACAACTCCTCTCTCGGTTCCGGTACTTTCACCCGATTTTCAAACTTTCCGTCCTCGATCAAACGTTTCATCTCCCTCAAGTTCTCCGCCTCGGTTCGATAATCAAACTCGTTCAAAAAGTTCCTCTGCACTTCTTTCAACGGCGGCACGTGTTGCGGCTGAAACAGTCTCAAGAAGAAAATCATCGTGTTCACGTCGTTCCTAAACCGATTCTCCACCTCCGGCGCCTGTACTTTCACCACGTACGTCTTCGGATCTCCTTTCAATCGACATCGATGCACCGCCCCGATCGACGCCACGCCAATCGGCGTTTCCTCCCAATATTCGATGCAATCCTCGTATTTTGTCCCTTTTAAACTCGCCTTTACGATTGCTAACGCCTCGCCTCTCTCCATCGTCGTCGGCGCTCGATCTTGCGCTTTTTTGCACCACTCGAGATATTGTTTTGGAATGAAGTCATCTCTGGTGGATAAAAACTGCGCGTGTTTGATGTAAAACCCGCGCTGTTCCCAGACTTGTCTCTCGATGATTGGACTGAAATACTCGTGTAATTTCTCGTACTCTTCGTCCGCTTCCTTGTTCGAGAGTAAGCACAGAGAGGTGAACATCGACGCGATGTTGTTAAACGTCGAAGTCGACGACGCTTCGATTTCCCCGGAAGAAGAAGACGAAGAAGAAGATGATGAAAATCGATGAAACATCTCGTTCCGTCGCTGCACGAGCCGGTACGAGAGGTACGCCGGCAACGCGTGGTACCAAAACGTCGTCGTTCGTTTCGTGTTTTCGTAGTCTCGGGAGAGTTGGTACCCGGAAAAGCCCAGCAGCGCGGTCGAGAAGGCGGCGGCGGCAGCCGCAGCGCCTCTTCTTCTCTGCATTTGTTTTTTCCAAAACTTTTTTTTTTGTGTGAGGAAAAAAAGTCAAGCGTTTTTACACTTTTCAACACTCTCCGGGAAAGAAGAAGAAGAAGAACTGTGTCTGCGCAAAGAAGGAGTGAGAGAGAGAGAGAGAGAGAGAGAGAGAAGAGAGCAGAAAACAAAACGATAACATGTCCGCCTCGTCGTCCTCTTCTCTGTCGACGCTGCGACTGTACAGAAACATTCTCAGAGCGACGAAACGGTTTCCGTCGAAGAACAAGGACGGTTTGTACAAAGAAATCCAACTGGAGTTTCGGGAAAATCGTGCACTCGAGGACGCGAGAGACGTCGAGAAGAAGCGAGCGATCGCCATCGACGGGTTGGACCGGTTGAGAGCGTTCAGCGGGTTGGACGGGAAGAGCAACGAGTGGCAGGTGAGACTGAAAGGACCGTCGACGGAGGAGAGTCGGTGATGCGTTTTTGATGTTTGTTTGTGTGATGGTAGTTTTTCGCGTCGGTAGTCAGTAGCAGTTTCTTCTATTATCATCGTGTTGTGTTTAGCTTCTTGTAGTTCTATTATAACGTGTAGCGCCGCGTCACGGAGCGGCTTCATCTTCCTCCGAAAACGGTTTGTGACGTCGGAAACGTAAGGTGACTTTTACGATGCCGTTGTCGATGTTGTTGGCGGCATCGGAAGTATCTTCTCCGACGACGAATCGAGGCGCCCACGTCCTGTGCTTTTTGTTTTTTTCCTTTTCGCTCTTGCCTCGGTACGGCGGATGTCCGAGAGGAACGACAATCGGGAGGTGTTTACGAACGATGTTATCGAGATTGCAGGTTGGAGGAATGCGCCAATCGGTGTCGATGTGGAACGTTTTCTCGGTGGTGCTCACATCGTATTCGTCGTTCGCGTCGTAACATCGCACCGGTATGTGATAGGAGATGTTGTTATCGAGAGCGTCCCAAATGGAGAAACATTTCGGTCGCTCGAGTTCCTCTCGATTCGTACTGGGTACCATTTCGAGCGTTATCGACCACGGACCACAGATTCGAGTTTGAATTTTGCCGTTTTGGTCGTCGTCGCTAAAACTTTTCACCGGAACGGAGAAGTTTTCGAACGTCGCCACCGTCGCTTCGGAGAAAAATTCTTCGGCGAACATGGCGAGCGTTTTCGAGGCGTCAGCTGTCAAGAATACTTTAGTTTCTCGTTTCACGGGGAGCCAAGAGATGACGTTGTCTGGATCGCTCCCGCGTTGTTTTGGAGGTTTCGTCTTTGTCGGCGTCGCGGATGACGTATCGGCGGTAATTTTCTTCACGATTTGTCCAACCGATTCGTCTTTAAACCCGTTCGTGCCTAACTTGTGGCAAAACTCTCTCAGCGTTTCCTTCCAGAAAAACAAAGGCTGCGCGGTGAACGCTTCGCACGGAACGTATATTCCTGCATCCGAGACTCGCACTTTCGCGTAAAACGGGTTAAATATTGAGTTCTTTACCATTTCATCCAGCATTTCGCTGTTTCGGCCGATTTGCGTTACGTTTCTTAAAAATCCTTCGCCAAACATATCAGCCAACAGAGGCACCAATTGGTTTCGCAACTTGCCTCTCGTGCTCCACGTCGGCGTGGAATCGAGAAAGTACGGAACACCGAACGTGTGTGCAAAATCTAGGACGTCTGATTTTGGCCTCGACAACATCGGTCTCCATATTCGAACGTTTTCTATGATGCCTTCATCGGACATGCCGTTGACGTTTAACACGTTCGCGCCACGAAACATGTTCGTGATGACATTTTCTTGAACGTCGCCGTCATGATGGCCTAAAAGAACCGCGGGATACTTATATTTTTGTCGCATGAGCTTGTAGAAATCGAAACGAATTTTCCTGGCTTCAATTTCGTACGTTTCTCGTGGTGTCACTCCTCGTTTTAAGCCTTCGCTGTTCATGTTTTTAATCTCGAACGCGATGGCGTGTTTCCGACACCACACGTCTAAAAAACTCGCCTCGGCGTTTGCCTCTGGGCGATTGCCGTAGTTTATGTGTAACGCTATCACTGTGTACCCTAACTGTTTCAAAATCATCCCTAAAACCATCGAGTCGACGCCACCGGAGAGGGATACCGCGATTGGTTTTTTATCATTCCCTTCGACGTAGTCAAACCGGTCTCGTTTCGACTCCATGAACTTTCTCACCGCGTCGACGATTGGCATGCGCATCGCTTTTTCTATTTGCTCCGCGGTTGGATCGAACTCGAAAAACTCCAAGATCTCGCTGTTTGTTTCCGGATGCCACTGTTTCCCTTCTAAATCTTGGTAACATCGCAAAGAAGTCTTTTTGAACTTTTTCAGCAACTCGAGACTGGCCGAATCCGATTCGATTCGCTCATCCAAACAGTCTATGATTTTTTTCAATCTCGGCAACGTTTTCTGCGTGTGTCTGTACGGCATGAGGAGAAACACCAGTTGCTTCGCATCGATCAGGTGCGAGGTGACGTCAATCTTCTCTAAACATCTATCTACGATTGTAACGCACACTTCATCTAACAGAGCTATGTTCGCTTCGGCTTCGGCGGCGGATCCTTCTCGCAAAGAAGAGCAACCGCGAAAGTGGTGTCTCGAGAACTGGTCGAGTACCACGATCGTCGGCACTACCGTATTATTCGTCGCGCTTTCCTTATCCTCGTTCTTTTCGATGTCGTGTAAACATTCCCGAATGAACTCGTGATGTTGATCATTATTATTCGTGCGGTCGCTCTCCTTCTTCTTTTTCTTTTCGCGATAAAAAATCCGCAACTCGTCCAGTAACTGTCCAAATTGACTCGAAATCAACGCGTCTAAATCTTCTCTCTTCTGCGCGTCTGAATGTTTGATAAACCAGCGATTTTCATACAACGCGTCTATCAAAAGCGCCGAAGCGCGGCGATGATTTTTTTCGTCTTTATCTTCTTCGTCGTACCGAAACCACAGCTCCGCAGCTTTCCTTCTCAGCGCGTCGAATGTGGCGGCAACTGCTTTGTTTTCGGGTTCCGAAGTTGACAACAAAAGCGACGCTTCTTTCTTCAAAGACGACGACGACGACGACGACGACGACAAGGAGGAATGATTGGGGCGCTTCGTCTTCGTTCCGCTAGCGGTTGAACCGCGGTTTCCCATGATTGAGAAATCGTGTGTGTGTGTAAGTGTGTGACGACTTGTGTTTGATGTTAGATTTTTTTGTTTGTTTGGGAAGAGAAAAAGTTTGTGAATGGCGAGAGAAAAAAAAACATTGTTCTTGTACAAAAAACTAAACCCTAACTTCGTACCATAGCTTTCTAACCGGTTGAAGGCGAATAAAAAGTTGAATGGCTCAGTGGTCTAGTGGTATGATTCTCGCTTTGGGAGTGGATTGTTTACTTCAATGCGCTGCTAAAACTGCAGTTATTATAAATCATAATATGCGAGAGGCCCCGATTTCGATTATCGGCTGAGCCCAGCCTTTTTTTTTGCCGTTTTGTGCTCACATGCATGCGTACGCGCTGTAGTATGTGTATATTTTATGTATATATTACACTTTTTTACATCCTGATTCACGGTGATGTTCTTATTATATTCACTCACCGCTCGATTCGTTCGAATCGCTCGATCAGCTCCACGATTTCGATTTTGTTTAGCCTCGAGTACCCTTTGATGCCGTTCTGTTTGCACGTCTCGATCAACTCTGGCTTTTTCATCCTTCGCAACATCCATTTTCGATCCCACTTTTCGATTTCATCCGCGGCTATTGATTTTTCCTTCTCTAACATTTCTTCGGTGGCTAAGATTTCTCGCTCGATTTGAGCGCGAATGCGTCCTTCTTGAACGTCCATCGGGAGGTTTCGCAGTTGCACTTGAAGTTCGCCGATGTATTCTCCCAAGTGTTTCGCAAACGAAGATTTCTTCGCACCCATCGCGCTGTCTCTATCGTCGATGACATCACTATTCCGTCTCTCCTCACCTTTACTACTACTACTACTACTACTACTACTGCTACTACTATCGCTGAGGTTACTTTTATTATTAGCGCCGCCGACGAGCAACAAACTCGATTTCAAACTCGACGCGATTTCTTCGATCACAATCTTATTCTCGTCGACATTTTCCCCGTCACCGTCAATCTCCTTATTCCCACCTTCGCTACTCAAAAGATTTCCTCGCCTCTTTGGTTTCAACAACCCAAACGGCGACTCGATTTGCGCGTGCGCGAAGCACATCAACGCGACCAACCACGTCTCTTTCCTCGTCAAATCAAACCCGCCGAACCGCGCGTACCCGAGCAGATACGCCACCGCGTACGCGCCAAATCTCTTCTGTCGTTGCACTTCCTCCTCCGATTTCTGCTCGACTTCCCACGCGCCGACAGAAAGTTGCGGTAAAAACCAACTCGCGGCGCCGAATATCGGGAGCAACGCGAGGCACGAAGAAACCGTCCAGCGCGTGCGCAAATCACTCTCATCATCATCTTCATCGTCGTAATCGATACCATCGCTCGCTCGAACGATCGAAGTATCGTAGTAACTGTACAAAGCCGAAAGCGCGATCGAACCGGCCGCCGTCGCATCCAACGCGTCGTTCAAAAGTTCCAACAAAGGGCCGTTTTCGTTAGATGCGAAGACGCGCGTGTTCTTCGTTCGCATCACCAACGCGCTGCGTCTCTTTTTTTTTAAAGTCGTCGTGGAACGAAGAAGATGAACGCTGTCGTTGCCATCTCGACGTCGTCGCGAAGAAGAAGAAGAAGAAGAAGAAACCGAGGGAGCAGCAGCGGTGGTCGAGCGAGAGAGGAGGAGGAGGAGAGCGCGGCACATGTCTCTATGTCGCGTCGTCGCGAAGAGACAAAAGTGAGGAAAAGAAGAACGAAAATTCGAAAAAATGTTTTTTCCCCAGAGTGACTCGAGAGTGATGAAAGCGCGACCGAAGCAAACCCTCGCGATGATGCGACAGAAACAACGTTAAACGAGAAGAAGAAGAAGAAGAAGAAGAAGTCAAAAACAGCATGTCGTCGTCGTCGTATCGGTACCAGAAGAAAAGCTCCGCCACGGCGACTAACGATAGTACAACTTCGTCGGCACCAACGAAAGCATTCACGAACTCCATAACGAAATACGCGTCTGCAATCCTGCGAGGCTCGGAATCGAAGCGCGTGGACGCGCAACTGTTAGATTCGGTGTCCAAAATCGTTTCGGGAAACGCGGTGTACATCGAGCGGTTTCACTGCGAAGAGAACGATTACCAAACTTTGGAACGGTTGGCGAATGATTTAGACAGAAACGCCAAAGAAGAAGAAGAGGAAGGCATGATAAACTGGTCGAAACACTTGAAACAGGAAAATCCGGAGTTTTCGGAGACGTTTCGAACGATCGTGGAACGGATGGCGGAGTATTTCGACGTGGACGTGTTTGCGACGCGATTAAACTTCTACCGGGACGGGTCGGATTGGAAACCGTACCACCACGACTCTCACGCGTTTGGCGCGAACGGACATAAAGAAGATTTCACCATGGGCGCGTCTTTCGGCGCGCCGAGAGCGCTGAGTTTTCTTCACGAACCGAGCGCGAGTTCGTTCGAGTTTCCTCAGAAGAATGGGGATGTTTTTGCGTTTTCGTCTGAGGTGAACGCGGCGATGAAACACGGCGTGCCACAGCTGAGCGGCCAAGAGCAGTTTGAGAATAATCCGAGGTTTTCCGGCATCGCGTGGGGGAGAAGGAGGAGTTTAAACGCGAGAAACTCGTCGGTATCGTCGTCTTCCGAGAAAACAACCATAGCTGTGGACGGATCGCGAATGCCGTGGCATCACAACGCGAGGAACGACGAAGAAGGAAGAGGAGGAGGAGGCTACGGAGTCTCAGAGACGTCGAGCACTACTAAGAACGCGAACGAAAGAGTCATGTCCAACGACGAAGTCTCGGAGCTGGTGCAAAAATTTATCAAACGCAAACGAAACGAGACGAGGAAAACCAGCAAAGCGTTAGTCGAGCATTTGAAAGAGAACAAGGGAATAGACGACTTGGATTTCGTTCGGGTGAAAAAGCAAGCTCGCAAATATCAACGCGACGACAGGTTTTCGGCGAAGGAGTTCGTCGAGTCCGCCTTAGGCGGTTGTGTTTCCGTGGACGATTTGAGGAATCTCGCTTCGTACTTGCCCAACGAACAAAAGAAGATTGAGTTAATGAACGAGCTCAACAACTATTCCAGCTCGCTTCCTTTCTTGCCGTCGTCGTCGTAGAGAAAATAGTATATTAATTAATAGGTAGTAATATTAAAACCCCGCGTAGGACACCAACGCGTCACGCTCCTAGCAGTGATGCCACGGAAATAACAAACACATACAAGTGACGCGTTTACTTCTTCTTCTCACTCGCTTTCGTGTACAAGTACGCGCCTAACAAGGCCAAAGCGCTGCCGGCGGCATTCAACGGACTCACCGGGTTGCGAAAGTAAATCACGCTCGCGACAATCACCGCAACTCTCTTCAACGAGTTCCCGACGGAAAACGTCACCGGAGAAATACCCGTCAACGCTTGGTAAGACACTTGGTTATACAAGTGGTAGAACACGCCGGATAAGAACAACATCTGGTACAACTTCTCGGCGCCGACTTTCGCAACTGCGGCGGACCATCCGGCCGCCCACTGGCTGCCTTCCATGTACACCGCCGCCGGTGCCAAGTAAAAGAGACCAACGATACCGAGAATGCCGTACAAGTTGATACCGTCGATCGCTTTGAAATCATTCAACTGCTTCTTACTCGTGATGTTTCTCAACACCATCGCAATGTTTGAAATCATCGCCCCGTTAAACCCAGAAATCGAAAACGACACCTCCTTCATCGCCGCCATCGAGCAACCTATTACGATTGGAATCAGACTCGCCCACACGGCCGGGGAATACGTCGCGCCCAACAACGGTCCACTCAAAATGACCGAAAACACCGGCTCTGCCGCTTTAATCACGTGCGTAAACGACACTGCCATCTTAGAAAACGAAACGCACGCCGAGACGTGGCCAACCATGTGGAAAAATGCCACCGGCAACACGGCGATCAAAAACGCCTTGGACACCTTCGGCTTCTCTTGAATCCCAGTCGCCCAAACGACGAGCATCCAAATCGAAGTCGCGGCCAACTGCAACGTGGAGATCAACCACGGGTACGGGAACACGTTCAAAGTGCTCTTGTTGTACACGTTGAAAACGATGTTGAAAAAGTACCAAAGGGAGAAGAGCACGGCCGTTCTCGGACCCGGCGCTAACGTAGAGAACCCAGTTTTAAGACTGAAACCACCCGTCGCGGAGGCAGCCACCTTCGGAGAAGACGAAGACGAAGACGACGAAGACGCCCGCGTCTCGGTCGAAAAAATCCCTCTCTTTCTTCTCGTCAAAGTCCTCGTCTGACTCGACGCTTTTGTCAACCCTGACGAGGAATAATTTTTTTCAACAAACGCAGCAGGAAACGACGACGTCGAAGAAGAAACCGAGAACGCGCTGCACTTCGCCCCAAAACCACCAGCGGGTGGTAATCGATTTGCGAAAACGACGCCTCTCTTTTTCCCCTCGTCTCTTCTCTTCGCCGAAAACCCCGAAGAGGAAGAAGCTTTAAACAACTGGTTGTGCGCCAACGTGGAATGCATTTTTCAAATCTCTTTTTCCTTTTTCCCTAATAACAACAAAAATTAACTAACAAAAAGAAAGAAAGAAACGTCTCTCTTTTCTCGACTGACTCGACTTCTCGACGGAAGTAAGAGCTCTCGAGGAGAACGCAGGTTTTCGCGTTCTTTCGAAGAAGAAGAAGAAGAAGAGAGGAGGTGTGTAATTAACGCGCGCGCACGTAAAGTGTGCGTGTGCGTGTTCTTTTTTGTGTAAGTGTGAAAAGTTTTCTTTTTAAAATAAAAAATCGCATCAAACAGCCCCTCGATCCTCACAAAAAAAAAGAAAAAAAAAAGGAAGAATGGGCGTCGTTGGTGGAACGACATCGAGGAAGTGGGGGGTGTCCTCCTCCGTCGGAAAAGGCGCAGCGAAGAAGAGAAGAGCCGCGTGCTGCGTTTTTCTCGTCGCGTTCGTCGCGATGGTGGTGTTCGCGTTCTCTTCGTTCGTGCAAGTAGAAGTCGTTTCTTCTTCTTCTTCTTCATCTGCTGTTCGTGGGGGTGATGATGATGATTCCGTCGTCGTTTCATCAGGCGGGGAGGAAAAGACGACGACGCGCGTGGAGGTGCGGACGGTGCAGCTTCCGTGCAAGAATGAAGGGAAAGGGGCGGCGTCAACGACGACGACGACGAC
>Ga0181561_10002255_pt1 | contig 17053 bp, 18 predicted proteins | sample 011ome_19_FD_133760 | JGI IMG/M metagenome (GOLD analysis project Ga0181561, IMG submission 133760) | Coastal salt marsh microbial communities from the Groves Creek Marsh, Skidaway Island, Georgia - 011510BT metaG (megahit assembly) | ecosystem: Environmental > Aquatic > Marine > Intertidal...
GAACAATATCCCATTTTATTGTTCTCTGCTTTACTCTCCTACAGATGGTTTACATTCTCCACGGGAAATAACGTGACGGTTCTTGTGAAAAATTCAAAACTATTGCAAACAGTAAAATTTCCATTTGCCATATTGGTTTTCAACGAGGTAAATATTGGGCTATTCAATTACCTTCTAGGTTTGTTGGTCTTGGCACCCATGCTATTTATTTTCAATGCCACTTTCTCTTTACACCTTCTCTGGTTACCTCTTATTATCTTAGCACAATACTTATTTACCACGGGCATTGGCTTGTTGGTGAGTGTTGCTGGACTTTACTTCAGAGACCTTCAGCATATTTTAATGTTCTTGTTACGAATTATTTTGTATTTGTCACCCGCTCTCTATGAACTTTCACTCATTCCAGAAAAGTTCCAGAAAATTTATTTGTACCTCAACCCTTTTGCCTCTCTATTTGATACGTACAAGAATATACTTGTAAAAGGACAAGCACCAAACGGGTACTTTCTCGTATTCATAGGATTCACTTTTGTCTCATTGGTATGGGGGAGTTATTATTTTACTAAAAAAGAAAATAATTTTGCCAAGGATGTCTAAAAAATCAATCATACAAGCAAATAATCTGGGTATCAAATACAAGATTAGCAAATTCAAAAGAAGTTCGGTCAAAGATCTATTGAAAGTGGTAGGCACAAGAAACTCCCTAAAATCAGATAGCGAGTTTTGGGCGCTTAAAAACCTAAATTTTTCTGTAGAACCAGGAGATATTCTAGGTGTCCTTGGGAAAAATGGATCTGGAAAAAGTACGCTTTTGCGAACTATCGCAGGAATCTATTTACCCGATGAAGGAAGCCTCACCGTGAACGGAACAGTTTCTTCCATGCTTACTTTGTCTTCGGGGTTTAAGGAAGATTTATCCGGGGTGGAAAACATTTATCTCATCGGAGTTATTACCGGCTTTACAGAAAAAGAAATCAAAAGTAAATTCAAAGAAATAGTAAATTTCTCGGAATTGGGTGACTTTATTTACCAACCTGTTAAATCGTATTCTTCTGGGATGAAAGCGAGATTGGGGTTTTCTATTGCCACTTCTCTCAAAAGAGACATCATGCTCGTAGACGAAATTCTAGGTGTAGGTGACTTTAAATTCAGAGAGAAGAGTAGAAAAAAAATGATTGAACTTATCAATAGCGATATCACTGTAATACTCGTAAGTCATGATGCCGAAACTATCCGAGAATATTCGAACAAATGTATCTGGATACACGAAGGAGAATTAAAAGCCGCAGGAAATACCGAAGAGGTTATGACTCAATACATGAACTCATAATTGTCACTTTTTTAGTCAACTAATTCTTTTCCTTCTAACAAAGCCCGAATGCCATTCGTGGTAATTTGTCGTAGTTTTTCACCATCCTTCCCTTCAAAACCCTTGGAACACCAAGTATATGAACCCATATTCATGATAACCCCAGATTGAGGCGATTTCTGGAAAATGGCAAAAACTCCATAATTATTTGTTATCCTTAAAGAGACACTCGCTTTTTTATCAGCGGCTTCGTTCATATAAATCTCAATTGTTTCATAAGGAAACTGGGAGATTTTATGGTGTAGCCGTCAACAACTATTGTACAGTTAGCGCAAAAAAGCCAAGAAAAATGGCCCACGGATATTTTGTCAAAAGATAGTTCTAAAGTAATTCGGTTACTATAAGAACTGATGCATTTCCATTTCCATACAAATTGACATCAAAATTCGATGATTTGTTTAACATCGTTCGAGTCGATTCTACCAATTTCTTTTTATCCGCTCCTATCAATACGTTCACACCGTTTTCAATCAATTCTACCCATTCGGTTTGGTCACGCATAGTCACACAGTTTTTTCGGAAGAAAAAAGCCTCTTTCTGCAGTCCTCCACTATCAGTCAGTACTAATGCGCAATTTTTGAGTAGCTCTATCATATCAAAATAGCCCACGGGATCTATTAGTTTTACTTTGAGTTCCAATCCATGAGCTGCCAATTTGGCTTTTGTTCTGGGGTGAAGTGGTAAGACAACAGGACAAATCGTTTCATGTATTTCGTTTAGTCCTTCGACCAATTGAGACAACCTCTCTTTGGAATCGGTATTCTCCGCTCGATGCAAAGTTGCCAAGGCGAATTTTTGTAATCCGAGCTGCGAAATAATGGTCGATTTTTCTTCAGATTTCTGGGCGTAAAAGAGAGCTGCGTCTTGCATTACATCTCCAGTTCTTACAATAGTTGCATCTAGGCTGTCGTACCCTTCTTTCTTGAGGTTATTCACTGCCGAATCGGTAGGACAAAACAAATAGTCCGAAATTCTATCGGTTAGGATTCTGTTTATTTCCTCAGGCATTTCCATGTTAAAACTTCTCAATCCTGCCTCTACGTGCGCTACCTTTATGTGTAGCTTTTTTGCAGCCAAGGCTCCTGCTATCGTGGAGTTTGTATCACCATACACGAGCAACAAATCGGGTTTTTCTTTCAACAAAATCTCTTCTATTCCCTCAATCATTCTGCCCGTCATGGCTCCGTGAGATAAACTATTGATTTCAAGATTATAACTGGGCTTAGGAATTTCCATTTCTTCAAAAAACACTTCGCTCATATTGGCATCAAAGTGCTGACCCGTGTGGACTATAATTTCTTCAATATGCTCGTGCTTCGCAAACTCTCTGCTCAAGGCAGCTGCCTTTATAAATTGGGGCCTCGCTCCTATTACCGTAATTATTTTCATTTGTTTTGGTTTATTAAAAATTCTTTGAAATCATTTGCTATCACTTTTCTATCAAAGTGGTTTTCCACGTATTTCAGTCCGTTTTCGCCTAATTCCGTTAGTTTGTGTTTGTTTTCCATCAAGTAATTCACTTGATGAGCCAATTCTTGTTCATTCTCTGGCTCAAAATACAATCCACACTTTCCTTCTCTGATAAATAAGTCTCTCGATTCGCCATCGACTCCCAAAAGAAGCGCTTTTTTCATCGCCAAATTCTCAAAAATTTTGGATGGAATTGCACCCAAAAACAATTCAAGTTTTCGCAAAGGAACAACTACAGAATCGACCGATTGAATTACTTTCACTATTTCTTTCTTAGGAATCGAATCATAAAAACTAACATTGGTAATGCCTAGTTTTTCTTTTAATTCTACTAGTTCTTTTTTTACGGGTCCATCTCCTACCAATACAAACTTCACAGAAGGGTTCTGTATGAGTTTTGCAGCCTTCAGAATCACTTCCAATCCTTGTGCGTGACCAATAATTCCGGCATACAAAAACAATACATCTGAGGGATGAAATCCATGAGTTTCTCTCCACGAAAGATCTGGCTGTTGCTCCGAATCAAAAAAATCTAAATCTACTCCATTGGGCAACCAGTAGGGAGTAGTAGTAGGAAATCGGCTCTTTATATCTTTCACAATTCCTTTTGTTTGCCCAGTAATAAGAGTCGCTTTTTTATACAAAAAAGCTTCTAATCGGTAGGCAAGTCTCAAAAAGAACTTATTAGAAACTAGCTCGAGTTTTTCCGCACTCTCTGGCCACAAGTCCGACACATTGAAAATCATTTTTGCCCCTTTCAGTTTACACAACAAAAAGGTGGTAATTCCGAGGAAAAGAGGGGGGCTTTCGCATAGAATATAATCGTACTTCTTGGTTTTGAACCATCCAATCCAAAAGGATGAAAACACAAAGGAAAAATAATTGAGTAACCTCAAAAAAATACGTTTGCTTTGGGAAACAAAAATCCATGACCTCACCACTTCAATCCCTTCTATTGATTCTTTTTTGTACCATTTGTTTCTGTACCCTTCATGAATTTTCATGGCAGGATAATTAGGCATGGCTGTAAGCACCTCCACTTCGATATCCAATTTCTGAAGACGCACCGCCAAATCGTGCAACCTATTTTGAGGCGCACCAATCTCTGGAGGGTAATATTGTGTGTGAATCAGAATTCTCATCTATTCGCTTTGTTTATTTAATTCCTCAATGGCTTGGCCGTACGTTACAAACTCTAATCCTTCTTTCTTCAGGTGGACAATCAACCACTCGTACCAGTTTTTCCAGGTAGCAAAACTAGGGTGATAGTATCTATCATGAAACAAAATGTTCAGGTATTCCAAGTTCAAAGATTTCGCTTTTTCTATTTCTTTCAGAGTAATTTCTTTGGCTTGCTCTAGATTTACAGATTGATGTCTTTTTCCTTGATAAAACACCCATCCCTCCATAATCTGAAGAGGAAACTCCCACATTTTGCCAATTTTGTAGGGATTTTTGAATCCACTCTCCGAAGCATCAAACCGATATCCCGACTTTTCCATGTACTCAAAAGTGTGTTCGTTTTGTCTCAAGTAGTGCATTCTTATACCAAAATCTGTCGTTTTACTTATCTCCGAAAAAGTATCAAACTCTGCTTGTACTTTTTCAATCGTGTTATATTCTATTCCGTGCACACCTACTTCAAACCCTTGCTTTTTGATCATCGGAACCCATTTTTTTACGTGTTTGAGCGAGTAATTCAATCCCACCCCATTGTTCACGCCAATAAAAAAATTAGACCGTATGCCTTGGCTTTGGTTAAAATCCATGATTTCTTGTATTCTTTGCCATTTGTTCTTGCCAAAATCTGCCCAACGCATTACATACTCCTTGAACGAAATGGTTCCTTTGAAAAGTTCTAGGTGGTTTCGCATCACGTACTTCGGTAAAATAAGGTCCTTGGTATGTTCCCAAACCGTCATGTGGTCGATATCGTGAGAGATAATTACTTTCATGTTGCTCTTTTTGGCGATTAAAACCTTGTTCGTTCTTTTGTTTTTAGTAAAACTTCCACAAGATAACTAGATTTAGTTACTCGGTAAAACGGAACCAACTCTCCGCCAAAACCACGGAAGTATTTTTCTATCTGAGGAATCATGGATCCTTCAAAATCAAAAATAGCTACCTCTCTTTTCTTGGCCAACTGGATGCTTCTCCATAGCGCTAATGCACCTGCTCCTTCGTGCTTATGTTCTGTAGAATATCCTCCAAACAAATAAGTGGCTTTTCTCGCATCTATCAAACAAAAATTACACGCCAAAGGACGGTTTTCAGTGTCGTAAGTCATTGTTGCCAGCAGGTTTTCCTTCTTACTTTCAAACAAGATTTTTTCAACAATGTGTCGGTTTACGGGTATGTTTTGCCTTTTGAAGGTGCTCAATATCATTTCCAACATTACGGAATTGGGTTCAATTACTTTGGTAGTCAATTGGTCGTTTTGAGCTTTTGTGATGTTCTTTCTTCTTTCTGAGGTCAAATTTACGAGTAGTTCTTCTTCCGAAATACTCAAATCCAATTGATACGTGTACCGAGTAGTTACTTTAAATTTATTCCAAACAAATGGCTGAAAATCAATCCAAGTTTCTGGAAATGAAACCGAAACTATGGAATTTCCTAGACTTTCTACATAATGAGAAATGGCTTCCATTACATTCTTGAGCTCGCTGTTTTTTTTCGCTGGATTCTTCGCTGAACATACATAAGTTAGTTGGCAATTAGGCATGTTCCGTGGAGTTGCTACGGATTTCAAAAACTTCATCCTGGGCAAAGATTCAGTAAAGAAAAACCCCTTTTGTTGTCCATCTTTGGCAAATATCCCATGAATCTCTATTCCTGGCTGAGTCAAAAATGAGTCTTGTACAAAGGCATTCTCCAAGCTGTTCTTTTCAACAAACTGAATCAATTCACTTCTATGGATTGGGTGTATCTTCACTGTATTTAGAACTGTTGTTTCATTGATAATTTCAGTAAACTCTCTATCACAAACGGTGCTTTGTTGATGGTACTATACGGAATTAGCTTTCCGCCAAAAGAACGAAAATAGCTCTCAACATTGGGAATCATTGAACCTTCGAAATCGAATATCGAAATACCATTTTGTTTCGCAAAACGAATACTTTGATATACCCCAAGTGGTCCGGCACTCGCATGAGAATTTCCTTTGTTATATCCGCCAAGCAAGTAGTAACACTTTTGGTTATCCATCACACAAAATGTAATGGCTAGCACTTGGGTATCTTGCTTTACAACAAAAGAAAACGAATTGGTTTCATTAGCAAATCGAAACAAAATATTATTGAGTATACTTTCATTCACTGTCACCCCCTTTCGGTTCATTGTTTGCATCACAATAGATTTCACCAAATTCATGTCGGTATTTTTTTCTACTGTCAAGCCATCTTTCTCGGCTTTTTTTATCAAATTTCGCGTTTTAGGATCCATTTGCGCGGAAAGTTCTTGGTTCGAATGAGCCAAATCAAGCTGGTATGTGTAGTTGGGTATTACTTTGAAATCATTCCAATAAAACGATTGAGTATCTCCCAACGAAGGCGGAAAAGCCAGGGTAACAATAGAACGCTTGTAATGCCTTTGCAAATACTCCGAAATGGCTTTCGTTATTTTCTTGTTTTCTCCGTGTTTCTTGGCAGGATTAGTAGCAAAGTTTTGATAAAATAATCCACAATGAGGAGTGTAAGGGGGAGGAGATAGTTGAGTTAAAAATTTGACTCTTTTTCTTTTGTAAAGATAAAAACAACCTATTAATTCGCCATTTGCATTATGAATCCCGAGTAATTCCAATCCCTCGTCATAGACAGAAATCCATTCTTTTGAGTTGAACACGGAAGAGGTGGACAAACTACCTAACTCATTTATCGAAATTGGCTGAATCTGCATAGATCACAAAGATAGAGGATATGGAAAGTTATACCAAGCTTTTGTATAATTCAACTAACTTTTTTGATTCCGCTTCCCACGAATATTTTTCTAGTACGGCTTTTCTTCCGTTTTCCCCCATTTTTTTGGCTACTGCTGGATTTGAAAGAAGAAATTCTAATTGATTTTGAATATCTGTTGGTGAACAAGGATCGACAAAAGATGCGTAAGTGGAAAAAGCCTCCTCCCAGTAGGGAAAATTCGACATAATTATCGGCAGTTGACAAGCCATGTATTCAAAAGCCTTAATGGGGTAACTATTCAAATAATTCTTTTCTGGATACAATGTCGCTAGCCCAATATCAGCAACTTTCATCATCGGATAAATATCTTCCATAGGAAAAAAACCTAAATATTTCACTTTATTCTTATCAACTCCCAAACATGATCGTTTGTATTGTTCACTTTCCCATGACCCCACCAATTGTAGCTCGATATCCATCTTTGAGTTGTGAACTGCCCAACAAGCCTCTTCAATACCTCTGATTTTTGAAAGTCCTCCCGCATAAAAAACAACTTTCTTTCCTTCTTTAGGTGTATTTGCTTTGGCTTCATCTATCAACGAGATTATCGGAAAATTTCTCACTAATAGCCCTTTCTTTTTAGACAAAAACGAGACAATTTCGGGAGTAACTGAAATAACCGAAGAAAAAAACGCAATGCAAATTCGCTCTATAATTCGATATGATTTTGAAACCAAAATTCTAAAAATTTTGGGTTTAATGTAAGATTTACTTTCAATTTGTTTTGATACGTTCTCATGAGAATCATACACTACTTTTTTTCCTAATAAAGACAAAAGCAAGCCGACAAACATTAGTTCTGGGTCATGAAAATGATAAATTTTAGATTTTGTTCTTAACGAACGGTAAAAAGCAAAATGAGACTTTACAATCATCCTATGAATTCTACCTTTACTAACGGGTAATGGAATTATTTTCACCCCATTCACTGTTTCTTTTTTGTCGTGAGTTACCACTAGAGAAACATCAAATCCGGCATTGACTAATGATCGACATTCTTTATGAAAAATTCTATCATCAAAAGGTTTATGGACTGTGGATATATGACATACTTTAGTTTTCATATTTCTAATCGTTTTACGAGGTATTTTACCGGAAAATAAGAAGAAATCAATCCTACCGAGACGATGGTAAGCAGTACATACAGTATATCCATTCCTTCCACTTCCATGGGTTGAGACTCAATGATGGAATCTTGGATAGGCACAAATCCATACCATATTTGCAAATAACAAATAAACACACCCAAAACTAAGCCTACAATTCCGCCCAACAAATTGATTAACAACCCTTCATAAAAAAATAATTTCCGTACATCCTTTTTGGTAAATCCTACCGAGTAGAGCGTAAATACGTCTTTTCGCTTTTCCAAAATGAGCATCGTAAGCGAGGCCACCATCGAAAATGCGGCAATCACCAGCACAAAACACAGGATGATAAACACGGCAATTTTTTCGCTTTTGGTAGCCGAAAAAATAAGGGCATGCTGCTCTTCGCGGTTTTCTACTTTGAACTTATCTCCCAGTATTTCTTTTATTTTTGTTTGCAATCGCTCCATCTCTCTCCCCGAAATCGGCTTGGTAAACACATCTATTCCGGTGGCTTCACGGTTGTACTCCAGCAGTTTTTCGGCAAACCCCAGCGACACAAACACATACTTGGCGTCATTGGCATAAATTCCGGTCATGAATACGCCACCCACAGGTGTTTTTTTTTGGTTGAATGGCTGGCTTGTCATCGATATTTTTTTGTCGCGCAGCATGCCATTGATTGTCAATTGGTTTTGGTACCGAGGATCGGAAGTAAACCCTAATCGGCTTTGCAAAACCGCTCCTGGGATACAATAATTTACTCCTTCGTATTCCAAATCCGACAACCCTTCTACGAGCAACGTATCGAGGTAAGTAGAATCAAAATAAGGCAAATCAACTCCTTTTAGTTTGCAGGTTTCAAACTTGTCTTCGTTTTGTAAAATAATGGTTTCTTCGATGACCAAACTCGCAAAACGCACTCCTTCTAGCTGTTTTATTCTGTCAAGGTCAATGTTTTGGGTCTGAAAAGTTTTTCCCTCTTCCAAAGTCACTTTGAGGTCTGGATCGAAAGAATTGTACATGTCTGACACAATTTTTTCGATGCCATTGAAACCCGACAACACAATCACCATGGCCATGGTACTCACCGCAATTCCGATGACCGAAATCATGCTCACCACATTGATGATGTTTTGCGATTTTTTGGCAAACAAATACCGCTTGGCTATGTGAAATGGGAGATTCAAACAAACAGAGGATTATCTCAACAATTCGTCAATTTTCATGGCATAATCTAACGAATCATCCACATAAAACTGCAATTCTGGGGTTTTTCTCAATTGGTTTTTCACAATTTTTGCCAATTCGGCTCTTATCTGTCCCGAATGTTTTACCACTTCCTTAAACGATTCTTGGTTGTCTTTTCCGCCAAAAATACTGAGGTACACTTTCGCCATCGACAAGTCTTTGGTTACTCGGACGATTGTCACAGTGACCATTGCTCCCTTGCAATACCCTGCCGCATTTTGCTGAAAAATCATACTCAATTCTCTTTTCAACAACTCTGCTATTTTATTTTGCCTAATACTTGCCATGGTTCCTTCCTTTTTGGGTTCGGGTAAAATTACAGAAATTATTACTTTTAATCCCCAAAACGAACTCAATTCAATTCAATTATCCCGATATTCGAGTACCTTTGAGGAGCTAAACCCATTTATGAAGAATTTTTTTACCATAATCTCCCTTGCCAAAGATTACAAATCGAGTTTGAGACTCAATGTATTTTTCAATCTGCTGGCAGTCATTTTCGGATTGTTTTCTTTTGTGCTGTTCATGCCTTTTTTGGAAGCACTTTTTAGCCCCGACAAATTAGAAAACCTCGCCAACCAACCAGCGCCTGATCCGCTGCAATTCAACAACGAAAGCCTGCAAGAACATGGCAATTACTGGATGGCGCAGTTTCTTCAATCTCATTCCAAATTTGAGCTCCTGCTGGTTCTCTGTGGAATAATTATCGCCATGATTTTGGCCAAAAACTTTGCACGATATGCCGCCTTGTATTTTATGGCAGGTGTCCGAAATGGCATCGTGCGAGATTACCGAAACAAAATCTACAACAAAGTATTGTCTTTGCCCATTTCTTATTTTTCGGGCGAAAGAAAAGGAGACATCATTAGCAAAATGACCAACGATGTAAAAGAAATAGAATGGTCGGTGCTGCGCTCGCTCGAGGCGGTATATCGCGATCCTATCGCCATCGCTATTACGATCAGTTGGCTTATTTTTCAGAGTCCCAAAATGTCGTTGTTTATCCTTCTGCTGATTCCTATTGTAGTAGTGATTGCGCTTATCACACGTAAACTCCGAAAATCCTCTGCCAACTCCCAAAGCCTTATTGGCGATATGATAGCAACCACCGAAGAAACCCTCTCGGGGCTCAAAATAATCAAGGGATTCAATGGAGAAAAGATAAAAAAAGACCAGTTTGAAGCCGAAAACGAACGCTACACCCAGCAAATGACCAAAATGTTTAGACGAATAGATTTGGCCTCACCACTCAGCGAATTTTTGGGAGTTTCGGTTATTATTTCTACCATGCTTTATGGCGGAAATCTAGTGTTTGTTGGCGAAATGACTGGCAGCTCACTCATTGGGTACCTCGCTATTTTCTATACCGTAATTGCTCCTGCCAAGTCGCTCACCGATGCCGTATCCAATGCCCAGCGAGGAATCGCCTCCATGGACCGAATAAACCAAATACTCGAGGCAGACGACAAAATTACCAACCCCAAAAATCCTGTGACAATTGAGAGTCTGAAAGAGTCTGTAAGGTTTGAGAACATCAATTTTAGGTACGCTGAAGAATACGTGCTCAAGGATGTGAATTTTGACATACCAAGAGGAAAATCAGTAGCACTGGTAGGACAATCGGGCTCGGGAAAAAGCACCATCGCCAATTTGCTTCCCAGATTTTACGACCTCGAAGAAGGCGAAATTACGCTTGACGGTGTAAACATAAAACACACAACCCTCCAAAACCTCAGAAACCTTCTAGGCGTGGTGACCCAAGAAGCTATCTTGTTCAACGATACCATTGCCAACAACATCGCATTTGGGATAGCCGATGCCACTCCCCAAAAAATAGAAGAAGCTGCCAAAATTGCCAATGCACATGAGTTTATCCTACAGCTGCCACAAGGGTACCAAACCAATATTGGCGATGGCGGGGGCAAACTTTCGGGCGGACAAAAACAGCGAATAAGCATTGCACGAGCCGTACTCAAAAACCCCGACATTCTGGTGCTCGATGAAGCCACCTCAGCCCTTGATACCGAAAGCGAAAAACTTGTGCAAGACGCCCTCAACAACCTAATGAAAAACCGTACTTCGCTCATCATTGCTCACCGACTATCCACTATCCAGCATGCCGATGAAATACTGGTGATGCAAGAAGGAAAAATCATAGAACGTGGAAACCACGAATTTCTCATCGCACTCAACGGAACTTACACCAAACTGATAGAAATGCAATCGTTTGGGTAAACCAAAAAAGGTGGAGATGTGGAAAAAATCGAAAATCCAAGACTTTCCGAAAAAAAGAACGGAACCAAAACAAGCCACGGTAGGAAAAACATTGAACCAAAAAAAATTAGCACGCATGAAACTACACTACAAACACTTTGGCGAAGGAGAACCACTCCTTGTTTTGCATGGCCTGTTTGGGTCGTTGGACAATTGGCAAACCCTGGGAAAACAATTGGCAGAAAACCACAAGGTGTATTTGGTAGATTTGAGAAACCATGGAAAATCTCCCCACAGCGATAGTTTTTCGTACACCGAAATGGCAGCAGATGTAGCCGAACTTATCCAAGATCAAGGCTTGGGCAAGGTAACGATCATTGGCCATTCGATGGGCGGAAAAACTGCCATGACTTTTGCGGTAGAATATCCACATTTGCTCCACAAACTGATTGTAGTAGACATTGCACCCAAAAAATACGCGCCACACCACGACCAAATCATCGATGCGTTGTATTCCTTGGATTTGTCATCTATTTCTTCGCGCAGAGAAGCAGACGAAGTGATGAAACAATCGATTGAGAATGACGGAACGCGGTTGTTTCTGCTCAAAAACCTCAACCGAGAAAAAGAAGGCGGATATTCCTGGAAAATGAACCTCGACATGCTCTCACGAGAAATAGAAACTGTAATCGACACCACCGAAATACCTTTTCCTATTGCCACCGAAACCCTCTTTGTACGTGGAGGAGAATCGGGCTACATTCTCGACAGTGATTTTGATACCATCGGTCAGTTGTTTCCCAATTCGGAAATAGAAACCGTAGAAGATGCAGGCCACTGGGTGCACGCAGAAAAACCAGCCGAATTGCTGAGCCTAATTCAGGATTTTGTGTAAGAAAACAGGAGGGGAGTTGTTTTGGTTCATGTAAAGCGTACCAAAAATCATTTGAAACAGAAAAAAAAATTAAAAACCGTAACTTTTAAGTTATCCCAGTCTATATAGAAAAAGTTAGGCAGGTAATACAAACATTATATTGAGGATATTTTACTTGTTCAACCAAAAAAAGTTCAAGACAAAATATTTAAGGTGATCGAAATAATCGAAACCTATCAGCACGTTCAGAAAACATACTTGGCGCCAATAAAAACACACAAAGGACTATTTGAAGCCAGAATAATAGGTTCAAACATATGGCGAGTTTTTTGCTTCTTCGACAATGGTAAGCTAGTCGTACTGTTAAATGGATTTACAAAAAAGACGCAAAAAACACCGAAAAAGGAAATAGACAAAGCTGTTCGATTAATGAAAGAGTACTACGAAGAAAAAAACAAAGGATAATAGAAACTAAAAGTTGGAAAGACATAAAGGACTCAGTTTACAGAAAGAAAGAAAGAAAGGAACTGAACGCAGAGACGAACTCGAAAGAGACTATGAATCGTTTAAAATCGGTTTACTTTTGCGTAAATCTCGTGAAGAAAAAAATCTTACACAAGAACAACTTGGCGAACTCATTGACAAAAAACGTACTTATATTTCTCGTGTTGAGAATAATGGCAGTAATCTGACTTTAAAAACCTTATTTGATATCGTTGAAAAAGGGCTTGGCGGAAAAGTTAATATATCAATTGACTTTTAAAGATTATCCTTTTCAACATTAGCCTTGATTTGCTCTAAGCTTTCTGCTACTCTTGGGCATGCTTGGTGAAGCGCTTATAAAACCACCAGTTAGTTTTCGTTTAGATTCTACCAACCCAAATTGACTCCTCCAACTCCCCAACCACCTTACACTTTCGCCTTTTTTCGAGGCCAGATTATTCGGGGTGAAAAAAATAATCGCACTAATTTTATGGAATGTGGTAGGAAGCGGCATCTTATTACCAAAAGCCGGCAAAACAATTACACATATTACATAAAAACAAAACTCATGAAAACACTAAAACTAATCGCACTGGGACTTGCAGTTCTGGGCGGAACACTAGCTCGGGGCCAATCGGATGTTGGTTCTATCAAAGGATACATCTATGACGGAGACAACGGAGAACCCTTATTTTTTGCTACTGCCAAAATAACCCATGTAGGAAATACTCAAGGTTCTACTTCGGACGAAAAAGGAAAATTCTTGATAGGATCGATACAACCTGGGACTTACCTCCTAGAAGTATCTTACATGGGAAAGGCTACCGCTCGTAAATCAATTACCGTAAAATCGGGACAAGTGGCTTATCGAGACACCGTATTTTTGTACGACACGACCGGAATGCTCACTACCTACACCAAGGTAGAGTATGTGAATCCATTGATCGACCCATACGAAGTATCCAAGCCTACTTTGCAAGCCGAACAATTGGGCAAAATGGCCGAATTGAGAAACCCAGCCAACCTACTAAAAGTAATAGGCGAAGGAGCTTTTACGATAAACGAAGGTACACAAGAAGTGTACTTCCGAGGATCGCGAAGCAACGGAATATCGACCTACCTCGATGGACTCAAAATTCAAGGAGCTATGCCCAGTGTGCCTGCCGTATCGATAAAGAGCTATGCAGTATTTACAGGTGGATTGCCAGCCAAATATGGCGATACCTCGGGCGGAGTAATCGAAATAGAAACAAAAAGCTACTTTGATTTGTACAACCAAAAAATGGCTGAACTAGGGACCACTTATCCCTAAAAATAAAAATAAGAGCACAAACTAAGAGAGATTAAGGGGTAAATTGTAACTTTAGATTGCCCCTTTTGGTGAAAATAAACACACCCAACAGTGAACAAACGCAAACCACATATCCATTCATTGAGTGACGAACAATTAGTTCTTCGGTACGGCCAATCCCAGGACAAGGCGTATATCGGAGAGCTATATGTTCGTTATTCTGCGTTGGTTTTAGGAGTAAGTCTCAAGTATTTGCAACACAAAAGCGAAGCCCAAGACAACCTGATGAAGGTGTTTGAAAAACTGATGAATCTGAAACAAACCAGCGAGGTAAAAAACGTGAAAGGATGGTTGTACCAAATAACCAAAAACGAGTGCCTGATGACTCTCCGAAAAAAAAAGAGAACAACCCATACCGAGATAGAAAATCTGGAAATAACCCAAGAAAACCACACCGAAGAACTAGAAGACAAAGAACGTCTGCTTGCCCTGCTCGAAGAACTCATTCCCCACCTAAAAGGGAGTCAACGACTCTGCATCGAGCTGTTTTATCTGAACAAAAAAAGCTATGCCGAAATTGCCGAACAAACTCAGTTTAGCCTCAAGGAAGTGAAGAGCAACATCCAAAACGGCAAGCGAAACCTCGAAATAATGATGAACAAATCGCTGTCGCAGCGCTAACCCCAACCAATGAAAGAAACCAATTCCATATCACCAGAATCGATAGGCAGTTTACTTTCTGCCTATTACGACAATTCGTTATCTTCACAACAAAGGCAATTACTTGAAGAACGTGCCCAATCCGATCCATTTTTGGCCGATGCCATGGAAGGATTTGATCAGTTTCCCGAGGCACTTTCGGAGATTCCTTCTTTCGACAATTCGGCTGCCAAAGGCTGGAAATGGGCGCTTGGCGGTGGCATGGTTGTGATAGCCATCGGACTGGTGTACGTGTTTTCATTGTTTACCCAAAATAAGCCCATCCCCGAACCCAACATTGCACAGCAAGTAGCGAAAACACCTGCCATACCTCTGGCAGATACGGTAGAAAAATTTGTGGGAATGGACAACGAAATGGAAGAGAAAAGTCTGCCCAAATCGGTGATGAAGCAAACTGCCAAACAAAGGAAACCCAAAACCAAAGAACTAAGAAAAAAAGCAAAACGAGAACAAATAGAATTGCCAAAGATGGATTTGTCGCCCCGCGAGTTTGAAGAAAAAATAGACTACTCCGTAAAGAAAGCCAAAACCAAAGCGATTGGATTTTTTGGGTTTTTGGCGGTAGATTATTCCACGATTTACACCTCTACCCTCGAAACCGAAAGAGAGTTTACGGGAACTGCTGCAAGCCAAGCAAATCTGAAAGAAAACAACTCGGTACTCGAAACAGAATTTACCCGAAATGTTTACACCTACAAAGAGTTTTTGAAACAGTCGTGTTACTTTATGAAAGAGCGAAATTTTGGCAAGGCTATCCAAAATTTTTCCATTATTCTGGACCGATTTCCCAAAGATGTCAATGCCGAGTTTTACTTGGGGTATTGTCATTACGAACTAGGAAACTACACCAAAGCCATTTCCTTTTTTGAAAAAGCCGCCAACAATGGTTTCGATTTTTTTGAGGAAGATGCGCAGTGGTTTATTGCCAATAGCTACGAAAACCTAGGCAACCAAAAAGAAGCCAACAAGCGGTACCAAGAAATCAAGAAAAAAGGAGGTTACTACTCTTTCCGCCTCAAATAAATATTTTTTGTTTTAAGGGAGTTTATTTGCCCTCGAATACTCCATTTTTCATTAAATTTGCAGATAATTTAAAACACGCAGATACTATGATTTGGTTGACTATCTATAAAAAACTCTTACAATTTAGACTCTATATCGGTCTTGCTTTGGTGGCTATCACCATTGCCTTGGCTTTTACTCGCTACGATGGTTGGTTTTGGTTTAGCCTCATCATGGCTTTCATTGCCATTGGTTCTCACGTGTTTTTTGGGCCTATCCGTTTTATTCAAGAAGCCATACAGGAAGGCGACATGGAAACTGCCAAAAAATACATCAATCAAGTGTATTTTCCTCGATTGTTGTTCAAGCCAGTGAGACAAGGTTTTTACATGCTACAATCCAATATGGCGATGGCAAACAAAGATTTTGAGTCGGCAGAATCTTTGATGAACAAGAGTATAAAAAGCAAAAGCAAAGCCCTGGGAAGTGCTGGCGAAGGCTCTTCGTACCTGCAACTAGGAATGATTGCGGTACAAAATGGCAAAATGACTGAGGCAAAAAAGAATTTGAGAATGGCGTTGGACAAAGGTCTGGGAGATAAAGAAACCAAAGCCACAGCCTACCTACAATTAGCAGGACTAGAGATGCAATCACGAAAATTTGGACCAGCGAACAACTATTTCAAAAAAGCCAAGGCGCTCAACCCCCAAACTCGAGAACTCAAAGACCAAATTGCACAAATGGAAAAATACATCCACCGAAGAGGATAGGTTTTAGATGTTAGATTTTAGATGAGAGATTCTAAATTCTCGTTTTCCCGGGATAGAGAAAAATTTGTCAAAACTCGCTCTTTTTATTCTTACAAACTCACTCATTAATTTAGGGGTAAGATTTTGTGAAATTTCACCTGGTTGACAAAACTCTTAGTACCAAATGTATTACAGACATTTCAGCTTCATGAGGAGGTGACTTTTGGTGTCCAAAAACGTCCAATTTCCATCAATCCATTGCTCGATATAACGCTTTTCTTGAAGAAGATTTACGGTTTTACCCCACACAGTGTTTTCTACAGTTACAATACCCGAAGTTTACATCAATTAAAAATTGTCTTGAAACAATCCTTTGAGGCTACCAGGAGACAATTCATTATTCTTGAGACTATTCCATTTTGCTTTTAGTTTTGTTTTAAAACCTCCCACATTTAGAGCCAACATTCTTCATTGAATAAATTATTAGAAAAGAGAGAATAGCCAGATATTTCGTCACCTCTATGATTTCTTCCAAAAGTAGCAACCATATCCCAAGGTAAGATTTGAAATGGTTGAGATAGAAGAA
>Ga0181561_10002258_pt1 | contig 17033 bp, 13 predicted proteins | sample 011ome_19_FD_133760 | JGI IMG/M metagenome (GOLD analysis project Ga0181561, IMG submission 133760) | Coastal salt marsh microbial communities from the Groves Creek Marsh, Skidaway Island, Georgia - 011510BT metaG (megahit assembly) | ecosystem: Environmental > Aquatic > Marine > Intertidal...
AAACGCGATGCCGGCGCACATTTGATACACGTATCCTTTAATCACCATTCGATCGTTCGATATGTGCGGACTCGCGTCCATGTGCTTTTTCAAATCTAAATCTAAATATTCAAACACTAAGTATAACTTCTTCTCCAAGTGCACGACGTCCACCAATTTCACGATGTTTTCGTGCCGCAACTCTTTCAACAAAGAGATCTCTCGAATGGCAGTTGACGGGACGCCCTCTTCTTCTTGCTCTAATCGAATGCGTTTCAAGGCTAAAATTTCGCCGGTTGAGCGCACTCGCGCTTTATACACGACCCCATACGTGCCTTCACCAATCGTGTCCACCTGGTTTACGTCAAAGAAGGAAGATTTGATTCATTAATTCATAACATCATCGTTGAAAAAAAGAGCGCGAGTTGATTTTTGTGTCGAAGAGAAAGAGGAGGTTTTTTTCATCGCTCCAAAATCATCGCAAACGCGCGGAGGTGCGTGGTGTATATCACATGACTACTACATTTTCATAAAAGAAGAAACCGCCGTACCTTTTCGTACTCCTCCATTTGCCTTTTCAGTTCTCTTCTCCCGGTGTGTTGTGTTATGCGCTCGCACAGAAGAAGAGGAAGAACAGCAGCACCTTGGTGCGAGCTTTTCTGTGATGATTTGTTATGTGTTTCCTCGAGCAAAAAATGGCAAAAGGGTCTAAAGTGGAAGATTTTTTCCTTTTCTGCGAAGATTTTTATTATCGCGCTGCGTTTCTGATTTCACGACATGCTGATGTTTTTTAATACGTGTGTGTCTCTCTCTCTCTCTCTCTCTCTGTGTATGTTTTGTTTTTGTTTGTTGCTGTTGTTGTTCGCGACAAAGTTCTACTCCCCTTTTACGGCTATAAAGCTAAATCTAATCTATTCAAGGAAGATCTCAGAAGCGCCTCTCTGGCGTTCTCGACGAACATCTCCGCGGTTCTTTGCACGTGCTCGAATGTTTCCGTTCTCTTATTGAACTCCTTGGCGCGTAAGATTTTCTCGCCGCGAGAGTCGATGCGAGCGCGGATTTTATCCGCCGTGATCAAGTCTGCGATTTCTTTTTCGAGGTTTTCCACCGAGTCGCAGTTGAACGCGGACGCCATGGTGGTCAAACTCAACGCGGAGAAAGGTTTGGTGTACTGAATCAACGCTTTTTGACGGATGAGCGAAAAGAGTTTCTTGACGTGTTTTCCGACGTGGATGTCCAAGAGTAACTCTTTCTTAATCTGATTGAGTTTGGATAAGCACTGCGGGTATCTCGAGTTCCAAAAGTCTTCCACGATGTCGCGCATTTCCGTAGCCGTACCCAGCATGTCTCGAAAGGTGACATTTTCGTGGACGACGCGTTTCTTCAATTGCACGCGGTCAAACGTCGCTAAAGCGCACAAGCCGCCGTAGACCGCGACGTCTTGTTGAGATATGACCTCCGCGTACGAGTTTCCGATTTCCGTCTTCAAACTCGTGAAGTGCTTCGCGGCTTCCGCGTACTTGCCAAAGTGTAAATGTGCCAACGCCGCCGCGCACGTAAACTTTGCTCTCGTTAAATTCTGTTCCTCTTTGTTTTCCCCGGCGCCTACGCCGAGGCCTTCGATACCGCCGCCCGCTTGCTGTATAATCGACGGTCGTTGCGCCATTTTCTTCTCATTTTCGCCCGCCGCCGCCATCTGGTCCACGTTCTTCAAAATCGCTAATCCTTTGTTCGCGTACAACAAAACCTGCGCCATAGAGTTCAACTCCAAAGCCACTCTAATGCTATTCACGCACATGGCCAAAGTGTGTTTCACCGAGGTCCCGTACTCTCTAGATTTCGCGTAACATTGGAACGCTTCTTTTAAGTTACCGACGTTGTAGTAATAATCGCCTAAATCGTTGTGCGCTAATCGAATGGACTCTTTCAAAGAGCTCGCTTTAGAGGAGGTTAACCCTTCGTCCAACCGTTTTTTCTCGTTTTGGTTTTCCAAGTCCATTTGATTTGACCAGTTTTCAACGAAATCTTCTCCTTCTTCTTCTTCTTCTTCGTCCTCCTCCATGTTTACATCTCCTCCCCTCCTCCTCCTAAAGACGACGATTTCATCACTTCTTTCAGCATTTTCTTCCTCTCTCGAATGGACTTAAAAATCTCCGCGTTCCTCGTCCCTCCTCTTTTGCAAATCTCCTCCGCTCTTCGTAGCGCTTCTCTCGCGATCTCGTAACGACTTTTCTCGTCGTCGGCAAACGCATCCTCCAATTCCGATTTCTCCTCCTCCTCTTCTTCTTCTTCCTCTTCTTCTTCTTCCTTTTTTGTCTTCCTCTTCGTCGCCGTCGTCGTCGTCGTCTGCTGATTCTTCCTCCCCTTCTTTTTATTCGTCTTCAAAAGAACGTCCGCGATGTGCTGAAACCGTATCAGCTTTGCGCTGTCGCCGTAGTTTTGCGAGACGCTTTCGATCGCCTGCATTTTTTTTTTCTCTTCTTTTCTCTTCTCTTTCTTTTCTTTTTGTGTCGTCGAAGCTCGTCGAAAGCAGAGCACTCACTCACTCACCCAGAAACAGAAAAAAAAAAAGAAAAAAATCAGAGAGAGAGAACTCTCTGTTTGTCTGATCATCTGTGACTGTGTGAAACGAACGACGACCGGAGAACGAGACACGTTGGCGAGCGTGAGTCATCTCTCGCGAGATAAAAACAGAAAATTCTCGTTACGCGCGTTGCGTGTCTCTTTTTTCTTCTCTCCCTCTCACCCTCTCTCTTATTTCTTCATAATAACACAGACAAACACATATAATATAACACAAAAGAGATAGAACGCAAAATGGCATTCAGCGTGATGGCTTCTTCCTCCTCCGCGCTCTCCTCGAGAGTCGCGAACAACAACAACAGCGCGCTTCGCAAGCAAACCGTCTCGAGAAAATCTGCCTCGGCCTTTTCGTGCAGAGCGATGAGCGAGGCGGAAATCGATGCGAAATATCCAGTCGGAGGGTCCGTGTACAAGGTGCGTTTGTCGTCGTCGTCGTCGTCGTTTCTTTTTTTTCTCGGCTCACACGTCTCTCAAAACGATGCGTTTAAAAATCGATATCGCAAAAGAGAGAGAGCGAGAGCGGGTTTCGAGACAAACCATCATCTTTGGTAAACACATATGCTCTCGAATTGGATCGGAAGGCCTTCTTCTCAAAAAAGTTGGTTTTTAGATTCTCCTTTTTTTTGGTCTCTCTCTCTCTCAAAAAACGCTTCAAATTTAACACACACACACACACTGACTGTTATATATTATTCTAATATTTTTACTCTGATGTAAAAAATAAACACAGGTTGTTTTGGACTGCTCTCAGTCGAACATCTCGCTCGGTTTGCTCTTGAAACCGGGACCGGACGGCAGACCGGAGGTGAAAACCGTTCGCCCGGGGGGTAAAGCGCTCGGTAAAGTGCAAGTCGGCGATACCATCTTAGCGACGACGTACGTCGGTTTGACGGACATCTCGAAAGACTCGTGGGGTAAAGCAGACCAAGGGTGGGTCGATACCGCGGCGGTTTCGTACGACGATGCGAACGCGGCGATGACGACGAACGCGAACACGATTGGATTGATTTTGGATTCGGATTACAAGCCATCCGCCAAGGCGCCTTCTACATCCAACAGCGAAGACGCCAAGGCGTGGGCGAAGGCGAAAGCGGCCGAGTTGAAGGCGAAGAGAAGCAGATAAGCGTTCAGGTGTTTGCAAAAACTGTGAGCTCTTTCTCTCTCTGAGTTTGTTCCTCGGTGATAATGTACTACTTAGCGTGCGGTAAAAAGAAAAGAAAATTTAGAGAGAGAGAGGGAGAAGGAGAGAGACTTCAAAAACTACTTTTTTATATATACCAGTATTATACACAAAACAAAACGAGTTTGTTTTCTATCGAGAGTTTTCTATTTTACGCTATTTTTCTGGACACGGAACGTTGCACGAGACTGGACACGCGGGGCCTTTACTGTCTCTCGCGCCACTGTTGGAAACCATAAAGTCCTTATTCTTCTCGCACCACCCGTCTTTCGCCCACTGCGCGCACTCGTCCCATTCGTCCACGCACTTACCGTGTAGTTCCGTTCGTCTCGAGAGCGCCGGCATCGGTAGCGGGGAAGTAAACATCCCATCGAACTTAGCCACCCGTATCCATTTCACCGCGGTCCATTTTTGGCCTTTGACCACTGGGCACGCCCCGTGTAAACTTCCCATGTCCAGTTTATAATCCTCCGTCAACGACCAAAATAAAAGAGCGTCTCCTTTGACGGATTTCACCGGTAAGCCTTGTGAGGTACAGTCCGACCACTCATGAGGATTGCCTTCTTCCGGTAAATCAAACGATTCCGACCTTGTCCCTCTCGGAAAGATGGTCTCTCCTCCTTCTTCGGTGTTTTCTAAGTAAATTAGCATGGTTGCCATGCGTTGGCCTCCTCGTTTCGGCGAGGGATTGACGGCGTCGTGGAAGTAATCAAAGTGCGGATCGTATTTCTGACCAACGTCGTAGCGCAAGATCTGCATGCCTTCACCATTCGGTTCGGGCGTCCCTGAAGCTGCGGCAATTCTATATTCGATATTTTCTAAAGTTTTATCCACGGCTTTGCGAAGAAACATTCCCGCTGAAGTTCGGATGGTCGAAGGTACCGAGGTACCTCCGGCGCCGACCACGGTACTCGGCGCCAACTGTTCTTTGGCCAACTTCATCAAATGGTCGCACTCTTCCGAAGAGAGAAAGTTTCTGAACAAATACGCTTTCGGTTTGACCGCGCTCAGCACTAGTGGTGGTGTTTTCGGAAAACCCGGTAAATCCTTGAGTAAGTGCGCTTGCCCATATACGCTCTTCGGAAAAGATTTCGGTTCGCCGCCGCCGCCGCCGCTTTCTTCTTCTTCTTCTTCCATCGTCGTCACCGCCTCTCTACTCACAACACCATCACCACCATCCGTCTCAATCAAACGTCTTCTTTTCTCGTCTTCGTCCTCTTCCTCGTCGTGTGACTTTTCTTTCTCAATCGCTCTGCCCAGCGCCTCCTGTATCTTCTCCTCCACGTCCAACGTATCTCGCGGCGTCTTTTCTTCGTCCTTGTCCGCGTCTTCCAAGTGCGCGTCCAACGCCCGTCTCGTTCTCTCTTTCTCCGCGCGTTCGAGTTCCAGTTTCATCCTCTGTTGGCTTTTCTCGAATATGAGACGTTCCATGCGACCAAACGGACCTCTAAATTCTCTCGTTTTCTTCTTCCCAGCGTTACTACTATCCGCGTTGTTGTCGTCGTCGTCGTTCTCTTTGTCTTCGTCTTCTTCTTTTCCTAATTGTCCTCCTGCTCTTCTGTACGCTCCAGCTAACGGGCCTCGTAATCCCCTCCTCTTTGCTTTTGTCGATAAAGACGACGACGACAACAAAGACGATGGTCTCTTGTTATTTTCTTCGTCCAAATTCCCTCCTCCTTCACCGTTCCTCCTCTCCTCTCGTTTCACCAACTCTCTCATCACGCGCTCTTCCACCTCTCGATTGATTCGCTCTCGATTAAATTCCACGCTTTGCTCGTTCGATAACATCGTCACGGTCAGGAAAGACGCCCACAGGAAACACAGAGCGGCAAAAAACCACGGCGTCGACGCGCGGAGTGTGATCGATGGACTCGTTTTGTCCGTCTTTCGGAGTAAGCGAGACGCAATCATAATGTGTATTATTTTTTATCTCTCTCTCTCTCTCTCTCTTTTGACTGGAGTCAAACTTCTTCGTTTTCTTCTTCTTCTTCTTCTTCTTCTTCTGCATAAAAAATTAAACACACTTACACACTACTCACTGTGATGTTGAAAAGACGAAGAGGACAAAACGCCTCCATCAACCCAGCTTTGGAGGAAATCGAGGTGGACGAAAACACGTTACGCGCGAGTTTAACGTGCGAATCGTGTAAAAAAGTGCTGAGAGACGCGAACACGGTGGTGCGTTGTTGTTGTTATCATTACTACGTTTAATGTTGTTGATGTTGATGATGAAGAAGAAGCGTTTTCTTCTTTTCTTCTTCTCTCTTTCTCTCTCTCTCTCTCCCCCTTCTTTCTCTTTACGCGCGCAAAACGCATTGACGATGATATGTGTGTGTAATATTTATTCTCTCTCTCTCTCTCTCTCTCTCTCTCTCTCCGCATCTGCACGTGTGACATCATAAATGACAACAGACGGAATGTTTGCACTCGTTTTGTTTCGAGTGCATCAGTTCGAAGATTATCGTCGGGAAATCTAATTATTGTCCGGCGTGTCTTTCGACTACAGGAGGAGGAGGAGCAGATGGAATTAGTTTAGGGGTGAATCCGTTTTTAGACAAGAAGATAATCACGGACGGGAGGAAGAATCACTTGTGTCAAACGTTCAGAGAGATGTTAGAGGAAGAAAAAGAAGGAGAAAAAGAGGAAGCAAAGTAGCAGAGGGATTGGGGGCTCAATTAGACTCTGACTTAACTTTAGAAGACATTAGTAATAATAAGCACGCGCGTCGTTGCAACGCACATAGATCAAAGATATCAAAAAAGTGAGAGATAATTGTCATCGCGTTTAGTCTGTATTATTATTGTTATTAGTATCATTATTATCATCACGAGCAAAATGTTTTTAGAACTAAGTTTACGCGCGGTGAAGAAATCACCTAATAAAACATCGTTTTTTTATTTCTTCGGCTTGCGTCTGCTGCGAATGGATTGCAATTCACTCTTCGGCTTCTCTGCTTTATAACCACTACCACTACTACCACTACCACCACCACCAACTCTTCCCTCTCGCTTCGTCATCGTTCCGATTAAATACGGAAACAGCGGTAGCGTTTCCCACTTCTCGTCCACTTCCATAGGGTTGAAGAGCGTTCGGCCGTTTTCGTTCAAAATCTCCACCAACTCATCCGACTTTGGCTCGATGAAAATCATCGCCGCTTGACCGTCTGATTTCAACACTCTCGAGTTTTCTTTCAACACATCCTTTAACGTCTCTTTCCCTTTCTCTTTCAACACTCTCGTAAACGCTCCGGTGCTGACCACCGCGTCCATCGACTCCTCTCGCATGCCGGACAAACTCTTCTCGTACGCCACCGGTTCAATCTGCACGGGAATCTCCGCCTGTACAGAAATCTGGCCCAACAGATCTCCTTTAACCTCTGGCCCTTTATACGTCACAAACTTTACATTTTTCGGATAGTAGTACAAATTTCTCCCGCTGTTCCCGCAATCGTACTCCAACACTCTCGCCTCCGGTTGAAACACTCGCAAAGTTAAAAACTTAGCCGCGATGTACTGTAAACGCGTATACACTATTATGCGCGCGATGCCATATCCGACGCCTAAACCGAGCAACAAAGCTACCGGATACGTCGCGTCTAAAACTTCTCCCTCTCCTCCCATCATCGCGCGCGTTCTTTGACTCGTCTCTCTTCTCTCGTTATCGTTAAAAGTTCTTTCTCTTCTTTCCCTACTGGTGATGCTATCGTTACATTTACTCACGCAACAACTTCGCGCAGCAGCAGCAGAAATACTGCCGCTGCTCCTGCTCCTGCTCCTCCTCCTAGTGGTGGAAATGATGATGTTTGTCACGCATCGCGAAAATGTTATTCTTCTTCTTCGGTGTTGTTGTCGTCGTTCCAGCGTCCGCAGCAGCTGCGCCGGAGAAGATGCCAACGCGGAAAACAGCATGTGTTTTTATTTGTGTTTGTTTTTACGCGCGTTGGAGTGAAAAAACGTCGTCCTTTTTTTTCTTCGGTCTCTTTGAAAAAAATGGCTTCAAAATTTCACGTACTCACGCGCACACCTTATTTATTTAAAAAGAAGAAGAAGAAGAAGATGTTGTTCGCGGCGCGACAACATCTTCTGGCGGCGCGCTCGAGGATCGGTGGTGGTCGTGGTAATAATAACGGTTGTAGTCGACGGACGACGAACAACGTGACTTTTTTCGCGGCCTCATCGACATCGACATCGACAAAAGATGATGTCGTTGGGAAAAAAATCATCGTCAAAGTGCAACCGAAACAAACGCTCTCGGTCGTCTCCAAAGATAACGGAATATCCGTGCGAGATATCGTCCGATTGAATGGATTAGGTTCGCGAAGAACGTTACGAGTTGGGGAGGAGTTGATCGTGAGCGACTTTGAAGAGGGCGGAGGAGAAGGGACTTTTCAGATTATTGAACGGAAGGAGATGACGACCACGAGCGAAAAGGAAGAAGAAGAAGAAGAAGAAGAGAAAAAAGAGGAAAAGAAAGAGAGCGTCGCGTCGACATCATCATCATCATCATCATCATCATCATCAACAACAACAACAACAACTACGACAGAAGAGAAAAGCCAAGAACAAAACGCGAAGAACATCTTGCGACTCGTGCCCGAGAACGCGAAAGAAGCGATAATGAGAAAGATTGAGCGGTTCAAAGTCGAGACGAGTAAAAGCGCTGCTAGTACGGCGTCGAAGGCGGCGGTCGTAGTACAGCAAAGCGTAACCACCTCCGTACCGTTTACGACATCCTTTGGCGTCGGCGTCGGCGCAGCTGTGCTGAGCATGGCGCTGGTTGCGACAAATATCGGGCGAGGTGGTGAGAGAAAAGATAAAGAAGAAGAAGAAAAGAAAGAAACAGAAGTAGAGAGCAGTAGCGGTAAAAGTAGCGATAGTGATAGTAGCAACGCGAGCGCGCCGGTGGTGAAGCAAGAAGAAGAAAAAGTGGAAGAAACAGCGGCGCTAGCCGAGAAAGAAGCGACGACGGTAGTAGAAGAAAAAGTTGTCGCACCACCACCGCCACCACCACCACCGGTAGTAGAAGCTGTCGAAGAGAAAAAAGATGTGGTTGAAGTTGCTCGTTCTCAATCTCAGTCTCCTGCGCCTTTGGAACGCTTGAAAGGATGGATGGACGGGGAGAGAGATGTGGAGGAAAATTTCGAAAGTTCGATCGAAGAATTTAAAGCCAAGCTGGCGGCAGCGCAAGACGCGCTCATCGTGTTGCAAGATCAACTGGAACAGAGCAAGCGGAATAAGAAGAACAACCAGAAGTAAAGTTATGTATATTTTATAAAAAATTGTTGCTTCAACAGCATTTTGAGCACGTCCATTCCTTCGGCGCTCGTCGCAACGCCGGTTTACAGCATTTGCCGTGCGCGAAGCTGTTGCACTTGACGCATCGCATCGTAACTTTCACCGCGTCGTTAATCTCGTTGCACAACACGCACGTCGTATCATTTGTATCGCTTTTCTTCTCTTCGGTCTTCTCTTCCTTCGTCGTCTTCAAAGTGCTCACTTTTTCTTCCACTTTGTTATTCTCTCGTTCTGCCGCCTCGAGCAAAAGCTTTCTTAATTTCATCGTCTTCTTTCTCTCTTTGAACAAAGCCAGCTGCATTTGCTCCAAAGCGTTGTGCAATTGTTCGAATTTCATCGCCAGCGCGTACGACATGCTCTTCTCTTTCTTACTCTTCTTCATCTTCTTTGACGCTTTCTTCGTTTTCTTAGATTTTTTTGCCTTGATGCATATCGTCGCCGGAGAATCGTTGTTGCTTTTCGTTGAAGAAGGCGGCGTCTTCGCGTTCTCTTTGTCTTCTTCAAATTTCTCCTCCTCGTTGTCGGAATAGATCTCTGCATCGCTCAACCATTCCATCACTGCTCTCCCTGGAGTCACTTGCGGCTCGGCCAACTTTTCGAGCGCTTGGGCGAGTTCCATCGCTGGCGGCTGCGACGCCAATAACTTTTCGCACGTGTCCAAACATTTCGACGCCGCGATGTCGTCTTTCTCATCCTCCTCTTTGGTTTCAAACAACGCGTCACGAATAGCTTTTGCGTTCGGCGTCGATCGAAACAGATCAAAGCCTTCGAGGCTGAAAATCTCGTTCCCGCTCGTATTCGCCGGCGTGTTATTCGGTGCTTGCGGTCGACTCTTCAACCCACCGCTCGTTAACGGGGCCGTCTTGTTCGTCTTAGTAGTCTCATTCGACGACGATGGGGACGGTGTCATGTTGGAATTGTGTGATTTTTTCGTTGCCGGCGTATCTTGCACTTTTCTCGCGCCCGACTTCCTCGTAGGCGGCGTCGTATCGTCGTCCGAACACGCCGGTTTAAAAGACACAGACGAACGCCTCGGTTTCTTATTATTCGCGCTCTCCTTATCTCCAGAAGTCGTTGTTGACGCCGGCGTCGGCGTCGTCGCGTTGTTATTGCTGTTCGTCTTGTTGCACGTAAAAGATATTCTCGACGGCTTCCTCTCACGTTTGCCGCTCAAGACGGGTAGCCCCCAGGACTCTTGCGCCAATCTCTCCGCTTCCCCAATCTTCCTCTTCAAAGATCCAGAAATCATGCACGTCACCTCTGGCGTCCCGGTTTTATTCTTTGGAATCAATTTCACCTGAAACTCTTCCTCGTTCGCGAAAGATATCGATTTTCGTCTCGGCGAGTCTTGTTGCCCGAAACGAGCAGCCAAGCGTAACTCGAGAGGTTTCAGTGCCGATTTGTGCGGCGACTTTGGCAATATCTCGTTCACTTGCTCTTTCTCCGGCGTGCACTGCGGCTCTTCGTTCTCTTCCTCGTCTTCATCGGAAGAAGAAGAGGATTCCTCTTTGCTTCTCTTCTTCTTCTTCTCTCCGCCGCTACTGCTGCTCAACAAAGTCGTCGTCGTCGCCGCCGTCGTCGTAACTGAATTTTGTCCAAAAGCTCCTCCTTTCGGTGGTTTCAAATTCGACGAGACGGTGTTGTGTTTCTTTTCCCGCGCGGAAGAACTGTTATCAGACGACATCGGAAACAACTTCTTGTGCATGGACGGTGACACCGCTTTCACCACGTTCTCTAACAGCGGCGACGACATGTTTGTTTGTTTGTTTGTCTGTCGCGCGCGTACGCGTGTCCACTTTTTGTGGGAGGGAATAGTGTGTTTATTTTTTTTTCTCTTCCCCCTTTGTGAATTTTTTGTTTTGCCCAATTAAATTCCACACATTTTTTTCACCACGATAAACTTTTTATTTCATCTCGCGAAAGGGAAAAGCGAAACACAACAAAAAAAAAACGAACATCAATCGCGAAAGAAAAAAGGCCTAAACAACAAACGAAAACGATGAAGAAGAAGAAGACCGGCGGCGCCGCTGCTGATAACAACAGCAACAACAACGACGAGAACAAGAGCAACGAAAAAGAGTACGCGTTCGGAACGGTGGTCGTTTTGAAGGACTCGTTTGGATTTTTGCGATTGTCGCACGACTATTACGATGGTAACGATGGTAATGTTAATAAAACCACCAAAGAAGAAGACGAACAACAAAGAAAAGAGGAGGAAAAACCATCGACATCATCCACCTCGAACCGACAACCGACGCTTCGGTCTCAGCAGCAACTGTTTTTCCACGTCAGCGAGTACTTTAAAAATCCAGATTTGACGAGAGAGCGAGAAGAAGACGACGACGGGGAGGAAGACGAGTTCGAGGATCGTCCGCTGTTAGCCGGAGACGTGGTGAAGTTTAAAGTCGTCGGGAATGGGGGCAGTGGCGGTGGTGGAGGCGGCCAAAACAAAAAAGGAGACAAAACGCACAAAGCGACGGACGTCATGCGATGCTCGAAGAAAGATTTGAGAGTGAGAATTGTCCAGGAAAACGTAGAAGGCGTCGTGAAGAGAGGGCTAAAAGGAAAAACGAAGCACGAGGCGTACGGAGGGTGCGTGTCGTGTTCGTTAGGGGAGGAGGAAGAGGAGACGAAGGAAAAGCCGCTCGAACTCGAGTTTAACGGCGCAAACGTGTTAGAAAGCTGTAAGAAAAAGTTGAAGCAAGGAATGAAAGTGAAGTTCAGTTTAGGTCAAGAACCGATGACGAAGAAATACGTAGTCGTAGACATCGCGCCGATAGAAGGAAGCGCTGAAGAAAAGAAAACGAAGAAGAAAACGAAGAAGGAAGGGGATGAAAAAATCGAAGGAGAAGAGGAAGAGGAAGAGGAAGAGGAAGACGAGTATTTCGAGGAGATTCCAACATCCTACGGACGCATTGATAAGCTATCGCAATCATTTGGGTTTATTCAGAAAGCGCACGGGAGAATGCCTTCGCACACCACCAACAACAGGAGAGACGAACAAGGTGTGTTCTTCCATTACACCGCATTAAAAAACAAGGCAGATTTAGGAAAGTTGACCATTGGAACCGCGGTGAGTTTTGAAATTGTAAAGGTGAGCGCAGGTAACGGCAAAGGCAAGAAAGCGAACGCAGTGAACGTGCAACTATGCGACGACGAAACCGTTAGAGCGATCGAGTCAGAGCTCAGACTTCAGCGTAAGCTCGTCGAGAAGGAGAAAAACGCCGCCTTGCTCGATAAAGACGGCATCGATGGCGATTCCTGGGGTAAGAAGAAAGTAGACGTCGTCGATGAGAGTAACAATGATAGCGTTAAAAAGTACGTAGAGGCGCCAAATTCTGGTGAAGAAGAGAGTCCGTCGCCCTCAGAAATAGAATTGGGTAAAATTGTCGTCATCAAGAACGGTTTTGGCTTCATCAAATGCGAAGAGCGCGTGGAAGATGTATTTTTCCACTTTACGCAATTGAAGAATTTAGAAAATCCAAAAGTTGGGAAAATTGTGCAATTTACCGTTCATAGAGACCAAAACAGAAATGCTTTGGTCGCACACAACGTGTGCGAAGCTCCTGAAGGCTCGAAGGTAGTCTTTGAAACCGTCGATGAACGAAGCGTTCGAGGTATCTGCAAAGAACGCCTTGTTTTTGCCTCTGGTAGAAGTTTTGGAAAATCCTCGTTTTCATCCAACGCGAGCAACAATGGCACAATTGTCGTCGAAAATGCAGACGGAACTTCACAAAGTTATAAATTCAAAACTGTCGTCGATAGAAATTGCAATCCGAAACCCGGAGACTTGGTTTCTTTTTGCATCGCCACCGATAAGCGGGACGAGAAGAAACAGTTTGCGACGAAAGTAAAATTAGTACAATTTACCGGTACCGTCCTGAGCACGAAAAGCGAAGGTTCTTACGGATTTTTGTCACACAGTGATCCAGATACCGGTGAAGTCGGGAAAGCATTCTTCCACGGTGCGGATGTGGATGGCGGCGTGACCTTATTCGAAGGGGACGAGGCGACGTATTTCGTGAACCAATCGCAAGGTGAGAATAAAGAGTACACCGCGAAACGTATTAAGAGAACGAAAGAAGGTCCGAATGCAGGCGTTTCGACGCCAACGAGGTCAAATTCAGCGATGGGAAGCGATAACGGCGGACGCGATTCTCCGAGACCACAATTTGTTGGGTCCCAATTCACGCTTTCAAAAGGCCCGGACGGTACTCCAGGTTTCAGCAGGGGACGGGGGAAAGGCCTGGCTGAAAAGGCAACCGCGGCGGTTTCGAGGTTGAAGTTAGACGCCGCAGAATTTGTCCTCGGTGGAAATACCTCGTCCGTTTCTGCCTCGCTCGGATCGAAAGACGACCTCACCGCGTTTGAAGACGTCGAGGAAGCAGAAGCAGATGAAGAGGAAACGTTAGATATTTAAAAAAATTATAGAGTTGTAGCACACACACAGCAAAAATTAGAGAAAGTCACAAATTCAAAGCAACACTTGTACGTACATTTCTGTCTCCTTATGTGTTTCATATTAAATGGTACCTAGTATCTTTATAACAATTTTTACTCTCTTTCCACGACGGCAGCAGCGCCCATACCGCTTCCAATACACATTGACACCACCCCGAGCTTACACGATGGGTCTCTACTATGCATCTCATGCAGCAACGTCGCCATGCACCTCGCCCCGGTCGCCCCTAACGGATGTCCGAGCGCAATAGCACCCCCGTTTACGTTCACGATATCTTTATTTAACTTCAAATGGTTCACGCAATACGACGCTTGACTCGCAAATGCTTCGTTCAGCTCGAACAAATTGATATCAGAAACTTTCACGCCCGCTCTTTCGCACGCGTCCGGAATGGCCACGGCTGGGCCAATGCCCATAATTTCCGGCGGACACCCAACTGCGCTGAAGGATTTCCACTTGGCCATAACTTTCAACCCGTGTTTCATCGCGTACGATCGTTTACACAAAATGACTACCCCAGCGCCATCGCTGACTTGACTCGCGTTCCCGGCTGTCGTGCTCCCGCCTTTTTTGAACACCGGTTTCAACTTTGCTAAATTTTCCACCGTCACGCCTTCTCGAATCCCATCATCCTCGGTAACGATGACTTCTTTCTCCACTTTCGTCTCTTTATCGATAATTTTCGTCACCACGGGCACGATTTGACTCTTAAACTTCCCGTTTCGCCTCGCCTCCGCGGCTCTCCTGTGACTCTCCGCCGCGAACGCGTCTTGCTCCTCTCTCGAAATGTGCCACTTCGCGGCTACGTTTTCACTCGTGACACCCATGGGTATTAAGCAATTCTGCGCGTTTGTCACGCTCGCAGCTTTTGGATTAAACCCTCCGTCCCATTTCATGGGATTTTTACTCATCGTCTCCACGCCAGCCGCGATGCCAACCTCGTAATATCCAGCTTTAATCGCGCTCGCCACGTCCGCGCACGCTTGCAATCCGCTCGAACACTGTCTGTTCACCGTCCTCACCGGAACTTTCACCGGAAAACCGGCTAAAAACATTCCAATTCTGCACTCGTTTGCGCGTTGGCTCGAATCTCCCAACACAGATCCCACGACCACGTCGCCAATGTCTGTAGGATTTATATTTTTTGTCTCTTTCATGGCTGCGTGCAAAACCGTTGCCACGAGATCGTCCGCGGTGGTATCTTTCAATCCGCCTTTTCTCGCGCGCGTGATTGGCGTTCTCAACGCGCAGACGATGACCACGTCGTCCGGATGTTTAGAAGCCTGCACATCAAACACATCAACAGTCACAACAACGAGTGAGAGAGCGTCGCGAAAAGAGAGAAAGAGAGAAAAAAAGCGATTCGATGCACCGTTAAGTAAAAACACAAAAAGAGAGAGAAAAAAAAAACGCACCCACGGAGAGGAAAAGAAAGTTTCTTGTCGTTCGAGTCTGGTCGCGCTCGTCGTCGGAATACCGCCAGCGTTATCATCGCGCGAGTCGACGACGACTTGCGTTTTCAAGCGTTCGACTCGCTTCATCGCGTTCATCATCGTCGTCGTCATCGAGTTGTTGTTGTTGTTGTTGTTGTTGTTGTTCATTTTAGTGAGTAGTCGTAGTAGGGAAAAAAAATGTGGAGAACGAACGACTTCACACTAAATAAATGAGGGCCGCAGTCGCCGCGGCGACTCGCGCCGCCGCGTTAACCGTCGCGAAAACAAACTTTGCGCGACAGAGGACGACGACGACGACGAGAGGTTTTTTGACGACAACGCGAGGAGGACAAACGAGAGGAGGCGGTTCTGTCGTCGTTGTCGCGCGTAAAAATCAGAGGAAACCGTTGAGCGCCGCTGCCGTGCGACGTCGTCAAAGCGAAGATGGTGTTGTTGTTGTTGGTGGTGGTAACGACGATGACGCGAACAACAACAACAACAACGACAGAAAGAAACGAGTGCTGGTGATTTCCGGCCCGACGTCGGTGGGGAAATCCTCCGTCGCCATCTCCATCGCGAAACAACTCGACGGAGAAATTATCTCCGCCGATTCGGTGCAAGTGTACCGAAACTTGAACGTCGGTTCGGCGAAGCTGTCCGAAGAAGACATGCAGTCGATCCGACACCACGGTTTGGATTTAAAATCACCCGTGACGGAAGATTTTGACGTCGGGGAGTTTTACGAGTTGGCGAATCGGTGGATAGACGATATTCACGAGAGAGGGAAAGTGCCCATCGTATGCGGCGGGACCGGGATGTACGTGAAATGGTTGACGGACGGGAAACCGAACGTACCGAAATCGACGAAAGAGAGCAGTTTGAGAGCAGAAAAGCAAGTACAGGAAATTCGAGATAGATATAAAAGCAGTAGCAATGCAAATAGCGATAATAGTGACGCCGATGATGACGCGATGGATGCAATGGCGGCTTGGGATGAAGCCATCGAGTATTTAAAACAGCGAGGCGATTCGGAAACCGCGGGGAAACTGGCACGAAACGACTGGTACAGATTAACGAGAGCGTTGGAAATTTTAGACGTTTCCGGAGGAAAGCCGAAAGGATCTTTCCAACCAGTCAAGGATGAAAGTAAACAGTTTCACTGTTACGCGTTATCGATGAACAGAATCGATCTATATCGAAGAATGGATCAAAGAGTCGAAGAAATGGTCGCAAACGGCATACTGGACGAAGCGGCGTATTTGTTGAGAGAAGGGGTGAAGCCGAACACGAATTCGGCGTCGAGAGCGATCGGGTACGCGCAAGCGATCGATTATTTATTGAAATGTAAACGAGAAAGAGAGAACAATGGCGAAACCGCGAAGAACAGATACGCCGCTCTACTCCTCGAGTTCATCGAAGAGTTACAAAGAGAAACTAGAATGTACGCGAAGAGGCAATTCACGTGGCTTCGATCGGAAAAGCAATTTCAATGGATCGACGCGAGCGAAGGCACAGAAAAAGCGAGCGCGCGAATACTCGAAACGTTTACCGAGATCAAAAGCAACGACGAAGTGGAAGAAATAAACGAGTCGAACAACAACTCGTCCATCTGCGAGGTCACGAAAGAAATGGCAAACGAATTGAAACGGTATCGCGTCGAGTTGAAACTCTTCCACGATGAAAGTATTAGAAATGCGACTGTTGAACGCGTCGCTGATATAGTATCGCGCATGTAGCAGTGTAATTTACTAGATATTTGTACGAAGTAGCTCTAAATCAGTTCGTATTGCTCTTCTCTCATTTTGCTGCGGCTAATTTTGCTAATATGGATTGATCTATTCCATCGGATGCGACAAAAACCTCCTCCTCGCGAACGCACGTCGTCTGGCTCTCGTCGAAACACGAGTTCGTGCACGTCCAGACCCCCACGGCATTGAAATCGAAAGCAATCGCATCAGATTCTGAAATACCTCCCTTCCTTCCGGCTTTTGCTCGTAAACGCAACGCGTCTTCGATTTCTTTCAACAATCCGGGCGTCAACTGTAATTCCATCTCGCGTTTGCCTTTGCATTTCTCGCACGGTTTTGATTTCCTCGTCGGCA
>Ga0181561_10002264_pt1 | contig 17024 bp, 7 predicted proteins | sample 011ome_19_FD_133760 | JGI IMG/M metagenome (GOLD analysis project Ga0181561, IMG submission 133760) | Coastal salt marsh microbial communities from the Groves Creek Marsh, Skidaway Island, Georgia - 011510BT metaG (megahit assembly) | ecosystem: Environmental > Aquatic > Marine > Intertidal zone...
CGCACGTCGCGGACCCCGTCCACGCCAACGTCCTCACCAACGCCGCCTCCGGCTTCGGCTTCTACTAAGCGGTGTGCGGAAGCACAACCCTTAGAGGATTTGTTGTACCAAGGTAGCCTAGTCATTTAGCCTCGCGCTCTTTTGATGAAGAAGTACCAGTACCGTTAACCACGCATGCGCGCGACGAGTCGACGCCTCGAAACTTCTTCCTCTCTCCAGCTCAGCTGAAATCTCGTTCCACTGGGACTCGCCGCTCCGATGAAATCGTTCACACGATCGGGTCCTCTCGGTGAATTTTTCGCGATGAATTCCGCGCTTGACCGATGACGCGTCGCTTTCGAGGCGCGCGTTCAAATTTTGTTATTCAGCTCCTTCGCGTCGTGTTGTCCGAGGGTGGGCACTCTGACGAGACACTCGCGCGATCGCGACCGCGAAGGGGCGCGCCGACGCGTTCCGACCGGGGAGATGGTCGGCACGAAAGTGAAGCACTCGGAGCTTAGGCAGGCGGTGAAGGATCTGCAGAACCGCGGTCTGTTGCACAGCGCGCGCTGGGCCGCCGAGCAGCTGTACGGGCTCGAAGATGAGTCGCCGGAGGACGCCGCGCCCGCCTCCGCGGGGACGGTGACCCCCGCGGCGCGCGCCCCGGACGACGAGGACGAAGCCATGGAGCTCGAGACGCCCGTTTCCGGCGGTCGGGGCCGAGGTACCGCGGGCGCCGCGGGCGCCGAGGGGGACGAGCAGCGATGGCGGGGTGCCGGGTGTTCCCCGGATTCCGCGGGGGACGATTACGTCCTCGCCAAGGCGTACTTCGACCTCGGCGAGCACCGCCGCGCGTCGCACCAGCTGAGCGAGAACCGCACGTCGCTGGGGCGTTTCCTGCGGTACTACGCGCTGTACCTCGCGGGGGAGAAGCGGAAAAACGAGGAGATGCTGGAACAGAGCCCGAACGGGAGCGCCGGCGCGAGCGGAACGGCGGGCGGCGCGGGCTCGGCGACGGTTCGCGGCGGCGCCGGCGCCGGCGCGCGCGCCGAGCGCGCGTCGGCGCGAAACCCGGAGCTGGACACCATCGACTTCGATTTGAGGGTGATCCTGAGCGACGCCTCCGAGCAAAACGCGGAGTGCCGCGACGACCCGTTCCTTCACTACCTGCACGGCCTGGTGCTCATCGAGAAGGACCGCAAAGACGAGGCGCGCGACGCGCTGGCGGCGGCGGCGCGCGGATACCCGTGCCACTGGGGCGCCTGGGAGGCGCTCATGCCGCTGTGCGCGAGCGCGGAGGAGGCGGAGGCGCTGCCGTTGCCGAGGCACTGGATGCGCAAGTGGTTCCTGGCGGCGCTTCAGCTGGAGCTCCAGGAAAACAGGAAGGGGCTGCAGGCGTACGCGGGGCTCGTGTTGGACATCCCGGCGTCCTCCGTCGGCGTCGTGCAGATGGCGGTGGGGCACTACAACATGCGCGAGTTCGACCGCGCGCAGAGCATCTTCGAGGACGTGTACCGCGCGGACCCGTTCCGGCTGGAGGGCATGGACACCTACAGCAACATCCTGTACGTGAAGGAGGACGCCGCGAAGCTCGCCTACCTGGCGCACGGCGCCGTGCTCACGGACAAGTACCGCCCCGAGACGTGCTGCATCGTGGGCAACTACTACTCGCTCAAGGCGCAGCACGAGAAGGCGGTGACGTACTTCTCGCGCGCGCTGCGGCTGAACTGGCGGTACCTCAGCGCGTGGACGCTCATGGGGCACGAGTACGTGGAGATGAAGAACCCCGCAGCCGCGATCGACGCGTACAGGCACGCTGTGGACATCAACCCGCGAGACTACCGCGCGTGGTACGGCCTCGGCCAGACGTACGAGATTTTGCAGATGCCCTACTACGCGCTGTACTACTACCAGCGCGCGACGCGGTTACGCCCGAAGGACCCGCGGATGTGGTGCGCGATGGGGCAGTGCTACGAGAGCGAGCAGCTTTTGATGACCGTCGCGGCGATCCGGTGCTACCAAAGAGCCGTGACGTGGAACGACATGGAGGGCATCGCGCTCGCGAAGCTCGCGAAGCTGCACCGCGAGAGCGGAAACCTGAAAGCCGCCGCGCACTACCACCGCCTCAACTTGGTGCGCCTGGAGAAGGAGGCGCCCGATTCGGCGGAGACCGTGGAGGCGCTGCTGTTCCTGGCCAACTACTACAAGCGCGCGGAGCGGTGGCGGGACGCGGAGGCGTGCTGCACGCGCCTGCTGGACTTCGCGGGGCCGGAAAAGCAAAACGCGAAGGCGCTGCTGCGCGAGATGCACAACATCCAGGAAGCGCGAGCGGCGGGGCGCGCCGCGGGGGACGCCCAGCCTCCGCCGCCCGGGGCGTGACGAGACGCGCGACGCGCGTCGCGATTTGATCGCGCGATGACTCATTTCACGTCCGCTGTCGGACCGTCGGTATCCTTTCATACGAATACCTACGATAGAAAACGTCTCCTACTCGTTCATCTCCTCCCTGAGCGCCATGAAGGTCTTCCCCAGGAGGTTGGTCCCGTCGCCGTTCGGCCCCACGCCCCAGACGGCGTCGTGCGGCGAGTCCTCCACCACCTCGGCGTCGCCCGTGCTCCGCAGCAGCGCCGCCGCCGCGGGGTGCGCGTCCACCTTGGCGCGGATCGCCGCGCGCATCACCTCCAGCTTGACCTCGCTCCAGTCCTTCCGAATCAGCTCGGGGCGCGCGCGCTGCAGCGCGCGGCCGATCCGAGCAGCCTCCTCGGGCGCGCTCGCCGCGCGGATCCGCTCCATCGCATCCGCCGCGGCGGGGTCCGCCACCCCGCTGAACTTCTGCGCCTGGTAGAAGTGCTCGACGGTGGGCCAGGACGCCTTCTCCCCGCCTTCCCCCCACGCGCGAGGCATGCGCACGGGGTGCGGGGAGAAATTCGAGAGCGCGCCGTTCCGGTCCCACGACTTGTAGAAACGCACGCGACCGTCCTCGCCGGCGTTCGTCGCGCTCGCCGCCGCCGCCGCCGCCGCCGCCGCCGCCGCGTCGGCGTCCGCCAGAGGCTCGTCCGTCCAGGGATCCGCCGCGTTCGCGTCGGCGGTTTCGCCGCCGAACGCCTCGCGCAGCGCGCCAGTGGTGGCGCGCGCGGGGACGTAGCCGCTGATCAGCACGTCCTTGCCGTGCGTGGAGAGCTCGACGCCGCGCAGCTGCAGTGCGTCCGTCATCTCGTCGATGCCCGTCTCTCCGACGGGCGTCGGAGCCGGGCCGCCCGCGGTGCCCACGATCTTGGGCGCCACGAACGCCATCACGTGGTGCACCACCCCGTCCCTCAGCGCGGGCGCGGCGAGCCCCCCGCCGCACTCCCAGAAGAGCTGCAGGAACCCCCGCCGCGCGCAGTACCGCGCCACCACCTCGGGCGTGAGCTCGTCGAACTCGATCACCTCCACGCCCGCGCCGCGGAGCGCCGCCTGAAACGCCGGACGCGCGCCGGAGACGGTCATCACGATGGTCGGCGCCTCGCGCGTGTCCCACAAGTTGGTCTTTCGCGAAGTTGGTCTTTCGCCTTTTACCTTTTCGTCCCCTTCGTCACCCTCGTCCCCCGTGCCTAGCCCGAAGTTGGCGTCCTCCACACCGGGCAGGTCCATCGAGCGCGAAAGCACGACGCGCGACGGCCGGTGTCCGCCGTCCCGCCGCGTCGTCAAGTTGGGGTTGTCGCGGCGCACCGTTCGCCCGCCGACGATCACCGCGTCCGACCGCGCGCGCTCGCGCCACACCTCCCCGCGCGCCACCGGGCCGGTGACCCACGCGCTGTGCCCCTTCGTCGTCGCGATCTTGCCGTCCAGAGTCATGGCGTACTTCAGCACGGAGAAGGGCAAGCCCGTGGCGCACCGGTACAGCAGCGCGCGGTTCGCGCGGCGGCTCGCCGCCGCCGCGCGCCGCGAAAGCGAAACCGAACTCTCCTCCGTCTCGTCGTCTCGACGCGCGCCATCGTCGCCGACGACGGGAGCGTTCGCGGTACCGTCCACAACACTCGCACTGGTGTCGTCGCCGTGGACGCGCACCGCGACGCCCTCGGCGCGCAGCGCGGCGACGGCGCGCCCGCGCAGGCCCGCCACGGGGTGGGCGACGCCGATCTCGACAAAGCGCACGCCGGCGTCGAGAAGCGCCTGCACGGCGTCGCGCTCGCCGGCCACCGGGCCGTGCACGGGCTCGAGGTTGAGGTACGCCACCCCGCCGCGCGCCGCGCCCGCGGCGGCGCGCTCGGCGAGCCGCTCCGCGCGCGGCCCCCCCTGCCCCATCTGGAACGCCTCCGCGACCACCGCGCCGTCGGCGGCGGCGAGCACGCACCCGGACTTGGGATGGGGCTGCGTCAGGCCGTCCGAGCCGGCGGAGAGCTCGACCGCGCGGAGCAGGAGGTCCAGGTCGGCGCGCGTGAACGGGGCCGGCGTGGACGACGCGGACGCCGCAGACGCGCCGTCCGCCGCGACGGCGGGAGCGCAGCGCGCGCGTCGCGGGGAGGACATCGCGCCGCGGCGCGCCGGGCGCACCGCCGCCGACGCGTCGCGCGATTTGCGGTGGGCGTGTGGTGCGCGATGCCCGTGCGGCGCGACGACGCCGCGCACGACAGGACACGCGACCGCCCGCATCGAGCCGCGGCGACTTCGAAGGCGCGACGCGGTGCGCGAAGGGGGAAAGGTTCACCGGGCGACCCCACGGACGCCGCCGTGTGGGCGCGCGCTGGGCTTTATCTGATGAATCCCTCGCAGGTCCGAACCGGGTGAGAAAAAGCGCACAGTACTTGTAGAGTGGCTCGGTCGAAACTTTGTTGTCCGCGTCATCACACTCGCCCCACACAACTCCCCACACGACCTCCCACGGTTTTCCCATGGCGACCCACGGCCGGGACGGCGATGCGTACGTCGTGTCCCCCGCACAGATCGAGGCGTTCGAGCGGGACGGGTACGTACACATCCCCGGCGTGCTTTCCGAGTCGGAGTTGCTCGAGATCGAGGAGCCCGTGATGAAGTTCCTACGAGGCGAGGTGAACCCCGACGGGAAGGATTTGTGCGACATGTCCGGCGCGACGGACCGCACGCCGGATGAGTACACCGTGTTCAACGCGATGCTCCCCCGGCGGTACTACCCCCCGATGCAGGGCAACATCTACGAGAGGCGCACGCACTCCATCGCGACTCAGCTGCAGAGAGGGAAGCAGATGAAGATCGATTACGACCAGCTCCTGGCGAAGCGCCCAAAGGCACCCGACTCCATCTTCGCGTGGCATCAGGACTCGGCGTACTGGCCTCCCCTGGCGTTCGACCCGGCGACGTGCACGTGCTGGCTCGCCATCGACGATTCCACCGCGCAGAACGGGTGCATGCGGTTCCTGCCGGGCAGCAACCGCGAGGCGGAGATCCGGAAACACGCGCCCGTCAAGCTCGCGTCCGCCGGCCGCGCCGACGAGGAGAGCTCGCACGCGCTGTGCACGGCGTTGAGCGACGCGGATGAGAAAAACGTGCGGCGCGCGGAGATCAAGCGCGGGGACATCACCGTGCACGACCAGCGTGTGGTGCACGGCAGCGGCCCGAACGAGAGCGATGGGTGGCGGCGCGCGTACGTGCTGGCGTTCCGGACCGCCGAGATGGTGGACGAGGAGCGGCGGCTCGGCTTCTCGCACTCGCACAACGACGCCTTCAACTGGGACGCGTTTCACGCCTGGCAAGACGAGGCGTGATCGGAGACGCGGAGATGCGTAGGCTACTAGAGCTAGCTACTAGCTAGCTACTGTATTATTATTACTAACATGACGAGGCTGATGATGGCTATCCGGTACGTCGTACGTCACGCGCGGCGTGTCGAGCGAACCACCGCGCGTCGTGAGGCGCGCGGCGACGCGGAGATAAACACACGGATGTTCGATGTATTACAAGTCGACGATCGTCTGTGGTTTACGAATTCGTTCGCGATGCGTTTCAAGAAATCACACCCGACCCCGCCCGGCGGGGCCGGAGGGCGAGACCGCCATCCTCGGGTTCGAGGAAACGCGCTTCCCCCCTAAAGAATACCATGACACGTGCGTGGGACACGTGCGCGTGCTTCGTTTCGTGACGAAACGAAGACGCGCAGTCAGTCGCGCGCGCGCTTTTCACGCCATCGCGGTTTCCTTCGCGCGCTCCGCGCTCTTCTTGCTTTTCTTCTTCTTCACCTTCTTCGTCACCGTCTTCTTCTTCGACTTCTTCGGCGCCGCCGACCGCACGGCGGTGGCGTGCACGGGCAGGCCGAGCGCGAACAGACGCGTCTGGTCGCCGAGCTGCGAGTTCGCGAGACGGCCGAGCCCAGTCGCGGTGATCGCGGACGCGAGCGTCGTGAGGCGCTCCGTCATCCACCGGTCGGCGCCGCCGATGAGCTGGTACCGCAGGTTGCACGACAACCCGAGGTACGCGCCCATACCCAACACGGACGTCTTGAGGTCGGGCACGGGCACCGCCGGCTCGAAGTCCGCGTCGCTTCGCCTGTGCAAACCCACCAGCGCCTTGTTCAGGCCGTGGAACACCCCGCCCGTGGCCGCCCCCAGCGCGCTCAGCTCGAGCGCCTTCACGCCGAACGACGCCGCGCGCGTACCCATCGTGTACTGGCGCAGCGGACCGCAGCGGTCAAACGCGTTGTTGGGGATGGAATCCATCACGCGCTGCCAGCCGTACTTGTGCGCCGCGCCGAACGAGCGCGCGGGGGTGAGGCACCACACCGTCATCGCGTTCGCGACGGAGAGCTGCAGGACGTTGGACGCCGCCAAATCCCACTCCGCCTTGAGGCGGTCGCCCCGGTGCGCCGCCTCGTACGCGACGCCGCCGCCGACGGTGATCGCCTGCTCGAAGCCGAGCTTCCACAGAAACGCGGGATCCGCCATGAGGCGCCCGATGAACGCGCGCGACACCGCGGTGGGCGTCGAGCGCGACACGAGACGCACCACGGAGGGGCGCACGTCCACGGACATGAACCGCACGAGCTGCGACGACGAAACGATGCCCATCTCGATCGCCATGCGGATCGCCGCCGGGAGCGTGGTGAGCGTCTTGAACCACTCCTGCATCACCGCGTTGATGGCGTCGCGCTCGTACATCTCGCCCAGAGGCGCGCGCGTGGTGAGGAAGTTGGAGTCGCCATCCTGCGATGCCATTTCCAAAAAGAAGACGGGAGACGGGAGACGGTTAGACGGCGGTCACGGAGAATCAGGAGAGATTCGCCGCCGCGACGGAAAACGTCGTACGGTGACGTCGTCGCGCCGAGAAAAAACTCCGGGGGTACCAGCGCCCTTCGCGCGTTCGGCGCGACCTTCGCCCTTCGCGTCGTTCGTCGCGCGGGCGAGCCGGGGGTAAAGCAGGCATTTTAGGGTGATGACCCTGAACGCACCTCGTCGTCGCCCTCGTCGTAATAGTCATCGTCGTCCCCCTCGTCGCCGTCCCCGCCGCCTCCGCCATTTTTAATGCCGCCGCCCATGTTCCCGCCGCCGCCGCCATCCGCCAGCTTCGCCGACGAAACCTGCTGCACCTGCTGCGACAGATCCATGCCAACCTTCTCGAGCGTCGCCGCGCCGCCGCCGCCGAGCTGAGAGCCGATCTTCGCCATGGAGGGCGCCTGCATGGACGCGCTGAACGTGGACTTCGCCGAGCCGTTCTGAGGAGACGAAGGGAAGGAACGGGGGACGTCAGTCGCCGGCGTCGGCGGCGGCGAGCGCGGGGCGGGAGAAACGAGAGAAACGCCACAAGTGTCACAAAGCGGGCGCAGCCGCAATTGGGGTTTCCTCCGGCGCGGCGCGGCGCGGCTCGCGCGCGACGCGACCCGCCCCGCGCGCATCGCTCCGGTGAAAAGATTGGGTGCTGAGGCATCTAGGTTTCTCGCGCGACGCACCTCGGCGGGGTCCATCGTGCTGCTCTCGGCGCACACCTTTACGGACGCGCGGATAGCTCCGGGACCGTAGGCGAAGCGGACGGTCACGCGCTGTTCGCCGGAGCCGGAAACGCGGGCGAGGCCCGCGGGGCGAACCCCGGCGACGGCGCGGGACGCGGTCGCCTTAGCAGTGGTGGTGCGAGCCGTCGCGCGACCGCGAGCGCCCGCGACGACGGGCATCACGCCCATGGCAGCCGCGGAAGCCATCTCGGTCGACGCGAGAGTCGATTCGCGAGATTACCGGCCGTGCGTGGCGGTGCCGAAGATTCCGAGTCCCGGAAACGACGGCGTACGGGCGGAAGCGACGGTGCTTTCGCGCGTGCGTTGACTCCGCTTAGAAAGCGAGCGACGTGCGCTGAACGTACAGCCGCGACGACGCACAAGCGAGATTTGCTTGTGGGGGGAAGGTGGAGGTGTGCGGAACAGAATGCCGAGCAGGAGCTAGATGCGACGCTTTCCGCTAGACGGATAGTCATCCAGTCATCCGCCAGTCGCTTTCCGTCGAGACTCGTCGCGACGCTTCTACGGGTTCGCGCAGACTAAATGCGCATACGAATAAAAATCTCGCTCAGATTTTTTTTCGGGCGAATTTCCGCCGGAGATTTCGCCGCCAGCGTCAGCGCGTCAGGTGGAGATCCACTCCTGGGTCGGGAACGGGAAAAACGCCGAGTCATCGAAGTCTGACTGTTGCCAAACAGCGAGCAGCAGCCAAAACTTGCGGAAGAAAATAAAAAAAGCGCCTGCACTAAAACCTGTTCTCGTCACACCTGCGATGGCCACCGCCGCCGCTCGTGCCGCGCCCGCCCGCGTTTCCCCCGCCTTCGCCCGCCGCGGCGCCCTCGGCCGCACCGCCCGGCGCGCGTTTGTTTCCCGCCCCGGGACCCGCGTCGCCTCGAGCGCCGTCGCCATGGCCGCCGCGTCGCCCCCCATCTACCACCTACTCACCCTGGATTACGTGGAGGACATCTTGGAGAAGCGCGACCCGTACCGCGCGGACCACATCGCGGGCGCGAAGGCGGCCGAGGCGGACGGCAAGGTGGTGCTCGCGGGGGCGCTGCAGAACCCCACGGACGCGGGCGTGTTCGTGTTCAAGGACTGCGACGAGGCGTTCGTGGACGCGTTCGTCAAGGCGGACGCCTACTACAAGGCTGGGCTCGTCACGGGGTACACCATCCGGCCGTGGATGATCGTGGTGGGGGCTTAGTAGAGCTATTAGTCTTGAAAAAAGGAAGATGATGATGAAAGTCGTTTTTTTTTTTTCCGGAATCGCGCCCGAAGGCTCGTCGTGCCGACAGAGCTTCCGTTCGTTGCCTCGATTTGGCACGCACGACACACAACGCGCGGCGCGGACGCGGAGGCATCGCGCGGACACGCGCGCGCCGAGTGACGAGCGGACGAGCCGCACAGCATGGTGCGTGACGGTCGAGACGCGTCCCAGCCCTGACCCGTCGTCCCCGGCACGCGTGCCCTCCCCGATCCCGGTTACTCTCGCGTGCCGAGCCCGACGAACGCGCGACGTTCCCCTCGCTGACACCGCGCGCCGTGCGCTCGCGCGCCTCCTCCCCCCTCCCATTACACGCACAGGGTCTCCTCAGCCTCCTGCGACGCTTCAAGAAATCCAAGGGCGAGGTACGCGCCCGCGCCGGCGCTCGTTCCCGGACGCGAGCGGCACCCGCCGTCGCTCCCGCGCCGCGCGCGCGCGACGTCCCGTGCCCAAATCTGCGAAGCGCCGACACGAGCGCCGTGCGAAACGTTTTTTCATCTTCACCTCCTCGCTGACGCGCGCGTCTCCGAACGCCTCGCGCGTTTTCCCAGGCCCGCATCTTGATTCTTGGCCTTGATAACGCCGGCAAGACCACCATTTTGCGTAAGCTGTCGGACGAGGACATCACGACCACCACCCCGACGCAGGGGTTCAACATCAAGTCCGTGTTGCACTCGGGGTTCAAGCTCAACGTGTGGGACATCGGCGGGCAGAAAACCATCCGGCCGTACTGGCGCAACTACTACGAGAACACGGAGGCGTTGATTTACGTCGTGGACGCCGCGGACCGCAAGCGAATAGACGAGGCCGGATTCGAGCTGGACGAGATCCTGAGCGAAGAGAAGCTCGCCACCGTGCCGCTGCTGGTGTTCGCCAACAAGAGCGACCTGCTGCAGGCGAAGAGCGCGGATGAGATCGCCGAGGCGCTGTCGCTCTTCAACATCAAGGACCGGCCGTGGCAGATCCAGGCGTGCTCGGCGAAGACAGGGAACGGGCTCGAGCCGGGGCTGAAGTGGGTGGTCAAGCAGGTGAAGTGAGGGCGACAGGAGCGCGCGGGAGGACAAATAGGGCCGGACCTCGTAGTAGCACGCGCGGCGTGTATACACACGACGCGGCGGCGGCGGCGACGCGACGCGAAATGTACTTTTCTACCATTGCCGTTTTTCTTTCTCGACGTGCGCGAACGTGCGAGCTGCGATCACCCGATCGGATTTCCCGCGAGAAGAAGACTCCCTCCGATTTTGCCTTTTCCGCGAGAATTGCGTTGTTGTCGAACGCAATCGCGGGCGCGCGGGGCACGAGAGGAGCGCGGAGGGAGCGGACCGCCGCGCGTGCGTCACCGAGCGGTCGCACGCAGACGCGCGCGGACGGCTCTCGCGCGTGCCTGGCTCGGTTCACCGGGAGACGCGCGGGACGGAAGAACGCAAACTCGGGTGAAAAACAAGCGCTCTTCTCGCGTAACAACCGCGGCGATCGCGCGTCGGACGCGATGGACCCGGACGCGGACCCCGGGCTGGAGACGCCGACGCGCCCGGATTTCGAGACGCCCGTCTCGACGCCGGGCGTCTCGTCGGGTCCGCCCCCCGGCTCGGTCGAGAGACTAGAGCTCGAGACACTAAAGAGACGAGAGCTCGCGTCGGGGGGGGACGCGTCCGCGTCCGACTCCGAATCCACCAGGCGCGAGGCTCTGCGCGCGCTGGCGGCGACGGCGAAGAAGCGCGGCATCCCACTCCGCGCGCGCGACGGGTCCGAGACTTCCGGCGTTCCGAAATCGCCGCACGCGCGCCCGGTCGCGATCGGGTCGCCGGCGCAGTACAAAGCCGCGCCTTCCGCGTTCAACGCGTCCGCCGCGAAGCCGCGGGCGCTCGCGCTCGCCGGCGCCGAGCCTCGAGCGCCTCAGGGCGCGTCGGGCGCGAACCCGTTCCGGCGGCGAGGCCGAGACGCGTTGAACGCGGAAGGCGCAGCGGCAAACGCGGAGGCGCTCGAGGCTGAGCTGAGGCGCCTGCGTGGCAGCTTCGAGCGCGAGCGCGACGCGCTTCGCGACGTCGCGGAGAAGGTGACGCGGCGCGCCGCCGAGGAGACGGCGGATGCCGAGGCGCACTTCATGGCGCGCGCGCGCGTTTTGGAAAACGAAAAGGAGGCGCTCATCGCCGAGCGCGATGACGCCGTCCGACGAAGCGCCGAGCTGGAGGCTGCCGCGTCCTCGGTGGAGCGAAAGTGCGAAGACCTGTTCGCGGGCGAGCGCGAGCAGTGCGCCGCGGACGTCGAGCGCGCGCGCGCCGAGGCGGAGGAGGAGGTGGCGCGGCGCGAGACGGTGTGGGCGCGCGAGCGCTCGGCGCTGGCCGAGGGCGCCGGGCGCGCGGCGTCGCGCACGGAGCGCGATCGCGAGCTCGAGCGGCAGAGGACGGACAGGCAGTTCCAGCTGTGGGACCACGAGCGCGCCGAGCTGGAGGCGCGCCTGCGCGTCGCCGAGCGGAAGCGCGAGGAGGAGCGGCGGCGCGCGGAGGCGGCCGGCGCGTTTCGCGACGCCGTGCGGCGCGTGGTGTGGGCGAAGAAGCTGGAAACCTCCAAGGCGGAGAGCGAACGTCTCGTGTCGGCCGCCGAGGCGGCCGCGAGAAGGACCGCGGAGGAGGCGACCGCGAGGTTCGACACCGAAAGCCAGCGGTGGGCGCGGCGGACGGAGCGGCTGGAGGCGGATCTGTCCGCCGCCGAGGCGCGGTGCGCGAGCGAGCGCGCCGCCTTCGAGGGGGAACTCGCCGCCGCCGAGGCGAAGCGCGGCGCGGACCTGTCGGAAGTCGAGGCGCGCCTGAAGCAGGAGCGCGCGACGGCCGAGGCGGCCCGCGAGGAGGCGGAGCGGCGACGAAGCGCGGACCTCGCCGAGCTGGAGGCGCGACTCGAGAAGCGACGCGCCGCGTCCGAGGCGAAGCTCGCCGAAGCCGAGAAGAGGCGTGTCGCCGAGCTCGACGACGCCGAGACGCGAAACGCCGCCGAGCTCGCAGGCGCCGAGACGCGACGCGCGAGGGAACTCGCCGAGGCTGAGTCTCGCCGCCTCGCCGACCGCGAGGCGCACGAAGCCGACCTCGCGAACGCCGAGGCGCGCCGCGCTCAGGAGCTGGCGGAGGCGGAGTCCCGCCGCGCCGACGACCTCGCCGCCTCGGCCGCCAACGCGGCGCGCGAGCGCGACGCCATGCTCGCGGCGTGGCAGCAGGAGCGCGCGCGCGCGCGCGCGGAGGCTGAGGCTGCGGCGGAGGTGGCCGCCGCCGAGCTCGACACCGCGAAGCTCGAGCTGGACGCGGCGCGCGCGGCGGCAGGCGCGCTCGAGCTCGAGCGTGACGCCGCGCGCGGCGCCGCCGACGAGTCCGAGCGCGTGCGCGCCGAGGCGGCGGCGTTCGCGGCGTCCTGGCGCGCCGAGACGGACAAGGCGCGCCGCGCCGCGGACGCCGCGCGCAAAGACGCCGAGAGCGCGGTGCTCTCCGGCCGCGCCGAGACGGCGGCGGAGCTCGCGCGTCTGCGCGCGGCGCACGAGCAACGCGTCGCCGACGCGGCGTCGGCGCTGGAGGAGGAGCGCCGGCTGGACGCGGAGACCACCGCGCACGCCGTGCGCGCCGCCGAGGCGGGTGTCTCGGCGGCGCTGGAGGAGGCGCTCGGCGCCGTCGAGGACGCGCGGCAGGACGCGCGCGACGCCGCGGCGGCGTTCTCGGTCACGCTGGTGTTCCGCGCCTGGTGGATGCGCGCCAAGCACGCGGGCGCCAGCGCCCGCGAGGACGCGGTGGCGGCGCTGGCGCGCCCGAAACTGCGCGGGCGCCGCCGCGCCACGCTCTACGCGTGGTTCCAGGTGGCGAAGCACTCCGGGCGTATGCGGAGGGGCGAGGCTGCCGTCGCGGGGAGGCGGCGGCGCGCGGTGCGGAGGGCGGCGATGCGCGCGTGGCTGGCGGCGTCGCCGCGCGTCGCCGACGTCGCGCGAGCCCGGAACGCGTTCAGGAACAGAACGGCGCGCCGCGGCTTCATCGGCTGGCGGCGCGTCTTAGGGGCAGTCGCCGCGCGCGCCGAGCACGTCGAGCGCATTCGCGGCAAGAACCTCGCCACGCGGCGTCTGCGTACGCTGCGCGAGGCGCTCCGCGCGTGGCACGCCGAGTCGCGTCGCGCGCGCGTCGCGCGCGTCGCGTTGACGCGCGGCGCGGCGGCGGCGGCGGCGCGGCGGGCCCGGGGCGCCGTACGCGCCTGGCGCGCTTTCGCCGCGCGCTCAGCGCGCTTCGCGCGCGCGACGCGCGCGTTCGCGCTGCGGCGGCGCGTCGGCGTCCTGCGCGCGGCGACGCGCGCGTGGTTCGAGGCGGCGTGCGCGGAGGCGCACGAAAATCAGCTCGCGAGTTCGGCGAGCGAGCGCTTCTGGCGTTCCAAGGGGAGGCGCGTCGCGCGCGGCTGGCGCGCCGTCGCGCGCGACGCGCGCGTCGAGCGCAGGGTCGTCTACGCCTACATCGCGCGGCGTCGGCGGTTCGCGCTCCGCGCCGCATTCGCCGTTTGGCGCGACGCGCGAAGCGCCGAGCGAGCAACCCTAAACCGCGAGGCGAAAGCCGCCAGGCGCGCCGCGCGGACGCGCGGCGCCCGGCGCGCGGCGTGCTTCCAGGCGTGGCGCGCCGACGCGGAGAAGGCGCGCGCCGCGCGCGAACGCGCGGCGTTTTCGGCGACGCGCGCCGCGCGGTTCCACAAAACGCGCGCGCGCCGCGCGGCGGGACGTCTCTTGCGAGCGTGGCGCGCGTTCGTCTCGAAGCGCGCGCGCGACCGCGTCGCGGTGTCGCGGTTTAGGGTAAGCCGCCGCCGCGCGCTCATGCTCCGCGCCGCGCGCGCCTGGACGGCGATGCTGGAGACGGAGACGGCGGGCGTCGAGCGTCTGCTCGAGGCGCGCCTGCGGAGGCAGTTCCGGCGGCGGCGCGGCGTCGCGTTTTCGCGATGGCGCTCGGCGGCGGAGACGACGCGCGAGAAGCACCGCGTCGCGCTCGAGCACCGCGAGACGCACGTGCGGCGACGCGTCGTGCTGCGTCCGTGGCTGGCGCTGCGGGACGCGTCGCGCGAGCGGGAGCGTCTGGAAAAAGCGCGGCGCGACGCCTCCGTCGCCGAGGCGGAGCGCCGCTTCGCGTCGCGCGGCGACGCGAAGCGGCGCGTCGCGCTCAACGCGTTCCGCGCCGAGCGCGAGAAGGGCGTTCGCGCCGAGCGCTCGGCGCGGTACCTGGCGCGGCGGCGCGAGGTGCAGACGCGCTCGCGCGTCTGGGCCCACTGGGCCGTGCTCGCGCGCGACTCGCGCGCGGCGCTGGAGCGCCACGCCGCGATGCGCCGCCGCAGCCGGCTCCGCGCCGCCGCCGCCGCGTGGCGCGCGTCGGCGGCGCGCGAGAGACTGGCGCGCGCGCTCGAGGCGCGGCGCGAGACGGCGCTTAGGGGGTTCAAGAAAGTCGGCGCGTGGCGCCTGGTCGAGCGGGTCACGCTCGCGTGGTGCCACCTCGCGGACGACGCCGCGCGCGGGCGCCACAACGTCGCGCTCATGCGCAAAGTGCGCGTCGCGACGCGCGTCGTGCGCGAGTGGGCGAAGCGCGTGGACGCCGCGAAAACCTACCGCGCCGCGTTTGCGCGCGTCGTCTCCAAGGGCGTCGCCGCGCAAAAGGCGCGCTTCTTCGTCGCCTGGCGCGCCGGCATGCGCCACGCGGCGCGCGACGCCGCGCGCCGCGAGGCGAAGGCGCTGGCGCGCGGCGCGCACGCCGCGCCGCGCCACGCGCTGACGCGCTGGCGAGAGGCTACGTTTCGGGCGCGGCTGGAGGTGATCGCCGCGCGCCGCGCCGCGCGACGCGCGCTGGCCACCACCTGGCGCAAGCTCGCGCTCGGCTTCGTCGCCTGGCGGTGCTTCGCCGGCGACGTCGAGTTCCGCCGCGCCTCGCGCGTCGGCTCGGCGCAGCGCGCCGAGGCGCACGCGCGGCGCCTGGCGTCGCGGCGCGCGGCGGGCGCGCTCCGCGCGTGGCGGCGCGTGGCGTGCGTGCATCCGCGACGCGCGGAGACGTGCCTCGGGAGGGGCGACGTGCGCCGCGTCTCCGCGGCGTTCGCCGCCTGGCGCGTCGGCGCCGCGCGCGCGCCGCGCGCGCGCGCCGACGCGAGGCGCTTCGCCGGCGCGCGCGACGCGTTCGTCGAGAGGCGCGTCGCCACGTCGGCACGCGCCTGCCTCCGCGCGTGGCTGGCGCGCGCCCGCGCGCGCGGCAGGGCGGAGGCTTTGGCGGAGCGCAAACGCGTCAGGCGGCTCATCGCGGCGACGCGCGCGTGGCGCGTCGTGGCGCGAGCGGTGGCGTTGGCGCGAGACGACGCCGCGCGGCGCCATCGTGCGGCGTCCACCAGGCGCGCCGACGCCGCTCGGCGCGCGCGCGCGTTCGAGACGTGGCGCGACCGCGCGGCTCGCGCGAGAGCGTGCACAAGCCGGCTGTTCGAGGCCAAGGCGCGCGCCGCGGAGATCACCGCGCGCCGCGCGAGGCGCTCTTCCGCGACGGGCGTCGTGCGCGCCTGGCGCGACGCGGCGCGCGCCGTCGCCGTCGGGAGGGAGGCGTTCGCGCGCGTCGCGCGGTGCGCGTCCTCCGCGCAGACGCGGGCGCTGGCGGCGGAGCGTCTGCGCCTGTGGCGCGCGGCGGCGCGGGAGACGCGCGTCGAGGCGGCGCGCCAGCGCCGCCGCGCGGACATCGCGTCGACGCTCGTGGCGCGCCGCGCCAGGCTCTGCCTGCGCGACTCGACGCGGGCGTGGCGCGCGCTGGCGCGCGCGTCGCGCGCCGCGCGCTGCTGGATCGCCGCGCGCGCAAAGAAACACGACGCGGCGCTCTCGCGGCGCGTCTTGCAGGCGTGGCGCCGCGAGCGCGTCGCGTCGTCGCGCCGCGAAGTGCCGGTGGTGCGCGCCTGGCAGAAGCGCATCGACCGCGCGTCCGCCGCGCGCGCGGCGGCGGAGTCCATGCGCGCGCGTCGGACGCGCGCCAGGCTCGCGCACGCCTCGTTCTACGATTGGCGCGGCGTCGCCGTCGACGCGCGCGTCCGCGCGACGCGGCTCCGCGCCGCCGCCTCCGTCGCGCGGCGCGCGCGGACGAGAGCCGCGTTCGAGGCTTGGCGTCGCCGCGCGCGGTTCGTGCAACGCGCCGTCGCCGCCGGCGTCGCGAGGCGGCGCGCGCGCGAGACGGCGCGCGCGAGCGGGTGTTTCTGCGCGTGGGCGACGCTCAGCCTGACGCGCCCGCGCTGGAACGCGCACAGCGCCGTCGCGCGTCGCCGTCTCGCCGCCTTCGGCGCCAGCCTCGAGCGCGCCTCCGCGCGCGCGGCCAAACACCGCTTCGACGCGTGGGCGCTCCGCGCCGCCGCGGGCGCGGCGCGGCGCTCCGCGGAGGCTGCCGTCGCCGCCGAGGAGGCTGGCCGGCGCGCGCGCGCCGCGAGGGAGGCGCGCGAGCGGAACCGCGCGGAGGCGGTGGCCGCCGCCGAGCGGAGCGTCGCCGAGTCCGCGCGCGCCAGGGAGACCATGGCGCACCACGTCGCGCGCCTAGACGTCGCCGCGCGAGTGGGCGACGGAGATTCCAATTGTCTCGCGAACGAGCCTGAGCCGTTTGCCGGTCCCGCCGGTCTGGAGCTGACGGACGCGGGCGCCGAGGACGACGCCGTCTCGGGCGTCGAGCGTCGCCTGGCGGTGGACGCCGCGGACGCGGCGGCGCTCGAGGCGGTGGCCTTGGCGGCGCGACGCGCGGCGACGGAGGCGACGACCAACGAGTTGCTCGCGCGCGAGCGGCTGGAAGCGGCGCGGGTGGAAATCGCGCGTCTGCGCGCGTCGGCGACGCGCGAAACGAA
>Ga0181561_10002272_pt1 | contig 17000 bp, 17 predicted proteins | sample 011ome_19_FD_133760 | JGI IMG/M metagenome (GOLD analysis project Ga0181561, IMG submission 133760) | Coastal salt marsh microbial communities from the Groves Creek Marsh, Skidaway Island, Georgia - 011510BT metaG (megahit assembly) | ecosystem: Environmental > Aquatic > Marine > Intertidal...
GGGAAGGTTTTATCTTCGCTTAGTTTGCGTGACTTGAATGCAGCGACGATGCAGCACTGGATTGATCATCGTCTAAAACAAGGCGTGACTGGCGCTACTGTTGCTCACAATATTGGTTTGATTTCTGGGTTACTAAAGTGGCTCCGGTACAACCGTCACCTTGACGTCGATTTGAGCTTGACCAAAAACGCTCGCGCGTCACTGAGTGCCGCAAAAATAGATACCCACAGTCAAGAGCGTGATCGATACCTGACAGATCAGGAAATAGAATTGATGCGCCATACGTTTGATCATCAGGACAAGCTAAAGCTGCCAATGTCGGATTTAATGGATTTTGCAATGGCTACAGCTATGCGCTTAGGTGAAATCTGTAGAATTACGCATGAAGACTTTTCACATAATGAAGGCACAATAATTATTCGAGACCGGAAAGATCCTAAGCGTAAGCTGGGTAATCACATGCGCGTACCTTTGTCTTCTATTGCTCGCAAAATAATTGCAGATCAAAAAACTACTGAAGGTCGAATTTTTCCATACAGAGCCGAAAGTATTTCTGTGGCTTGGATCTACGCACGAAAAATAGCAAAGATTGAACATGCCACATTTCACGATTTAAGGCACCGAGCGATAACTGATTTGTTCGCTAAGGGTCTGAGCATTGAGCAAGTTTCATTGATTAGTGGTCATAAAACTTGGGCGCAGCTGAGGCGGTATACGCAAGTACAACCGCAGTCAGTTGTTGAATTGCTGGGGTAGGGTCAATGGTATCAATAGGGGGTCAAGCATTAAGGGATGCTTCAAGGCGGGAAGCTAACTATTTGCGCGGCCTATCGGAAGATGAACTCAAAAAATATATAAAAAAAGAAGCAGAGACTAAATTGCCAGATATACCGCTTGAGGGATTAGCTCTGAGTTTTTTAAAGGAAGATGCCAGCGAGGCTGTCAATTTGTTGCCAGCGGCAGTGATGCATAACGCAATTGCTGATTACTTGGCTGATGGTGGTCAATTACCAGCTGATGTAATCAAGTGGTTCGCTGAAAGAGTTAAAGATCCAAAATTGCTGCAACAAAAAGCAGGTCGCAAACCGGCTTACGCTTTGCACCATACAATAAGACGTTTCATTAAAATATTAAGCGAAGAGCTAGATTTTGGCGTTGAGGAGGCAATGATCTTTGTTGCTGATGCAGTTGGGCGTGGTGAAACGTATATCAGGGATATCTGGTACAAAAAAAATAAATTGTCCGACAAATAACCCCCAGTGCTTAGAATAATGGGTTTTAAGTAGGGTCTGATCAAACGCTGCACTAAAGGAGTTTGATTATGTCACCAAGGCTACAAAATTTTCTGCTGGAAAAGCGCATTCTGTTGGACACAGATTGGGCCGAGTTAAACAACTGGAACAAAGAAACGACTAAGGCAAAATTTGCCCGTCGCGAGGTGCCAAAGTTCATCAGGGTAAAAAGCCTCAAAATCATCAAATATGACGACGCAGAAGAGTTTTTGCTTAAGCAAGATACTGCACAAGAAAAACTAGGCGCAAAAGCTGCTGCTGCGGATCTGCTGAGCAACACCAAATAAAAAACCCGCCGCACAGAAGGGAAAAGCGCGACGGGCCAAGGAACTTATGACGGCTACACTATACGCGATTTTTCTGCTGCGGCAAAGCCCCCTGAGGTATGTCGATGACGAAATTTTTAGATGCAGCTTTGGAATATGCTGATCGTGGCTGGAAGGTGTTTCCACTGCGGCCGAATACAAAAAAACCTATCCACGATGGTGGTTTTCATAACGGCACCACAGACGCCACGCAGATCGAGCTTTGGTGGAGTGAGCATCCAAATGCAAACATAGGGTTAAATTTAGTCGCCAGCGGTTTAGTGGCTGTGGATGTTGATGCCTATAAAACGGAGTGCGAATGGGAGGCTTATAAAGGCGACAGACCTTTTGAGCCTGAGTGCATCCATAGGAGCGCTAGGGGCGGCTGGCATTACATATTTAAGGCTAAAGAGGGGCAAACCTTCAGCGACCCATGCTTTGGCGTTGAGATTAAGCATAAAGGTTATATCGTGCTTGCTCCATCGACTTTCGAAGGGAAGCCTTACACTTGGGTGCAGGATGATGAACCAACTCCCGCTCCCGATTGGCTGCCAGGCACAAAAGAAAGCAAGCCATCTGAGTTTGGAGTTAGTAAAGACAAGCAGTCTGACAAGGATCTGATCGACTTGATCAAGACAGGTCAGTGGATTGAAAATATCATGAAACTTGTCGCTCGCTACGTCCAGCGCGGTTTGCATGATGATCAAATACACGCGGTTACTGATTTATTAACTCTAAAAGGTTACACAGTAGACGATACCCGCAAAGACGTTCAAAAGCTCATAGATGGCGCTCGTCGTAAGGGTTGGGATGTAAGGCCTGATAGTGAAGACGAACCAACTGATGCCTTGCAGGGATTATCAATAAGCAATGGTGTTGAGTTATCTGAGCGAGATTTCCCAATGCAGGTTTGGCTGAAGGACAACCTTTTGCCGATACCGAATTTTGCTTTGATCGCTGGCCCACCGAAAGCTGGCAAGTCGTGGTATGTTCTTGGGTTGGCCGATGAACTGACATCTAAGGGTCACAAAGTTATTTATATTGCTAATGAAGATAACGAGCGGAGGTTAAAGCAGCGCTACGCAAAGATTTGCGACTTTCCCAGCCCCAACTTGATTTTTATCTCTGGGCTATCAAGTGAAAAGCCTTTGCCGCGTGGGGCGGCAGCATTGAGATTTATTAGCGCTTTGAAGAAACAATATCCTGATCTCAAGTGCGTAATTATCGACACGCTTCAAGCTATTAGGGAGCCTTCCCGCAAAGAAAATTATGCGAATGTTGAAACGGAATTTGCGGCGATTAGAAAGCTTGCCCATGAGCTAAACATAACCGTGATAGGGGTTCATCATACTAAAAAAGCAAATGGTGAATTTGAAAGTACACCCATTGATAAAATCTTGGGTTCGCAAGGCATAGCAGCGACGGTTGAAACTATCGTTGTCCTTGAGCAGGCAAGGGGGAGCCAAGACGTAAACCTTTTCATCACAGGTAAGGATGTTGAGCAACAAGAGGAACATCGGCTTCACTGGACAGAGCAGGGGTTCAGCGAACCGCAAAACAAAGCTTTGGCTGAGCGAGGCCCATTTCAAAGAAAGATCATTGATTATGTAAAGGAGTATCCAAGATGCACGCAGGTGGCAATCGCGGATGAGCTAGGTCGCACAAAGCAACAGGTAAACGCAGCAGTCGACACGCTGCTGGAGTGCCGCATTCTTCAAATGATAGATGGAAGATTGGTATGCAGTGCTTAATATTGCCTATTGACCTTGTTTACTTCCTTTACTCGGGTCAACAGGGTCAACAACCGTGTTTAAGAAAAATGGGCTGCATCAAAGCTGAGCTAAACACTCCAGCGCGGTGTCTTGCCTCCCGCGTACCCGCGATGGGTTGCGGTTGGGAGAACCTATTTGCAGGGGTATTTATCAACAAGTGCTTGAACTGCATACACAGCGAACGGCCAATCGTGATTAGATTTTTTCTTTAACAGCAAGTTTTCACTGTCCATCTTCTCTCTCACAAGCTTAATAATTTCTGCTTTACCAAGCCCCATATTTTTGGGAGGGCAGTAAACATTTTTACCGCTTTGCTCTTCTGCCGCTACATCTAGAAAAAGAATGCCTTTAGCTATCCCTTCAGCGTAATGTTCCAAAGCTGTTTTATAGACAAAGTCTTTTTCTGCATCACCGGTCCGTCGGTCGTAAATCTTAAAGAACTGATCAATTTTGTAGGCCCCCGCCCAGCTAGGCGCGATCAACATCAGTATCAAAGCTACATATCTCATACCGACACAATTACTCACAGTGGTTCCTATTGCAACAACGTTGTCTGGGGTTGTTCGCGCCGCCAACGATCTGGCCATTCAGATTTTCAGATCAGACTGAAGTTCATAACAAAAGGTACTTTAGTGACAGCCTGCATGCGGGTAATTCGGACCACAATGCTTTTCTAGCGACAGGCTTGATTGAATTCTCAAGACAGAATGTTTCTCAGTACCCCCTCAAGTGAAATTATGATAATATTATCAATATACTATGGAGCAAAGTTGCCTCATGATTTATTCAAGTAAGGAAATAGCATTAGCGGCTGCTGTACCTGATAATTTGCAGTTTATGCAGGACATTCGGCGGCATAATTTGCCAATTCATGCAAAGAAGTTCAACGGTGCTAACCGATACGACCTGACAAGCTTTGCAGTGGCAATGATTGTGGGTGAATTAAGGGAATATGGCATCAGTCTAGCAAGCTGTGGACGCCTTCTAAGCCGAATTGATCTGGATGACTTATCTCACAAGACTGAACAGCTTCAGCTTGAAAAGATTAACGAGCTAATTGTCTTAATTCCCCAGCGTGACGATTATGATGAAGGGTTTCCAACCAGCGTAGTTAGCTGGGATGATGTTCGGTATTTTGGTCGCGATGAGTACATCAATTTCATTCCTGTTGCGATTGGCGATTTTCTCAAATCAAAATTGCGAGGTGAATGGTGATACTTATCTGTTTAATTGGAAAATTGTTTCGCCTGTGTTTGCAATACCCAGCTTCTTGGCTCAGCGCTGTCATCCACCAAGGTGATGGGGACCTGAATCAGGAACTCGCTTCAGATTAACGATTAAGGTAAACCCCGTCGCCTCGCTTGCCCACTAGCGCGCCATCTTGCATCATAACCTTGCCGCGCAACAGCACCGTTACTGGCCAGCCGCGCAGGGTGCGTCCCTCATATGGGGTATAATCGGCGCCATCGTGTAAATCGGCATGGTGCACGGTGCGCTCAAGATCAGGATCCCAGATTGCCAGATCGGCATCGGATCCGATAGCAATGGTGCCCTTGCGGGGATAGAGGCCGTAGGTTTTGGCGTGATTTGTTGCGGTAAGGGCAACAAAGTGGTTGATATCAATACGCCCAGTGTTCACTCCCTCCGAAAACAGGATCGGCAGACGCGTCTCAACGCCCGGAATGCCGTTAGGGATGAAGCGGAAGTTCTTAGCGCCCTTCGGATTGAGTTTACCCTGCGGGCTATCGTAGCGAAACGGGCAGTGATCGGAGGAGAAGAGATCAAACGTTCCATCCATTAGCCCCTGCCAGCACGCCCGCTGCTCGGTGGTATCGCGGGGGGGTGGTGAGCATACAAATTTTGCTCCTTCCCAATCCATGCCGTCCAAATCATCAGCGGTCAGCATTAGATATTGGGGGCAGGTTTCAGCGGTAACCTTAAGCCCTCTGCCGCGGGCCCGCCGGATCTCTTCGGCAGCCGCGCCGTTTGAGACATGTACGATGACGATTGGCAGATCGACGACCTCCGCCAGTGAAAGCGCCCGATGCGTAGCCTCCCGCTCAACAGCGATGGGCCGCGTAGTGGCATGGGCGTGGGGGGTTACGCGGCTCTCGGCCTCGTGGCGATCAACGAGATAGCGGATGGCATCTTCGTTTTCGCAATGCACCATCATTGTGGCGCCATGCTGGCGAGCCACATCAAAGGCCGCCAGTAACTCGCTATCGTTCAGGCGCAGCGCTTCATAGGTCATGAACACCTTGATCGAAGTATAACCCTCTGCAATCAGCGCTGGCAGATCTTGGCCAAGGGTTTGAGCGTCTGGGTTGGAAATGATCAGGTGAAACGCTACGTCGGTATAGCATTGGCCTTCAGCGAGCCCGTGATAGGCATTAAGCACCCGGCGCAGGTTGTCGTTGCGTTCCTGTAAACAAAACGGCATGACCGTGGTGTTGCCGCCGCATAGCGCGGAGCGAGTGCCGGTTTCAAAGTCATCAGCCATCACGATGCCCTCGCCCGAAGGCTGACTCAGATGAACATGGCTGTCGATCCCGCCAGGCAAAACTAGCTTCCCGGTGGCATCGATCACCTCGGCGCCGGTACGATCAAGATCGCGCCCGATGGATACGATCTGGCCGTCTTTGATTCCGATATCGGCAAACATGGAGTCTGCCGCGGTGCAGATTTTTCCCCCAAAAATGACAAGGTGATGTGACATGACAAAGTAACTTTCTTCTAAGAAGGTAGAGCGTAATCGTTTGAACACCGAATGTTATACATAGAAAATACTAAAGCCCACCGTCGTTCTGCGAAGTTGTCATCATCCTCTAAGTGGATCATTTTCAACTTACGTACTCAAAGCTTATATTTTGCGCGCCTTCCCATAATACTGTATTACCCAGCTTCATAAGATTTTCCAGGCCAGAAGTTAGTGTTATAAAATGGTTTCCCGCAAGCTGGCCCATCTTCGATGAGAAGTCGACGCCACCATATGCTAATAGGATTTCAGTTTCACTAATTCCTCCAGGATATAAAATCACTTGACCCGGAGCCGGATGACTAGTGTGATTTTCATAAGTCACACCAAAATCCATATCACCAAGAGGAATCCAAACGCCTTCGCCAGACCAACGAACGTGCACCAACTGTCCTTTAAATGGCATTAATTTCTTGAAGGCAGCACATGTGTTAGGAGCTAAGTCAACTTCTAACTTACCGTCAAATGAGAACTGGCCAGCGGTTACTTTTAGGTTTGTCATTTATTTTCCTTTCTTTCCACTAATTGAACCTTTTGATCGAAAAAATGTCTAAATCTTGTCGTAACTTTCCACTAACTGCGATTTTTGCAACTTCTTTTCCCATTATTGGTCCTAAAGTATAACCATTAGCCGTAGCGGCGATCATTAGCCCCTCAAAGCCTGGTATTTGACCAATTAACGGTGCTCCATCTATATCAATATTCATAGCGCCCCATGTTCTGAGAATGTCAATGTCGCCAATTCTTGGTATAGTCTTTCCGGCCACCCAAAGATTTCCCTCAATACTATCGGGCAAAGTAATCGAATGACCCTTACGTGACAAACCTGCTGGCCAAGCTCCACCAATTATAATGGATCCAGAGTTAGACTGTTTTAAAGTAAGATGCCTGCCAGAATGATACATCAGACAATTTACAAGTTTTGGAGCTGGTGTAGTAACGATCATTTGCAAAGGCGCTCCACTAACTGGAACACTTATTCCCAGCATATCAAACAAGGCAGCCGTCCAGCCACCAGCAGCTATAATTAGCTTTTTTGTGGTTAATTTACCCCTATTTGTTAGGATCTCATAGCCCCCAGAGATTCTTTTCAATCCCACTACTTCGGTCAATTCTTCAATAATAGCTCCCTGCTTCTTAGCTTCGCGAGCAAATATTGGGGTGGCTACGAGCGGATTAATTTTACCTTCTTTCGAGCACCATGAACCTGCAATCACCGTATCGGATATCTCTGGTACAATCTTACTAATGCTTTCTTTATCTACTAGCTCAGTTTCTATACCAACCCTTGCTTCTGCCGCGATTTTTTTTTCTAAAAACCTAACTTCGTCTTCATTTTCGGCCACCATTAAGCCGCCATTAAGTTCTATTTCAAAATCTGCGTTAAATTTTTGCTCAAGGGACTTCCATAATTCAATAGACTCCTGCTGGAAAGGTAATGTTTGAAGCTGTACCTCTCCGTCACCTACTGCCTTTGCGCCAAAATCCCATGATAATAATTGTGCGTGAAGGCTACCTGCATTGCCGCCAGATGCCTCAGAGTTAATTCTACCTCTTTCTATACAAATTACTGAGGCACCCGCTTTGGAAGCATAAAACGAGGCTGCAATTCCAGTTATTCCCCCGCCAAGTACAACTACATCAGCTGCGGAATGCGAAAATGGTTCTTTTGAAAGCTTCTGAGGCCTAGATGCCAAGCTCGCTTTTTTATGACCTTTCCATTCAGGCTTTTCACGCCAAATTGAACTAGCTTTGATTACTTTTGCGGGAATTTGTGGCGCAAATAATCCATCAACTTTTATTTCAATTTTTTTTGATTTTAGAAGCTTTAGTGCCTTAGGTATGCAGTACCTCCCTTGACATCTTCCCATGGCCAATCTGGTTTCGCGCTTAATTGATGCTAGATCGCTTGCACCCTTTTTAACTATCCCTTCGATTTTCTTCTTTGAAACTTGTTCACATCGACATACTGTCAAGTCTTCGCCAGTTTCCATTCCATCTCGACTGCGATATATATCCCATAAAGCAGTTTGAAAACCGGTCGCCCACTTTGCTCTTCTTTGGACTTTCTTGATTTTTGATTGGTGATTTATTGGAAACAAGGCCTGCATTGCACCGAGGGCAGCAATTTTTCCTTGAGCAGTTGCTAAAACTGCTCCGACCATACCACCTGCATCGCCTGCAATCCACAAATTTGCTACATTTGTAGAACAATCTTCATTACGGATAGGAATGATTTGCTTTGTATTTTGATCTATTTTTACTTTTACACCCAGCAACCTTGGTAATTCTGTTTGAGGAGCGAATCCTTCCCCCGCCATTAAAAAATCGCAGGATATCTTTCGTTTTTCATTTGTCTTAATATTTGAAAGCATCACGCCTTCTACTTTTTTATCGCCAAAAATAGACGTGACTTCCCACCCGTACATAACTGGAATTCTTGATTTCAGCATAGACCAACGATATTTAGCGCCATTAAACACTAAACTGGGTGAATAAAAAGCCGCCTTAAATAAAGGTAACTGTATGCGCACATCAGCTTTTTCCGCCAAGATAACGTCTGTATGATCCAGTTGTACAAGTTCATGTGCTAATTGGAGCCCTAATGGACCATTACCGGCTATTAAGATCTTACCTCGTGGGGCTACTCCGTATCGCCTCGCCATGGTCTGTCCAGCTCCGATTGTCATAACTCCAGGTAAAGTCCAACCGGGTACAATTTTTGGAACTTCGAATGCGCCAGTGCAAATAATTATCGAACGTGATCTCAGACAAATTTGTTGATGTTCAGATACAGATCTGATTTCAAAATTTTCTGCTTCTTCCCTAGCGTACCAAACCGTTTGACCAGTATAGATATGAACGCCTAGTTGTTCTGCTTTTTGTCTTAAATCTTTCCCTTCTCGATGCTGGCGATCTGGTTTACTAAAACCACGAAATCCAGGGCTTCTGGGTTTAAAGTATTGTCCACCGGCATCTTTCCTTTCATCTATAACAATGACCTCAGCGCCGTATTGTTTAGCGGTAATGGCCGCGCTAAGTCCAGCAGGACCTGATCCTATAACTATTATATCTGCATTCTCGTGAATTCGTTCAATCTTTGCAGCACTGAAGGGTGATAGATTTAATCGGGTGTCGCTTTCTTTTTCAATAACATCGCCTGATTTCAAGGTTTGCATGCAAGCTTTCAAGCCCTGTTTACCGTTTATTGTGACCAGGCACTCGTTACAGACCCCCATCCCGCAATATACGCCTCGACTTTTTCCGTTACGTCTTTCACCTAATATACCTTCGTTACAATTTAAAAGGGCAGCAGCGACGCTGTCACCCTCGTTCCCAGTAAAATTTTTTCCTTCAAAAATGAAATTTAATGATTGCATTTTGTCACCGATCGCTCAAAACGCCTGCTAATCTCAAAGCGTTATCGAGCTTGGGAAGGTCATCAATTGGCAACGGTAATCTTGGTGACCTAGGAAGCCCGACTGGCTTATCAATTTTATTCAGCGCAGCTTTTGTGGCTGAAACATAGCGATGACCACCGACCAACCTAATTATTGGCAATATTTTTGTATAAATTTTGCGTGCTTCAGCGAGGTTTTGCTGATCATATGTCATAGTAAAAAGCTGTTGGAATTCTTTGGGCATAATATTTGAACCAACAGCGACCCAACCAGTAGCTCCAGATAAAAAGCTTTCGTATCCCATTATACCGCCGAACACTTGCATTCGGCCCTCACAGTATTCCAGAATATCTCTTACGCGGGTTACGTCCATTGTTGATTCCTTGATATAATCAACATTTTCTAATTGGGAGAGTTCAGCCACAAGGTCTGGTGTTAAATCTACATTCGCTGTTGCTGGATTATTATAAAGCATGATAGGTTTGCTTGCATTTTGGCTAACTCGCTCGAAATGTTTTACAATTTCTGACCTTGTTGGAGTCGAGTAAAAAGGCGGAATTATCATAGTCCCATCAGCGCCCAAATTTTCTGCCATTTGTACATTGTCAATGACTTCTTCCGTACTTTCAGCTCCAGCGCCCACTAGGACAGGGACCCTACCATCAACAGAATTTATTACACACTCAGCAACTTTTGCTTTTTCTGCAAATGACATGGAAAGAAATTCGCCAGTCGATCCTAGTGGTATTAATCCATTTATTCCCTGTCGCACTTGCCAATCCGTGAAATTGGACTGAGCCTCTAAATCAAGTCCGCCATCCGCATCAAAAGCCGTTACCATTACGGTAAATGTACCACGAATAAGTTTTGTCATATTGAGTCTCCTTTAAAAGCAAGAGTTTCTCTCGGGTTTATTTTGATTAATTGTTCAAACAAAGATTCATCAATTCCTAATCGCTTGAATAACTCTGGCCCGTTGCGAAGTATGTGCCCGTATCCGTGCCCCCCAAACGACCGCATCCTAGTTTTGGTGCAAATATCGTGGGACACTAGAATTTGATTTGCGTAGCCTAAATCTGCAAATGTATTAATTTGCTTTAAACGTGCAAAATCATTTGGTAGCTCAACGTTTCCCATCCAATAATATGATTGCTCAATTCCAAAAAAATCCCATTCTGCGTTAATGCCTAATTCTAACAATTGCCTTATTCCATTTCCGTCTGGGTACGTCCGATCCATATGGCAAAGAATTATTCGATCAGGATTAATGCCAGTTGGCTCTATAATTTTTAATATTTCGAAGCATGCATCTTTGGATCGACCAGGATGAATTGAAAGTGCTACTCCAGTTTTATAAGCAGCAGAAGCGGCTGCAAAAAGTGCTTTCTTTTCAAAAGCGGTAATGGGCCAAGAACAACCAATTTCACCAATTATGCCTGCCTTAACTGAAGTTCCTTCTATTCCTAAATTTACTTCACTTATGAAACGTTCAGTTAATGAAGCAATATCCATTTCAAGGAACTCTTGTGGTAAATAATGCTCTGTATATGAGCCTGCAGCGGCAACTATATGGACCCCAGATAGTTTTGATATTTGCAATAATTTCAAAGGAGATCGGTTGAGACCAAAAACAGATTGGTCAACTATAAGCGATCCACCATCGCTCGAAAAATAACCCAGTTCGTCAGCTGCAGTGGTTATATCTTCTTGAAAAGAGTTTGAAGGATCTTGATTTGAAAGGTAGTCGATTTGCCATCTTTGATTCATGGAGATGATCGTTTTGGACTGATTTCTCTTTTCCGGTAATGTTATATCAAAGATAATATGTTCATGGATCATACTATTTCCGATGCTTCGAGGATTAATATCACCGCGAACTGTGCGAATTATTCCCATTTTTAATGCTGGAGGATTTTTGAAAGAAATAGGCGAGTATGTTCACTTTTGGGCGCCTCAAAAAAATCTCGCGGCTCAGCATCTTCAACTATTTTTGCATCGTGCATTAAGATTACTCTATCAGCAGCTGCTCTGGCAAATCCCATTTCATGGGTTACAACTATCATAGTCATCCCAGCTTTTGACAGATCGATCATAACGTCTAAAACTTCCGATATCATTTCTGGATCAAGGGCAGAGGTTGGCTCATCGAACAGCATAAGTTTCGGTTTCATGGCTAAAGCTCTTGCAATTGCGATCCTTTGCTGTTGACCACCGGATAATTGTCTCGGGTAAGCATTTTTTTTATCCGGCAAACCAACTCTTTCTAAAAGTTGTAAAGCTTCGCGTTCAACTTCCGCTTTATTTCTTTTAAGAATTTTTATCGGAGCCATCATTATATTCTCTAAAACACTTACATGAGGAAACAGATTGAAGTTTTGAAAGACCATACCGATATCACGTTGCTGTATGGCAACTGCAGAATCTTTAAGCGGGACAAGTTTTCCCTTCACATCTTTAAAGCCCATCAAATGCCCGGCGGCATAAATTTTTCCATCATCAATAGTTTCTAACTGATCAATACACCTCAATAAGGTACTTTTACCACTTCCTGAGCGACCGCATATAACGACAACGTCACCTTTCTGGACTTTTAGATTAATGCCGTTGAGAACAACGTTATTTCCAAAAGCCTTTTTCACATTATTGATTGAAACAACAGGAGCCTCATCTTCCATGATAACATTTTTATCCTTGCGCTAATTTTGTTTGATTTTCTCGTATGGCGGCCTGATCACAAGCGTTGCCAAAGTGATTATCGAGAGACACTAACCCTTTCTTACGCTTCATCAGCCCCAAAAGGCTTCTCGTAATGTGCTTCTATGCGAGACTGAATGAGCCCCCAAATTGAAACTAGTAGCAGATACCATAATGCTGCTATACAGTAGGCCTCCAACACTCGAAATTGTATTTGAGCGATCATCTGAGCGCTCCTCATCAGCTCTTGCATTGAAATAACGGAGCATAGCGAAGTTGTCTTAAGCATTCCATTAAACTGGTTTCCCAAGGGGGGAATTATAGTGCGGGTCGCCTGTGGTAAAATGACCAACCACATGCGTTCTCGCCAATTCATACCGACCGCCCGAGATGCATCTTCTTGGCCTTTATCCACCGACATAATTCCTGCACGAATTATCTCAGCGAGGTACGCACCTTCGTTTAATGCCAAGCCAATAATACAAGACTCAATTACAGTAAACCGAATTCCTAATTGTGGTAGACCAGTGTAAATTATAACTAATTGAATTAAAATTGGCGTACCTCGGAAAAGCCAGATATAAAATTCAGCAATAGAACACACTACTCTATTACCGTACATCTTCATTAAAGCGGCGAGTACTCCCAACCCTAGACCAATAATCATAGAGACTATGCTCAACCAAATAGTGGCCCAAACACCTCGAAGCATCAGTCCATTTATCATGTAATCAAAAAAGTATGGCCAGCTCCAGCTCACTTCAAAATCCCCTATTTTTCATTTACCATTAAAGGCTTCATATTTCGGAGGTAATTCCCAACCTCAAACGGTGTCTGAGGCTGGGGTATAGTTGCTTTGAGTAGATATAGCATACCGCTTATTCTGGATTGTAATAAACAGCGATATCTCCAGTATACTCATCCCAGAATTGAATTTGAGTTGCACCGTAAGAACTCATAAGCTCGTTATAAGTGCCATCCTCGACCATATCTCTCAGAACATTAGCAACAGCGTGTGACAGGCGTTGCCCCGTTTTTCCATCGAAGCCAAAAGACGATGGAAGCCCCGGATTCAATCCTGAAGCGCCTACATCAAAAGATCCCCGTTCAGCATAATAGGCAGCTACAGCATCTGGTCCGAAAACAGCTTTAACTTGCCCAGCTCCTAACGCTGCAAATGCTTCTGCAAAAGTATTGAATGCCTTGATATCCATTGACTTCATGCCTTTAGCAACTTGCTCATCGTTAATAGTACGGATTAGATTATCTGCAAAACCAGCTATTTCAGTCGCAACAGGCTCACCTGCCAAGCTTTCATAACCAGTCACTCCCATTGGGTTACCTTTTTCTACAACTAATGCGAGAGCATTAACCACATATGGCACCATACGCATGATTTGCGCCCTCTCAGGCTTATAGTACATTCCTGTGTTGACCATATCCCATCGTTTAGTTGCTAACCCAGGTATCTGTACTGCGAATTCAACATTCATATAAGCCGGTTCCAGACAAAGGCGTTTGGCGATTTCGTTTCCAAGATCTGGATGGAGTCCCTGTAATTTGCCAGTATCATCAATATACTGCCGCGGTGGAATAGTTGCGTTAATTGACATTGTAAGCTTACCTGGCTCTATAGTAGGTAAATTTTCTGGGCAATCTGCCGCTAATGAAGCACTAGCCGCAAAAATACCGCCAAGAACTACAATGTTGTATAAGGTTTTCATTTGTTTGATCCTTTTTCAGTTAAAGTTAATGTTTAATTATGAAGGCTCGTAGGTTTCAAAGTCTGCTCACCGGTGCACCAGCGCTCAATTATTTTTTTTGTGACTGCCACCATATTGCTGAAGTCATCAATGTCGATCCATTCGTCCACATGGTTATTTTGCGCTAGGTTGCCGCCTAAACAACCCAGTCCTAAGCAGGGAATATCGGCCTCGACGATCGGGTTTTTAATATCCGACGAAGTATGCATTGGATTTACGTAAGGTTCCCTCAGAGTAACTTTTCTAACAGATTCCGATACCGCTTTATAGAACGGAGATGACATATCAACTTCGCCTCCTGTAACGCCTGACAACCAAGTTAATTTTGGGGGATTTTGGCTCAACCAGCGATCAGCTTTTGAAACCTTTCTTACAGCATCTGTAATTTCGTTAATTGTATCTTCAATTGTTTCATTTGGTGGAAATGAAACTGCTCCTCCAAGTGTACAAAATTGATTTATCCTCGATAATTTATCTTCTTCATTTGAAATTATTCTGGAAATGTGTATATTGGTCGAACGTCCAACTTCATCGTTAATTGCTTGATGAAAAATTCTGTTGTTTCGCGAATTATTTAGTTGTGACAGTGCATCTATAAAGAGATAAGCTTTTTCTATAGGATTTACAGCAAGATGCGAAAATGCTGTGTGACCTGGCTCTGTAGTTTCAGGATGCCGACCACATATGTCAAGCGTGAACTCCAATTGCCCTGATGCAATAGCTTTTATTTCATTCAGTCCGTGCCCAGATTCCGCAGGGTGCAAGTAAAGCGAAGCGTCAGCGCTCATACCATCGTGTAACAGTGCAGAAACACCCCTTGCAAAACTCTTTGAGGGTGTAGAAGCAAAAATTACGTTTCCTATTTTGGTCGTTTTATCATGAAACACGTGCTGAATTGCAGATATAGCGCAGGCGCATCCCGCTAAATCGTCAGCAACTCCCCACCCGTGTAATTTTCCCATTCTCTCAGTTGGGACAAACGGATCAGAACTCCACAATTCGGACCTTTTAACCGGTTCGCTATCTGGGTGCGCAAAAATTAAAAGGGAGGGATAGGCAGGGTCACCATTTGTCTCACAGATGAGTGCTCTTCTTGGAATTTCAAGTTTCTTATTGTAGGCAGAAAATTCGCCTTTTACGGTCACTTTACTTGGAGTATAATCAAAATATTTCGTATTTAAACCAGCACTTTCCAACACATCTTGAGTGTAAGCTTGAATTGCCAATTCACCGTCTTTTTGTAGTGAAACTAAATCTTTAAGACACTTTATTGGATCTATAAGCATACTATCTCTAAAATTGTATCCCGACGGGATACATCATGCTGAAATAAATGATTCTAGCAACAACTTTTACTCGAAACTTATTCCAAATTTTTTTAATTTGTTATTTGCGAACTTTTGCTTACTATTTGTGCACACTGCGAAATAGTGGCAGGTTTCAGTCAGTATTTTTAAAAATAATTAATGGGAAAAGCGCGGATAAATGACTATCGCTGACGTTCAAGACGAAACATTAACGAGCACACTTGCAGAAAAAGCACATACAGCTGTCTTAAACATGATACAGCAACAAATTCTCTCAAGTGGGCAACAGATAGTTGAACTGCGTTTAGCAAAAGAGCTAGGAATCTCTCGCACTCCAATCCGTCAGGCATTACGACTGCTCGAAGGCGAGGGTTTATTGCAAAAGAGCGGTGGAAAATCATATATCGTACGGCGAGTCGAACTACGTGAATACTTGCAAAGCTTAAAGGTAAGAGAACTTCTAGAGTCCGAAGCCGCTTTCTCCGCCACTGAGTTTGTACCCAACGATAATATAAATTTAGTATGGGAAAATCTAAAGTTTACCGAAAAACTTAGACCTTATAGTATGCTTGCTCATTGGCAGTCAGATGCAGAAGTTCACGAGCTTTTTATTTCAGCATGTCCTAACTTAGTACTGCAAAACGTAATTCGAGATTTAAGAGTAACCACTAAGTTATTTGAAATCGCGAATTTGTCGGAAAGGTTAGAGCCCGATAGTAGACAGCATGAAGCGATATTGGATGCATTATACAATAAGCAACCGGATAAAGCTAAACGGGCTGTCCAAGCTCACATTAATTCGTTGTATCAATTCGCTATCAAGGTTTTTTTAGCATAAGTAAGTTTTTATGATCAGCTAAAGCATACTGCATGGCACAAATCTGTTCTTGCCTTAAAACATGAGAATTTTGTAAAGGAATAGAAATGTTGTCACTGGCAGGTTGACTTGATGCCGACAGTAATCGCATTGAAGCAGCTTCAGGTTCCTGGAAATACAGATGTCACTTGCGTTGCCTCTAATTAAGGCTGAGCTATTGCCTTTTAGAGATCACCACTGTGAAACAGAGGCTTGGCTTGAAGGTGGTCTGTTCGGGGAAGGGTTGACGATCTTCATAAGTGACATTCCAGATCCAACCCAGACAAAGCCGTTGCAGCTAAGTGCAAGCTTTGAGGTGATTAGGGGCAGGGTGGTTGTGGAATGTCGTGGCCAGAATTGCGCTGTATTGCCTCTGGCAGACTTAACCGCCCACCAGATTGCTGAGGCTTTCTGTGATGCAAATCAGCATGAGTTAGTCAGAGCTTTCACAGAAATCTGTGATTTCGCTGAAGCTAGACGAGATGACGGCTGGTAGATTTGCAACTGACGTCGCGCGACGTCAAACCTGCACAAGTGATTGATATTGCGTGTCAAAATCTTCCGTCGCGCGACGGAAATCACACCCAAAGCATTGAAATTGCATAACTTTAGGCGGCCGTTTTCTCCTTCGCATATTTAGCGCGGATCTCTTTCTGGATTTGTAAGAGTTTGTTTTTCAACTGCATGGTGTCTCCCTTAAATCGTGCATGTTTTGCACACGTTAATGTCTAATATAATGATATAAATGTAATAAATATCATCTATATGGCGGGATGGATGAGCCGGAACTTAAAATAATAGATGTCTTTATTTGCAAATTGCGTAAGAAATTATCACGTGCCTGCGCGAATGAAA
>Ga0181561_10002273_pt1 | contig 16992 bp, 6 predicted proteins | sample 011ome_19_FD_133760 | JGI IMG/M metagenome (GOLD analysis project Ga0181561, IMG submission 133760) | Coastal salt marsh microbial communities from the Groves Creek Marsh, Skidaway Island, Georgia - 011510BT metaG (megahit assembly) | ecosystem: Environmental > Aquatic > Marine > Intertidal zone...
CGATGAATTCTCTGGTTTGATCGATACATCGATCAACGCTGAAAGCAAAAAAGTTGAAATGGTACCACCGCGATTTTCAGACTATTTCTCATACAAAAAGTACTACGCCGTTACCCACTCCCTATGCTGAGGTGCCTAGCAGAGATTCGTTCATCGTCACTTGTCATCATAGCCCGCGCCGCTGCTCCGCGCCCCCTCGCGCGATGCTGCTCCTCGAGGGCGTCGCGCTCACGAGCAGCGGCCGCCCCGTGCTCGCGCCAGAGGAGCTCGAGCTCAAGATCCTGGAGAAGTGCGACCTCGAGTTCGACGGCGCGCCCGGCGGCCTCGAGCGCGACGTCGCGGACAAGTACGTCAGGGGCGTCGCGTTCCTCACGACGCATCGACTGATATGGCTCGACCAGGCGTCGCTCCCGACGCCGGGGCGGTCGTGCAGCCTGCGCTTGGAGCGAATAACGAAGTGGGGGCCCGTCGCGAAGGGCATGTTCAGCACGTCGAAAGCGAAGCGCGTGCGATTCCAGCTGCGCGCGAAGGTGGTCAGCGCGAGGGACGACGGCGGGGAGATTCGAACGGCGTTTCGCGGCGAGCCCCCGGACGCGTTCACGAAGGCGCTCGCGGAGGCGATGCTCGCCAAGGCGTGGCTCGCGGAGCCGCCGGTGGCGTCGTCGAGCGGCAGAGGGGGTACCGCGGGGAGGAACGGCGGCGGCGGCGGCGGCGGCGGCGCGAACGGAGGAGGAGGAGGAGGAGGAGGAGGAGGAGGAACGATGCCCAACGCGAGAACCGCGGGCGTCGCCGGCATCTTACTGCGGCAGCGACAAGAGCGCGCGGCGACGGAGGCCGCGCTCGGCGAGGCGTTCACGGACATGACCGCGCTCATGACGAAAGCGAAGGAGATGGTCGTTCTCGCGGAGCGATTCGCGGGCGCGATCGGCGGCGGCGGCGCGGGAGGGAACGGCGGGAACGGCGGGAACGGCGGGAACGGCGCGGCGTCGTCCTCCGCGGACGAGAGGAACGAGTTGGAGACGATGCTGATGTCCGTGGGGATCCGGTCCCCGGTCACGCGCGACACCGCGGGGGCGCTGTACCACCAGCAGCTCGCGCGTCAGCTCGCGGACTGGCTCCCGCCCGTCCTGGAGAACTACGGAGGGATATTGCCGCTGCCGGACGTGTACTGTCTGTTCAACCGCGCGCGCGGCGCCGAGCTGATATCGCCGGACGATCTGCTCAGGGCGTGCAAGCTGTGGGAGAAGCTCCGGTCGCCGGTGCAGTTCCGGAGGTTCGACAGCGGCGTCGCGGTCGTGCAATCGCTGGACCGGAGCGACGACGAGGTGTGCGCGCTGCTCGCGCGCGTGATGGCGGAGAAGAGCGCGGAGGACGGCGACGACGGCGGCGGCGGCGGAGGAGGAGGAGGAGGAGGAGGAGGAGGAGGAAAGACTAAAAAGACGCTGTCGCGCTTGGACGCGTACGGGGCGAGCGACGCGCTGGGCATCCCGCCCGCGGTCGCGGGGGAGTACCTCGCGATGGCGGAGGGGCACGGGATCTTGTGCAGGGACGAGGCGCCGGAGGCGACGTATTACTACCGGAACTTCTTCGCGGAGTGTAACTACTAGTAGGCTGGCGGTGGCGCGAATCTGATCCGTTTGAACGGATGGAAGAACCGTCGATTCTGATTTCAATGCAAACCGGCGTCGTCCGCGAGCGCCGTTCGGGTCTGCCGACCCCTTCTCGACCGGCCCGCGACCGCCGAGCGCGAGAGCGACGCCACTCGTCGCCGCCGACGAGCCGACGCGGGCTCGCGCGGGACCCACCCCCGCGATGTATCGCCCCGCGTCCGCCCGCCCGCGAGATGAGATCAAAGGCGTCTTCATTAGATCTGGTCGACGTCGTCGAAGTCGAAAAAGTCGTCGTTCTCGTCCCTCTCCTCCTCGAACGTGTCCGTCTCGTTCACGCGGATGCTGTCCGGGAGCTCGCCGTACGCTTTCAGCGAACGCGCCTCGTCCGCGAGGTACTTGAGGATCACGTCCGCTTTCTCGTCCTGGAAGTCGCGCAGGCCGAGCAAGATGATGTCCCCGGTGCACACCCACACCTTTTTCCTCATCTTCCCGCGGATGTGACACAGGCGCTTCACGCCGTCGATGCACTGCGCCTCTAAGCGCCCGTTGCCGAGCATTCTGAGGACTTGCGCGTACTCCTGCCCGTCCTCCTTGAACACGAGCTCGCGCTTCTCGTCGCCCTCGTTCTTTCCCCTGCGGCGGTTCTTCCCGCCCTTCCCTTTGTTCTTCGGCATCTTGAACCGCGCGCGAAGAACCTCTCGGTCAGCTCCGAACCTACGCGGCGACGACGATCACCGAGCGCGTCGCGTGTGCGCGGCGACGCGTGTTCCTCTCGACGGTTCGCGCGAAAGGATCGACCGGATGCGGTCGGGACACGGAGCGCGGCGTACGACGGACGCGCGCGGATGGTAGAGGGACGATAAGACGCGAGATTCGTCCTCTCGAGCCGCCGCCGTGCCTCGGGCGGGATCCGCCGAGCGCGTTTGAGGCGAGAACGATTTTTGCAGGGTCAAAAAACGTTTTCATAGGTGGTTTACAAAGCGCGATTTTTTTTGAAAGAACGATTTTCATCGGCTCAGGCGGTCGGCCGAAACTACAACGTTGTACACTGGAGGTGCCCTGAGTTTGCCCTAATTTCGTTTTCATAAGTTACAAGCTCGTCGCCGCTAGCCCCCCTCCCTCTCGTCTCAAATTAACCCCCAGGTCTTCCTCCCCTCCGTCTTCCGCAACTTCGACGTCCCGAGCGCCACCTTACTCGTGTACCCCCCCCGCACGTTCCTGTGCACGATGTTCTTCGTCCTCTCCCGAACGCACTTCTCGTCCTGCGCGCGTCGAAGACTCTCCTCCACCTCCCTCGAAATCTTCGTCACCACCTTCTTCCGCCCCTCGGGAGCATCGTACTCGGGCACGGTGCCGATCACCTTGAACGTCCACTGCGTCTGCGGCGTGTGCACGATGAGCTCGCCCACGATGTCGCTGCCGTACGACGTCGGCGCGTACGACACGACAAACTCCGCGCCGCCGAGCTCGGGGTCCGCGGGTCCCGCGGTGACGACGTCCGATCTCATCGTCGTCCGGCCCAGATCCCGCGCCGCCGCGGAGACCCCGCGCGCCTTGCTCGCGCGCATCAACCCGCACTCCGGCGACACGGTCAGCTCCTTCGGACCCCCCGGGTTGAAGTACGCGGTGAAGTTGCACGGCAGCGGGTCCGGGTTCGCGAGCGTGAACGTCGTCTCGCTCACTTCCCCGACGTACGCGCTCACCTGCAGCACGCCGTCGATATCCGGCTCCGTCGCGCGGACGTGCACGGGGAACCGCCACCGTCCCCCGGACGCTTTCTCGATGACGAGCTCGCACGTGCAAAAATCGATCGCTTTCACCGGTCGGAAGACGACCGCGAAGTGCAGCGGGTCAGTCTCGGACGTGATCGCGGACTTGATAGGCTGCAGGGTGAGCGCGCGTTCGAGGTGCTCTCGCGCGATGTCGTTCGGCGCCACGATGGCGTGCGTGTACCGCTCGCTCCTGCCTCTGAGCTTCAGCCCGGGCAAGCGGAAGGACATGGACGTCTCCAGACGCCTTCGCGCCTTGCCTTCGATGTGGTACTCCGTGCCGTCGGGCGCGCCCTCCGGGCTGCCGACGATCGGGAACCGCCACGCGAGGTCGGAGCCGTCGTCGGAGACGACGAGCGTCGCGTCGTGACGCATCATGCGCTTCGGGCTGAACGTGAACGGCACGTGTAACACCCCAAACGCGGGTAACAAGACGTTCTTCTGCCGCTTGAGGCCCGCGATCGCGAACGGGTCGTCCTCCGCGAACGTACGCGTCTCCAGCGTTAACGACACCGTCAACGCGCGATCGAACGGGTTTTTAAACTCAATCTGGTCGTGCCCGGTTTCGCCGCACGTGACGTAGACGTCGCGCTTGGGCATGTCCCCGGGCAGCGCGCCGACGCCGACGGCGGCGAACGTCCACGTCCCCGCGCGCTGACTCGTCGCGGTGATCGTTCCGCGCTCCTCCGGCCCCATGCTGCTCGGCGAGTACCGCACGTCGAACTTCCCGACGCCGAACGGCGGGAGGAGCACCTTGTTCGGGGAGAAGGAAAAGTTTGCGCGGTTGTCGCAGCTCAGGTCGAGCAAGACCTCGTCGTCGAGCGGGTTCTCGATGGACACGGTCGTGGAGTCGAACAGCCCGACCGCGGCGGACATCTTCGGGAGCTTGATCGGCTTCGCCTCGAGCGGCGTCAGGTCGAGCTCGAACGCGAATTCCCCGAGCCGCGCGTCGCGGAACGTCACGAAACCCTGGCTCCTCCCCATCAACAACGGCGAGTACGCCAAATCGTACGCGCCCTCGCTCCGGGGTTTGAGCCTGAACTCCTCGCTCCCTAACACCCCGTGCCCCTCGTGCGTCACCTTGAACAGCGCGGGGAAGTCCGTCGGGTTCGACAGCGGGATCTTCACCGTGACCGCCTGTCGCGTGGCCACCTCCATGGCGATGACGTCCTCGCTCGGCGGCGGCGTCGCGTGAATCTCCAGCGTGAACCAACAGTAGTACCCGTTGGGCGCCGTGAACGTGATCGTCCCCAAGTGCTTCCCGCTGCACGGCGGTCGAACCTCGAGGTCGAAGTACCCGACGCCTCCGCACTTCGCGTGCGCTTTGGACTGCCCGGAGACGAACCCTAGGTCGCTGCTGACGACGTACGTCGCGCCGCGCGTGACGCCGTAGACGTTTGGAATCGTCAGACGCTGAGACGTCTTCGTCCGCGCTTGGCAGTGCAAGATGACGTGCGCCTCCGCGAGCGGGTCGGACACGACCGCGTGTAAGACGTACGCGCTCTTGTCCGTCGTCCCCGTGGACAGCGTCAGCCGTCCGTTGAACTCGCCCGCGCCCTTGGGTTTGAACGACAGCGGGTAGTTCAACGTCTGGCCGCCGGGGACGATGAGGTCGCGCGGTCCGGTGAAGAAGACGTCTCCCTCAAACTTGCTCTGCACCGTCATCGCCCTCGGACCGTTGTTCACCATCGGGATGTCCTGCGTGATCACCTGCCTCGCCGCGCACTCGAACTCGAGCGACGCCGCGGTGTCCTTATCGTCCGCGTTGAACTCGACCTCGATGACGCGAACGTCGTACGGGGACACGAGCACGACTTTTCCCGGGTACCGCCCCGGACCTTTCGGCGTGAAGTCGATCGGCATGTCGTTCTCGCCCGGGATCTCGCGAACGACCACATCGCCTTTGTTGTTCTTCTCCACGACGGACTTCGCCTTGGCGCCGTTCAGCGTCAGCGTGATCCGGTCCTTCGGAACTTCCATGTACTTGCTGTGCGTCTGCAGACGGTACTCAATCTTTTTCGGCCACGGCGCCGCGCACCGAAGCTTATCGACCTGGTCCTGGAACTTATTCAGCGGGTGCTTCTCCAGGAACGACCGCTTCGCGTCCTCGAACGGCCCGTTCTGGTACGTGAGCGGCACCAAAATCTGCTGCGCCGTGATCTCCACGGTCTCCTTCTTGGTCACGAACGGCATAGGGTAATCCGACGTCCCATTGAGCTCGTACACGAACGATCCGTACTTTGCATCCGTGAACGTGACGTGCGCGACGTGCGAGCCCATCGTGAACGGTAAGTACGACACGGATAGCGCGACGGCGTCGCCTCTGCGAACGCGCGTCGATCGGCGGTTCACCCCGAACGGATCCGGGAACAGGCTCGAGTCCACTTTTGGGACCTTCGGGCGGTTTGTCGCGGTGAGTCGCGCCGTCGTCGCGGGCGCGACGCCGCGTTCTCGCGTCCACCCCGAGCCCGCGCCCGCGCCCGCGGACGTCGCCGCCTCCAGCGCCGCCGCGTCCGCGGCCGCTTTCACCTCGTCCGCGTCGAAGTTCTTCACCTCGATCGCGAACTCGCAGTCGCCCGGGAACGGGTTCTCGAGCTCCACGGTCGTGATCACGTGCTCGTAGCAGCTGGCGTCAAAGTTGAATCGCCTCAACGGCGCCTCGGCGTCGAGCTTCGGTTTGAGACCAAACACGAGCGTCGTCGCCGTCGGCGCGGACCCCTCGCGATTGCACGAGAGCATCAGCTTCGCCTCGCCCGGGGTGGACGTCCGCGGCGTGAGCGCCACGGGCAAGTGCGCGGTCGCCTTCGGGCCCAGCCGCACTTTGTTCGCGTCCACTTTGAAATCCGCCTCGCCCTCCAGTCTCACCTCGTACACGATGTTCTTCTTCGTCGGGTTCGTGAGCTCGATCTGTTTCGTCGTCTTCACGTGCAGCGTGCACGGGAACTCGATGTTCGTCTTCGGTATCAACTGCGGGAGCGTGTTATACAGGAACAGCACGAACAGCACGCGCTCCGCGGGTTTGGCGTTGACGAGCTGCGACGCGGTGATCAGGTACGGCATGTTCACCGCCTTGAGCATCCCGAGAACGCACTCCGCGTTCGCGAGGTAATCGCCGTTGGTCTTCGGGTCGCGGCACATCCCGCCGCCGTGCTCTTTCAGCGAAGGCCAGTGCGACACGAGCGTGGCGTAAAACACGGAGCCGGATTTCAAGTCTGAGGAAAAGTTCACGACGCGTCTCGCCTCGCTCTTGAAGATCTTCTCGCTGTGGTACGACAGCCACTTCAGGAGGATGCCCTCCGCGACGGAGAAGACCTGCGAGCCGCTCAGGGTTCCGTCCGGGGTCTCCTTCACGGCGGGGTCCACCCCGGGCATCGTCTTGAACTGCTTCGGGGTGACGCGCGAGAGCACGAAAATCTTGATGATTTGCGTCAACGTCGCGCGGTACGCCGCCGCGGAGGTGGAGACGAACCTGGCGCGGTCTCGGTCCAACGCGACCCAGTGCTTCAGCGCCGCGCCCTCGGTCTCGTCCGGGTTTTTGTTCGCGTGCGAGTAGTACTTCGCGACGCGGCGATCGAGAACGCGATGGAAGTCCATCGGGTCCAAGAGCATCTCCGGTTTCACGGAGTTTAACAGCGCGCCGTGCGCTTTCAAGAACCCCAAGAGCTTTTCGTTTTGCTCCAAGAGCTGCTCCGCGGCTTCGCGCTTCTTCGCGCTCAGGACCAACACCTTCCCGCTGCCGATCTTCCCCGGAACCGGGTGCCCGCTCCAGTACTCCACGAGCTCGGTCATGAGCCTCCCCTTCGACTCGATGAAATTCCCCGGGATGTCGTCGAACGGCCCGATCGACGTCGTGCAGTTCAACCAGTTCATCAGCAGACGCTCGTTCACCCCGGACTCCACCGCGGACGCGGACGGCACCTCCACCGTCTCCGGCTCGGAGACGAGCACGGGCCGTCCCTCGTCGCCGACGAGCTTCAGATCCGCGTTCGCAGCCATGAACGGCTCCAGGGTCAGGAGGCAGTTGTCCGCGGTGCCGCTGACGGGGATGGAGAATCGCCGCGCGTCCTCGTCTAAAAAGTCGACGTCGGCGGTGAATGAAATCGGCTTCCTGCTCTTGAACGTGATGTCCACCGGAAGAATCGGCTTCGCGCGGCCGATGTTCTTACCCTCCGGGAACGACACCTCCATCGGGATCTTCGCCGTGTCCGTGGGGAGCCGGCACGATACCTCGACGTTGCCGTACCCGTCGTTGACGAGGTTGAACCGACGCGTCGTCGCGACGCCCAGCGGCGTCGGCGCGAGGACAACCTCCTTCACGTCGAACGTCAGCTTCGGGTGGCACCCGACGCCGTTGACTTCGAGCGTCTCGTACGCGACGTCTTTGACGTTGTCCAGGTACACCGGGACGGTGACGTCGTACGGCAGCGCGTGCAGAGGTTCGAAGTAACACTTCACGACGATGCTGGCGCCATACGCGAGAGAGCCGAAGGACGGCTCGAACCGCACGCACTTCGCGTGCGCGTCCGGCTTGGGGCCGGCCGGGTTGTTCTCGTTCACGCACGCGCCGAAGGACCACTGCATCGTGTTCTTCGAGTTGTCGTTGTTCGTCAGCGTCATCTCGTGCGCGTACGGTATCTTACGGAACCCCTCTCGCAGAAGAATTCTCGGTCCGAAAAATATAGACGTCGACGGCGAAATCGCCAGCCGCGGCGCTTCGCTCCGCGCCCGCACCGTCCGCTGCACGTTCTCGTCCAGGACGAGGTCGACGCTCCGCAAGAACAGCGGGAGCGCGAACGCGTGCGTATTCTCGACCGTCGGTCGGAACACGAGGTTAAACGTCAGCGACGCGTTCGCGGCGACGACGAGCGCGTAGTCGAACCCGTCGCCCGCCGCCGTCGTCGACGCGAGCTCCTTCGCGGGCGCGCCCGGCATCGGCCGCGCGCCGCTGACCGTGTCCGGCGGCGAGTCCGGGTTCTCGGACGCGCGAACGATCGGCGGGCCTTCCTCGTACACGTCCTCGGACCAGTTCTCGCTCGGGAGCTGCACGGAAAACTCCGGGAACTTCTTCAGGTTGATCACGAACGTCGCGTCGATGACGCTGTGATTCGTCACCGTGACGGGCAGCCGACGCACGCCGCCGACGAAGACGTCGTCGAACGTGAACCGCTTCTGCTTGACCGACACCACCGGCACGATCGCCTCCGCGGTGACCCTACACTTGATGATCTTGCCGCCGCGGAGCTTGACGCACAGCGGGAAATCGTGCGACCCGGGCTCGTCGAAGTAGCACGTGATCTCGATCTCCTTGGACGACGCCTCCGCGATTCTCCCCCGCGTCGGCTCGCACGAGACGGGCGCGCCGTCGTGCAGAGGCAGCACGGAAAACACCGCGTCCACCTCGCCCAAGTTCGCGATCGAGACGCTGCGGTGCGTCGTGAACCCGACCGCGCACGTCCCCAGGTCTAAGTGCTTCTCCTTGAACCGCGCCCTGGGCTCGCCGGCTTCCCCCGAGCACGGGACGACGATCGGCTCCGGGTTTCCGACGACGCTCAACTCGAGATCCGCGGCGTTGACGCCGCCGCCTTTGCCGCCCTCGATCCTCTGCGGCAGCCACGTCACGACGACGGGCTTGGACGCGCACCCCGGGACGACGCCGCTGGATGGGGAGACCGTGAACGCGCACCCCGGGGGCGCTTTCCACTCGAACTCCGCCGGGTAACTCCCCTGGTTCGACAGCACGAGCGTCTCGTCGACGACGTCCTCCCAGTTTTCCTGCGCGAATCGAAACGACAGCGACTCGTTGTTCAGCTTGATCGTGACCGGCACGACGTTCGCGACGACGTCGAACGAGTACCGCGTGTTCGCGTTGCTGTTGACCGTGTACACGATCGGCACGCGCACCCCCGCGGTCGCCTCCGGGACGCGCAGGCGCAGCGCGAACGACGCCGTCTCGCCCGGAGGGACGACTTGCGATCGCGGGCCGCTGCCTCGCAGCCACGGCGACGCCGCCTCCGCGTCCACCTCCACGAACACGCACTGATCCGTGCGATTCGTCACCGGGAAGTACTTCGTGTTCGTGCTCAGCGCGCAGACGGTGCCGAAGTCCAACGTGGACGGACCCATCGTGAGCTTGGCGACTTCTTTCGGGATGAGCACGCGACCGCACTCCTTCATCTCCCGCGCCGTCGTCGGGTGCTCCTTGTGCTTCCTCGCGATGTCGAGCTCTTTCGCCTCCGCGACGTGCTGCGAGATCGTCTTCGGTCGCAAATGTTTCATCGGACGCGCCGTCTCGTTCGGGTCCAACCAGAGCGGCTCGCGCGGGTCCGGCAGCGGCGGTCCGTTGTCGCGCAAGCCGCACTTGTCTCGCAAACCCAACGACAGGTCGTCCGTGGGGTCCACCTTCGCGCCGACGCGCTGCGTCCGACGCGCGCGAAGGTACTCCACGTACCCGCTCTTGTTCCGCTCCTTCGCCGTCGCCTGCTCGAGCGTGAATCCAAACGTCTCGTTCCTGTCCACGGCTTCGTACAGGCGCATCGTCTCGCTCCTCTCTAGCGTCGGCGGCCGCGTCCCTCGCCCGGCTTTGCTCCTCGCGATCGTCGCGCGCGTCACGTCCATCGGGTTGACGTACTTCCTCTGCTTCACGAAGTCCTCCGGGAGCGCCATCGTCCCACCAGGGAGCGGCCTCCACTTCTCCCCGGGCTCGTGCGACACCCCCTTCACGATCAGCGTCGTCGTCTGAATGATCTCGCCGTTGACGCCGAGCGCGTTGATCGCGAGGCGCTCCTTGTGCGCGCCGAGATTCTTCGGCTCGTACCGCACCACCACGGAGACTTGCTGCCCCGCGGGTATGACGCCGCTCGAGGGCGTCGTCTTGAAGAACTTGATCCTAGGCGCGGTGAAGTCCACGGGCATCTCCTTGTTCGTGTTCTTGATCGTCACGAGGTGGTCGCCGACGTCGTCCGACGCGATCGGGCCAAAGTCCAACAGCGGCGGGTCCACGGCGAGGCAGCCCGCGACCGCGCGCGCGGTGATCGGCAGCGCGAGGCGCGTGTCGTGACCTTTGAACGACACGATCGCGAGGTACTTCATCTCTCGTGACTCGCCCACGAGCGCGGAGTCTTTCGATTTGAACCCTTTCGTCGGCGTCGCGATGGTCGGCGAGAGCGAAAACGTGAGGACGCGTTTCTCGTACGGCGCGAGCGTGCCCTTCGCGTCCCCGAACGTCAGCGACGCGTCCACGCACCCGCGCAGGTCCACGACCCCCGGGACGATGTCATCGAACCGCGTGGACGCGCTCACGGAGCTCGCCGCCGCTTTCGCGGCGGCGACGTCGTCCAACGGCGCCGCGGAGCAGCTCGCCGCGAATTCCACCGGCGCCGGTCCGTTGTTGTACACCACCGCCGTCCGCTCTCTCGTCTCGCCGAACAGCACGGTGCCGAACCCGAGCGTCTTCGCGACGCCCCCGCCCGGGACGTTCTCCAATATCTCGAACGTGTGCGGCACCACCGCCGCGGTGAGGTGGAACGTCGTCGGGCGTCCTAATCGCCCGTCGAGGGTCACCTCCACCGGAGTCGTCACAGACGTCAGATTCGCCCCCGGCGCGCACGTCACGAACACCTTCGCGATCCCGGCTTGGCCGTCTCGCGCGGGGCCGACGACGCCGCTCGCGGGATCGATTCGAATCACCTGTCCCCAGGTGCGGTCCCAGTCCACGGTGAAGTTCGCCGGTCGCGGGCCGCGGTTTCGGATCGTCAGATCGGTCGTCACCGCGCGCCCGCCGACGACGACGCCCATGTCCAGCGAGCCGGTGACGACCGCGTCGCCGCACGGCGCGTGCGCGGCGAGCGGCATCGTCGCGGTCCCGGCGTCGGATTGGATGACGAGCGTGTCGTAGAAGGACTCCTCGTGGTCCGTGCTGAACGCGAGCTCGAACGACGTGCTCATCCCGGGCGCGAGCTTGACGGCGACGAAATCGCGCGACACGAGGTGGAACTTCTTGCTCGTCGGCTTGAGTATCTTCACGCCGTGGATGCGCGCGTCCGCGTTCGTGAGCGTGACCGTCGTCGTGTGCACCGCGTTCGCTTCCACGTCCTCGAACGTGATCGAGGGCGGGAACATCCGCAGCCACGGCAGCGCCCTCGCGCCGGCGGACGACATCATCGTTCAGACTATTCGGGAGTCAAACGGCGCTCAGTGCCGCATTCAGCGCGCGCAATCGTCCGGACGTGCCCTTTCGTCGATCGGTCGGTCCGCGCGTCCGAACCGCGCGCGCGTCCGAGGCGTATCGCGCGCGCGCCGACGTCGTCCGAAGCGCCCGCCCGCGCTTCACCGACCGCGGCTGCCCGTGCACGCCGCGCTCGTCTTCTGAGACGCGCGACGATCGGCGCGCGCGGACGAGGACCGAACCGAAAATGGGGCCCGAAAGGACGAGGCTGGAAATGGCTCGTCGCGTCGCGTCGCGCGTCGCGTCGGGTGCTGGCAGGGCTACCGGGTGTGATTTTTCCGGGAGACGCGAACCCGCGACGTCGGCGCGTCGCGCGTCGCACGCACTCACGCGATGATGTTTACCTTCACATAATTAAAACTCCGCGCTGCCCGGGTACCGCGGGAACGGAATCGCGTCTCGGATGTTCTCCACCCCCGTGACGTACTGCACCAGGCGTTCGAACCCGAGGCCGAAACCCGCGTGCGGCACGGAGCCGTACCTGCGCAAGTCCAGATACCACCAGTAGCTCTCCTTCTCCAACCCCACCTCCTCGATCCTTCGCTCGAGGACGTCCAGACGCTCTTCGCGCTGGGACCCGCCCATGAGCTCGCCAACCTTCGGCACGAGGACGTCCATCGCGGCGACGGTCTTCCCGTCGTCGTTCTCGCGCATGTAAAACGCCTTGACGCCCTTGGGGTAATCGCGCACGATCACCGGGACGTCCTTGAACACCTCCTCGCAGATGTACCGCTCGTGCTCGGACTGCAGGTCGCTGCCCCACTCCACGGGGAATTCGAACTTCTTCTTCGCGCTGAGGACGTGCTCGACGGCTTCCGTGTACGTGATGCGCGCGAACGGCGTCGTCGCGACGCCGCGCAGGCGCTCCCTCAGGTTGTCCTTGGAGACGTTCTTCTCGAAAAATTCCAAATCCTCGTCGCAGTGCTCGAGCACGTGCGAGATGCAGTGCTTCAAGTACGCCTCCGCGCAGTCCATGTCGTCCTGGAGGTCCGAGAACGCGAGCTCCGGCTCGACCATCCAAAACTCCGCGAGGTGCCTCGAGGTGTTGCTGTTCTCCGCGCGAAACGTCGGCCCGAACGTGTACACGTCGCGCATCGCGCACGCGTAAATCTCCGCGTTGAGCTGCCCGGACACCGTCATGTACGACGGCTTCCCGAAGAAGTCCTTCGCGTAGTCCACGGACCCGTCCTTACGCCGCGGAACCTCGCCGTGGCCGCCGGCCGGCGTCGCGGCGTCGCTGGCCGGCGGGCGCTCGATCGCCTCGACGGCGGCTTTGAGCTCCAGGAGCGTCGCGACGGCGGCGTCGACGTCCTCCTTGGTCGCGTCGCCGTTCTTCTTCTTCTCCTTGAGGTCCTTCACGACCGCGCCCTGCGCGGCGGCGGCAGCCTTCGCGGCGTCGACGTCACCGCCGGCGGCGGGGATCGAACCGGCGGCGGCGGCGGCGGCGGCGCCCTTCGGCCCGTCGATTCCGTTGAGCAGCGTCGTGATTTGGAACTGCTCCCCCGCGCCTTCGCAATCCGACGCGGTGATGATCGGCGTGTTGACGTACTGGAACCCGTGGCTCTGGAAGAACGTGTGCGTCGCGTACGCGAGCTGGTTCCTCACGCGCGTCACCGCGCCGATCGTGTTCGTGCGCGGCCTGAGGTGCGCGATCCCGCGCAAAAATTCCAGCGTGTGGCGCTTCTTTTGCAGCGGAAACGTAGACGCGTCGGCGCCGCCGACGAGCTCCACCGCCGTCGCCTTGACCTCCACCGCCTGCTTCCCCCCGGGGGACTCCACGACGACGCCGTGGACGACGACCGCCGCGCCGGTGGTGATGGCGCCGTCCGCGAGGAGCTCCGCGCCGGTCGCGTCGGCGGTGACGACAGCCTGGATGCCGGACAGCGACGAGCCGTCGTTCACCTCCACGAAGGACAAGTCTTTTTGCGCGCGGACGGTCCTGACCCAGCCGCGGAGTTCGACGGCGTCGCCGACGCGCGAGACGCCGCCGTCGGAGCCCTGACGGAGATGGACGGTGGTTCGAGTTGGGGTCGGGGCCGGACGACGGTGAGCGAGCGACGACGGAGGGGCGGGCGGAGGGGCGGGCGATCGCGGTGCGACGCGATGCGACGCGACGCGACGCGACTCGAATCGCGATGACGGCCTCGGCGCGGGTTCCGTCGCTCGATGGATAGGATCGGGACGCGACGGCGACGCCGGCGCGCACCTTGATGGCGGCGATGCGCTCGTGGCGCTTGAACGCCGCGGCCGCGGACGTCGACGCTTCGTCCTTCGCGGTCGTGGACACCGCGGCGCGCGCGACGACGAACCGACGCGACGAGGAGACGACCCCGGGAGGCGCCGCCCTGCGCCCCGCGCTCGAGCGTCGCGCGAGGACCGTCGTGGTCGTTCCGACGCTCGGCGAGGCGAACGCGACCGGCGCGCCTCGGGAGAGGACGCCGCCGCGCGTCGCGTGCCTTCCCAGGCACGACACGCTCGCGAGTCTAGACACGAGAGTCATATCTGATGACGCGTAGCACCGCGGCGGGCGTGACCTCGCGTCGTGCCGCGCGTTCTGCCCCGCGTCGGCGACGGACGAGGACGATGCGCGGATTCGCCCACGTCACCGAAAGCGCCTTCAGGAGCGTTCACAGCCTCGAGTTCGCACGACTCGACGCGTTTTCCGATTCCGTCGCGACGACACTCTCGTTCGCACAGCCGCCCACCCACGATGTCCGCTCTCTCGTTCAGCGCCGCGGTCGCGTCCCGCCCCGTCATCGCGCGCGCGCCGACCAAGGTGGCGCGCGTCACCGGCGTCGTCGCCCTCGGCGGCTTCGGTCCCAACATGCCGAAGGAGGACTACCTGAAAAAGATGGAAGCGAAGAAGAAGCTCATCGCGGAGAACAAGGCGAAGGCGGCGGCGAAGAAGGGCGGCGCGACCGGGGGGTTTTCCTTCGGCGCGAAGAAGGCGGAGGCCAAGGCGGCGGAACCGAAGAAGAGCGGGTTCTCCTTCGGGAAGAAGAAGACCGCGCCCGCGCCGGAGCCGAAGAAGAAGGGTCTGTTCGGGTTCGGGAAGTGATCTGACGTCGTCGACGCGTCCGTCGCTTCGAGTTCGTCCTGTCCCGTCGGGAGGGAAGCCGAGGGAGGGAGGGACGCGGGAGATCGGAGATGGTAGCGTACTACATATTTCATGTCCATCTGGCGTCATCGGACGACGCCGCGCCTCTGCTAATCTACCGCGCCGCGCCGCCGGCGCGCCGCACGCCGCGCGCCCGCGTCCTCCTCCCTCCGTCGCGTCGTCGTCACACCCCCGCCGGTCGTTGCGGCATGAGAAGGTTATAAAACGCCCTCGCGAAGACGTCCTCGCACTTCTTCCACCCGCACCACCGCGGGATGATCGCCGCCGCGTTCTCCCCGCCCACGTAGTGCGGGTCCAGGATCAAGAACGCGCAATCTCCCGTGCGCTCGTTGTAGTCCACGCCGAGGAGCGTGTACGCGAGCTGCCCGCCGCCCATCATGATCGGCGTCCCGACCGCGTCGAAGTGCCGCGCGAGCTCGCGACCTCTCGACGGCAAGTCGAGCCCGTCGCTCACGGTCATGATCTTGCACGACACGCCCAGGTGCTCGTCCAGGACGTACGACAGCTCGATCGCGCCGATCCACTGCGCGCTCCCGACGAAGCTCGACGGCTTGTCGCCGATCCTGCACAGCGTGGACTGCATCTCGTGATGCGTCGGCACGGGCGCCGTCGTGTACGCGTTGACGCGAAACCACGAACACAGCGTCTGAGGGGCGTTCCATACGAGCGATTGTCGGGGTGGAGTTGAAAGGCGTCAGTTGGAGTTGAAAGGCGTCGAGGACGGGGATTGAAACCGAGGGATGGGCGGAGAGACACGACGGGAAAAGTCCTTAAGGATCGGCGTTCACCACGCCGACGCGGCCGTATGGGGACCAGTGCATAGAACGCGCCTGGCACGACCGGTACGCGCACCCCCAGCCGCTGTCGTCGAAACCGTCCTGCATGTAGTGGTGGTAGTCGTACCCGCCCTGGACTAAGTGCTGGGTCCCGCCGACGACGTGCGAGGGAGGCAGAGGCACGCGCGCGTCCGCGTGAACGGTGCGCAGCTTGAAGGGCCCTTTCGCGCCGGCGATCGATTCGACGCGGCGGCCCAACGCGTTCGCGACGCGCACGCGCGGTCGGTCGAGCGACAGGCCCAACGCCTCGTGCACCTTCGCGCGCGTCCTCTCCAGGCCCTCGTCCGGATCCGCCGTCGCGCTCGTCCGCAGCGCGTCGCCTTTGGGGAGGGGGTACTCCACGGTGACGTAGTGTTCGAGCCCGGGGGGGAGGAAGTGCAGCGACCGCGGCTCCGTCTCGGAGGCGACGGATCCGACGCCGCGGGAGACGTTCGGCGCGCCGATCGCGTCGGAGAGGCGTTTCATCGCGCGGAGGCGCGTCGCGAGCGACGCGCGGAGCGCCGTGGACGCGAGCGCGCCGTCCGCGCGGGCGCGGGGGACGTACGCGAGCGCGTCGACGCGCGCGAAGTACTCCGCGCGCGGCGTCGCCGCGTCGGCGCCGCCGCCGGAGGCGCGTCCGGAAAACGTCAACGTCGGCGCCGGCGGAGGCGACGCCGACGCCGACGACGCGCCGCCGCGGACGAGCGGCGTGACGTCCGTCGCGACGTCCGAGAGATACGACGCGATCGACGCCGCGTCCGAGTCGCCGCCGAGGCCGAGGACGATCGTCGCCGGAGGTCTCGCGGTCGTCGCGCCGCCGCCGCCGCCGCCTCGACCGCCCTTGCCCTTCTTCCCTTTCTTCCCTCCTCTCCCCCCCCCGCCGCCGCCGGCCCGCGCCGCCGCCACGGCGTCGTCCCCCTCCCCGTCATCCCCCGTCAAGTCGAGCGCGAACACCATCCCGGGGGAACTCGCCTCTTCCTCCGCGGCGTCGAGCGCGTCGACGCGCGCGCGTCGATCGCCGCCGAATACGGGCACCTTCATCGCGCACCGCAGCGTCGCGTACTCGCGCTCGAGCCAGCCCTCCTCCGCGGTCTCCACGACGACGTCTTCTATCGCCGCGGTCGCGTCGTCCGCCGCGAGGAAGAACGCCACGCCGTCCGCGTCGTCCGTCGTCGCGACGGCGAGGACTAACCCCCTTGGGGCGGGGGAGGATCTCGACGTCGACGTCGACGCGACGAGGAGGTCGCGGTCGAGGGATCGGAGGAGCGCCTCCGCGGCCTCGCGCGCGTCTTCGCCGTCCGCGCACGACGCGTACGCGCCGCATATCTCGAGTCCGCCGGGGAGGAAGGACGCCGGCGCGAACGGCGGCGGCGGCGGCGGCGGCGGCGCGTCGCCGGCCGCGGCGGCGTCCGTCGCGTCGTCGTCGTCGTGGTCGTCGATCGCGCAGATCGATCCC
>Ga0181561_10002291_pt1 | contig 16935 bp, 8 predicted proteins | sample 011ome_19_FD_133760 | JGI IMG/M metagenome (GOLD analysis project Ga0181561, IMG submission 133760) | Coastal salt marsh microbial communities from the Groves Creek Marsh, Skidaway Island, Georgia - 011510BT metaG (megahit assembly) | ecosystem: Environmental > Aquatic > Marine > Intertidal zone...
CCACGTTTCGAGAAACGCGTAGGAACAAACGTAGGAACAAACGTACAAACGTCGTTGTGCCGTTCCTTTTTTAGGAAACGTTTCTCGAGGAAGAAACGTTTCTGAAGAAAAAGACGTCGCGTGTAGGGCTCGAAAGGGCGTTTTATTTTACGACGCGTTTGTACGTAGACTCCGTTCGTCTCTTTGCTCGATCGCGCGTCACAAGCGACGCCCGTCGAGGCGCGTCTCTACCTACGGGTCGCGCCGCGCTCGCGCGTTCGAGCGCGCGAGCGTCAGCGCGCGCGCGAGACGCGGAGAGGTAACACACACAACACACACAACACGGCACACGCGAAAACACAAACAAAATTCGACGGCGCGGGAACGTCGAGGAAAGCGCGCGACCGGGTGGGTCGCGAGCCCCTTTCCGAGGATACGAGTACTCGTCGTCGTCGCGGCGTACGACGACGCTCATCATCGCGTACGCGTATCACGGCGGCGCGACGGGGGGGTAGTCGCCCGTGGGGGCGTTGGGGGCGTTCCAGTCCCCGCCGCCTGCGGCAGGCTGGTAGCCGTCGTCCTGCCTCTGGCCGTACTCGAGGTCGGCGCCCTCGGGCTTAGCGACGCCGCACCTGAAGCAGTTGGGCTTGGACGCAAACACGAGGCCGCAGCCGGCGGGGCAGTTCCAGTCCCCGGGGCGGGGCGTGGGGCCGCGAGGGCGGTCGTTGTAGCCGCGGCCGCCGCCGCCGCCGCCGGAGTTCCAGCCGCCGCCGCCACCACCGCCCCAGCTGCCGCCGCCGCGGTCCTGGTACCCGCCGCCGCCGCCGTACTGTCGCGAGCGCGGAGAGAGGGAGAGAGCGGAGAGCGCGTCAGCGCGCGCGAAGAGAAAAGAGCGAAAAGGAAAGCGTTACCGACGGGGCACCCACACGTGGGGCAAAAGAAGACTCGTCGATCGATTTGGCGGAAACGCCCGACTGCCGCGCGCGTGAGTTTGGAAAAACTCGACGGTTCGCGTCACATTTTTTAAGCTTCGGAACGTCCGATCGATCTGGCGGTCGTCGGGGCTCCGCGTCGTACCTGGTCGCCGCTGGCGACTTCCGCGTTCTCGGGTTTGGGCGTGCCGCATCTGAAGCAGTTCATCTTCGACGCGAAGACGTTCCCGCACCCGGCGGGGCACTGCCAGTCGCCGGGGCGGACGTTGCCCCCGCCCCCGCGACCGCCCCCCCCGCCCCAGGACCCGCCGAAGGAGCCGCCACCGCCACCTTGCTGGTAGCCGCCGCCGCCGCCCCAGCCGCCGCCGCCACCGCCGCCGCCGCCCTGCTGGTATCCGCCGTCTTGCTGTCCGCCCCAATCGCCCATGTTCGTAAGTCGGAGGTTGGTGTTACCGCGACGAAGCGTCGGTGTAGTGGCCCTCGGGCATCCGATTGCGCCCACTTTATTTTTTCGGAAAACCTTGCTTTTCGCTGATATTTATGTATTTGTAGATTTTGAAGACTGATGAGCATACGTACGATTATGGCGAGCGCGGTTTCGACGCAAAAAAGTGCCTGTCGCAACGAACTCAACATCAGTTTTCTCTTTCGGAGACCGCCGCCGGTGGCGGCGGCACGCCTTTCTTCTCGGAAATTTGCCGCCGAGCGCGCGCTCGCCCCGCGCCCCGCGCGCATAACCCCGGTCGCGAACGTCCGGTCGCGTTCGCCTCCCGCCGTTCGTTTCCCCTCGCTCGCACCATGGGCGGTCGCGGTCGCGGGCACAAGCGCAAGGGCGACAAGCGCGTTCTGAAGCGCGACTTCAAGAAATCGCGCGACAACGTGTGGGACGAGAAGAAGTCCCCGAAACCGGAGGCGGACGGGTCGTACAAACCGTACGAGAAGAAGAACGAGGCGTTCGACAAGTACTACAAGGCGCAGAAGATCGTGCCGGATGCGGAGTGGGACGCGTTCCTCGAGTGCCTGCGCACGCCCCTGCCCACGTCGTTCCGCATCAACGGCAGCGGCAAGTTCGCGGAGGACATTCGCGATCAGATCGAGAACAAGCTTTTCAGCAAGGTGGACGCCGCGGCGGGCGAGATGTCTGAGGAGACAGTTGAGGCCCCCAAGTGCGTGCGGTGGTACCCCAACCGCCTGGCGTGGCAGTTCAACTACTCCAGGCAGCAGCTGCGCCGCCTGCCGCACCTCGAGCAGATCCACGAGTTTGTCAAGCGAGCGAACGAGTACGGCTCCATCACGCGCCAGGAGGTGGTGTCCATGATCCCCGCGTTTTTCCTCGACATCGAGCCGTCGCACGTCGTGCTGGACATGTGCGCGGCGCCCGGCTCGAAGACGTTCCAGCTCCTGGAGATGCTGCACGGCTCGCTCGGGGACAACACCGCCATCCCCAAGGGCTTCGTCATCGCCAACGACGTGGACATGAAGCGGTGCAACCTGCTCACGCACCAGACCAAGCGGGTCAACTCGCCCGGTTTGCTCGTGACCAACCACGAGGCGCAGAACTTCCCCGTGATTACCTCACCCGGCGGGCGCACGTTCCCCTTCGACGCCATCCTTACGGATGTGCCGTGCTCTGGCGACGGCACCATGCGCAAGGCGCCGGACATCTGGCCCAGGTGGACTGTCGGCAACGGCAACGGGCTCCACCCGCTGCAGCTGAAGATCGCGCTGCGCGCCGCGCAGCTGCTCAAAGTCGGCGGTCGCCTCGTGTACTCGACGTGCACGTTCAACCCCATCGAGGACGAGGCGGTGGTGGCGGCGATGCTCAAGGACTGCGACGGCGCGCTCGAGCTGCTGGACGTCTCGAAAGAGCTCCCCGAGCTCAGGCGCGTGCCCGGCGTGCGCCACTGGGAGGTTTGGGACAAGTTCGGCAAGCACGACGCCTTCGACGGGCCGGAGGAGAAGAACAAACTGCACGCCACGATGTTCCCCGCGTACGCGGACGCCGGGAACTTGCCTCTCGAGCGGTGCATGCGCATTCTGCCGCACCAGGACGACACCGGCGGTTTCTTCGTCGCCGTGTTCCGCAAGGTGAAGGAGACGCCCAAGTCCATCGAGCCCGCGGCGCGGAAGCTGAAGGGCCCGATCGCCGTGCAGACCGAGCTGAGCGTCGCGAAGGGGAAGGTTTCGGTGTCGTTGACCCTGCGCAACGCCTTCGAGCTTCGCGCCGAGCGCGAGGCGCTCGCCGCGAACGGGGGCGCGCCGTTGGAGCCGGAGAAGGAGCTGCTCCTGACCTCCGTGCGCGGGCAGGGCCGCCGCGGCGGCGCCGACATGTCCGCCGCGGGCGGGAACAAGGGCGGCGTGCGGTTCGCCGGCGGGCTGGACGCTATCCTGCCCGTCTCGGACGAGAAGGTGATCGACTCCATCACCGACACGTACGGCATCGATCGCGAGCGGCTGCCGCTGCACAAGAACGCCGTGACGAGGACCGCGGACGCGTCTCGGCCGAAGCGCGTGTACATGCTGAGCGACGGCTTGCGCGAGTACCTCGCCGCGGACCACCGCGAGCAGCTCAAGGTGGTCGCCGCGGGGGTGAAGATCTTCGAGCGGCAGGAGCACAAGGACCCCGCGACCGGGCCGCCTCCGTGCGACTATCGCCTCACGCAGGACGGGCTGCACATGATGCTGCCTTTCGTGACGAAGCAGATCGTGCACCCCACGCTGGAGGAGCTGAAACTCATCCTGCAGCGCCGCTCGCTGAACCTCGCCTCCGACCCCGACCGGCCGGAGCGCGCGCTTTTCGTGGACGAGCGCACCAAGGCGGAGGTGGCGGCGATGCGCAACGGCTCGTGCGTCTTCCTGCCGCGCATCGAAACCGACGCCGACCGCGCGATGCTGCAGGAGAGCGCCAGCACGCCGGAGGAGATCGCCATCGCTTGCTGGAAGGGGAAGAACTCCGTGAACCTGCTCGTCTCCAAGGCGGAGACGGACCATCTGCTGGAGAAGTTCGGGGTGGACGTCTCCTCTCGGGGGGGGGGGGAGCGCCAAAAAACAAGGGCATGGAGGGGAACCGCCGGGATGATCCGACGACCGGGTGGAGTAATACCCCCGCGGGACGCGCGGAGTACCTTTTCGTCTCGCGTCTCTCTTCGTCGTCGTCTCTTCCTCCTCGCGCGAAAAAGAACGCCCGATCGAGGTGAAATCCATCGATCTCCGAAAAACGAGATCGATCGATCGATCGATCGATTTGTACAGCCTGGACTGCTGATCGCACATCAAATCCATCGACTCCGCGATACGGCGAAAACGACGAGTCGTTCTCGAGTCACGCGCCCGCTTTTCCCGATGCAACGTTGACTGACGCAGCACTGTCGAAAAATATCTTCGGTGAGAATTTTCGCGCAAGCCGTGTCCACCTCTCTCGGCTCCACCTGGAAGTTGGGGAAGCGAGTGCGCCCGGCCGCGCCACACCTCTCGGCGCTCGACGCGGTAGGGACCGCGCGAAGGCAAACAGCACTCACGCATAGACTAGCGGACCGTGTCCAAGCACAGGCGCGGCGCGTGGCTCGGCGTGGGGGCGTGTGTGGCGACGCGGAGCGAGCGCTCGAATAACCGCTTTCGCTCGGCATCGACCGTCGCGTCGACGTCTCGAACGCACCGCGCGACCCGGTCGGAAACGAGCGCTCGCGTCGCGTGCGACCGCGCGGGTCAGGCGGCGTTCTCGCGGCGGGACGTTCGTGACCGTCCGGAGGCGATGACGGCGCGCGCGGTCGCGGCTCCGGCCCCCGTGGCACCCGCCGCGGGCCCGGCCGATGCCAATGCGAAGACGAACAACGCGTCGACCGTCTCGGAGCTCACCAACCCCTCGAGCGAGCACAAGATGCACGTGCTGCTGGTGGAGGACGACCACGCGACGCTCGTGTTCGTCAAGACGCTGCTGAAGAGCTGTGGACACCAAGGTACGTACCCCCCACGCGCCCGCTCGCGTCGAGCGCGACGCCCGCGCGCGTGACCGGCGCCGACTCGTTCGGCGAATTCGCGCGGGTGTTCGAACCGTCGAACCGTCGAGCGTCGCTTTTTCTTTTTCGGCTCGCGCGTCGCTCGCGTTCGCGACGCGAACGCGCACGCGGCGGACGCTGACCCACCTTACGATCCCGACCTCACGTACCGTAAACGAAACAGTCACGACCGCGATGAACGGCAAGCAGGCTATCGACGCGTTGTCGTCCCCGACGCAGGACGTGGACCTCATCTTGACGGACATCATGATGCCCGAGGTGGACGGCATGGAGCTGATGAAGATCGTGCAGGAGAGCGACAAGCCGTTCCGCTCCATCCCCATCATCATCATGTCCACCGTGGACAGCGACGAGTTCAAGACCAAGTGCGGCGACGCCGGCGCGACGGACTACCTCGTCAAGCCCGTGCGCAAGCAGCAGATGGAGGCGCTCGGCAGGCACGCCTCCTTCAACTCGGCGGCGACGGGTTCCGCCGCGGGGACGAGCGCCGCGGCGAGCGGCGCCTGTTACCCGAGGGTAACAGCGCCCGCGCGCGACGCGGGCTCCGGCCATAACCAGAAGAGCGGCGGCTCGAACGCCTCCGCGGACACCGCGCAGGGCGCGCGCGGCGCCTCGCCGGAGGAGCCCAGCTCGGCGCGCGAGGCGGAGGCGCTCGGCCGCGGGAAGCGCGCGAGCCGCGTCGCCGACCGCAAGGCGCAGCGCGAGCGCGAGGAGGAGGCGCGCGAGGCGGCGGAGCACGCCAAGGCGCAGGCGGCCAAGGCGAAGCGCGCCGCCAGGGACAAGGAGCAGAAGGAGAAGGCCAAGGAGCAGAAGGAGAAGGCCAAGGCGGTTGGGTCGAAAGAAGCGCTTCTTTCGAAAGAAGCGGGGGGGGAGGGGAAGCAGGGCCAGACGGGCGACGGCGCCGGGTCGGGGTCGGGGTGCGGTTCGGGCGGGTCGGGCTCCGGCGCGGGCGAGGAGCCCAACGTCGAGGGGCTCTCTGTGCAGCTCGTCAAGGCGTACGGGGGGGCGACCACCATGCTGGAGCTGACGCTGCCAAAGCCGCAGGGCGAGGAGGCGCCGAAGGTTGGCTTGCGGCGCTCCGCGTCGCGCTCCGCGTTCCAGTCCTTCCTCAACCTGGAGGACGCCGCCGCCGCGCAGGTGATCTCGCTCAAGGTGGACCCCGAGGTGGCCGCGCGCGCCGAGGGCGCGCTCGCCTCGCTCGCGGGCATCGCCGCCGTCGCAGAGGAGGGCACGGGCGCCGAGAAGGCGGCGCCGCCGCCGCCGCAGCGCGTCGCCACCGCGCAGGTGGGGGCGCCGGGCGCCGCGCCGGCGCCGCCGCCGCACCTGGCGGCGTTCTTCGGCATGCCCGGCATGGGCCCCGCGGGCATGCCCATGCCCCCGCACATGATGCCGGCGCACGCCATGGGCATGATGCCCGGCGCGTCCGGGCAGAGCCACGCGCAGGCTGCGGAGGGTATGCCCCCGGGGGGGGCGATGGGCGCGCCGGGCATGTTCCCGCCGTGCCCCCCGGGAGTGGACCCGATGCTGTACGCGCGGCACATGGGCGCGGCGGCGAGCGCGGCGACGGTTGCCGCGGCGAGCGCCGGGCCCGCGGGCAGCGCTGCCGCGGCGTCCGAGTTCGTCTCGAAGTTCTACAGCGTGCTGCAGGGCGCGGTGGAGCACCAGCAGAGCGCCTTCTCGAACGCGGGCGCCAAGGGCACGTGCGCCAAGCGGCGCGCGGAGGCGATTGCGCGCTACCTCAAGAAACGCAAGGACCGCAACTTCGAGAAGAAGGTGCGGTACGCGTCGCGCAAGCGCCTGGCGGAGGCGCGGCCGCGCATCCGCGGGCAGTTCGTGCGCCTGAAGGAGGGCGAGGAGGGCGAGGAGGAGGAGGAGGAGGAGGAGGAGGAGGAGGCGGACGGGAGCGAAGGCAAGGCGGGGTCGGCGTCGGGCGACGGCGCGGGGGGCGAGGCGGGGAGCAACGACGGCGGCTCTAACGGCGGCTCGAAGGAAACCTCGCAGTCCCCGCGCCGGCAGTGACTGCCGCGTCGTCCGTACGAGTATTATGTACCACGGTGACCACACCGCACGGAGTATTACGCGTTGAAAACATATGCACCATAGACAACCTGAATTGATAACAGCACAGCTTATTACTTTCTTACTTTCTACCAAACGAACAAACGATTTCATACTTGTGTTGGCGTAAGAGATTCAAAAAAAGAAGCGCGCGACGCGACGGATGGGACGCCGCTCACCGCCCCGTCTGCGTGTACATGACGTACCCATCCCCGGGAACCACGACGAACGTGACGTGCTCGCCTCCCCCGAGGCCTCCCCCGTCCCCGCCCGCGTCCAGCGCCGTGTCCCGCGAGGGGTCGTCCGGGAAACCCCACGCCGTGAGCGCGGCCCACGGCTGGGCGCCGTCGGCGACGACGCGGCGACAAAACGCGAGCGCGGCGATGACGTCATCGGGCACGAAGAACCCTTCCCACCTGTGCCGCTCGACGCGGGACGTTCCCGCGGCCGCGCCTCGAACCTCCGCCGTCTCGGCGCACGACACCTCCCCCAACCACTCGTGGAAATCGGACAGCGTCTCCTGCTCGGCTTGAGCGTCGCGCGGCTCCTTTCCGAAGACGAACGACGCTGGCGCGAGCGGCGTCGCCCGCTCGCGCGCGACCGTCGTCGACGCGAGTGACGCGCGGCGTTCAGAAAACGCGCATCCTTCCGGGAACACGACTCGTTCCACGCCGCGTGACGTCCTGTGGCACTTCGTCACCAGGTACGGCCGTTTTGCGGCGAGCGCGCAGTCTGTCGCGCGAAGCCCGCGCGCGACTTCCACGAGGCGGTCGCGAAACGCGCCCCCGGGCGCGAAGGTTTTCTTCGCCAGGTTCACCGCGCTCCGGCGCTTCAGCGTGCCGTCGTCCGACTTCAGGCCCGAGACCCCGAGCCGCCGGTAGGCGCGCGGCGTGAGCGAGAGGTGCATCTGGCCGTTCGGGGTCACCGCGGCGACGTCGTCGCGGTCGATGCGGCCGTCCGCGCTCAGCGCGTGCAATCGCGCGCCGTCCGCCTTGACGTGCGTCGCCAAAAAACCCTCATCCAGGAGATCCGCGAGCGCCATGTGCGCGACGTAAAAACCCCGCGCGCCCCCGTCGGTGCCCGACGTCGACGCCCCACAGGCGTCTCTCAGCGCTCCGGAGACGTCTGTCAACGCCGCACCCGTCTCCGGTGCGCCCGAAGGGGCAGGAAACACCATCTGCATCGCCGCGGTGAAGTGCCTCGCCCGCAGCACATCCAGATGAGGCGCCTTTGGGTGCTCGAACGCGCTCGCCTTCGCGCGGAGGCCGACCATCGCCGCCGACGAGTGCTTCCCCCTGACCGGACGGCGCCGTCGGCGCGCGCCGACGCCACCCGAATTCCCGACGACTTCGAACGTCCGCGCGGGACAATGGACGCCTCGGCACGTTTCACGCGATGAATGTTTTGTCGGCGACATCGAGTTTCGACACGTTTTGGCCTGTTACCGCTGTTCGCTACGCTCCCCTCACGGCGCGTCGTACGTGAACTCCCCGTACTCGCTCTTGACCGTGACCTTGCTCTTCCCCTCGCACGCCTCGACCCGTCCCACGACCTGTGCGTGGATCCCGAAGTGCTCGGACGCGGCGATGACCGACGCGGCGTCCGCCTCCGCGCAGTACACCTCCATCCGGTGCCCGCAGTTGAACACCTTGTACATCTCGGCCCAGTCCGTGTCGCTGCACTCGCGGATCAGCCGGAACAGCGGCGGCACCGGCAACATGTTGTCCTTCACGACGTGCAGGCCGTCGTTCAGGAAGTGCGCAACCTTGCTCTGCGCGCCGCCCGAGCAGTGCACCATCCCGTGGATGGACGAGCGCTCCATCGTGTCCAGCAGCCGCTTCACCACCGGCGCGTACGTGCGGGTCGGCGAGAGCACCAGCTTCCCCACCGTCACGCCCGTCTCCGGCTCGACGTCCGTGAGCGCGTACTTTCCGGAGTACACGAGATGTTCGGGGACGGCGCTGTCGAAGGACTCCGGGTACTCGCTCGCGAGCGCCTTGTGGAACACGTCGTGGCGCGCGGAGGTGAGCCCGTTCGAGCCCATGCCTCCGTTGTACTCCGTCTCGTACGAAGCCTGGCCGTACGAAGACATCCCGACGACGACGTCCCCCGCGCGGATGCCGTCGTTGCTGATCACGTCGCTCCTTCGCATGCGCGCGGTCACGGTGGAGTCCACGATGACCGTGCGCACCAGGTCGCCCACGTCCGCGGTCTCACCGCCCGTGCTGATGATGCCCACGCCGTTCGCCCGCATCGTCGACAGCACGTCCTCCGTACCGCCGATGAGCGCCTTCAGCACCTCGCCGGGGATGAGCGACTTGTTCCGCCCGATGGTGGACGAAAGCAAGATGTTGTCCACGCACCCGATGCACAGCAAGTCGTCGGTGTTCATGATGACCGCGTCCTGCGCGATGCCGCGCCACACGGACAGGTCGCCGGTCTCCTTCCAGTACATGTACGCCAGGGAAGACTTCGTGCCCGCGCCGTCCGCGTGCATGCACGTGCAGAAGTCCTCGTCGCCCGTCAGCAGATCCGGCACCACCTTGCAAAACGCCTTGGGGAACAAGCCTTTGTCGACGTCCGCGATGGCGGCGTGGACGTCCTCCTTGGACGCGGACACGCCGCGGGCCATGTACCGCTCCTTCGCGGCGTCGCCTGCGGGCGCGTCCGCCGCGGCCGCGGACGTGAGCGCGCGCCCGCGGCGCCGGGGCGCGACCGACGCGCGCAGCGGCGCGGCGGCGGCGAGGGAGGCGCGAGCGGACAGGCGCGCGCGCGTGGCGGGGGGCGCGGACGCCGCGAGGGCGGAGCGAGCGCGGAGCGCCGACGCGGTGTGGGCGCTCATGGCGGGCGCGGCGACGGAAGTGCGGGCGCGGGGCGCGGAGACACGGCGGCGCGGCGGAGGCGCGCGCGGAGGCTGTGGTGGCAGGAGGGTTTCTCATGCATCAAAAGTTTGAAAAGCTTTTTTCACTTTCCTTGCAGCTGGCAGCCGGGGCAGACACGTGTAACGTGGCAGGCGATCCTCTCGCTCGCGCTCGTTATCGGCACAAATGGCGTCGCACGCCGTCCGCGCTCCCGTCGCGCGCCCCGCCGGGGCGCTCCGCGCGCCGCGGACGAAGCGCGCCGCGCGCGCCGTGCGCTCGCGTGCCGTGGACGCGGACACGCTGGAGAGCGCCACCATCGACCTGGTGCTCCCGACGGACGAGGCGCGCGTCTCATTCCAGTTTGACAAGGTCGTCGTGAACGACCAGGAGGGTCCCGTGATCTTCGTCACGGGCGTGGCCCTCGGGTCCGCCGCGGAGGCCGCGGGAGTGGTCCCCGGCCAGAGGCTCGTGGCGCTGTCCGACCCCGTGAACGACGGCGACCTGTGGTTCCTGGACGGCACGGAGCGGCTGGCGTTCGTTCTGGACGCGATTCGCAGCACCAGGCAGTACTCGACCACGCTGGTGTTCGAGAGCGAGGTGTCCGTCACGAAGGAGATGGTGGACCGAGCGCGGCCGCCGCCGAAGGAGGAGAAGGAACCCACCGCGCAGAAACAGCAACCGCGAGCCACCCCGGAGCAGCTCGGTTTCGAGCGTCCCCCCCCGGTCGAGCGCCGCGAGCGTGAGGATCTGTACAGCGACAAGTGGGCGGGTGACGAGTACGTCGGCGACGGCTTTTGGAACGAGCTCACCGTGGGCATCGCCATCTTCGTCGCGGTTCCGGGGATCATCACCCTCGTCGCCACGCTCGGAAGAGGCTCCCTGTGGGATAAGCCCATGTTCTAGAGCACAGAACGCGGTTCGGTCGGTTCGGGTACCATCTCGGGGTCCGTTCGTGTCAATGGGAGACGCGTAGAGGCGACGGACGGCGACTACAGTGTTGTATTTCGGCAAACACTCTTGAAAGCATTCGCACAAGACGATTTATTTTCATATTTTACATATTATTGAGACTCGATCGCCACTGAAATCGCCGGCGATTTTGGAGCCACACGCGTCCGAAGCGGCGGAGCTTTTCCTCTCGTTGGACCGCGCTCGGCGCGGCACTAGAACGGGCGCGACGCCACACGTCAGGTGAGCGCACATCCCTCCCCGTGACCGCGTTTGCTCTTTCCCGGGCGAATCGGACGAGGTGGGGTCCCGCGCGGCCGACTCTCCCACGTTCCGAGGCCCGCGTCGAGCGGTCGCGCCGTCGCGATCGAGCCGTCGAACCGCCAGGCTGCGATGGTTCGGAAATCAAATGCGCGCAGGTCTCCGCGCCGGGCCGACGGACCTCCGCTGACCCCCGAATCCCCCGCGCTCGCCCTTCCCCAACCTCGCGTCCCGTTCCGTAGGCTCGCATCTCAGCACGATGGTCAAGATCACCTCAAGTACGTCGCGCGCCTTCGCGTTTCTCGTCATCCTCGGTGCCGTTCGGCCCCCGAAACCACCCGCGGCCCCCGATCGGCGCATGCCTCACTTCCACGCCGTTTCTTTTCGACTTCTCTGTCTCACCTCCCCCCCCGCCGCCTCCCGCGACAGTCTGCTGCATCGGCGCCGGCTACGTCGGCGGCCCCACGATGGCGATGATCGCGCAGAAGTGCCCGCACATCTCCGTCACGGTGGTGGACCTCTCGCAGCCCCGCATCGACGCGTGGAACAGCGACGAGCTCCCCATCTACGAGCCCGGCCTCGACGAGGTGGTCAAGGCGTGCATCGGGAAGAACCTCTTCTTCACCACGGACGTGGAGGGCGCCATCGCCAAGTGCGACATGATCTTCGTCTCCGTGAACACGCCCACGAAGAAGACTGGTCTCGGCAAGGGCAAGGCCGCCGACCTCACCTACTGGGAAGCCGCCGCGCGCACCATCGCCGCCGTCTCCAAGACGGACAAGATCATCGTGGAGAAGTCCACCGTGCCGGTGCGCACCGCGGAGGCGATCGAGAAGGTGCTCAAGCGCAACTGCAGCGACTCCACCGTGCAGTTCAACATTCTGTCGAACCCCGAGTTCCTCGCGGAGGGCACCGCCATGACCGACCTCGCCAACCCCGACCGCGTGCTCATCGGCGGCAAGATCGAGGGCCAGGCGGGGCAGGACGCCGTCGACGCGCTCGCCGAGGTGTACGCCAACTGGGTGCCCCAGGAACGCATCCTCCGCGCCAACCTCTGGTCCGCCGAGCTGTCTAAGTTAGCCGCCAACGCGTTCTTGGCGCAGCGCATCTCCTCCATCAACGCCATGTCCGCGCTCTGCGAGGCCACGTCCGCGGACGTCTCCCAGGTGGCGCACGCGCTCGGCACGGACTCGCGCATCGGCCCCAAGTTCCTCAACGCGTCCGTCGGCTTTGGCGGGTCGTGCTTCCAGAAGGACATCCTCAACCTGGCGTACATCTGCGAGTGCCACGGGCTGAAGGAGGTGGCGGATTACTGGTACAGCGTCGTCGGCATGAACGACTACCAGAAGTCGCGGTTCGTTAAGCGCGTCGTCTCCGCGATGTTCAACACCATCCGGAACAAGAAGATCGCCATGCTCGGGTTCGCGTTCAAGAAGGACACCGGGGACACGCGCGAGACGCCGGCGATTGACGTCGGGCGCGGGCTCATCGAGGACGGCGCGAAGCTCGCGATTTACGACCCCAAGGTATCCGAGGAGCAGATCGCCATGGACATGGAGGGCTTGACCGACAACATCACGTGCTACAAGTCTGCGATGGAGGCGCTGGATGGGGCGCACGCGGTCACGGTCATGACGGAGTGGGACGAGTTCAAGGCGTACGACTGGAAAAAGATCTACGGCGTCATGCAGAAACCCGCGTTTGTGTTCGACGGGCGGAACATCCTCGATCACGAGGGCCTCAAGGAGATCGGGTTCATCGTGTACGCGCTGGGGAAGCCCATCGATCCGTTCCTCAAGTCCGCCGAGGGGGCGTGATGCGTAGGCGTGCGTAGCGTGAGAGAACGGCGCGAGACGAGCGCAATGAAACCATTCATCCTCACGACGATATCGACCGACGCGAGCGTTCCGACGGCCCGGGGCGTTTCTCGAAGTCGCGGCGTGACCGTCGCTGCGAGTCACGTGTTTCGTTTTCAGGCTTCTTCGCTCTGTCGCTCAACGCTCGACACTGGAAAAAGTTGACAACGACCGCGAGAGATGCGCGTGCGGGCCACAACTGGCGACGCCCCCGCGCGTCCGCGAGGTGGCTCGCGCCTCGGTTCGCAGGTCTCGCGGCTGGTGCCGCCCTCGGGGTCGCGGCCAGGATGAACTTCCTGAAGAAGGGCCTCGCGCAGGTGAGCGCGGCGGTGGAGAAGGCACGCGAAGCCACCACGATGGGCGGGACGTCCGGCGAAGGCGCGATGGCGGGGTCGCGCTCCAGCGGTGCGTTGCCTTCCGCGCCGGGCGCGCCCGCGGGCGCGGGCGCCCACGCCACGCGCGCCGCGCGCGTGCTTCCCGACCTCTCGACGCTCCCGGAGATACGCTTCGACCCGCGCGACCCGAACGAAGCGCACGTCGCGTTCCTGTGGTCGGTGCTGGAGGGCGCGCCCAAAAACACGCAGCCGCACGACGACGCGCTCGCGTCGTTCCTGGACGGGTTCGCCGCGGCGTACGGCGCGTGGACCCCCGCGCCCGGCTTCGCCGACGACATGGCGCTGCCTGACGACGCCTCCGAGCGGCAGCGCCACGCCCCCGGCGGGTCTCTGACCGGGTGCGCCACCGGGCACCCCGGGGGCGTGCTGCGAGCGCTGGCCGAGGCGACGCCGCGGCGGCGTCGCGCGCTGGAAAGCGCGCTCGACGTCGGCGCTTCGGGCGCCGCCATGCCGGGCGCCGCCGCGGACGGCGCTGAGAACGACACGGCGCTCGCGAACGCGGCTGGTCTGGACCTGTTCGACGCGCTGCGCATCGCGGCGCGCTCCGCGCACAACCGCGCCGTCTTGGCTTCGCACGGCGTCCTGGACGAACTGGCGCTCACGCTGCAGCTCGCGACGCGGCGCCAGAACGCGCTCGCCGCGGACATGAGCGCCGTCGTCTCGGCCGGTGGAACGACCACGAGCGCGAACGCCGCCGCGCGCACGGAGGCGACCGCGCGCGTGCGCGTGCTGCAGTGCGTCTCGGCGCGCATCGTGGACGTGCTCCGCGAGTACCTCGAGGTTCCGGAGGAACGCCATACGAGCTCTCGGCGTCGCGGCGATGACGAATCGCCGCGTCGTCGCGACGCGGGCCCAGCGCCCGCGGTGAAGCCGCTGCTGGAGTGCGGCGCGCTCGGCGCGCTCGTGGAGACGGTCCGCGTACAGACGCTCGTGCGCGCGCGCGTCGTGGGCGCGCGGGCGGAGGCTGGCGCGCGCGCGCTGGAGCGCGCCGCGCTCCGCGCGCTGGACGGCGCGACGCGGGACTCGGTCGCCGCGCAAAACGCGCTGCGCGCGTCGGGGGGCCTGGACGTGGTCGTGCAGAGCCTGGGCGACCCGCGCGCGGCGGACCTCGAACCCGGGACCTCCGAGTCGCGCGCGTCCGTGGCGGCGCGGATCGCCGCGCTGCGCGCGCTCCGGAGCGCGACCAGGCGCAACGGGCAGAGCGCGCGCGACACCGCCGCGTCCGGCGTCTTCGGGGAGCCGCTCGCGGGGACGCTCGAGGCGGCGGCGGCGGAGGACGCGGCGCGCGCGTTCGCGACGCGGAGCGTCGATACGGCGGACAGGTCCGCGCACGATGCCGACGCTTCGGTCGATCCGATGTCCGTCGCGTTGCGGGAAGCGGACGTCGCGCCTCCCGGCGCGTGCCTCGCGGAGGCGTTCGGCGTCCTTCGCGGGTTCGTCGTCGCGGATCGCGGCGTCCCGGGGGAGGCGGACGCCGACCTCGAGTCCGACCGCGCCGTGCGCGAGGGCCTGTTACCGGCGATCGTGCGCGCGGCGTTGGCGTCCATCGCCGACCCGAACGGGCGCTTGAACCGCGACGGGCGCGTGCGTCGCGAAGCGTCCTCCGCCGGACCCGGGAGGGAGATGCGCGGAGACGCGCGACGAGAACGAGAAGCGCTCTCGTCCGTCTCCGCGGCGGACGCGTTCGCGGGTTCGGGAAAAAAAGCCTCTCGCGAAACGCGAAACGGCGAGGCGGCGTCGGCGTTCGCCGGCGCCGGCCCCGCGCCTCCCGGGGGCGGGGGCGGGGGCGAGGGCGGGTTCGTGGTGGCCACGGGCAATCCCTTCGCGGACAGCGCGGAGGCGGACGACGCGTTCGGAGGCGCGTTCGGGGGGGATCACCCGCCCGATACCCGCGACCGTAGCGGGGGGGTAGCGGGAGCGGCGAACCCTCCCGCGGACCCCGAGGCGGTGCGCGAGGCTGCGGCCCGCCTACTCCGCGCGCACGTCTGCTCGTTCCTGCGCGCGCTGCTGATGACGTGCGAGGACCCGCGTGCCGTCCTCGACGCGCTGCGCGCCGCGGACGCGTGGCGGCGGCTGCTGGACGACGACGGCGCCTTCGGCTCAGCCGCCCCAGGCGCGCCGCCCCCGCGCTTCCCGCGCGCGTTCGGCGCCGCCTCCCACAGTTTGGCGCTTTGGCTCCAGGGCGCGCGCGTCGCGGGTGACACGGTCGGGCACGCGGACGCGCGCTCGGGGTTTCCGCCCGCGAACCTCGCGGGGAGCACGCCCGAGGTGCTTGCGGTCCTGGACACGCTGGTCGCGCGCGCCGCGCAGCCCGCGGCGGCGTCGGCGCTGGCGTCGGCGCTGGCGCGCCTGCGTGACGTCGCGCCGCGCGCGGCGGGGGCGGCGATGCTTCGCGCGGACGCGCCCGCGAAGCTGGGCGCGGCGGCGGCGGCGCAGTTCAGGGCGTGGGGCGCGCGCCCGGCGGCGTCCGCCGCGGCGGACGCCTCCGCGCTTGAGGACTGCCCGGAGGACTGTGAGGACTGTGCGACGTCCCCGGTTTCGAGCGCGCGCGAAACCGGAGATGGCGAAAACGAAACCGACGACGCGCGCGTCGCGGCGCGCGACGCGACGCTTTCTTTACTGTCCTCCGCGCTCGAGGACGGCGGCGCGGCGCTCGGCGCGGGCGCGCTCACGGCGTCGCCGCTCATTGACCTGCTCTTCGAGCTGCTGTGGCGCTCGGAGACGCGCGCGTTCGCGGTGAAGTCGCTGGTCGCGCTCATCACCAGCCGATGCCGCCGAAGCCAGGAAACGCGCCAGGAAACCGCGGCGTCCGCTCTGGAGGCGGAGAATGCCTGGGACGCGCTGGTCCGCCGGTTCCTGGAAACGCTGCCGGCGGCGCGCGAAGCCGCCGCCGGGCGAGGCGCTCTTGGAAACGTGACAACAGAGTCACGGGCGGGCTTCGGGCCTCTGTCTGACATGCTGGCGGGCCTGCGTTTCGCGCTGGCCGGTCCCGGAGGGAAAGAGCTGCGCGCGCGCCTGGCGTCCCAAGGGGGCCCCGGCGCGAACGCGTCCCCGGCGTACGTGCAGGTGGTGAGCCTCCTGAACGCCGAGGGCGGATCCGGGGGCGAAGCGGCGGCGCTGGAGTGCGTTTGTACGCTGCGGAGTTTGCTTTCTGGGTCCGAGACCGCCGCGCGCGCGTTCGGCAGGGACGTCGGGTACGACACCTTCGCGCACGCGCTGGAGGCGGCGTGGGGCACTGAGCCCGTCTCCGAAGCGCTCGCGCGAAGCGTCTTGGAGCTCGCCGTCGACGCCGACCTCCCGACGCCGACCTCGCCGAGCGTCGAGGGAGACGCCTCCGAGCCGACGGTCCCCGCCGGCGCCGCCATCCGCAACGCCGGCGCGCTTCCCGTCCTGCTGACGCTCCTGCGGCGCGCGGCGCTCCCGGTGCGGCGCTGGGGCCTCAGCGCGCTCGCGGCCCTGCTCGCGAGCGCGGTGCGTTCGCGCGCGGCGGCGGACCAGTCGGACGCGCTGGGGTTCCTGCTGGACTGGTTCGCCGAGGAGGCAGCCGGCGAGGCGCTTTCGTCGCGCTCCGGTACCGACCGCGAAACACACGACGACGACGATAAGACGACCGTGAAGAAGACGGTCCC
>Ga0181561_10002298_pt1 | contig 16917 bp, 4 predicted proteins | sample 011ome_19_FD_133760 | JGI IMG/M metagenome (GOLD analysis project Ga0181561, IMG submission 133760) | Coastal salt marsh microbial communities from the Groves Creek Marsh, Skidaway Island, Georgia - 011510BT metaG (megahit assembly) | ecosystem: Environmental > Aquatic > Marine > Intertidal zone...
CGGAGCCGCTTCCGGCTCCGCGTACGTGTTCGAGAAGAGCGACGACGGCGAGTGGGCGCAAGCCGCGAAGCTCGTCGCCGCCGACGCTAAGAGTCCCGATAACTTCGGCAGCTCCGTCTCGGTGTCGGACTCGACCATCGTCGTCGGGGCTTACCGCGACGACGACGCCGGCTCTTACACCGGCTCCGCGTACGTGTTCGAGAAGAGCGACGACGGCGAGTGGGCGCAAGCCGCGAAGCTCGTCGCCGCCGACGCCGCGAAAAATGCTTACTTCGGCAGCTCCGTCTCGGTGTCGGGCTCCACCATCGTCGTCGGAGCGTACCGCGCCATCAACGACGCCAGCTCTGGCGCCGGCTCCGCGTACGGCTCCGCGTACGTGTTCGAGAAGAGCGACGACGGCGAGTGGGCGCAAGCCGCGAAGCTCGTCGACGCCGAATCCGAGAACACTCAGTTCGGCAAATCCGTCTCGGTGTCGGGCTCCACCATCGTCGTCGGGTTGCCCCGCGACCACGACCTCGACGGCCGCACTGTCTACAACACCGGCTCCGCGTACGTGTTCGAGAAGAGCGACGACGGCGAGTGGGCGCAAGCCGCGAAGCTCGTCGACGCCGACGGCGCGAAGAACGATTACTTCGGCAGCTCCGTCTCGGTGTCGGACTCGACCATCGTCGTCGGGGCTACCGGCGACGACGACGACGGAGCCAATTCCGGCTCCGCGTACGTGTTCGAGAAGAGCGACGACGGCGAGTGGGCGCAAGCCGCGAAGCTCGTCGCCGCCGACGCCGCGAATGGGGATGAATTCGGCTGGTCCGTCTCGGTGTCGGACTCGACCATCGTCGTCGGGGCTCTGCGCGACGACGACGACGCCGGCTCTAACACCGGCTCCGCGTACGTGTTCGAGAAGAACGCCACCGGCGCATGGGCGCAAGCCGCGAAGCTCGCTAACGTCTACCCCTCGGCGGGCGATTCGTTCGGCTGGTCCGTCTCGGTGTCGGGCTCCACCATCGTCGTCGGGCCTCAGTACGACGACGTCGACGCCGGCGTCAAAGCCGGCTCCGCGACCGTGTTTGACTCGAACCCCGGCTCCACCGCTTCTGGTGATGACTCCGACGCCGACGCCGCCTCCCCCGCCAGCGTCTCGGCGACGTTTCACAACATCTTGGACGGCTACAAGTTCACGACGACGATCACCAAGACCAGCGACGGCACGTATAACGTGACCGCGGAACAAGAAAACGCGACGATGTCCGGCGCGTTCCTCGGCGCCAAACTGGGCGCCGCCGCCGCCGCCGCGATGTCCTCTCCCGCGCGCGCCGCCGCGCCCGTCTTGGCGCTCGCCGCCGTCGCCGCCGCGGCGGGCGTCGCGATGAACAGGTCTCGCCGCGCGTCTCGCGTGTCCGACGAAGACGCTCCGCTGCTCAAGGGCGCGCAATACGGCGCCGCGAGCGTCTGAGCTCGAGACCGTACATTCGCACGCGTCGCGCGCGGGAGTCGTCCCGCGCGCGACGCTGCGACGCGACCGCGCGCCCTGCATGAACGTGTAATACGACGAGCGCGGCACGTGTTTAAAAAAAGCTGAGGGTTTCCCTACTACTTTCCCTACTACTTTCGGGTCTAATGACTCCTGAATCCTGCCGTCAACCGTAGCCACAAATCGCCAGGGGCTGCCGTGAATGTTTTTCTCTGATCGTATGGAAAACAGTCAGAATCGACGGACGTACCAGCGGCGGCTCCGAGGCGCGCGGCGGGCTCGGCAGCCCGCTGCCCTGCAGCGCGACTTTCACGATGATCTGCGCGCGCTTTTCCTCGGTGCTCACTTCCAGTCGTGCGCGGCGTCGACCACGACGCGAGGGATGAGCGCACCGATCGAAGCGAACGGGCACGCGGCGCCGGCCGCGCCGGTCGCGGCGGCGGAGCCGACGAAGCCGCCTGAGGCCGGGCCCGAGCCGATCGCCGACGCGGCTGCGCCTGCGCAGACGGCGACGTGTGTGAACGGCGAGGCGACGGCGGCCGCCGCGCGCGACGCGGACGCGCCCGACGCCGCGCTGATCGCGGCTTTGTCGGAGGGAAGACGCACGCGAGGTTCGATGCGCGCGGAGCGCACGCCCTCGCCCGCCGAGCAGCCCGAGCCCGAGGCGAAGGCGGAGGCGCCCGAGCCGCAGGCCGTGGGCGACGGAGAGGCGCCGCCCGCCTTGGAGTGTCCCGAGATTCCGCGCATGTTGGAACCCTCGCACGCGTCGCAGCTGTCGCTCGTGGGGAGGAACATCGACGTGCTCTGGCCGGACGACGGGTCGTGGTGGAAGGCTCGCGTGGTGAATCTGAACCCGCACAACGGCATGGCCACGCTGTACTACGAGCCCGACGCCAAGGTGACGGAGGAAGGCGACGAGCCGGAGACGAAGAAGCTGGTTGACGTCGAGATGAACGGCGACGCCGAGGCTCAGCCCGAGGCTCGCCAGCCCGAGGCTCAGCCCGAGACCGCGAAGACCACCGTCGGTTCGCCGACGATCGGTTCGCCGACGACCGCCTCGGGGCCTGTGGTGGACACCCCGCGCGACGCGTCCGCGGCGAACGGCGACGACGGGGACGTGAAGACGGAGGAGAATGGCGCCGCGGAGAACCCCGACGACGACCGGGGCGAGGGCGAGGTGGAGGAGCTCGATCTTCGCGAGGCGTGCGTGAACCGCGAGGTGCGCTGGAGCCTGAGCGAGATCGAGAAGATGAAGGCGGAGTACCTGAAGGTGATGTCGGGCGGCCCGATCGCGCCCGCGGACAAATCCGCGGTGCCCTGCCCGTTTTGCGAGCGCAGGTCGTTCAAGTACCTGCGCTCGCTCGAGAAGCACTGCTGGAACGAGCACGGCGCGCGGCTCACGCGCGAGCAGCTGGATGACTTCGAGAAGCAGCTCAGGGTGGGGAAGAAGATCGGCGGCCCGACGCCCCTGCGCCGCAAGCGCGAGTACATCATCCCCGAGCTCATCACCATCAACTACGACGAGATGTACGACATCCTGGAGAGCGACGACGCGATCCAGAAACGCGGGCAGGCGCGCGTCGCCGCGACGGATGCCGCGCTCGAGGCGACGAAGCGGAAGGGCGGCCCAGCCGGCCAGCGCGCGACGCTTTGGGCCGCCGCGGAGACGGACTTGTGCCACGTGTGTGGCGAGGCGGACCCCAACTTCTGGCACATCGAGGGCGACTGCATCGTGATGTGCGACGGGTGCGACTCTCAGACGCACCTGTCGTGCTACGGGCTCACCGAGGTTCCCGACAGCGAGAAGCCCTGGTTCTGCCAGGGGTGCGTGGACGGCGTGCGGCAGGGCGAGGGGCGGCCGGACGACGCCGGGATGTGCGCTTTGTGCCCCGTCCCCGGGGGCGTGCTGACGCGCGTGCAGCCGCCCAGCCGGTGGGCCACGGACTGGGGCTCGGACGGCACGCACGCGCACCTGTGCTGCGCCGGCAATTTGCCCGAGGTGATCGTCACGCCCAGCACGACGTGCGCGCCCGTCGCGGACATGCACCGGGTGAAGAACTCGCGCATGGCGCTGGAGTGCGGCTTGTGCGGCCTCTCGGGCGGGTGCGTGCAGTGCTCGATGAAGAACTGCTTCCAGGGCTTCCACGTGCTGTGCGGGCGCGCGGCGCACCTCGAGCACGTGTACCCGGACCGGGAGGACAATCTCGCCCCCGCGGTGTTCTTCTGCGCCGAGCACAGCGCGCCGGCGTTTTCGCAGCGCCGGCTGAAGGCCGCCGGGCTCGTCGCCGCGACGGGCTCGGCGGCGGCGGTGGCCGGCGGCCCCGACGCCGCGCCGGCGGCGGCGCTCGCGCCCGGCCAGCCCCCGGCGAGCGGCCGCCAGGCGCTCGGCGGCGCGCACGACGACGCGCGCCTCGGCGACAACGACGCGCGCCTGGCGGCGAACGCGGAGATGAAGGCGCAGGGCGCGGATGTCGAGCGGCGGAAGGCGCAGTTCGTGATTCGGCTGTGGCACAGGTTCGTGCCTTTCCTGCCGCAGCCCCTGGACCCGGCGCGGCGCGCGGATTTGTTAAAACGCACCGGGCGCTTCGCGACGCGCATCATGGCCAAGGCACGCATCGACGAGGCGGACATGAAGCGCCTGTCCTCGCTCTCGGACGAGCAGGGCGAGGCGGAGGTGCGGGCGGACCACGAGGGCGCCACTGCGCGCGCCATCTCTGAGGCGCGAGACGGGAAGCACCTCAACGAGGGTTTGCGCGAGTACCAGCGCGACGGCGTGGCTTGGCTCGCCGCGCAACACGCCGCGGGCGCGGGCGGGGGCATTTTGGGCGATGACATGGGCCTGGGTAAGACGCTTCAGGTTCTTTCTTTCCTGCAGTACCTACGCGACGCCAAAGGCGAGTCCGGCCCGCACCTGGTGGTGTGCCCCCTGTCCGTGCTGCCGACGTGGGTGACGGAGGCGAAGCGGTGGTGCCCGTCGCTGCGCGCGGTGGCGTTCCACGGCCCGGAGGCGGAGCGCAACCGCCTGAAGGCGGAGGTGCTGCTGCAGGGCACGTTCGACGTGCTCGTGACCACGTACGAGATGCTCACCGCGGAGCAGAGCATGCTGGCGGCGCGCTTCCACTTCCGGTACCTCGTGCTGGACGAGGCGCAGCGCGTGAAGAACGACACGAGCCTGGTGTCGCAAGCCGTGCGCCGCGTGCGCACCACCGCCGCGCTGCTGTTGACGGGCACGCCGCTGCAGAACAACCTGCACGAGCTGCGCGCGCTCGTCTCCGTGCTGTTCCAAGACGTGCTGGAAGCGGCGGGCGCGGAGAAGATGGACGCGGACTCCAACGCGGCGTTCGGAGACGACACCGCGGTGGCGGCGGCGCGCTCGCTCCTGCAGCCGCTGATGCTCCGCCGCACCAAGGCGAACGTGCTCCAGAAGATCCTCCCCCCGAAGACGGAGACCGTGGTGCGCATTCCCCTCTCCGAGGAGCAGCGTGGGCTGTACAAGACGCTCCTGGAGGGCGAGCAGGGTCTGTTCGGGAAGCTCGCCGCGTCCAACGCCACCTCGGAGAAGGAGGCGCTGGACAACGGGAGGTGCATCGCCGAGCAGAGCGAGCTGGCCGCCGTCGCCGGCGACGCGACCGCCGCGAACGCCGGCGGGGGCGGCGGGAACCAGCAGTTCACCAAGCTCTCCAACCTGCTCATGCAGCTGCGCAAGGTGTGTTGCCACCCGTTTCTGTTCGGGGAGGACACCGCGCGCGAGGCCATCGCCGCGCACGGCGGCAACCGCGCGGACGCGCTGGTGGCCGCCTCCGGTAAGCTCACCGCGCTGGACGAGATGCTCCCGCGCCTGCGCGCGGATGGGCACAAGGTGCTCATCTTCTCGCAGTTCACGATGATGCTGGACATGCTGGAGGAGTTTTGCGACGCGCGCGGGTTCGCGCACCTGCGTTTGGACGGCTCGACGTCCCTCGCGCGCCGCCGGTACGAGACGGCGCTGTTCAACAAGCCCGACGGCCGCCACTTCGTGTACCTGTGCAGCACGCGCGCCGGCGGGCTGGGCATAAACCTGCAGAGCGCGGACACCGTGATCTTGGCCGACCCGGACTGGAACCCGACGTACGACCAGCAGGCGCAGGACCGCGCGCACAGGCTGGGGCAGAAGCGGCCGGTGACGGTGATCCGCATGTGCCACGCGTCCTCGGTGGAGGAGGGCATCCTGGCCGTCGCCGCGCGCAAGGCCAGCCTGGCCGCCGCCGTCTTGGCCGGCCTGGAGGCTGGCGCGGACGTCGCCGCGCTGGACGCCGCCAACGCCGCCGCCGGCGCCGACCCCGCCGCCGCCGCCAAGCTCTCGTTCACCGAGCTGCGCGAGATCATCCTCGCCGGCGCCGGCGCCGGCGAGGCGGCGAGCACACCGGCGTTTGCGAAGAAGACGCGCGGCGGGCGCTCCGGCGGCGGCGACTCGAAGACGCAGGAGGGCGCGCAGGAGGCTGGAGCCCTAGCTTTGAAGCGCGCCGCCGAGGGCAGCGGCAAGAAGGGCCACTACAACTGGGAGGGCGTGGACTACACCAAGAAGAAGGCTGAGGCGGACAAGCGCGAAATCGCCGATATATGGGTGGAGAGCGTGGGCCAGAAACGCCGCGAACGCATCTCCACGGTGGAGTACGTGGACGCCGGCGCGGGCCTGGGCATGCAGGCCGTGTCGCGGATCTCCATTCGGGAAGCCCGGGAGGCGGAGGACCGCGAGCGGCGCGCCGCCGCCGCGCGCGAAGCCGCGCGCCTCAAATCCGCCGACCGCGCGTCGCGGCACGAAACCTCCTGCTGCGAGTGCGGCGGCGACGAGAAGGGGTGCCTGAAACCGCCGCCGCCGTTTTTGGCGCCGGAGGTGGCGGCGGAGCGGCTGCGGTGCCGCAACTGCCCGCGCGTCATGTCGCTGGGGTGCGCGCGGCTCGTCACCAGGCCGCGCATGGGCTGGCAGTGCCCGCAGCACCACTGCAAGAGCTGCAACCGCACGGCGTCCGAAGCGGGCGGGCTCATGTTCCGGTGCGTGGGGTGCCCCACCGCGTTTTGCGCCGAGTGCAACGGCGAAACCCCGTTCGACGCCGTCGAGGCCAACGCGGAGTGGGAGGCGCTCGGGTTCTACCTCCCCAAGTCGTTCGAGTACGTGCGCTGCGGGGACTGCCTCGCGAAGGGCGAGGAAGAAGCGAAGGAGACACCCGCCAAGGGCGGGTCCGCCAAGAAACAAAGGAGGCGGTAGGCGCCGTCGGGCGCGTACGGCGTCAATCACCGTTGACATTTTTTTGAATTTCCGTTTGTAGCTAGTACCTTCACCTTCACCTTCGTAGATCAATCGTCGCCCAGGTTCGGGTCCATTTCGTCAACGCTGGCGATGGGCGCCGCGGGCGTGGTCTTGAACGTCCTGCCGCCGATGGGCGAGCCCCCGCGGTCGAGCTGCACCCAGCGTATCAACATGCCGCCGGAGAGCGCCACGTAGTAAAAGAAGAGCGAGAACCACACGCCCTGCAGCGTGAGCGCGCCTTTCGAGGAGAACCACGCCAGCGACCCCGCGCACACGACCCCCCCCAAGGCGAAGACGCCGTTGACCGACTTCGCGTCGCCCCGTCCGATGAGCGCGCCTTCCAGCGCTTTGTAGAAGTACGTCAGGACGCACATGATCACCACCGGGTACGAATTCAACGCCGCCTCGACCACGCGCGTGTCCGGCGTGAAGTTGGTGAGCAGCGGGACGCGAATCCCCCAGAACACGGCGCCTATGACTATGAAGATGGCGACGCCGAGCAGCGAGAGCGCCGCGCCGGCGCCGGACGCGGCGCTGTCGCCCTCCGACACCTGCAGCCGAGACGCGACCGCGTTCGAGACCGTCGTCAGCGCGCCCGCGGCGATGCTGATGATGCAGATGATCTGGAAAAGCAACACGTGCGCGGCTCCGGAGTAGACGCCGATGCGCGCCGCCAGCGCGCTGGTGCCCGCCCACACCGCCACCACGTTGGCGACGCGGCCGAGCATAGACGTCGCCTCGCGGAAGAACGTCCACGCCAGTTTTCGGTCGAACGCGTACGACGAGGGCTCTGGGGTTCCGGAGGCGACCGAGTTCTGACCGGGCTCAGACGCTCGCGTTTCGGTCGCGCCGGCGTCGGCGCCGCCGAAGAAGTTGACGCGCCGGGGCCCCCGGAAGGCGAACCACCACATGAGCGCCGCCTCCGCGTACTGCGCCACGACCGTGGCGTACGCCGCGCCCTGGAACCCCATTTTGAACAGGAAGATGAATGACGGGTCCAGAATGAGGTTGGTGGACCCCGCCAGCATCACCGCCATGAGCGGCGTGCGCGCGTCGCGCGCGGCTTGGAAAGCGCCGCCGAGCGTGGCGATGAGGCACACCGCGGGGACGCCGAAGGCGCGCGCGCGCATGTATCCCGAGGCGGGCGCCACCACTTCCGGCGCCACGCCCACGCAGTTCACCACGAACGTGGGAAATGCGATGATGAACAACGCGCACGCCACTCCGAACGCCACCGCGGTTCGCGTGACGGCGACGATGTTCGCGCCGGCGCCGGTTTTTTCACCCGGCGCGAGCGACCCGTCTCGGCGCGCGCGCTCATCCTTCTCCAGCGCAACCGCCATGACCCGCGTCGCGGCGGTGCCGAAGCCGTGCGCGGCGACGACCGCGATCACCGAGGAGTACACCGCGGTGTTGGGCCCGAGCGACGCCAGCGCGGTGGTGCCCAGCGTCGCGACCCAGTACGCGTCGATGGTGCCCAGCAGCGGCTCGGCCACGCCCGTCGCCGCGCACGTCGCCAGCTGCAGGAGCGTGACGCGCGACAACGCGAAATCCCAGCCGAGCTTACGGGACTTGGCCTCCTCGTCGTCCAGCACGATCGCCGCGCCGTCGCCCGCGACGATGATCTCGGGCTCGGGGGTCGTGCCGTCGCCCACGTACGCGGGGACGCGGACGAGCGAGCGCCGGGGGTCCTCGCGCCGACGCCGGAGGAGAGGCGCGCGCGACGAGCTAGACGACATCCGGTGGTGCCTTCTTTCGGCGGAGGCGCCTCGCGACGTCGCTCGCGCGGTCGCGATCCCGGCGCGCGCCGCGGCGTCGAAAACGCCCGTCGTCGGCGTCGGGATCGCGCGCCACCGCACGGCGGACGCGCTCGCGCCTCGCGCCGCGCGCGTCGCGGGCGAGCCGCGGGGGAGGAGGCTTCGAAGCGCGTGCCTCCGCGGGCGCGTCTCGTTTGAAATATCGCGCGCGCGGAACAGCGACTCGAGCGAGACGCGATCGGCCATCGCGACGGCGGCCATCGAGGGCATGCGCGAGTCCCGCGTCGCGATCGACCGCCCTCCGGAATTCGTGCTCGTGCGCGTCGCTTCGGCACCCAGCGCGCGTTCCAGATGTGTCAGATGTGTAGATCGCCGGTCGCTTTTTGCGCCAAATATCAATTTTTCGAGGTCGAGGGCGAATTTAGACCCGGAGCTGAGGAGTTTTGCGGTCCTGATCGACTCGAAGATCGAGCGAACGAAATCAGGCGCAGCTCCGATTCGCGCGCTTTCGAAATCCAAACTTTTTTGAGTTCTTTTCTCTGCTGGTCGTCGCGGCGCAGAGTGACAGCGTGATGAGAGGCGGGGCCAACTTTTTCTCCGCTCGACTGAACCCATCCTTTTTCTCGCCTTTGCGTCGTCGCCGGACACTGAGCACGGTCATAACGCTCGCGCGTGGCCGTGGAGGCGGCGGCGAAGGCCTCGTCGAGCCCCGAGTCGGCCTCAAACGTCGTGCGGATTGGTTCGTGCGTCGGAACCCCAGGCACGGGTCGACCCCCGTCCGTCCACAAAACCCCTAGATCTGGCGGGCACGCCGAGGTGCCTCGGTCGGCCCGCCGCTTCGACGTTTCGTTTCCTGTCGACGGCGGAGGGTAGGCTGACGGTGAGCTGAAGCCGGAGGGCCGGGGTTGCCCGACGCGCGCGATGGACGCGCACGAGCGCGATGCGCTGGTCGCGGCGCTCGGGGAGGTGATGGAGGCGGACGCGGCGAGAGAGTTCTTCAACGACCCCGTCGACGCGGTCGCGCTGCGCCTGCACGATTACCACGACATCGTGACGCGACCGATGTCCCTGTCGCAGGTGCGCGACCGGCTGGGCGCCGGGACCGGCGGCGAGGCGGGCACGACCGGCGCGGGCGCGCCCGCGTCTACCCCCCTCCCCACTCCGTACCCGAGCTTCGCGGCGGCGATGGATGACATACGCCTCGTGTGGCGTAACTGCCGCGCGTACAACGCTTCGCCTCAGATGACGCATCTCAGGGAAAAGTGCGACGCTCTTCACGCCGCTCTGCTCGCGGCGCTGCGGCGCCGGGGCGTGCGTGAAATTCCCCCAGCCTCCGACTTGCCCGCGGAGGCGAGAAGGGCGGACTGCGCCATCGCCGAGGCGGACGTTCCCGAGCGCTACAACGTATTCCTGGGCGAGGCGCTTCCGTACCGCCTGCTGGACGATTTCGTCGTGTGCCGCCGCGACGACGCCTTCGCGACGGCGCCGGTGGAGACCGCGGACGCGTACGACCGCTGGGCGCTGGAGAACGAGGCGCTGGAGGACGAACACGACGTCGGCGCGGACGTCGGCAAAAAAGAAAAAGAAAAAGGAAAGGCACCCGCGGCGCTCGCCGGGTACGGGTGGCTGGCGGTTCCCGACCCGAAGACGTTCGAGCCGGAGGACGACCCGCCCGTCTCCGTCTCGGCGCTGACGGAGTCCACGCAGGCGGCGGGTCTGGCGGAATGGGAGACGTGTTCGGGCGATGATTTCCCCGGCCCGCCGAGGAAGAGGAAGGCCAAGAGCGGAATGTCCGGGCGCGTGAAGGTTTGGTTACCGCGCGTCGTGGACTGGTCCATCGATTACGAGAACCCGCAGTCGCTGTGGCTGATCACGCCGAGCGGATGGTACCGGGCGCTGGACCCGTCGCCCGAGTACGTCTCTACGTTCCGCGCGGGCGCGCAGAGGAAGTTCGACTTCGCCACCAGAGCCGTGAACGCGCTCAAGCAGGACCCGCTCGGGTCGTACGACGACGTGCTGCCCAAGGTGCTGGCGCCGCCGCCCAAGCCGGGGCGCCCGCGCGGGAGGCCGCCCAAGGAGCGCGGCGACGAGCCCGCCAAGGGGGGCCGCGGCCGCGGCCGCGGCCGCGGGCGCGGCGGGCGCGGCGGGCGCGGGAAGAAAAAGCAAGCGCCCTCGGAGCCCTCCGAGCGAGCGACGGATACCACCGAGGCGTTCGCGAACGAAGCCGACAAGACATGCGCCGGTCCCGGCGACGGCGAGCCGAACGAAAAGGCGGAGACGCGAAAAACTTCCGAGAAGGAGCCTTCTTCCGCCGCTCCGCGAGAGAAGCCGAAGGAGAAACCGAAACCCCGCGACGCGCCCCCCGAGAAGCGCTGGGGGGACAGCGGTCGCCATTACGCGGAGTCTGAGCTCGTGGCCGAGCGCGAGTTCGTGCTGGGGCAGCTGGAGGCCTCCGTGCTGGCCGGGACGATCGCGACCAGCACGGGCAAGCTGAGCAGGCACATGAAGGCGTTCGCCGTGATCCTGGAGGAGAAGGGCGACGCCGCGGACCTCGACAAGCGCCGCCGCGCGGAGCGCGAGCAGAGATGGGATGCGGCCGAGGCGCGGGGATCGGTGTTCTCGGCGCCGCCGCCCGCGACGGCGCCGAGGAACTCCGCGGACGCGCGCCCCGTGAAGACGCTGGTCAAGGCGGACGCCCTGTCGCTCGCCGCCGCCGCGTCGGCGCGCGCCAGGCGGTTCCAGAAAAAAAAAGGCGGGCCGCCCCCCCCCGCGCGCCAAGACTTCGGGGTGGAGCCCGGGATGGTGGGCGACGCGCTCGCGGTGTGGGACGTGTGCTCGCGGCACGCCGAGCTCCTGCGTCTGCCGCCGTTCCCGTTCGCCAGGCTCGCCGCCGCGCTGTGCCCGGACCGGAAATCCACCGAGCGAGGCTTCGGCGGCGGGACCCCCGCGTCGGGCGGGACCCCCGCGTCGGCGGCGGCGCCTCTCGCCGCGGGCTTTCCCTCGGCGACCCCTTCCCTGACGCCGTCGCTGGGGTTAGGGTTTAAGAGCCCCGACGGGATGCCCGCGAGCGCCGTGGGCATCCCCACGGCGTTTTCGGACGCGGTCGGCGCGGAGTGGCTCGCGGCGCAGCCGGGCGACCCCGAGCTCGCCAGCGAGTGTCTGCTGCGGGACGTGCACTGCGCGTTCCTGCGCGTGATCGAGAACGCCGACGTCGGCGACCACGTCGGCGCGCCGACGCGGTCCACCGCCGAGGGCGGCGGCGGCGCGCTCCCGGTGGGCTGGCCCGAGCGCGCGCGGCGGCTGATCGAGTCCCAGCCGGTGGCGTCGGTCAAAGACGCGGCGTTCGGCGCCGCGCGGTCGCTCCGAACGATGGAACTTTTTAGTATCCCGCCCGCGCAACGCCTGGCGCTGCTCTCGTGCCTGGCGCACCTCGCCGCCGACGCGCCGGCGTTCGGCGCGCGCGCCAAGAGCGCCAAGGACGCGCGCGAGAGGGGCGCCGACGCCGAGCTTCTCGGCGTCGACACGACCGGCGCGCGGTACTGGAGGCTGGGGGGCGCGGCGGGAATAGGCGCGGCGTTCGTCGAGAGGCCGGGATTCGAGGCGGGCGAGCTCTCCGAGCCGCCGCCGGCGGCGGCGGCGGGCTTCGACTTCGACTTGGCCGAGACGGAGGCGACGCCGACGCCGACCAAGGCGGCGGCGGAGCCCGCGGGCGGCCGCACGTCGTCGCGGCGGCGCGCGAAGCCTGTCAAGTTCGAAGACACGTCCGTTCCCGCGCCCGCCGCCGCCGGCGCCGAGCCCACCCCTCCTTGGAAGTCGTCGGAACCCGGGGGGGAAGCCAAGTGGTGTTGGTACCCGGCGTCTTCCTTCCCGGCGCTCGCGGCGTGGCTGCGCGCCTCCGGGGACGACGGCGAAGCCGCTCTGGCGGCGGCGCTGCTGGAGCCGCCGGACGCGCTGCTGGAGGAGCTGGAGGCGCCTCGCGCGGATACGCTCGGCGGGGACGGCGAGGACGACGAAGACGCGACGATGGACGCCGACGTTCCGGAGAGCTCTTCGGCGAAGGAAAAAGAAAAAGAAAAAGACAAGACGACGCCGACGACGCCGTTCGCGTTGCCGTCGGACCCGGTGGCTGCCACCGCCGCCGTCGCCGCCGCGCTGGCGACGCGCAAGCGCGGCGGAGGCACGGCGCTCGACGGGTACGTCGGGCTCGACCGGCCTCTGATCCGAGGCGTCTCACCGGAAGGCCCGAGGGCGCTGGTCGCGCTGCGCGCGTCCCTGACGCAGACGCTCTCTTTCTTCCCCTTCTGGGAAGGCGCGGACTTCGCCAAGCGGCTCGCCGCCGCGGTGGCGCGCGCGCGTTCAGCGCCGACGCTCGCCGACGCCGCGGCGGCGGTTTCTGAGACGGAGCGCCTCTTCCACGACGCCGGCGTGCTGGTGGTGGGCTGGCGGTCCCGCCGCGCGGCGTGGCGCGCGGCGGTGGACGCCGCGCGCACGCTGCCTCAGCTGGCGCTCTGCGCGCACGAGCTCGCCGAGCACAGGGCGCGCGACAAGGGGCGCGTCAAGATGCTCCGCGAGGCGTTCCAAAGAGTGGGCCGCGGCCTGGCAACCTCCGGGCCGCCCGAACAACGGCTGGCGGCGGCGCCGTTCCTGCCGCAGACGCGCGAGAAGGTGGTCCTGAGCGCGCTCGCGCTGAGGCGCGCGACAAACGCGCTGGCGTCACACCTGGAAAGCTCTTTTCCTGGAAGAGATAAAGATACCGAAATGAAATCCGGCGAAGACGTCTCCGAGGAGCGCGCGCGCGCGCTCGGCGTGCCCCGCGTCCCGCCGGACCTGCCGGCGCTGACCCAGTGCCGCGTGGAGTTCGCGGGGTACCGCAAGGGCGACCCCGCGGCGCCCGCCCCGGCGGCGCGCGTCCCACACGCCTGGTACCTGCTCACGCCGCTCCAGGCGATGGCGCCGGAGGCGGCGAAGGGCGCGGGCGCCGAGTCTATTGGAATCGCCGAGCCTGTGGGTTTAACCCTTAACCCTAAACCCGCCGAGCCGAGAGGCTCCCCCTCCGAGGCGCCGCCGAGCGCCGAGCCCCCCCCGCCTCTGCCCGCGTCGCCGCTGGTGGTGGCGCAGCACGTGTTCCCGGGCATGGCCGGCGACTTCCTGCTGCCCTTCGAGCAGACCGCGGCGGTCCTGCGCCGCCCGTGGCGCGCGGGCGACCGCGTGCGCCGCACCTTCGTGGACCTGCGGCAGAAGGTTCGTGGCGGCGAGGACCAGAAGCCCGAGCGGGGCGACGGCGTCGGCGACGCGAGCGCGTCGGCGGGCAAGCAGGGCCGCCGCGCGAAGCCCGTCGGCGACGTCGTCGGCGGCGTCGTCGTCAAGGCGGACTGGTGGCGCAACGCGCGGGACTCGAGCGCCGGCGCGGGCGAAGGCGCCGTCGGCGTGACCGTCCGGAACGCGCGCAAGCGAGCTCGCGTTCGTAGCCCGTGGACGTGCGAGCCGCTCGGCGCGGTGTGCGTCCGCTGGGACGCGCCGCCGCCGCCGAGCGCCGAGCAACAGGCGGGCGAGCCGGCGACGGCGGCGGACGGCCCGGAGTGTCAGAGCGAAAGAGGTTCGCCGGCGTGCGGCTGGATTTCGCCCTGGGACGTCGAGCCCGACGCGGAGGAGGAGCGCCAGCGCGCGCGCGAGCTCGCGCTGGAGGCGAAGAAGCTCGAGCGCGACCGGTGGCTCGCGAACTACCGCAGGGAGCGCGAGCGCAAGGACCGCGAGCGCCGCGAGCGCGGCCTGGAGCCGCTCGGCGACGACGACGACGCGTCGCCTCCGGTTCCCAAAAAGTTCTCCGCCGCGTCCACGCTCGGGGCGCCGCGCGCGGTGGCGACGCCTCCGGCGCGCGGGTTCGCGGAGGCGCTGCAGGCGTTCCACGAGCACCACCCGTCGGGTCCCGGGCGCCCCCTGAAGGTGCCCACCTTCTGCCACGTGGAGCTCGACCTGCACCGCGTGTTCGCCGAGGTGCAGGCGCGCGGCGGGTTCCGCGCCGTGACGGACGCCAAGCGGTGGCGCGAGGTGTGCCGGTCGCTCGGGCACGACTTGTCCGGGCAAACCTCGGCGTCGTTCGCGATGCGGCAGAACTACGAGCGGTGCCTGCTCGATTACGAGGCGCACCTGTACGAAGAGGAGCGGCGTGGGGAGTCGAGCGACGCAAAAAGCGCGAAAGCGAAACCGGGCCTCTCTTCCGGGAAGCGGGAAAACGAGAAGCTCCTGAGCCCCGCGGAGGCGGGCGCGGCGAAGCGCCCCAAACGAAAATGACGCTCCCCGATTTCCGACGCGAGAGGTTACGAGGGCGAAGAAAGAAAGAAAAAGACGCCTACTTTCTGAAAAAGACGACCTTAAGGGAACGCATCATACAAAAACAACAAAGCTACTAGAGTCGTTCATCATCACTACTTGCCGCCCTTCTTGCCCTTTCCCTTGCCCTTCTTCTTCGCCGCCTTCTTCGCCGCCTTCTCCGCCTCCACGCGCGCGCGCTCCTCCTCGGCTTTCCGCGCCGCCTCCGCCTCCGCCGCGCGGATCGCCGCCAGCTCCGCCTTCACCGCGGCGGCTTCCGCGCGCGCCTCCTCGAGCTCCAGGACGCGCTGCGTCTCGTCATCCTCCCGGCGCTTCGCCTCCGTCGCCTCGAGCTCCAGGACGCGCTGCGTCTCGTCATCCTCCCGGCGCTTCGCCTCCGCCGCCTCGCGCGCCGCCGCGGCCACCGCGCTCGCCGCGAGCTCGCGCCGCACGCGCGCGCGCGCCGCGTCCCCCTCCGCCTCCACCGCGCGCACCGTAGCGCGGAGCGCCGGATCCGTCGCCACGCCCAGCGGCGTGATCTGCACGTCGTTCCGCGCGAAGACGTCCGCACCCCTTCCCAGAAGCTCACAGGCTATGACCGCGTGGTGCTCCGTGCACGCCATGTGCAGAGGCGTGTTCCCCACGTCCCCGCGCGCGTGCACGTCCGCGCCCGCCCGCAAAAGCGCGCGCGCCGTTTCCACGTCGCCGCGGTAGCACGCCCAGTGCAGCGCGGCGTCGCCGCGCGCGTTGGCGGCGTTGGGGTCGGCGCCGCGCGCGAGCAGGAGCCGCGCCGCCTCCGGCCTTGACGCCGCCGCGGCGACCACCAGGGGCGTGGCGCCGGCCGCGTCGCGCGCGTCCACGTCGCACGACGCGTCCGCGGCGCTCAGGAGCTTCTCGAGCGACGCCACGTCGCCCGCCTCGGCGGCTTCGTGAAGCGTGCACGTCGGAAGCGGCGTCGAGGGCCGCGCGGGATCCTCCGCGGGATCCTCCGCGGGATCCTCCGCGCCCGGGGGTGAGCCCGCGGTCGTACGTTCGTCTCCCGGGGAAACGGAAGCCTCCGCGCCGTCGCGCGGCGCGTCGACGGCGGCGTCGGCGTCGACGGCGGCGTCGCCGGCGTCGCCGGCGTCGACGGCGTCGCCGGCGCCGGCGGGCGCCGCGTCCGACGCCTCGTCCGTGGCCCCGACCGGCTTCTCCGCCGCGGGGGGCTCGCCCGCGGGAGCCTCGGCGGCGTTCGGGTCCGCTATCGTCGGAATGGCGTGGGGGTACGCGAGGGGAGCTGGTCAGCGGGCGCGCGGCGGTCGGGTGTGCGTCGCGGGGGCGGGTCGACCGCGGGGATCTCGCCGTCGTGGCCCGGGTGATGCCAAACGCGGAATTCCGGAATTGGGATTCGCGGACGCGGACGCCCGGGAAGGCGCGCGCGAAACGTCGAGGGGAAGCGCTCGCGTGGCGCATACGCACCTGCGTCTGCGGTGGTCATCTCTTCGCGGGCCTGGGGCTGTGCCCGCGCGCGGCGCAATGCGGGCGAAGCCGGGTTCTCGCGAGGATACCCGGTCGGCAGCCTTTTTCGCAAAGGCGACTGCGGGTTTCTTCCTCATTTTCATCGACGAAAGTGCCTCACGCGGTACGATCCGCGTACGTGTGACTTGACTGGCTGCTCCAAAAACGTGGACTACAAACTTCGCCGTCATTTGCTTCTCCCGGTCAAGAACTCCGCCTGGTGTTCCACCACCCACTCCCCCTCCTTGAACATGAACTTCATCACCGGGTCGCGCTGCAGCGCGCATATTTTGTTATGCGCCAGGGGCGCCACCCCCGGGAACTCGACGTCGACGTGGAACCACTCCAGGGTCCGCAACCCGTCGGCGATGGCGCGTTGCGTCCGGAGACTGGAACGCTCCGCGAACGAATCTCCCCTCCCCGCGGCGCGCGAACCGCTCCGCGCTCTTTTTTGCCAAAACGCGCCGCCCGCCTTGGCGTTCTCCGTGGCCGGACGCGACACGCGCTCGTCTACGATGCGCGCGGACCCGCCGAAGCCCCCTAGCGGGGACGGGGACGGGGACGGGGATCCCCAGCCCCCCGGGGACGCGTCGCCG
>Ga0181561_10002300_pt1 | contig 16915 bp, 11 predicted proteins | sample 011ome_19_FD_133760 | JGI IMG/M metagenome (GOLD analysis project Ga0181561, IMG submission 133760) | Coastal salt marsh microbial communities from the Groves Creek Marsh, Skidaway Island, Georgia - 011510BT metaG (megahit assembly) | ecosystem: Environmental > Aquatic > Marine > Intertidal...
AGGCTGGATAGCCCGAGGTCCAATTCACTTTGATAACGCTAGGGTGCGTGCGCAGGGTTGCTGCAGTCGGCTCCTCTCGAACGATGTGAAATCCAGCATCTGCAATGTGGCTCTCGAGGGCATTCTTAACCCCCTTAACCGTCTGTGCGGGTACTAGCCGTAGATCCAAACTGGCTCGGGAGGTTGGTAGGAGAATATTGCGCGCCTGGTCACCAACCCCACCTGCATCAAACCCCACCACATTGATGGCGGGCTTCATGATGGCCAGCTCAATACGCTCACCATTGGACTCCGTTCTGCCCAGCTGTAGTGAATGCTTCAATGTATCATCAACCAATGGCATGGCACTTATCGCAGTCAGCTCCGCAGGGGTAACGGGCAGTACCTCGTCCAAGTAGCCCTTCACCAGAATATTGCTCTCGCTGTCTTTGAGTGAAGTCAGTAGGCGCATCATGGCGTCGGTGGGGTGGGGTGACCAGTTGCCGTAATGTCCCGAGTGGAGTGGTCGGTTGGCTCCATAGGTAGTGAGATCAACGCCAATGTCGCCTCTGACGCCAAATACCAACTGCCTACGCCCGCTCTGATGCATGGGTCCGTCACAGAACAGCATGAGATCGGCGTCCAGCTTGTTGGCGTGATCAACCAACACCTCGGCCAGGGTAGGGCTACCAAACTCTTCTTCACCGTCGAGGAAGAGTTTGATGTTAACTCGACTGTCTTTGCCATCTGCCCGCAACGCATCAATGGCGTGCATGAGTGCAATCAGAGGGGCTTTATCGTCCCCGGCAGAACGGGCATAAATACGCCAGTCCATATCCGGCGCTGTCATCGCGCTCCACGGTAGGCTGGTTTGATTTTTGCCGAGTGTCGACTTGAGCGTAGGCTCAAAAGGTGGGGTGGCCCAGTTATCGGGCTCTACTGGCTGACCATCAAAATGAGCGTAGATAAGTACGGTTGCCTGGGCATTTTCTACAGAGCGCTCTGCGATGATGTACGGAGCGCGCCCCGCATAAACGATCTCACTGGTGAAGCCCCGCTTACCGATGTAATCAACTATCCAATCGGCATTCTTTTGCATGTGGTCTAAATTCGTAGAGACATTGGGTAGTCTCAAGAATTCTGCGAATTCCTCAACCATGGTTGAACCGTGCACGTCTAGATGCTTGGCAACCATTGCGCTAACTTCTTCATCGGCTGCGGCTGCTGTTGATTGCGCAGTCATAAACAGCGCCATGACCACACCAATGACACGATGAGCAGAGCGCGTGATGTTTAACTTGGGGTGTCGATGTTGCATAGTCGGGCCTGCTAGGTGTTTGACGATCTTGATGATAAACAAAGTGCTGTTAAAGCGGGCCGGCGTGGCCGATGATCTGTCAACGCAGTAAACGCAAGCAGCAAACCACTCGGGCTCTCTGGTCTACCGCCAGTCCTTTGGAATTCCCATGATAGGTTTTACCTTATTATTTGTCGCCGGTGTTTGTGGCGGCATGGTTAACACCCTGGCCGGTGGCGGGAGTTTTATAACCTTTCCCGCGCTGCTTGCCGTAGGTGTTCCCCCTGTGATGGCCAACGCCAGCAACACCTTTGCCTCAACGGCTGGCTATCTGTCGGGGGCATGGGCTTTGCGGAGTCAAATCACCGTGCCCAGAGCGCGGTTAATGCTGATGGCGGTACTCTCAGTGCTCTTCGGTGGCGTGGGAGCATGGGCGTTGACCCAAACCTCCAATAATCAATTCCAGACCGTAATACCTTGGCTACTACTATTTGCCACGCTGCTTTTTATTAGCGGCGGCGCTATTAATCGCAGGCTGCAGTTGCTGGCAATCTCTTCTGGCGTGCTGTCCAAGATGGATGTGGTTTTTTGGTTCGTATTTGTAGGCATCGCAATTTATGGCGGATTTTTTAATGCCGGTCTGGGTATTCTGCTCCTAAGCTACTTGAGTTTGGCGGGCTACAGTGACGTCAACGAAATGAACGCGCTTAAGCTGCTGTGCTCGGCAATGATTTCAAGTAGCGCGATCCTCATCTTTGTCGTTGAGGGGCTAATTAGCGTTCCGGAAACCGGTGTTCTGCTCTTGGGTACCTTGGTTGGTGGTTACGCCGCTGGCGCACTGTCTACACGCCTGTCACAGCGCCTTTTGCGCAATCTGATCATCTTGGTCAGTAGCGGTATCACTGCTTATTTTTTTATTGCGGCTTGAGTGAACTTTGCCGTGAGTGAAAAGCGTACCAAAGCGTGTTACCGCTGTGAGGCACGTCCAGAGGCGCTCTTTCGCTGCCAATATGGTGACGATAAAGACTGGCGCTTTCTGTGTGAGGCCTGTCTGTTGCAGGTTAAAGCTAGGGACCCATCCTCCTATCGTTACGGTGGTACTTGGAAGCGAAGTAAGAAGTGATATGAAGCCGTGTGCTGACGCTGGACCCCTTGTGTTTACAGCGGACGCGCTGGGTTGATATCCACACAGAGCAGGACGCTTGACCGTCTTTGTTTAGAGACGTAGTTTGCAGCGTTCACTACCCTACTCAAGCGCCTGGTGTTATGCGCAACCCGACGCCGGAACACCATTTGCACTTGGTATAGAAACCTAAGGAATATTGAGGAGATTGCTATGAGCAATGCATATATTGTCGACGCGTGTCGAACACCCCGTGGCATCGGTAAAGTGGGCAAAGGTTCGTTGGCGCATTTGCATCCCTCTTATTTAGGTTCAACGGTGCTGGCGGCAATCGCCGAGCGCAACAACCTCAATACCGCAGATGTCGAGGATATTATTTGGGGTACCTCGGCTCAGGCGGGTAAGCAGGGCGGTGATTTGGGGCGCATGGCAGCGTTAAATGCCGGTTATGACGTGCGCTCTTCTGGCGTAACCCTAGATCGTTTTTGCGGTTCGGGCATCACGACGGTCAATTTGGCAGCCGCGCAAATCATGTCAGGGATGGAAGATTTAGTGATTGCTGGCGGCACCGAGATGATGAGTTATACCGCGCAAATCGCCGATCCCAAGACGCCCCCTATGATTGACTCGGGAAACTTAGATCTTCGAGCTATGCATCCCCAGTCCCATCAAGGTGTATGTGCAGATGCAATAGCCACCCTCGAGGGCATCGACCGTGACGCCGTCGACAGTCTGGCTCTAGTCAGCCAAGCGCGGGCCGCCCGTGCTATTGCTGAGGGCCGCTTTGATCGGTCGCTGATTCCGGTAAAGAACCCCGATGGCTCAATTGCCCTCGACCACGAGGAGTTTCCGCGGCCAGAAACCACGCGTGAGGGTCTCTTACAGTTGAAAACCGTGTTTAGCGTGCTGAGCAACGTGCCAATTGATGAGCAGGGCACAACCTATGGCGCGTTAATTCAGCGGAAATATCCGCAGATCGAAGCGTTTAATCATATCCACCATGCGGGCAACTCGTCGGGGGTCGTGGACGGGGCTGCGGCACTGCTACTGGCCTCTGAGACCTACCTGAATCGCTCCGGATTAACTCCCAGGGCGCGAATTGTGGCGACTGCCAACATGGGTGACTGCCCCACGCTGATGTTAAACGCCCCGGTACCCGCCGCTGAGAAGGTGCTGATGAAAGCGGGACTGACCAAAGACGATATTGACGTCTGGGAAATCAACGAGGCCTTCGCTGTGGTCGCAGAGCGGTTTATCAGAAAGCTAGATTTGGATCGGGAGAAGGTCAATATTAACGGCGGTGCCATGGCTTTAGGTCATCCCATTGGTGCCACTGGGTCTATTTTGATCGGTACCGCCCTCGATGAGCTGGAGCGCCAACAAAAGCGCTATGCCCTGATCACTATGTGTGCAGCGGGCGGCATGGCGCCGGCGATTATCATCGAGCGGGTTTGATTTTCGCCCTGAAGTCGATGTTGAACTAGGGGATCACTCTATTGAGGGGCGTGGGAACCTGTAACATCCAGCGTAAACCACCGCAAACTGCTAACTAGAGTATCCACGTCTCTGACCCTGACTAGTGCTAAGCACGGGGGCTGTGGTCTTTGTTTTAATTACGCTTTTGGTTTTGGGAGCTCGTCATGGCGCGTCTTGTTATTTTTCTGGGTCTGCTCTGGTCGCTGAGTGTTCAGGCGAACGGATTGACTTTAACCGATGTTCTGCAGGACGTACCCGAGCTCAACGCCAGTATTCCCACCCCCGAGGAGATTGTGGGTATTAAGGTGGGGGAACGCCACTGGTATCACCACGAGATCTTGGCGTATTTAGATGCCTTGGCGGAGGTGTCCCCTCGAGTGCAGGCCCTTGGCGCCCACGCTACCAGTTATGGCGGCCGAGCTTTGGTGAGTTATGCCATTTCTTCTCCAGAAAATCTGGCTCGACTGGATGAAATCAAGGCCGCGCGATCGGCCATTATTGATCCCGCGCAAAAGCCTGACCTAACTACCCAGCCGGCCGTTATGCACATGATGTACAGCATCCATGGCAACGAGCCCAGCGGCGCCAATGCCACCCCCTTAGTTGCATACTACTTGGCAGCCGCTAACGACCCAGCACTGCAAGCCCAACTGAAGGATGTGGTGATTATTTTCAATCCCATGCTCAACCCCGATGGGTTAGATCGTTTTGCCCGTTGGAGTAATGACAACCGGGGTCTGGTGCCCAGCTATGACAGCAATGATCTGGAGCACCAAGAGCGCACACCCAATGGCCGAACCAACTATTATGGTTTTGATTTGAATCGGGATTGGTTACCCCACCAGCACCCCGAAAGCCAAGGACGCTTGGCGCTGTTTCACCAGTGGAAGCCCAACGTCCAGCTCGATTTTCACGAGCAGGGGAGCAATAGCCACTTTTTCTTTATGCCGGGTAAACCCGAGCGCACTCATCCTCTGACGCCGGCTATCAACCAAGAGCTCACAGCAAAAATGGGTGAGTTCCACGCAAGTGCCTTCGATCAAGATGGCGTGTTGTATTTCACCAAGGAGCGCTACGACGATTTCTTTATGGGTAAAGGTTCGACCTACCCAGACCTTTTTGGCAGCGTTGGCATTCTCTTTGAGCAGCCCTCCGCTCGGGGAGCGGGTCAACAGACGGTCAATGGATTACTTACCTTTCCTTACAGCATTGCCAACCAGTTTCGCGCCTCTTTGTCTTCCCTTCGGGGCACCTCCGCATTGAAGGCGGAGCTGCTCGCATATCAGCGGGATTTTTATCTCAAGCAGAAGAGGCAGCGCGGGGTGTATTTGGCAACCACGGACGCTGACCCAACACGCCTCAAAGAATTTGTTCGAGTGCTCAAAGGCCATCAGATAGAGGCTGAGGTATTGGCAGAGGACACCCAGGTTGAGGGGCAGCGCTACGAAGCTGGGCGGACCATTGCCATTCCCCTTGATCAGCCGCAGGCGACGTACCTAGCGGCCATGTGGAATCGGCAGCTGGAATTTGAGGAAGACGTCTTCTATGACGTTTCCACCTGGACAATGCCCCTCGCTTTTAACCTTGTTTACACGACCGAACCCGTAAAAGGGCTTAAAACTAGCGCGCTGACAGATGACTTTTTGCGCGGTCGGGTGGATTGGGCCGAATCTAAGATCGGCTATTTGATTGATTGGCGAGATTCATCGTCCCCGGCTCTGCTCTACCGCCTGCTGGAAGCCGACGCCAATGTCCGCGTTGCTAAGCGGCCGCTTTCGGCGCGCGTCATCGAGCAAGGTACGGTGACGTTTGGTTATGGAACGTTGTTGGTTTCAGCCGAGCTCGATAGCACTATTACCGATGAGGTACGGACTCTGCTGCAAGCAGCGGCTGAAGAGGGAACACCGGTGTATCCGGTTGCGAGCAGTGATACACCTTCGGGTATTGATCTAGGAAGCCGCGAGTTTCAGGTGCTGACCCTGCCCAAGGTCTTGATGGTGGTTGGAGATGGAACCTCGGCCTATAACACCGGGGCTATCTGGCACCTGATGGATCGGCGCCTTGGCATGCCCGTCACGCGGGTGGAATCGACGCAGCTGCGCAATATTCGGCTGCAAGATTATTCCCACGTGATTTTGACCAATCCCCTCGATAAGTTAGTAGTGGGTTGGGCCGATAAATTGAAGCAGTTCGTAACCGACGGTGGTGTGGTCTGGGCACAGGGCGGGACCACCGTTGCCTCGTTGATGGATGCGGGCTTGGTACAGGGCGTGTGGCGACAATCTGCCGCAGAAATCGCTCGCGCTAAACTCAAGAGCCAGCGAGAAAAGGACGATGTTGCTGCGGAGGCAGTGGAATCTCTGTTGCCGGAAAGGCGACCCTTTGCCAGCGCGTCGGATGAAGCGGCGTTTCGTTTGGTGAGCGGGGTTATTTTAAAAGGTGATGTGGATGTTACCCATCCGCTGGGGTATGGCTACACGTCGTCGACGCTGCCGTTGTTTCGGCAGGGCGCTCAGTTTATGGCGCGCTCGGAAAACGCGTATTCAACCCCGATTATCTATGGGCGGGAGCCGTTGCTTTCAGGTTATATGTCTGAAGAGAATCGTCAGTTGGCGGCAGGATCAGCGGGACTGCTAGTGGATGCCTCGGGGCGAGGTGCATATGTACTTTCGCTGGATAATCCCACCTTCCGTGCTTTCTGGTGGGGTAGTCAGCGTTTGTTTGTGAACGCCATTTTCTTTGGTGAGCTACTGGAAGAGCCCAAATAATCTCTGGCATGACGGCGACTCCTCAAATCATGCGTGTCCCCCAAGGGGACTTTCAGCTTCAGCGCCGCCCTTTACGGCAACGAGAGACCTTGCAGGCTTGGGATGCGGCGGACGAATACCTGCTGCGCGAGGTATCAGAGCGTGAGCTGTTGCTGAATGCTGGACGTGTGCTGATCATCAACGACTCCTTTGGCGCGCTATCGGTGGCACTGTCGCACTGTTCACCTCAGGCCTGGGGCGATTCATGGTTGGGCCAGCAGGCCCTTCGTGCCAACCTCGCAGCGAACGACCTTGATGCAACCGCGGTTACGTGTGTGGATAGTGTGGCCATACCCCAGGGCCCCGTTGATTTGGTGTTGATCAAGGTGCCCAAAACACTGGCGCTGCTTGAAGATCAGTTAATACGGTTGAGGCCACTGCTGACTTCAAGTACCCAGATTTTGGTGGCGGGCATGCAGAGGGCCTTGCCCCGCAGCGTTTGGCCTATGTTAGAGCGTCTGTTGGGGCCACTTGATACCGCTCTGGCCTGGAAAAAAGCCAAGCTGATTCGTGTCAAACCCAATCTGAGTCTACCCCTGCCCAGCAATCCTTATCCAAGCACCTATCAGCTGGAGGGCACTGACTGGCTCATCACTAACCATGCCAATGTCTTTTCCCGGGATGGCCTAGATATTGGAACGCGATTTTTTCTACAACATTTGCCGCAAATGGCGCAGGCGCAGGACGTTGTAGACCTAGGATGTGGCAACGGTCTGATAGGTCTGCAAGCAGCGGCAATGAATTCAGCGGCTACCATCCACTTTATCGATGAGTCCTTTATGGCAGTGGCGTCCGCACGAACAAACGTCGAGGGCGTATTTCAAGATTTACATAATGCAAAGTTTTACGTCGCAGACGGGTTAGAGGGGTTTGAGAGTGGCAGCGTGGATCTTGTGCTCTGCAACCCGCCGTTTCATCAACAGCAGGCGGTGGGTGACCATATTGCTCAGTGTATGTTTAGGCAGGCAAATAAGGTGCTGAGGTCCGGTGGCGAGCTCTGGATCGTTGGTAACCGGCATTTGGGGTATCACTTAGCGTTGAAAAAATTGTTTGGCAACGCGACGCTGATAGCATCCAATGCCAAGTTCGTCATTTTGAGGGCAGTACGGACATAGATTGACGGGATTAACTACCTAACATTAACTCGAGGTGGTTTTAGACGCGGTCTGTTACATTCCTGTAACATTTCGGTGTTTATACTGCGCGCTACCAATCAGAAACCCTGCGGAGCTTGGGAATTCATGGATATTATTACTTCAAATGGCGTGCTCTTGCTTTCCCTTGCCTGCATATTTGGCCTGTTCATGGCATGGGGTATTGGTGCCAATGATGTAGCCAATGCTATGGGAACCTCAGTTGGTGCTCGTGCATTGACACTCAAGCAGGCGATCATTATTGCCGCCATCTTCGAATTCCTGGGCGCCTACCTAGCCGGTGGTGAAGTCACGTCGACCATCCGCAAGGGTATTATCGACCCCACATTGATGGCAGGTAGCCCGGAATTGCTGGTTTACGGGATGTTAGCAGCCCTATTGGCGGCGGCCACTTGGCTTGCAATTGCCAGCGTAAAGGGATGGCCGGTCTCCACCACCCACTCAATTGTTGGTGCAATTGTGGGGTTTGCAGCCGTTGGGGTCTCTTTTGAGGCAGTTGCCTGGAGCAAAGTTGGAACCATTGCAGCCAGCTGGGTTGTTTCTCCACTCCTATCGGGAACCATCGCATTTTTTCTTTTTGTTTCGGTTAGATACCTCATCCTCGATCATGCAAATACCTTCGCGCGGGCTCAGAAATATGTGCCCATGTACATGTGGCTAGTGGGCTTTATGATCAGTATGGTGACGCTACTCAAGGGCCTAAAGCATGTCGGGCTAGAGGTGGCGGTAGGCACGGGTTCTAAGTTTTCTGACGCAGCCTTGCTCTCTGCGGCAGCGGGGACTGCGGTTGCACTGGTAGGCGTGTACTTCTTACGTCATCTAAAACTGGCTGCCGGCGACGTCAACAGTACCCAAAATGTTGAGCGGGTCTTTGGTATTTTGATGATATTCACTGCGTGCGCCATGGCTTTCGCACACGGTTCAAACGATGTCGCCAATGCAGTGGGTCCTTTAGCCGCAGTAGTTAGCACTATCCAATCTGGTGGTGAGATAGGCGCCAAATCAGCTTTGCCCTGGTGGGTGCTTGCTATTGGTGCTGTGGGTATTGTTGCGGGTCTGGCCACTTATGGCTGGCGGGTAATCCAGACGGTTGGTCGCAAAATTACTGAGCTCACTCCTAGCCGTGGTTTTGCCGCGGAACTTGCAGCGGCTTCCACCGTAGTACTCGCCTCTGCTACTGGACTCCCGATCTCCACCACGCATACTCTCGTGGGTGCGGTTCTTGGTGTTGGTCTTGCTCGTGGAGTTGAAGCTGTCCACCTGCCAACAGTAGGTGCCATCGTGACCTCATGGTTGGTCACACTACCCGCTGGAGCTGGCTTATCGGTGCTTTATTTCTTTGTTCTGAAAGGTGTATTTGGTTGAGAACCCTATCCCGTTGGATTGGGATTTATTGCCAGATCCGTATTAATAGCAGCTTTGTAATGAGCCTGGAGTTACCTGTTTTGGATAGTGGGCTTACGGCTAGGTAGCTCGCTAGGTACAGTTGGCTGGAAGCGTGCTGCCAGCAATAATGTTCACAGAAGTACCATAGACGCATTGGAGCTATGAGATGGAAATGAAAAATGTAGTAACCGATGTTATCAGCAGTTCGCCTATGGCGATGGTGGAAGAGCATATGCAGGTATGTGCCCAGTGTGTGGCAAAGCTGCCGGCATATTTTGAAGCTGCACAGGCGGACAAGTGGAATAAGGCGGAAAACATTCAGGCAGAGATCGCAGAGCTAGAAGGTAAGGCGGATGACCTTAAACTACGTATCCGCTCTAGCATGCCTCGTGGCCTTTGGATGTCAGTGTCTCGGAGCGATATTCTCGAGCTTATTCGGGTGCAGGACTCCATCGCAAACGTCACCAAAGATGTTGCCGGTCTCTCACTTGGCAGAGAGCTGGCTTTTCCCGATGCCCTCAATAAAGCAATCTTAAGATATGTCACCACCGTGGTTGCAACGGTAGATGCTACGGTAGAAGTGATTGCCGCAACCCGCGAACTGACCCGGATGGCTTTCGGCACCCGTCAGATAAGAGTGATCACCAGCAATGCCGCAGCGGTAGAAAAATTGGAGCGTAAAACCGACGACCTTCAGAGTCGGTTGCGTGCAAAGCTGATGCGTGCAGAGGACAAAATTTCACCCATCGACGCCATGTTTCTCTACCAGCTTTTATCCAAGATTGGCGAGATTGCTGACAGCGCCGAGAAAGTGGCCCATCGCGCGCAGATCATTGCCGATAGCTGATGCGGGCTAAATTGTGGCCATGGCGACCCACTGCGATTTCAAGCACAGCCCCCAATGCTACGTAACCGGTTTTTACTGCCCGCTAAGCAATATCGTGGGCAAAACCTAAATTAAGCCAGCTTCACCAAAAGCTACTCAAGCATCCTCGACCAAGGATCTATTTCCATGACTAAAATATTGCGAATTTCGGCCGCATCCCTCCTAAGTCTTTGTGTTTCCTTGTACGTAGCCACTGCTTCGGCTGCGGATAAAGAGCTACTGGATATCCTATTGGAGAACGGAGTGATTACTGCGGAGCAGCACGCCCGACTCCTGAGTAAGTCGTCCATTAGTAGTGCAGACATACTGCCCGCCACCGGAGATACGCAATCCGAGGTCACTGGCTCGAAGGTCATGGTGGTTGAGGAGGAGCTGCTCTCCGACGACGCCCAAAGCGGGTCGGACTCCAGTGCTGTGGCTCTTGCATCGGCTCCTGTTGGCCTTGAGGAGCCTCAAGTGACAGTTGGTTATGGATCCAAAGGCTTTGGTTTTGCAACTTCTGATGGAAACTTCGCTACCAACCTACAGTGGCGGGCCCAATTTCGCTATAGCAGTAACTTTGACTCAGATCCCAGGCAGTTGAGTGCTTACGATAATGACCAAACTTCCAGCTTCGAAAGCCGTCGACTGCGTATGAAAATTGGTGGTCACGGGTTTCAACCTTGGCTCAAGTACTACTTCGAGGTTGACTTGCAGCCTGCGCGCGACGTTGACGCTGATGCCACTTCCTCCGCTGCACGGGTGATCGATTACCGCGTAGATATTGCCAAGTGGGATTGGGGCGGCATCCGCCTTGGGCAGTGGAAGATCGATCTCAACCGAGAGCGAGTTGATTCTTCGGGTCGGCAGCAGTTTGTTGAGCGCTCGATTGTCAATCGTGTCTTTACGGTAGACCGACAGGTAGGCGTTCAGTTACGCGGTCGACTGTTTAAGGGTACCCCTGCGGACTTCAACTATTATGCAGGCATCTTCAACGGTGAGGGCCGCGGCGTTAAAAATGACACTCAGGATCATCTTTATATGGGACGCCTGCAGTGGAACTTCTTGGGTAGAGAGCTCGCTTGGCGTCAGACCGACGTAGAATTTACTGAACTGCCGACGGGGTCCTTTGCTATTGCCGGTTTTACTAATGAGGGCGCCTGTACCCGTTGGTCATCGTCGGGTTGCGGCAATCTTGATGGCTTTCTTAAGCCGGCTCTCGCCGAGCCAGATCAGTATCGAATTGAGCAAGGTGTTCAAGAATTTGCGTTCAAATATCGAGGTTTCTCTTTTCAGCAGGAATGGCATCGCAAGTTTATTACCGACCGCGTTGAGGGTACTGAGAGCGACCTTACTGGCGCCTACGTACAAGCGGGCTACTTCCCCCACAACTTTATTGAAGGGTTCCCGAAAGAACTGGAATTCGCGGCGCGGTACGCCTATGTGGAAGAACCTAATAAATCTGATCGGTCGTTTTATAACGAGCGAGAAGAAATCACTTTGGGGGCCAATTGGTTCTTTAATGGTCACCGCAATAAAATCACCTTAGACGCTTCACACCTGATTCTGGACGACGGTCTACTCGACACCCGAGAGTCGGCCAATCGCGTGCGTTTACAGTGGGACGTGTCATTTTGATCGGCTTATTGGCATAACCGCTACCCAGATAATACAAAACGTGTAAATTGGTGGCTTAGGGCGAGGGGCGCGTTAGGCTAATCGATGGTAAAAATCAGGACTCGAATTCAGGGGAATTTATGTCCGTCAGCCACCAAGTAGTTTCAAAAATTCAAAATCTCCCAGCCGCATCCGTTTCAAGGGAGGGGAGTTTGGTTTTTTCCCAACCAAGCGACTTAGATCGTGCTTGGGAGCTTGGCATCTTCTATCTCAAAGTTCCAGATCATCTGGAGCTCGAGGCGGCCCGGCAATTTGGCCGAGAGTTGCTAGTCCCCGCTAGTCCTTATCGTGATATTCCCCAATATGGAGAATTAGAAGGGTTTATAGCTCTTAAGAACAACCAGCAAACAAAGCTTGCGTTGCGCCGTCAATATTGGGACCAGCATTACCCCTTTGAGATTGCTAGATTTGGTCGCCAGCTCGATGACATTGGTGTTGCCATTATTCGTGAGGTTTTGCGCCTATCGGGTATACCCGAGGCCCTTTGGAGTAGCGCATCAGGTGGTTATTCATCGGGGCACGGCACGGCATTTCTGAATTTTGTCCACTACGATACCCGCCAGCCCCATCTAGGTCTGCGCCCCCATACAGATTACGGTTTTGTCACTATCCTCGACGCAACGGCACCCGGCCTGCAGATCGAAATTGAGGGTATGTTTGAGGACGTGCCAGTGCTTCCTGGGCACTTAGCTATTCACTTTGGCGAGGCCCTGAATTTCATTACCAAATACTCGGACCGAACGGTGGGTGCAGTAAAACATCGAGTGCTGAGCCAGAAGTCCACCGATCCTGTGCGCCATGGCATTGTTTACTTCGCCAATCCCGACCTCGGTGGGATGCTTTGGCAATTCGATGCCGAAGGCCAGGTTATGGGGAGTTCATCGGTGGAAGACCTCTTTGCCCTACTAGAGAACAAGCTCACTCACTAGGAGGAGCTGCCAACCTTACGCCTCTGTTGTCATCGCATGATGCTGCGACGCGCCAGAAGATTAGCCCAGCTACGGGTGGACTGCTCGACTAAGCCCAGGGCTTGAAAAAGTGTCCTGCTACTAAAAAGCGGGGCAGAATCGCATTATTGAAGTACTCAAAAACCAGCTTCAAGTATGCTAACGTCCAGCGGGTAGTATGTGACTAGCCCTGTGGCATTGCATGTTTACTATGCGTCCTCAAACACCTCATAAAGTAAAAGGATAAGGAGAATCTTAGTGAGTCATTACAGATTTCCAAGCGAAGGAACGGCGATCGTTTTTGGCGGATCCGGCGGTCTGGGTTCCGGTGTCGTCGAATTGATGAGCCGAAGTGGGGCCAACGTAGCGCTGACCTACTTCAAAAACAAAGATGCGGCTGACGCAATCCTCAAGAAAGTAGAGGAGAACGGCCAGCAGGGTATGGCAGCCAGCGTTGACCTTATGAACTTGGCCGCCGTGCAATCCTTTGTTGACTCGGTAAAAGAGCGTTTTGGCAGGATTCACTCTGTGGTTTTCGCAACCGGCCCGTTCTTGAACATTTTACCGATCATGGATGCCGAGCCTGAGGTCTTCTACGACACTTTGGATACTGACGTTAAAGGTTTCTATCACGTTTTGCGGGCGGTTGTGCCCGCTTTGAGGGAGAGTGGTGGCTCGATTACCGCGCTGACCACCGCCGCTATTCACAAATACATTAGTACCGACGGGCTGTCGTCGATTCCTAAGGCTGGGGTTCAGCACCTGTGTACCGCGATTGCCCGGGAAGAGGGTCATCACGGCATTCGTGCTAACTGCGTGGCAGTGGGTCTGATTGCGGTTGGCTTATCGCAGGAAATTGAATCGCCCCCAGGCGGCATTCTTGATCAGTGGATGCAGCAGGTTCCCCTAGCCAGAGCGGGCGCGCCAGCAGAGCTGTTTGATACCGTTGTGTTTCTTGCCTCGGAAAATGCCGGTTACATCAGTGGTCAGTCGCTGCCTGTTGACGGTGGCTACTCCGCTTAAGGCCAAAGCTCGCAGCTTGATAAAAGGCTCCCGTCAACGGAGCCTTTTTTATGCATTTTTATGGCGGATTCAGTCCTTAGTAAGTTGAACAACGTCCCGGCGATCGACAGCCTGTGCCCGTTTCAGTCAGCTCAGAACATACAGTGTTCGACGCGTCAAATCACAGTGACGCGCCGAACGCTCTCCGCAGCGCAATCATCCCTAGCAATCCAGGAGTTCTATCCAGTGATTCACTGGAACGGGAGCCTCGGTCTCAATGTGTAGCTGGCAGCCGATATTAGAGGTGACTATCTGGGTCGGGTTATCGAACGAAAGTGCTTCCACTTTGTTAGCCAGCAAGCGCTTTGCCATCTTGGGTTGTAAGATCGAGTAGGTTCCCGCTGACCCACAACAGAGGTGTGTATCTTTCGTCGCCGCGATTTCAAAGCCCACCTTGACCAGAATTGTCTCCACACTGCGGTTACCCTGCCGCATCGCGTGTTGCAAGGTACAGGGGCAATGAACGGCTACTTTCTGATTTGTCGTTAAAGGCTTCAACACCGACAGATCTTCATTCAGCAATATGTCGCTAATATCTTTTGCTAGCGCACTAACACGCTTTGCCTTACTGGCATAGGCAGGATCATCCCTCAACAGGTGCCCATACTCCTGCACCATTGCACCACAACCAGAAGCTGTTATGACAATCGCTTGGCAACCGGCTTCCACCGCTGGCCACCATGCATCAATGTTGCGACGCATTTCACCGAGGGCCGCTTCCTGCGCAGACAGGTGATGGTTCACCGCGCCGCAGCAGCCAGCGCCTTGGGCTTCTACAAGCGTAATACCCAATTTATCTAAAACCCTTGCCGCCGCCGCATTGGTGTTGGGCGCCGCACTGGGTTGCGCACACCCGGCCAAAGCCACCATGACACGCGGGTGGCTTGATTCGGGCCAAGGCGCCGCCTTCCGCGTGCGCGGAATTTTGTTAGCGAGAGCACTGGGTAGGATCGGTTTGACGGCCTGACCAAATCGCAGCAGTGGGCCAAACCGATTGGCGTTTGGAAGTATTTGCCGTAGTACCCACCGAACCAGCCTGTCCGTAAAAGGGCGCTCTAATTTCTTCTCGACGATCCCACGGCCAATATCCAATAGCCGTCCATACTGCACGCCTGACGGACAGGTGGTTTCACAACTACGACAAGTCAAACAACGATCCAGATGCGTGCGGGTTTTGTCGGTAACCTGATCCGTTTCAAGTAGCTGCTTAATCAGATAAATGCGTCCGCGAGGACCGTCACGCTCGTCATTCAACTCCTGATAAGTGGGACAGGTCGCGGTACAGAAACCACAGTGGACACAGCTGCGCAGAATGGCCTCTGCCTCCTTACCTTCGGGAGTCGCTAGATACGTCTGGACGATATTTGTTTGCATCTTTTACCCCTAAAGCCAGCTATATCCACGACCCGGATTAAAAATACCCTTCGGATCTATAGCTTGCTTGATGCGCTGCTGCAGCCTTTGTAATTCAGGGACCATGGGATGTAGCACCTCACCCTTACGATCACCGCCTCGGTATAAGCTCACTTGGCCGCCTGCTGTCTCGGCCACTTGCGCCATCTCGGCTAATTCCGCATCTGCTGCCACCCAGCGCTCGGCACCACCCCAGTTGATTAGGGTGTCACCGTTTAGATTTAAAGACGGCGCATTAGATCGAACGGAAAAGCGCCATAGCGTTGAAGCGTTAAATATAGCGAGCTGCTGATCCTGAAGGGCTTGCCAAATTGCCGTCGCTTCTGGTGTGCCAATCTCATCACCACCCCAATGCTTGGCCGTTGTATCAACCGCGGACGCCGCTCCGGCTAATCGCACATAGAGCACTCCGCTTTGCCAATAGGCAGCCGAAAGGGGCTTGGGTTGGCTCGCGAAGTAATTCATTCGCTCGATTGCTTCTGACTCGCTTAGGTGGAACTTTAGGGTGCGGAGTGCCGCGGGCTTGGGTGACACCTTAAAGGAAATCTCTGTCATAACGCCAAGCGCGCCAAAGGCACCAGCTTGCAGCCGGGACAAATCATAGCCCGCCACATTTTTTATGACCTGACCGCCGAAGCGAAGACGCTCGGCAAAGCCATTTATTAAGTTAACCCCTAAGATATGGTCGCGAATCGAGCCCCACCATGGGCGGCTGGGGCCCGAGAGATTGGTCGCCAGGGTTCCACCCAGTGTCCCTCGCCCTGCAAAACGAGGCGGCTCAAATGCAAGCATTTGATTATGTTCCGCGAGTGCAGCCTCTAGCTCCACTAGAGGCGTACCAGCTCGCGCTGTCATAACAAGCTCTACCGGGTGATAGCTCACAATGCCCGAATGACCAGATAGATCTAACTGGCAATCAGCTTGGATGGGGCGCCCCATGAACGCCTTAGAGCCCCCAGCCTTGATTGATAGGGTTTGATTACTGTTACAGGCAGTAGCAATCTGATCTAGTAAATGCTGTGTGATATCAGCCACGTGCTTCTCGCAAGTTATTTTCTGGTTGCGACGCGACCTGCGCATTGGGCATCAGATTCATATTGAGTGATCGATACTCCTGACAGCTGCGCAGCGTAGGAATACCCTTGCCTGGGTTCAGCAATGTTTTCGCATCAAAGGCGCGCTTAACACGATGGAATTGTTCCAGCTCTGCATCCGTAAACTGCGCTGGCATCTGCCGCAATTTTTCGTAACCAACACCGTGCTCGCCGGTAATACAGCCACCGACCTCTACACAGAGCTCTAAAATTTTTCCGCCAAATTCTTCGGTACGTTCCAACTCGCCGGGTACGTTTGCATCAAAGAGAATCAATGGGTGAAGGTTGCCATCACCGGCGTGAAATACGTTAGCGACTCGCAAGTTATAGTGCTCAGACATTTCCTCCATCGCGAGTAGGACACGGGTTAACTGGCTGCGCGGAATGGTTCCATCCATGCAATAGTAATCTGGCGATATACGCCCAACCGCGGGAAATGCCGACTTGCGGCCCGCCCACAGGCGAGCTCGCTCATCCTCGTTTTGTGACACCCGTACTGAAGTCGCACCAAGATTTTTGAAAATTGTTACTACTGTTGCGACGTGCTCATCGACCTCCTCGTGAGTCCCATCAACTTCACACAGCAGTAACGCCTTTGCGTCGAGGGGGTAACCCGCCCTGGCAAAATCCTCAGC
>Ga0181561_10002304_pt1 | contig 16889 bp, 11 predicted proteins | sample 011ome_19_FD_133760 | JGI IMG/M metagenome (GOLD analysis project Ga0181561, IMG submission 133760) | Coastal salt marsh microbial communities from the Groves Creek Marsh, Skidaway Island, Georgia - 011510BT metaG (megahit assembly) | ecosystem: Environmental > Aquatic > Marine > Intertidal...
CGTTTCTGTCCTGACCGCGACGAACGCGAGACGCGCTCGGCGCCGTCGTCGTAGACGCGCAAGGGGCGTTTTGTTTTTTTTCTTTTTTTTTTCGTGAGCCGTGAGCGGTTCCGCGCGCGCGTCTGTCCGTCTCCGCCTCCCCGTCTTCTCGCTCGAGCAGATCCCGCACGACCGTCGCGAGCGCGACGCTCCCGCACGCTGCTCCCGCACGCTCGCGTGGGACGCGACCGCGAAGAAAAAGGTGCGTTCGTGTCCTCGCCGCCGCGCCGCGCCGCGCGCCGCCGCCGTCGGCTTCCGTCCCGGCGGGAGGATGAAAGAAACCGCGACCCGCGGCGGTACGCCGCCGCGGGGAGGCGCCGAGGGTTGCTTCCCGGGGTGAACACGGGCATTCCTCGGTCATTACGCAGCCCGTGAACCGTTTCTGTTCTGACCGCGACGGAAGACGAGGCGACGACGCCGCGCGCGCGAGCCTTCGCGCGTTTTCTCCCCGAGCCCGAGCCCGCACGCCTGGACAAAGCAGAAGGCGTAGAGAGCCCTTACGGGCGCATGCGATGCTTTCCCGTCGTTCGCAGGCAGAACCGACAGCTTGGGAATGGGTGAGCACTCGGACTTCCATCTTACCGGTGGTCGACCCTGAACAGTCGCTCAATCTCCCTCGCGACATTTCGTTTTTGTCACTCGACCGTCGGCTCCGCGTTGAGGATACCCACTCGCCGATTCCCGTGAGGCACTAATACCTTCACCCTCTAAGAAGTACCGAGCGGAGCGTTTTTTTTCTTTTTTTTCTTTTTTTATGTTTCGGCGCGGCGCGGCGCGCGTCGCCGCGGCGGCGAACGGAATCTCGCGCGCTCACGACGACGTCGAAGACGAAACTTCTTTCGTCTGAATCAAGTTGTCCTTACCGGACTTCCACGTGACGACTTAAGAATTGATTGCCTCAAACTATCCGAGGCGTCGCCGACTTCGGCGCGCGGGTCTCCGTCCGTCCCGTCGCGGTGTTTGGTTTTTTTTGTTTTTTTTTAAAAGAGCGCCACTTTGCCTGAAGCGGTCCCGACTTCCTTGGGCCAGACTTCTTACTTCAGTTGCGCAGAGTAACCCTGCGTCCGCCTCGGCGGGCGCGCCGGCCAGACAACCGGTTTGGGGTCTTCACTCCACAGAGCGCGTCGGCTGTACCCGTCGCGCTCTACTCATCTACGGACTAAATTCAATTCGCCCGCTCCTCAAACGCGTCGCCGCCGACTCGCCGCGACTCTCACCGCGACTCACCGTCTGCCGATCCCCCGCCCGCCGCAGATTTCGCACCGAACACCTTCGGACCACGAGCCGTCGTTCTAGACGCGCTCGCGTGAACGGCGTCGTGTCGACGCCTCCATCGGAACAGAGAATCGCGAACGCGTCGACTGGGTCGTCGTAATCCGGTTTTTTTATTTTCGCGAAAAAACTTTTTCTCTCGCTACGCACGACGTGATTGGCCACTTCCACGCTGGACCTCCCACGTGGCCAGCCTCGCGTGCTCCAGCCACGAGCCTCTCGTTGCTGCTATCCGCCGGTTCGGAGACACGGCGCATCGGAAATCGACTCGCGTTCCTTCGCGCCTTCCGCCTCGGCGAGCGCACTTTCGCACGCACGCGCGACCGCACGCAGCCGTCGTCCGCCGCACCCACGGCCACGATGTCCTCCGCCCTCGCCTTCTCCGCCTCCGTCGCGGCGCGCCCCGCCTCGGTCGCGGCGCGCCGCGCCGCCTCGTCCAAGGCGCGCCCCGCCGTCTCGCCCCGCGCGGAGGTGGACCGCGGGTACGGCCCCGGCTCCGCGGCCGTGTCCACCGAGGACACCTACGAGGTGACCCTCCCCAAGCCCATCGGCGTCAAGTTCGCGCGCGGCAACGACGGCGGCGCGTACGTCGCGTTCGTCCCGCCCGAGCCGGAGTACGACGAGTTCGAGATCGGCGATAAAATCCTCGCCGTCTCCGCCTCGTTCGGCGACGAGATCTGGGACGCCGACTCGTACGGCCAGGTGATCTACGCGATGAAGAACAGGAACGGCGACATTTACCTGAAGATGCGGAAGATGAACGGCGACCTCTCCGCGCTGGAGCAGAACGAGAAGTCCAACGCCATGGCCGCGGAGCGCGCGGGCGGGAACTACGGCGCCGGCACGAAGGAACAGCAGATGCAAAACTTCAGCAAGAAGAAGGAGTTGGAAGTGCAGCGTCTTGATATGTTCGACGAGGGGATCGCGCTGTACAACAAAGAGGACTTCGACGGCGCGCTCATCGTGTTCGAGGAAGTCGCGGCTTTGGAGCCCAAGAACTACATGTCCGACTCGTTCGAGATGGCCACGGAGATTTACCGCGTCTCCGAGTACAACATCGCGTGCTGCTTCAGCAAACTGGGGCAGACGGAGAACTCTCTGGCGGCGTTGAAAAAGTGCATGGGCGCCGGTTGGACCGACTACAAGAAGATCCGCACCGACCCGTCGCTGGCGAACGTGCAAAAGGCGGAGGGGTTCAAGGAGATCATGGACAAGTTCGACGAGCCGCTCATCAACGACAACGCCGTCAAGTTCCTCAAGGGCATCTTCGGGGGCAACAAGTGACGCGGCGACGGCGCGCGCGGCGCGAGCATCTTCTTTTATTGTAGTGCAGAAGTGTGAGTCTCATTTTTTTCGTCTTTTCGACAGGTCATCGCGTGAATTCGACCATCGACCAGTCAGACTGTTTGCGCGTGCGCGAAACGCTCGTGTCCCACGTCGGCCACGTCGGCCGCGTCGTGGATAGGCGTTCTCGTCCGATCGACGGTCGAGTCGAGCTCCGCACAACTCGACACGCGAGGACACCATGCTGTCCGCCGCGACCGCCTCCGTCGCCGCGCCGGCCCTCACGGGTGGCGCGTTCCGCCCGCCCCGCGCGCGCGTCGCCGGCGCTCGCTCGAGCCGCGCCGCGCGCGTCGCGTCCAGAGGCGCGCTGCGCGTCGATGCGACCAACGCGCAGTCCGCCGCGCCCGCGCTGTCGCTCGGCGACCTCTCCGCGCCCGTGCTGAAGTCGCACGGCTCCGGCAACGAGGTGGCGCAGACCTCCGCGAACATGTTCGCGGCTCCCCCCAGCAACCCCAACCGCGCGTTCGCGCAGGGCGTCGCGCCGCAGTACGTCGCGGCGGCCGTCGTCGTCGCCGCGGGCGTCGTCGTGAAGAACCTGCTGGACACGCCGTCGCGCGCGTACGTGCAGGGCCCCGAAGGCGCCTCCGTCGGCACCGTCGGCGAGGAGTACGACGCGTGGACCGAGGAGGGCATCTTGGAGTACTACTGGGGCGAGCACATTCACCTCGGGTACTACACGGACGAGGACATGGCGAAGGGCGCCGGGACCCTGGCGGGGTGCAACGTCAAGGATTTCATCGAGGCCAAGTTTGACTTTGTGGACAAGATGCTGGAGTGGTCGGAGTGCCCTCCCGAGCCAGCTCGGGTTTTGGACGTGGGGTGCGGCATCGGCGGGACGTCGCGGCACCTCGCCAAAACCCTCGGTCCGAAATCGCAGGTCCAGGGCATCACCCTGTCCCCGAACCAGCGCGACCGCGCGACGGCGCTGGCGAAGGAGCAGGGCGTCGATAACGCGTCGTTTCAAGTCATGAACGCGCTCGAGATGGATTTCGAGGACAACACGTTCGACTTCGTGTGGGCGTGCGAATCGGGCGAGCACATGCCGGACAAGAAGAAGTACGTCGAGGAGATGATTCGCGTCTTGAAACCCGGCGGGACGATCGTGATCGCCACCTGGTGCCAGCGCGAGACCCCGCCCGCGTTCACCGCGGAGGAGGAGAAGAATCTGAAGTTTCTGTACGAGGAGTGGGCGCACCCGTACTTCGTCTCCATCGAGGAGTACGTCCGGCTGATGGAGGGCACCGACGCGATGGCGTCCGTCGGTTCCGCGAACTGGGTGAAGGAGACGATTCGGTCGTGGCGCCACTCCATCTGGGTCGGGGTGTACGACCCCTGGCCGGTGATCAAAGCCGGCCCCCGGATCTGGTGGAAGACCATCCGCGAGATCGTCACGCTGGAGCGCATGCACCGCGCCTTCGACTGCGACCTCATGACGTACGGGATGATGAAGGGGAAGAAGGCGCCGTTGGCGACGAAAGCGGAGGCGGGGTCTGAGTGAAGACACACGACGGTAGGGAAAGGAGTCAGTGAATACGCGTGGCTCTCCGTGTAGCGTTGAAGTGATGGTATGATGATGATAGCACTCCAGTCGCCCAGTCGCCGCGACAAAAAGGCGCCGCGATTTCGTCCGTCCTTCTCTTTCTTCGCTTCCCCTGTTCCAGCATCTGCGAGCCATTTTTTTTTTTTCGGCCAGCCGTTCGTTTCAAAGCCGTTGGCGGAGCCGATGCCGTCACTCACGCCCGCCGCGCGATGCCGCTCGCCGGGTCGAGCCCCGGGTCGGACGCGTTCTACCGCCGGTCCATGCGCAAAGGGACCGGCGGTGACGCCGAGGGAGAGGCGATGCGCGCGAACCTGACGTTCCAAAACACCCTGCGCGTCGACGCGCACGGCGCGGGCACGCCGGACGCTTCCCAGACGCTCTCGGCGAAACGCTCGCGACGCGCGCGGGAGAGAGCCGCGCTGGCGCGCGTCAGCACACCCACGGAGGCGGAGGTGGACGCGCTCCTGGCGCGCCTGTCGGACGGGAGCCCGTCACTGCTCAAGGCGGGGATCACGCCCCCGAAGCCGGCGTGGGTGCCCCCGAAGCCCGCCGCCGCGGACGCGGCCGCGTTCCCGGCGTGGCTCCCCGTGGAGGCGATGCCGATGCCGCCGGCGCGCGAATCCGCCGCGAAGACCCCGCCCAAGCCCACGCGGACGATCCACTTCGCCACGCCCGGCGAGGCGGCGACCGCGGCGGCGACGACGCGCCGCCGCGGTGGCTTCGGGGACGTTCCCGCGGATCGGTCGGATCGGTCGGGCCGGTTACCCATCTTCGAGCGGCTGTACCGCCAGGTGCCCAGCGGCCAGCGCTCGAAGTTCGGCTTCGCGGACGAGACGCCTTTCGAGGACGTTTCGAGGACGTCCACCTTGAAGGCGCCTTCAGACACGTCTTTCACAAACGCACGCTCGCCCCGCTTCCCGAAGGACCTGCGGGAGAAGAGGCGGGAGATCGCGTCGCTGAGGGCGGAGCTCGCGGCGCGCGAGACGGCGGAAGCCGCCGGCGCGGCGAACGCGGCGGCGGCGGTCGCCGCGGAGATGGCGCGACGAGGCGGCTTGATGCCGAGACGAGGCGAGACGAGACGCGCTCCGAACGATCCGACATCGATGTCGATGTCGGATGACGAAACCCCCGACGCAAAGAGCGCAGATATGGATACGGATGACGACTCCGGCCTCGCCGCGGCGGAGGCGGCGGCGCGCGACGCGCTTCGGAAGATTCTTTCTCCGTCGCCGCAGCAGCTCGAGAACCGAGACGCCTTTCCCGGCGACGCGTTCGGCTCGCCGACCGCCGCTTCGAAACCCTCCACGCGATCCAAAACCCTAAACCGTACCCCCAACAGCGCACCTCCGGCGAGGCTCGGCGCCCTGGCCTCGGACCCCGGCGGCGTGGACTGGCGGTTCGGGGAGTTCGGCGTACTCGGCGCGCTCGGCGGGAAAGAAAAGGCGCCCTGGCGCGAGCGCGCGTTGGGCGCGGAGGCGCGCCGCCACGCCAAGGCGGCGGCGTGGGAGGGCGAGGTGCGCGCGCGCGCCGCGGCGAAGGCGCAGACCAAGCAGCTGGTGGAAGACGCCGAGCGCGAGCTGGAGCAGCTGCGCAGGCGCAGGGCGGACATCGTCTCCAGGCAGATGCGTGTGTGCGCGCGGACCAACGCCGAGGCGGAGGTGAAGCGCGGAGTCGCGTCACAGAAAACGCGGTTCGAGTCGAGCGTCGGCGCGCGTTCGCCGGAGCGCGACTCGATATCCCCGGGGACATTCCGCGACGGAAAGGGGATCCCCGGCACGTCCGCGAGTCCCGCGGCGGAGCGGTCGCCGCTCATGGCGTCGCCGGCGACGCGCACGTACGGCGCGGCGGAGCGCCCGGCGCCCGCGCGGCTGGAAAAAGAATTAGAAAAAGAAAAAGAAAAGAAATCCGTCTCGGGCGCCGAGGCGGCTCGTTCGGCGGCGGCGCGCGTCCGCGCGCGCGAGCGCGAGGCGGCGAAGGTTGCCGCCGCCGCCGCCGCCGCCGCCGCCGCGAAGGCGGAGGCGGAGATGTTCCGCGCGCGGCGCGCCGCCGAGCGCGAGAAGAAATCAGTCTTCGCGCCAACGGCGGCGTCGTCGTCGTTCCTCGCGCCGACGGCGGCGTCCGTCGGGAAAGCCTCCTCGCGACCTAAAAGCCTCGCGACGGAACATCTCGCGAGAGCGACGACGACCGCGCGTTCTTCTTCTTCGCGCGGTCGTAACGGCGGCGAGAGACCTTCTTTCGACGAGAGACCTTTCGGTTCCGACGGAGGACGCCCGCGGACGCCTCGAGCGACTCGAGGCGGCGAAGACGCGACGCGGACAAAAAAAAAACGCGACGACGCGGAGATGGAAGCGCGCGTCGACGCGCTGGAGCGCGACGTCGGGCTCGTGCGGAATGAAGTCGCCGCGCGCGGCGACGCGGTGCGGACGGAGCTGGAGGGACTCAGGGCGCAGATGGACGCGATGCTACATATGCTCTCCACGTCAGGCACGTCGGTGGTCTCGAGGTTGGTCTCCGAGCGCACGAACGCGGAGGCGGAGGCTTCCAAACACGGAGGCGTCTCCGTGACGGGGTCGCCGGTGAAGTCGACGACGCCGCCGACGCCCCCGCGGGGCGCGCCGCCGCCTCGCGTGGACGCCAAGTCCGCGCCGGCGTCGTCGCCTGCGGCGTCGCCTCGCGCCGCCGCGATCCCGGCGGAGAGGCTCGCGGAGATTCCGGTGAAGAGCGCGAACCCCTTCCTCAGCGGGTGACGACGCTCGGAACAGGCTGGAACGATTGAGGTTAGTCGACTTTTTGTACGAAAACGCGTTCGTGCTTCCTACGAAAGTATCTCAGACACGTGTCGGTTCCGTTTCCGTGTACGCTTCGTTTCCTCGGACGCGCCGCGATCGGTTCTGGGACGCGCGCGGCTGACGAGCGGCGCGCGCGCGCTTTCGTTCGTTTCCCGCGACTCGTCGGACCACTCGAAGGCACCTTCTCGGGGTCCCCGACTGGAAACCGCGCGCTTTCTCGGTGTTTTTCTCGAACCGAAGCGCGTGGCGACGGTTCGAGAAAGGGAGGACCGCGCAGCGTCGTCGCGCGCCACTTCTCCCCGCACGCAGCGCCTCCACGACACCCCCGCCACCGCCACCAACCCTCAGCATGCCTAACGGTATCGTCGTCCGCCCGCGCCTCGCGTCGCTCGCGCTCGTCGCCGCGCTCGCGGCGTCGTCGCACGTCGCGCTCGCCTCCGCTACCCCCACCCCCCGACGCGCGCTCTTCCAAGTCCAAGACACCGTCGCGGAGAGCGTCGCCTCCATCTCGCAGGCGGTCGCGGACGTCGCCGACTCCACCGCGCAGGCCGTGGCGGACGTCGCGAAGCGCGTCGCCGAGGAGATGGAGGCCTCCATGGCGCCCGCGCCCGCGCCCGAGGCGCGCCGCAGGTCCCTGCTCCAGTCCGAGACCTCCGTCCTGACGCGCCTCGAGAAGGAAATCATGAAGGAGCAGAGGAAAATCGCCAAGGAGCTGAAAAAAGCGGCGACGGAGGCGGCGGCGCCCGAGTCCGTGATTGGCGACATGGACGACTACGTCGACGCGGAAGCACCCGAGGCGACCTTCGTGGAGGACGACGCGGACGAGACGCGTCGCCGTTCGCTGTTGACCTACGACATGGAGGACATCGTCGAGGCGCCGGCGCCGGCGCCGGCGGACTACGCGATCGACGTCGAAGAGTACACGTCGATGCCCGAACCGGCGGCGTTTCCGCCCGTCGCCGACCCGGACCTCAGCAAGAGGCGCCGCTCGCTGTTACAGGCGGACTACGTGGACTACGACGATTTCGCGCCCGCGCCCGCGCCCGCGTGAGGCGCGGCGTTCAAAGCCTCTCTTCGGTTCAAAACCTCCACCTGGACGGCGTAGACCGAACGCGCGTCTTTTGCTCGTGTCCGCGCGATCGAACACGCGACTTGAACACAGACCCAGATACGAGACGGATAAATAATAGTCTACCTTCCCGGTACGCACAACAGAGACATCGCCACTCTAGTCGCCGTACGTGTACGTGTTTACGTTTCACCCTCCTCGTTGTATTTTATTTCGCGCGCGCGTCGTCGCGCGGGTCGCGCGCGTCGTCGTCGCGCCGATTGTTTCTTCTTCTTCGGCGACGCGTTCCGACGCGTTCCAAACCTCCTTTTCCTCCGCGGCTGTTTCGTGTTCGAGAGCCCCTCGGCGCGCGGCGCCTTTTCGTCTCGGGAGCCTCGCGCGAGACTCGGGCTCGAACAGCGCGCGCTCGGCGGTTTCGCGCCGCAACGCGCGCAGTTCACGCAACACGGCGCAACAGTCCAAACCGAGCCGCGCTTCGGCGTCGTCGCGCGAATGACCGTTCGAAGCCGCGTTCGAAGCCGCGTTTTTTTTTCGGTCGCGCCGCGCTCTCGACGCGCGTCGCGCGGCCACCGCCGCCGCCAGACCCGCCGCGACCCGGTACCGCGCCGGCACGACCCGGGCGAGGACGACGTGTGTCCACATCACGACGCGCCACGCGAACAACGACGAGCGCACCGCGAGACGCGCGAGTCGCCACGGCGCGACGACGAACGCGCGAATGAATACATCCACGATGACGTCTTTTCGAGAAAAAAAAAAGGCATCCTTTTTTTTTTTTGAAGCGGCGAACGCGTCCAGCGCTTTGCGCGTCGCGCGCGCGTCCCGTTTAATAAACTCGACGACACGCCACACCGCGTGTGTGTGTGTTTGTGCGAACGCAGTTAGTGAACCAACGCTTTTAGAAAACCCCCGAATCAAATCGGATTGCTTTTCGATGACCCGCATCGTCTCGCCGTGCGCCTTCGCGAAAGCCTCCGCGTCGTCGCGCCACGCCGATAACGACGCCGCTGAGTTAACAACCTGGGTTTCGAGAACGCCGAGTCGACGCGACGCGTCCGCCGCCGCGGTACGCGCCGCCTCCACCTCCGCGAGCACGGCGGCGGCGGTCTGCCGCGCCGCCGCATCGCGCGTCTCGGCCGCGCGCTCGAAATCCCGCGCCTGCTCCATTACGCGCGCGAGCGCGGCGGCGGCGGCGTCGGCGCGCCAGGCGTCCTCGGCGCGCGCGCACTCGCGCGCGACGGCGTCGAGCTCGGCGAGGTACACCTGCCACTCCATCGCGGGGGGGATGGTATAGTGACCTCTCACGCGTGTCGTTTCGAGAGTCGTCTCGAACGTCTTCTCGAGAGGAAGCGTCGATTCGCGCGTCACGTACGCGTGCCCCGAGGCAGAGGGAGTTGAAACTCCCGCGCCGGCGAGCGCGCGCAGCACGCACGCCTCGCACTTGTCGGCGCGCGTTTCGTCGCACGCGCCTCTGGCGCGTACCTCGGCGCGCGCCAGGCGACACCGCGTCGAAGCCGCCGCGATGACGCACCGCAGGCCCGGGTTGGACACGACGCGCGCGCACACGGACGGCGGTGCGGTGCCGGGTGCGCCGGACGAAGCCTGCGCCTCGAGTTCGAACACGGACCTGTGCGCCTCGGCTCGACACGACGCGATGGCGGGCTCGGTCCCGGGAAAGGGCGCGAGGGTCTCCCCGGAAGCCGCGCCGAGGGCGATCGCCAGGAGGGCGAAGATCCCCTTCGCGACGCGGGGTCCGCTGGCGGCGACCATGGTGTTCGAGCCGCTCCGATGCGCGAACACGCGCGCGAGCGACGCGTGCCGGTGCGTTGTGCCTCGCGGCGAGTTCGGCGCATGATGAAGACGGAGCGCCGCGTCGCGTCGTTTCACTTTCCGAGAGATTTGCCGAGAGAAGCAGGTGTGGAAAGCCACGACGTGCCATTCCCCGGGGCGCGTCCGAGCGTCACGCGCGGGGCGAGACCGCGCTCGCGCGATGGCGTGGGAGCGCGTGCAGTGCCAGCACGGTCGGCGAAGGGAGAACTGCGTGAAGTGCGTCGGGTGCGAACACGGCAAGCTGCGGAACAACTGCGCCTTGTGCACCGGCTGCCCGCATGGCAAGGTGAGGCGCAAGTGCGTCCAGTGCAATCCTTGCCCGCACGGCAGGGTGAAGGGCCACTGCCCGGCGTGCAGCCCGTGCCCCCACGGCAAGATGAAGTCGCACTGCCCGAAATGCCAGGCCTGTCCGCACGGCAAGTGGCGACAGCACTGCGCGACGTGCCACCCGTGTCCCCACGGCAAGCTGAAGTACGACTGCAAGGAGTGCTCCGGGTGCGAGCACGGAAGACTGCGGCGCCGGTGCGCCGAGTGCAAGCAGGCGGCTGCCGCGGAGGCGCTGGGGGCGTTACCGACGCTGAAGAAGCGGAAGACGCGAGGGTGAAAGCGCACGACGAGAAGAAACGCACGAGAGACGCGACGCACGAGAGACGTATGTTTGAGAGACGCGGAGACGCACGAAGAGACGTATATGATGTACGTGTGTTATCACTCATACCGCGGTACGGTCCCTCGCGTCACTCAACGCGCGACGTGTTAATCGAGGTGCGCGTCTTGATATCTATACGCGCCCGGGCCTTTCCTCGCGCGCTCGCGCAGCATCCTCTGCCTCTCCGCCTGCCTCTGGCTCTGCTCGAGCCGCGCGAGCGCGGGCGCGGCCGCGACGACGCCGTACGTCACGCCGCCCGCCGTCCCGAACAGCAGCAGGAGCAGCGACGACGCGACCGAGGCGGCGGAGACGACGGCGACGCCGTAAAAGGCGGCGGCGCTTAAAGCGCCGGCGCCGAAAGACGCGATGAGCGACGGCAACGCCCACGCGAAACGAAGCACCGCGGTCGTCATGCCCACGGTGAAGTTCGCGAGCACTTGGAGTCCCCATCGCAACAGCAACTCGATCAAGCTGTCGTCGCTCCTGCCGGCTAAGATGAGCCAAAACGTGTCGTAGTAACTCGTCCGAGTCGCGTACACCTTCCCGGAGTCGTACGCGCGTTTGAAAAGCGCCTTGGCCTCCGCGACGCCGAGCGCGCTCCACAAACCGAGTTTTTTCTTCGCGTCCCGTACGCGCGTCGCGTGCGCGTCGCGATGACGCTTCGCGACGTCGAGAAGCGCGCGCTCGCGCGTTCGCAATCGCGCGACGTTCGCGCGACACCCCGCGCTCGCGAAGCACAGCGCGCCGTTCGCGCGGCGCGTCGCCGCCGCCGCGCGCGCCAGGTCGCGCTCAGCCTCGAGCCTGGGCGCCGCGTCGAACGCGTCCGCCGCCTCCATCTCGCGCCAGTACCGCTCCTGCGCCGCGTCCGTCACCGTCACCGGGGGACGCGCGCCGAACGCTACGAACAAGCCGAAGAGGTACAGGAGCAGCGTCAGCGTCAACCGCGGGGTCCTCAGCGGTCGCCACCGCGAGACGTACGACACGAGCCCGCCTCGGTGCGCGCGTCTTCGCGCCGAGTCATCTCGCGGTTCGGGCGCGCGGGGCGCGATCGCGGTGCCGGGCGGAGCCGGTCCGGCGGCGCCGTCGGCGTTCGCGTCACCGGGCGCGACACCATCGGCGGCGGCGGACATGTCCGATGCCCCCGGTCCGACGGACCGCCGGCTGGCCGAGGTGGTGCGCGCGCCACTGTAGATCCGAGCGGGCGAAGAAGTTAACTTCGACACGCGGAAAAGGGTGCTCAGGGAATCATAGTTTCAGCGCGCACGCGTGTCAGCGCGCACCCGGGAGCGTTCACGCGTCTGGACGTCCACCATGCCTCGCGACATGCCCTCGACGACGCGCGAATTCGCGCAGCTCGAGGAATCCATGGCGCACGAGCGGAAGTGCGTGTCGTCTCGAGCCCCTCGTCGTTTGGGGCGCGTTCGTTTCCATTTCCGTCCCCGCCCTCTCACGCGCGCCTGGTGACCACCACCCGACTGACCTCGACATCCCCTTTTCCAGGATGAGCATCGGCGTCGCGCGTTTGTCCGCCCACGCCGCGTCGATTCGCGCGGAGCAAATCGACGTCGAAGCCTCCGCGGTCGCCGCCTCGGAGACGGCGAAGATCATGGCGAGAGTGGCTGCGGGGGACGAAGCATCGAAAAAAGGCGACGACGACGATTTCGTCTGGCCCGTGCTGGGCACCAAGCTGCCGACGCACCGGCGACGACACGTGAAGCACTGGAAAGAGACGCACTTCGCGCCCGAACCCTTGTCGTAGCGAACGCGCGCGCTGTGCCGTGTGTGATCCGAGAGAAGTAAAGTGGGGACTAGTTTACAAACATAAAGTCGCGCGGCGCCTTCGCCGCGAACCTAAAACAAAACGCCGAAACAAACGCGCCGTTCGCGCTCCGCGCTCCGACTCGGCTCCACACACCGCGCATCACACACAGGCAGTCTCATGTGGCCACTAGTCACCAACGACGTCACGCGCCTTCACGCGGTGACGTCGTTGGTGACGTTCGATCCGCCTCTCGCGACGACGTTCCCCCGGACCGCGGTTTTGAAGATCTCCTCATCCGCCTCGGAGAAGTCGGCGCCGTAGCTGCAAAACGCGGTTTCGATCCCGGCGCTCGCGGGGTCGCCGGCGACGCCCACCACGGAGACGCCGAGGTACACGTTTTCCGGTTGCTCGCTCCCCGGCTTCGTGGTCATGGCCGACACCGGGCTCACGAACCCGCCGCGGTCCGCGGCGGGGCCGTCGGCGTACCCCGGGTCGTAGTCGATCACCGCGGTGTCCCCTTCCGCGATGGCGCCGCGGAGCAGCGCCTCCGAGAGGTTATCGTCCACCACCGACGTGATGGCGCGCCGGAGCGGCCGCGCGCCGTACTCCTTGTCGAACCCAATCTCCAGCAGCTTGGCCATGGCGGCGGGCGTGAGTGCCATCTCCATGCCCTTCGTGCGCATGCGCTCGGCGGTCTCGCGGAGCATGAGCTGCGCGATGCGCGCCACGTGATCCTCCTCCAGCTGTTTGAAGCACACGATCTCGTCCAGGCGGTTGAGCATCTCGGGGCGGAAGAAGTTCTTGAGCTCGTCGAGCACCTTGTCGCGCATGCGCTTATACGCGGCGGTCTCCTCGCCGTCTTCCGGCTCGACGTCGATGTCGAACCCGAGCGTGTTCCCGCCCTTGGCGATCATCTTCGCGCCCACGTTGGAGGTGAGCACGATGAGCGTGTTCTTGAAGGACACGACGCGGCCCTGCGAATCCGTCAACCGCCCGTCCTCCATCATCTGCAACAAGATGTTGAACACGTCGGGGTGCGCCTTCTCGATCTCGTCGAAGAGCAGGATGGTGAACGGCTTGCGGCGCACAGCCTCGGTGAGGGTACCCCCCTGGCCGAACCCGACGTACCCAGGGGGCGCGCCCACCAGCTTCGACACCGAGTGCCGCTCCATGTACTCGGACATGTCCAGGCGCACCATCGTGTCGGCGCTGCCGAAGTAGCGCTCCGCGAGACACTTGGTGAGCTCCGTCTTACCGACGCCGGTGGGCCCGGCGAAGAGCATCGAGGCGATCGGGCGGTTCGGGTCCTTCAGACCGCACCGCGCGCGGCGCATCGACCGCGCCACCGCGTTCACCGCCTCGTCCTGCCCGATGACGCACGACCGCAGCGCGTCGTCCATGTTGGACAGCACCTCCGCCTCGTCGGCGGTCATGCGCTGCACGGGGATGCCGCTCCACGCCGCCGCGACGTGCTCAATCTCATCCACGTCCACCACCTGGGGCCCGACACCGTCCACGTCGAACGCGTCCACGCCGTTGTCCACCAGGCACTTCTTCACTTCCAGCTCGCGCGCGCGCAGTAAGCTCGCCTCTTCGAACAGACCCTCGCGAATGCGCTCCTCCTTCATCGAGCTCACTTCTTTGAGCTGGCGCCACTGGTCCATCTGCTCCATGGACGCCGCGTCCATGTCCGCGCCGCTCGCGAGTTCGCTCTCCTTCGCTGCCATGTACGCGTCGATGCGCGCCTTCGACCCCGCCTCGTCGATCAGGTCGATGGCCTTGTCCGGGAGGAACCGGTCGGCGATGTACCGGTGCGAGATGGCCACCGCGGCGTCCAGCGCGGCGTCCGTGTAGGAAACGCGGTGGTACTTCTCGTACCGCGACCGAAGGCCGCGCAGAATCTCCACCGCGTCCTCCTCGCTCGGCTCCTCCACGATGATGGGCTGGAACCGGCGCTCGAGCGCGGCGTCCTTCTCGATGTACTTGCGGTGTTCGTCCACGGTCGTGGCGCCGATGCACTGCAGCTCGCCGCGCGCCAAAGGAGGCTTCAGCAAATTCGAGATGTCCATCCCGCCGCCGCCGCTCTTGCCGACGGCGCCGGCGCCCACCAGCGTGTGCACCTCGTCAATCATCAGCACGACGTCGCCGCGCTCCTTGATCTCGGCGATCAAACCGGTGACGCGCGACTCGAGCTCGCCGCGTTCCTTCGCGCCCGCCATCAGCAAACCCACGTCGAGGGACACCACCTTTTTCGACGCTAAGAACGCCGGCACGTCGCCGTGCACGATGCGCATGGCGAGGCCTTCCGCGATGGCGGTTTTGCCGACGCCCGGCTCGCCTAAGAGAATCGGGTTGTTCTTGGACCGACGCGCGAGGATCTGGATCGTGCGCTCAACCTCTTCTTCGCGCCCGATCACCGGGTCGACGTTTCCGTCGCGTGCCTTCTGCGTCAAATCCACGCAGAAGTCCTTCAAAGGAGACTTGGCTTCCTTCGCCGGCGGCGTCTGCGCCGAGGCGCGCTTCGCGAGGCCGGCGGGGTTGGCGCCGCCCACCGCGCCGCCCTTGGCGGCGCCGCGCTCGCGCTCGCGCTCGCCCTTCAGCCGGCGGCGCGCCTCCGTCTTCAAAACCTCGGGGTCCACCCCAACTGCCTCGAAGAACGCCACCATCGTGACGTCGTCCAGCTCCGCCGCCGCCGCCGCGATGTGCTCGGGCGCGATGTAGTTCATGCCGACGTTTTGCGACTCCTGCAGCGCCGCCTCAAACACGCGCTTCGCGCCGCGCGAAAAGGGAACCTCGGACGTGCCTCCCCTGTTCGCGCGTACGACGCCCGCGGACGCGGCGTCGTACGATGAGATCTCCCTCGCCTTCTCGCGAGCGCTCTCGATGGTCATGCCCGAGCCGAGGTAGCCCCCTTTCTTCGCCTCCTCGGCGACGAGGCCCATCAGGATGTGCTCCGGGCCAACCTCCGGGCGACGCAGCGCCTTGGCTTCCTGCTGCGCCAGCATCACCGCCTTGATGGCGCGCTCGGTGAACTTCTCGAACACGGCGGTCACGACGAGCGCGCCGCGAGCCTGTCGATCGTTTCGTCACGGGTGTGGGTATTGAAGATCGCGATGGGGTCAGAGGAGACGGCGCGGCGGCGAAAAAAAAAGCGTCTCTCGGGAAAAATCTCGGCGCGACCGTCTGACGTCAGCGCGCGATCGACCGCGACCCGCTCGAAACGCCTCTGCATCGGCGGTCCAATTTGAACGGAAGCGGTGTGGCGCTTTTCCGCGCGCAGGCGTGTGACGCGTCAGCTCGGCGAAGTGACCTGTTGCCGGCGGGACGCACCTTGACGACGGTGCGAGCGCGAGCGAAGCCGGCGGTGCCTGTACGCGGTGGGTTCGGGTGGAGGTGTGAGCGCTTCGAGTCGTGACAGCCGGTGTCCAGGCTGGATACGCCCCGCGTTCGCTCCTCGGTCGTCGCGACGCGTTCGCGCCATTGTCCCGCGGGAAACAGAACACGATTGTTACGCACCTGATGCGCCGGAGGCGAAGCCGGAGCGCGCGCCTCCGAGCGCGCGAGCGCGCGTGGGGGCCGCCGCGACGGGCGCGGACGAGCGCGCGGGACGAACCGCCTGCGGTGTTGGACGTTCGGGGGATCCCTGTCAGAACCGGAGCGCCGAGAGAAGCCGGCCGGCCGCGGCGGTTGCCGGCGTTCGGCGGTTAAAAAAAGATGCCGAAGATTCGGGCCGCGAAGCGTCGGTCGTCCGCGTCCGGCGCACGCGGGTTCGCGCGAGGCGCGACCGCGGCGTTCGGGCGCGCGTACGCGAAACAGGCTCGGCGCGCATCGTGTCACGCGCGCGCGCACGCCGGGGAACGCGCCGCGCGGTGAACCCGCGCGGCCGCGCCATGAGAGTCCACGCGGTGTGTCGCGCGTTCGTGCCGGCGCGATCTCAAACGCGCGTACCGTCATCGCGGGGCGACTCGTCGCGGCGAGCGCGTGGGGCATGGTGCTCTGCGTATGCGCGGTATGAGCGGTGCGACGCGTCCTTGACTCGAGTGCGCTCGACGCTGTTGTGCGTGCGTTCGGGTCGTGCGAGCGGCGCTCGACGTTGACCGGCCTGCGCGTGGGGAGGTGTGACCTTCGAACGATGCTCGCGAAAGATCGAAAAAAAAAAGAGGCAAAAAGTGGCATTTCGCGCGATTTTTTTCGACTTTTTTGCCAGATCATCCGCGATATTTGTCGGCAGGGTAATCGCGCATACGAGCCGACATAAAAGATCGACAACTCGGGTGCCCACTCGAGTCCACGATTCCGTATCGCGCACCGCGATTCGATTCGAACCGTCGAACCGCGCGCGTGACGGTTTTTCGACATTTTAGAAAATTAGCGTCGACTCGCGAGTCGACGCGGACTACGCCGCTACGGTCCGCTACCGCGACCGCTCCCTACGCTACCGCTGCCTACGCTACCGCTCCCTCAGACGACACCCTCGGAGCGCGCTCGATCGTTCAAACAAAGTTTAAACGCGTGTCTTTATCAGGTAACCGTGTCTCACCGCCAGGTCTTCTCGCCGAGCCCGCGCCTGGCCTCCCTGATGGTCGTCGTCGCTC
>Ga0181561_10002306_pt1 | contig 16877 bp, 6 predicted proteins | sample 011ome_19_FD_133760 | JGI IMG/M metagenome (GOLD analysis project Ga0181561, IMG submission 133760) | Coastal salt marsh microbial communities from the Groves Creek Marsh, Skidaway Island, Georgia - 011510BT metaG (megahit assembly) | ecosystem: Environmental > Aquatic > Marine > Intertidal zone...
AAAAACACGTATCGAAATACGATAAGGGTAATAAATAGCTATCACACAAACACACGAACGCGTCGGTCGTTGGCGCGTCGGTCACTCGTCGTTTCCGAACGCGCTTTCGCCGGGTTTCCTGTTCCGCAGGTAGGCCCAGTACTCGGCGTTGAGCATCGCCGCGCCCCAGGCGCCGCGCGCCACGTTGTTTACGACGACACAGAACGCGACGTCGAAGCAGTCGTCCTCGACGTCGATGTTCCCCACGCAGATGGCCATGCCGTCCTCGAACTCGCAGTCGTCCTTGGGGCGCGGCGTGCCCAGTCGCGGCGGCGCCGCCGGCGCCGGCGTCGAAAACGCGGGTCCCGCCGAAGTCGCGGACGGCACATCCAGCGGCTTGACCACGATGGTCCTCCGCGGCTTGGAAGGCAACGGCGCGTCGCGCAGCGGATCGAACCGTTCGAAAGCCTCCTTGATCTCGAGCGCGGTGGGCTTCCGCGCGAGCGGACGCGTTTCGCGCATCTTCTCGTCGGTTCGTTGTTTTTCTTCATCTTCCTCCGCGCCGTTCTCCGCGCGCGCCGAAGGCGGCGCGTCCCAATCAGGATTTCGTTTGAACCGCACGCGGACGTCCACCAGGTGCCCCTTCTGCACCGGTACGCGGTAGGCGCCGACGGAGACGCGCTCGACGCCGGGCATGAGCCTCTTCAGCTCGCCCTTCTGGTACTCGCCCGTGCGCTCAACCGTCCCCTTCAGCGGGTACACGTTCCCCATGACCAGATCGCGCGGATACTTCGCGTCCCCCCGCCCGGAAAGGCTCTGGAACGTCGTGATGGCGACGTCGCGCACGCCCCCCCACTCCGCGACGTCGTCCAGCGCCTTGAGCGCCACCGCCACGCCGCACGTCACGCAGTTGGGCGACTTGACGAGCGAGCGCGCGTCGCTTCTTTTGTCGGCGAAGGACGCCGCCACGGCATCTCGCAGCGTCTCGGGGTTCGCCTCGGGGACGCTCAGGGGGTTCGCGGGGTCGAAGCGCGCGTGCGGCGAGATGGAAAAGACCTTCACGCCCGCCGCGCCCAGCGCGTCCTCGATCTCGCCGTGCTCGGGGGCGATGAACGAGAGCGCCACGCGACACTCGCCGCGCTTCAGAACCTCCTCGACGGAACTCACGCGCACGCTCATGAACTCTTGCGGGAACTGCTGCGGCTTCCACAGGTCCGCGCCGTAGTGCTCGACGAGCGCCTCCTCCTTCTTCTCGAAGACGGCGGAGAAGGGCTTACCGACGGTGGCGGCGCTGCCGACGACGGCGCCCAGCCGAAACGTCGGGTGGTTCACGAGGTGCAGACACACGCTGCGCCCGACGTATCCGGTGCCGCCGACGATGGCGATCGGCTCGCGCGTGTCGTGGTCGCGTAAGTCCCCGGGCGGCACCGCCGCCTTGGCGCTCGCGGAGAGCACGGTCTCTGCCAGCGCCGGGTGCGCGTAGTTGGCGCCGCACGCGTGGCACACCGTCCCGCAGTCGAACCGGCCTTGGCTCCGCGCCTCCAGGATCCACCGCTCGAGGCAATCCTGGTGCACGTTCGAACGCTCATCCCGGCACGCGCAGGGCGTCGGGGTCAGGAACGCGTCGCTGCCGTTCGCCTCGCACGTGCTCTCCCAGCAAATGCGGCACACGGGCGCGGAGGCGGAGGAGGCGGAGGCGGGGGCGGCGTTGCGCATGGCTGCCGAAAAGGAACCTCCGCTTTGAAAGGGGTGACGACGGCTGGCGGAGTGGCTGAGCCGCGCGCCGCTCCGAGACACCGCTCCGAGACGAGAAGCGCCTCGACTCGGGCGTCTCCTGCGTCGCGCGCGGTCGCGAACGCGTCCGGACTCGCGAAGAAAGGCGCTCGACGCCCGAGGTCGCCGCCGCGACGCTTCGATCTGTGGCGCGCGGCCTTTCCCGATGCCAGCTCCAAAACGGCGCAAGTTGGAGATTCGGCTGCGACCTCAGGATTCTTGTCGAATAGAGACCTATGTGATCGGAGTGTCAAAAATACGAAAACGTACCGACGGTCTGTGACCCATAGTTTCCTCTCGTCTCGATGCGCCGAAAAGCGAAACCTTTTGAGGTTTTCGGTCGGCGGCGACGACTTTTCGCTAACGTCGCGACGCGACCCTGCGCCTGCGCGCGCGCGCTCGCCACAGCACGTCCGCGCGCACACGCGTTCGCCGCTCTCACGCGTCCCCGCCGTCGCGCGCCGAGCGTCGACCGGACCCGGACGGAGCCGTCTCCAAAGGGCGACTCGTGATTGTCGCTTCGACGCGGTCGATTCGCGTTCGCAGAGCGGCGGCGACCCTCGTTCCGCGACCGGCGACGCCTCTCGCGAGCGCATGCACCTCGGCGTCGTCGCGAGACACGTTCGAATGATCGGTGCGATGACCCCCGCGATGCGCGCGTCGCCCGCGGCGCCCAAGTGCGCCGCGCGCGTCTCCGCCGCCGCGCGCGCGGCCTCGCGCCGCGCCGGCGGCGGTGCCCCCGGCGCGCACCGCGCGTTCGGGGCGGTCGGGGCGCGCTCGGCGCTCCCCGCTCGCCGCGCGCGGCGCGCCGCGGTGACGCGCGCGGCCGCGCCCTCGAACGCCAAGATCGAGCGCGCCAACGACGACGCCGCGCGCCCCTTCTTCGACTCCAAGGAGGCGAACGACATTCGCGGCTACGCGAATTTCACCTCGCGCCAGGAACTGGCGGACGCCGCGCTGGTCGATCGCCACTCCGCCCCGCGAACGCCGCTGTCCGTGGCGTACCAACAGACGGTGCGCCGCAGCTTCACTCTGGTGGGCATCGGGCTGCACTCCGGTGAGGTGGAGGCGGTGCGCGTGTGCCCCGCGCGCGCGGGCGAGGGGCGCTACTTCGTGCGCGTCCCGGCGGGGACCATCCCGGAGGAGGCGGCGCGCGACGAATCCGGAGGCGCGTTTTCCCGACCCGACGCGACGGACGACGAGGCGGAGGACCTCGTTTTGGAGCAGCTCCGGAGCATGCTCCGAGGCTCGGACGAGACCGTCGACGGCTCACGCGAACGCGCCGAAGCGCTCCTCGCGAAGAGCGAGTCCGCGCGGGTCGAACGCGCGGACGCGTTCGGCCCGTACGCCGGCGAGTCGCCGCGCATCGCGGCGTCCGTGGAGGCGACGCAGTCGTCGCTGCGGCTCAGCACGCGGCTCGGGGACGCGGCGGACGCGTCCGCGTCCGTCGGCACGGTGGAGCACCTGCTCGCGGCGCTCGAGGCGCTGGGCGTGGACAACGCGCGCATCGAGGTGGAGGGCACGGGCGAGCTCCCCATCCTGGACGGCTCGGCGTACCCTTTCTGCTACCACGCCGCGCGCGTGGGCTTGACCGCGGCGACGGCGGATGGCGCGCCGAATGGCGCCGAGACGGAGCGACGCGCGTGGCGCCTGGACGAGCCCGTGACGGTGCGCGAGGGCGACGCGTTCATCTCGCTGTATCCGGACGCGGTGACGAAGCTGACGTACGGCATCGACTTCACGTACAAGAGCCGCGCCATCGGCAAGCAGTGGGAGAGCTGGACGCCCTCCGAGGATGGGCGCTTCGCCGACGCGCTCGCGCGCGCGCGCACCTTCGCGACGATGCCGGACATCATGGCGTACTTCCGCGCGGGGTACATCAAAGGGGGGACCGAGCACTGCGCGCTCATCGCGAACGGGGACACCTTCTGGAACCCGCCCATGCTGCTCCCGAACGAGCCCGCGCGGCACAAGCTCCTGGACCTCCTCGGCGACCTCTCGCTGCTGGCCGAGCCCGGGCACGTCGGCGTCCCGGTGGGGCACGTCGTGGCGTACAAAGCCGGGCACGAGCTGCACGCCAGGTTCGCGAAGGAAGTGCGGGAGGCGATTAAACAGGGGAAAGCCACGCGCGTGCCCGCGGAGATGTGGGCGCGCGAGGAGGGCGGAAGCGCGGCGAACGACGCGGAGGTGGCGAGCATGCGTGACGTCTTGCCCGTCGAGTGAGTTTTTTCACAAACGCGCGAAGCGTTTTGACGGCGGCGGATGTCGGCGAAGAAACGTCGTCGGCGAGACGGCGACGCGCGGAGACCACTATGGCACCGGAGAGACGTGCGAGGCGAACGCCTATCGCGCGCGACCGAACGCACCCCGCACCGGTTGTCATCCGAGCGTGAGAACCGCGTCGTCGTCTGATCGCGTCGCTCGCTCTTGTATCTCCGTCTCTCGTCCCGAAAATCACGATAATCGTTTTTCAACACACATTTCTTTCTGCACCGTTTTTTTTTCACAGAGTGCCGCAGCGTTTCGCAAAAGTTCTGTTTGCCCGGTTGAAAAGCCGTACTTCCCGAGCCCCGTATCCGATATCGAAGCTGGGCTTTTTCGGGTTTTTTCGTCCGCGCAAAATTCCCGCACTTTACTCGTTTTGCGGACTGACGAGACATATCAGAATCAAATATTCTGTCCTCGCGAAGCGCAGCCGCGAAACGCGCGCGATCTCCGGCGACTTCGCGCGCTCGCCGTTGCTGCACTTTTTCGGCTCGGCCGCGCGCCACAACTTCACGCGCCTCGCCGGTCGCGCGCCATGAGCGCCCGCACCGGGTGGAAGAGGACCGCGGACGGACGCATGATGCGGTCGGAGTCCGCCGAGGACGTGATGGAGCAGGACCAGCCCAGCATGCTTCTCGACAGAGTTCCCGCGCACGTGCTGCGCGAGGTGTTTGGGTTTCTGGGTGACTCGGATTTGGCGCGCGCCGAGGCGACGTGCGCGACGTTCCGCCAGGCGTCCAGGTCGGAGAGCCTGTGGCGTGAGAAGCTCGCGGACAAGCTCGGGGACCAGGCCAAGATCGTGCTGCCCGAAAAACTTCCGCACGAGAGGTGCGTGCGCGCCCGCCGTCGTCTCCGTCCACACCGAATCTCGTCTCTTTTCTTTTCGCCACCGCGGCAGCCGCCGAGTCGCAACGCGACGCGCGCTGACCTCCTCCTCGTCGCGCGCGCAGGTACTACCACGGCGAAATCCTGGAGGAGCCCGCCTGGAAGGCCATGTTCAAGTTCTGGATGAGCCCGAAGCCCAACTCGTTCACGTGGAACGAGAAAGCGCGCGGAGAAGGTACGCGCGCTTCACTGCACCGCCGCGCGATTCTGACCGCGCGCGAACGTTTCCGCTTCGCGCCAAACGCCCGACGCGACCGCCTCCGGGCTCGCGCGCGCGCCACCGCGTCTGACCCGCCCCTACCGCCCTCTCGCGACGTCACAGAGATCGACCACTCCAGCAAGTTCGCCGCGCGGTACCTCCATCGGTGCACCGCCGTCGGGGTGCGTCTCCCGCCCGCGTCTCTCCTCGCGCGCCAGCCTCGCCGCCGCCCGGGGCGCGAACGACGCGTTGCGCGGCGCACGCGCGTCCTCGGCGAATCGGATTTGTCACAAAATGGCGGTCCCGCGTTTTCCTCGTTTCTGGAAAAGACGTTTCTCTCTTTCCGAGCCCGCGCGCGGCAGCGCTTGCCGCCGCCTTCGTAGCGCGCTCGCGCTCCCGAGACGCGCGTCTCTCGAGCCGCGCGTGACTCGCGCGCGGCGCGTCTTCACGCCTCGCGCGCGTTCGCCACACCGACTAGACTAGACTAGACTAGACTAGACTAGACGCCCACTCACGCGCGCGTCTCCCCGGCGAACGAGCATCGCAGGATGGAAACACAATTTTGCTTTTCGGGGGGCAAGGCGGCGGCGCGGATTTCTTCAACGACCTGCACCTGCTCGACTTACGAAAGTCACCGCTGGCGCTCGAGCAGCTGCACGCGTCCGGCGACCCACCGTTCCCGCGGTGCTCCGGGACGCTCACGACGGTGTCCGTGGCGGGCTTGCCCGGCACGGAGGTGGTGGCGCTGTTCGGCGGCTCGCAGGGCTTCTTCGAAGGCTTCTCGAACTCGCTGTGTATCCTGCAGGGCGACAACTCGGTGAGCATCGCGGAGGCGGCGTCGCAGCAGAAGGGCCTCACCTGGGAAGAGCCGCGTGTCGTCGAAGCGAATGCGGCGGACGGTGTTCCCGACGCGCGCTGGGGACACAGCGCCGTGGCGTGGCGGGGCAAGCTGATTCTGTTCGGCGGCTCCAACACGCAGCACTGCTTCAACGACACCTGGGTGCTGGATGTGTCGCACGAGCCCGAGCGGTCCGCTCCGGCGGGCGCGGCGGGCGCGGGCGCCGTCGCGCCCGCGCGAGGTCCGCCCGGCGCGGGAGGCGCGCGGAAGTCATCTCGCCTGGTGGCGAAGTGGAGCCGCGTGAACATCTGCGAGAGCGCGTGCCCCCCGAGCCGCGCCGGGCAGACCGTCTCGCTGGTGGGCGACTCGCTGTACGTCTTCGGCGGGTGCCACATCAGCGACGTGTTCAACGATGTGTGGACGCTGGATCTGTCGCGCCCGGCGCCGGCGTGGCGCGAGCTCGTGGTCTCGGGCACGCCCCCCGCGCCGCGCGTCGGCCACGCCGCCGTGGTGCTCGGCGACCGCATCGTGTTCTCCGGAGGGCGCGGCTCGCCCTCCGCCGGGTCGAGCGGCACTTTCGCCACCGCCGACCAGGGCCTCGCCACCATGCAGGGCCTCACCTTCTTCGAGGGGGGCTTCGCCATGCTGGACGTCTCGCGGCGCGCGTGGATGCCCATCCAGCACCCGATCCGCGGCGGAGGCGGCATCGAGCCCACAGCGGCCGCACCGCGCGACGTGGTAGGCGTGGACGTGGACCTGGAGATGGCGGATGCCGAGCCCGCGGCGCACGCGGGCGACGCGGAGCTTTCGTCCGAGCTTACGGCGAGCGGCGTCGGCGGCGTCGGCGGCGGCGCGCCCGCCGAGGGCGGCGTGTGGGAGCACAGGACCGGGCACGTCATGGTGCCCGCGAAGGACGGTCTTTTGGTCATCGGCGGGCTCGCGTACAACGGCGAGTTCCAGAACGACGTGCAGCACATCAAGGTGTTTTGAACCGAGCGGTTTCGACGGATTCGCGGATTCGGGGTTTTTTTCCAGACGCGTTTTTCCAGACGCGGCGACGAGACGCCGGGGAGCGTTTCTTTTTCATTTTTTGCGCGAGCGATCCAAGACCGCGGCCGCCGTCCATCGGCGTGCCTCTACGATCGACGCCCTCGCGCCACGACGGAGCCGCGCGCCGCGAAGGGAGTTCGCGGGCGCGATGAATAACTTTTAAAACGACGGGTGGGTATGTATGCGGTATCGATTGTGATGAGTACGCTTATTACGCCTATAACGATGATCCACCAACCGCGAACGCGGTCGTCATTCAAACCCCGCGGGCGCCCCCAGGCCCGCGCTGACGATCGCCAACGCCTTGTACCTGAACCCCATCCCGGGCCCGGCGCCCGCTGAGTCGTCGCGCAGCTCGTCGCCGCCGACCAGGCGCGCGCACGCCTCGTACACGCGCTCGGCTTGTTCCTCGGTCTCGCACTCCCCCACCAGAGTCTGCAAACGTTCCTGGATGCCGAGTCGGAAGAGCAGGTCGCGCTGCGTGACCGGGCCGTAACACCGCACGCCCTTCCCGGGTTGGCTCTCACTCTCACCGGAGCTCGGCTCACCTTCTGCCCTTCTCTCTATAACCTGCCGCATGGCGCCGAAGTCGACGTACACGCTCAGGTCGGCGCTTCCCGGGTCCCGCAGCACCGGCACGAACGCGTGGTCTTTGATTGCCTGCAGCGAGTCCCCGATGGGGCCCTCCTCGCCGTAGTCCACGGCGAGGGCGGCGCCGCCGTGCCGCTCCACGCGCGCGGCGACGCGCTCCCAGATGGCGAGCGTGCGCGGCGAGATCTCCAGCTGCCGCAGGCCGCCTTTCACGTCCTCGGGCATACCTTCCAGCCGCCGCGGGATCATCAACGCGCCGGCGGGGGTGAGCCCGGGGGACAACACCATCTCCAACGCGTCCTCTCCGGACGCGTCTTCGTCTTTCTCGTCGCTCTCGCTTTGCGTGCGCGCGACGCTCCCTCGCGTGGCGACGAGCCGCTCGCACCAGCCGCGCTCCGTGCGCGTGAACTGGTGCACGGGCATGGCGTCGAAAAACTCGTGCGCGATGAGGATGGTCGGCCCGTCGGGAACGCCGTCCAGGGTCTCGTGCCACGCCACCGGGACGCCGCCGAAGCCGCTGACGCCTTCGTCAATCGGCTCGAGACCCAGTTCCTCGGGGGTGCTCCCGTGCGCACCCGCGGTCGCCGCGCTCGCGCCGCTCGACTCGCTCGACCCGGAGTTGAGCGGGTTCTTGGGCACGCGCAGGGACGCGAACCCCGTAGGGACGGCGTCGGGACGCGACGCGTCGCCCGTTCCTCGCGGCGTTTTTTTTTCGTTTTTTTCGTCATTCGCGGCGCACCGGAGGCTCTTCCTCTGCATCTCGCGCAGCGCGGGGCTCACCTCCACCATGTGCACGGAGACGCTCTGCGCGAACGCCTCGAAAACCGCGGTGGCGCGCAGGAGGTCCGCCATGAGTGTGCCTCTCCCCGGGCCGAGTTCGACGAGTCGCGCGTTTTTGGGTTTCCCGAGCTGCGTCCACTGCCACACCGCCCACGCGCCCATGAGCTCGCCGAACACCTGGCTCACCTCCGGGCTGGTGATGAAGTCGCCGCGCTGGCCGAAGACATCCCGATGCATGTAGTACCCGAACTCGGGGTGCGTCAGGACCTCCTGCATGTACTCCGCCACGGTCACCGGGCCGCCTCGGAACTTGATGATGGACGCCAGATGCGCCTCCAGCCCTCGCAGGTGTTTCGTCGCGTCGTCCCCGCCGTGCGCCTGCTCGATGGCGCGGAACAGACCCGTGCGGTCGATGGCCACCTCCAGCGCGCGCCGGGTGCTACCGTCGGGGTCCGTCGAGTCCTCGCCCTCGGCGCCCCAGCCGTGCGCGATCGGCGCGCCCGACGTCGACGCGCCGTCCCCCTCGTCGCCGCGCGACGAGGAGGCAAACTCGCGCGCGGCGAGCGGCGCGGAGCGACGCGTCGCGCGGGCCGCGGGCGCGAGCGTCGGCGCTCGCGACGCGCCCACGCTCGCCGTGGCGCGTTGCGCGCCTCCGCGCGCCGCCGCGGCGAGCGCCGCGCGCGCGATCCGTCGGAACCCGCCCATCGCGCGCGACCCGCAGTGGGCCTCGCATGCAATCGGCGACTGAAGTTGGAACAGTCGACTCGGCAGTCCGGCACTCGCTGCGCTTGGGCACGGTTTCGCAAAACCGCGATTCGGGACTCGAGACACTCGTCGTGACTCGGACCGCGAGTGCGCCAATCACACCGGCTTGCGATTCGGGTCATGGAAAAAGCGAAAAAATCGAGGGTTCGACAAACCTCCAAATCCGCCATATAAACATTTGGATGAGGCCGTATGCGCGTCAGTCAGCGAGCGCCGCGAACGCCCGAAACAAGTGGATATTTCGCCGGACCGTCTCTCGCTCTGAGGCCTGGCGCGGGGCACAGAGACACGCGCGTGGGTGGCGCGCGCGTTCACACTTTCAGGGACGAGTTCGCGTACCGTTCGCGCTTCTTAAGGGCGTTCGGATCGCGCGGAGGGACGCGTCCGCGGTCGAGCGGCGTCGCGAGGACCGCTTCCGGGTGGGAATAGATCCCCTCGACCGCCCCGTGCGTGTTCGTTCGACCCTCCGCTTCGAGCGGCGGCGCGAGAGGCGCGTGGGGCGGTTTTCGGGATCGGGCTGTGTCGGTAAAGATGTCGGGTCTTGCGGCGGCGCGCGCCGCGCCCTGCGCGCCCGCAATCGCGGCCAGGACCAGCGTGGGCGCGTCTTCTTCGCTCGCGAGGACCCCCGCGGGCACGGGGGTTTCGGGCAGCCGGAGCCGGAATCGGCGGCTGGCCTCCGAGACGGGCGCGGGGCCGCTGCGCGTGGCGTCGCGCGCGCTCTCGCGCGTCGCCGCCGCGGGCGCCGCGCCCGGGGGCCCGAGCGACCACGACGAGCTCGCGCCGAAGACCAGGCCGAAGCCTCGCGCCGAGGTGGTGGCCGCCGCGGTGTCCGTGCCGAGCGTGCAGACCGTGGAGGACGAATTCCGCGACCGCGCGGACAGTCTGGTGGATGGCGAAAACGCGAAAACAGAAAACCGCGCGCGCCGCGGCGGCGCGCGCCGCGGGGACCCGCAGGCTGCCGCGCACCAGGAGGGCGTGCGGCAGGGCTGGCCTCTGACCAAGTTACTGGAGTCCCTGCCTCCTATTCCCGTCGTGGAAACGACGGGAGGGGAGGGCGAGAAGGCTGAGGGACGTTCGAGCGCCCCGCGGATGACGGCTTCCGAGTCGTCGGCGCACCTCCGGCTGTACGAGACGCTCGTCGAGCACGGCCGCCTGCACAACGCGCTCGAGCTGCTGCGCGCGCTGCGCAGCGCGGGGGTGCAGAACCTCGGCGCGCGCGTCTCGCACAAGAAATTCCTGAGGCAGTGCGCGCGCCGCGAAGCCGTCGCCGTGGCGTTTGAGTTTGTCGCCTTCGTGGACACGCGCGACGTCCGCGTGTACAACATGTTGCTGTCGGCGTGCGCCAAGGCTGGGGACGCGCGCGCGGGCTTCGCCGCGTTCGTGATGATGTACGACGCGGGCGTCGCGCCGGACTGCCGCGCGTACACGACCCTCATCTCGGCGTGCGCCAAGGCTGGCGACGCCGAGAAGGCGTTTGAGACGTTCCGGCGCATGGAGATGGACGACGTGGAGCCCTCGGTGGTGACGTACGGCGCGCTCATGGACGCGCTCTCCAGGCGCGTCCTGGAGCTCACGAACAAAAGGCGCGGCGCGCTGACTGGCTCCAGAGACGCGCCCGCCGCGAGTCTTCCCGGAGCTTCTTCGGCGGACGCCTCTTCCGCCTCTTCGGCGGCGGAGCCCTCCGCGCCCGCCGCGCTCGCCGAGGAGATTGCGCGCACGCTTCGCCGGTGCTTCGCGCTGCGCGAGGAGATGGACGACGCCGGGATCGCGCCCGATGAGTGCGTGCTGAACTCCATGGTCAGCGCCTGCGGGCGCGCGGCGGCGTGCGAGTCCGTGGCGAAGGACGCGCTGCGGCGCGCGTTCGCCGTCTACGACGAGATGGAGAGCAGCCGCCTGACGTGCGACGCCTACACGTACGCGTCGCTCATCGCCGGGTGCGTCAACGCCGGCGAGCCGGAGCGCGCGCTCGAGCTGTACGAGCGGAGCGGCGCGCGGAAGGTGAAGAGGACGGCGGCCGTGTTCGCGGCGGCGACGCACGCGTGCGGCTCGGACGCGCTCCCGGGCGGGCCCGACCTGCAGCGCGCGCTGGACGTCTGGCGGGACATGCGCGCCGAGGGCGTGCCGCCGGATGCCATGCTCTACGCCACGCTGGTGGACGTCGCGGGGCGCGCCGGCGAGCGCCGCGTGGCTGAGCGCGTCACCGCCGAGATGGAGCGCGACGGCACGCCACCCACGGCGGCGGTCTTCGCCGCGCTCGCGGGCGTCGCCGCGCGCGAGGGGGACACCGAGGGCGTCGAGCGCATCCTGGAGGACATGACGCAGCGGGGCGTGCGCCCGGTGCGCGAGGTTTTCGCCGCGCTCGTCGCGGCGGCGGCGCGCAACGCCGACGCCGAGGCGGCGAGCGCGGCGAGCGCGCGCGCGCGCGCCGCCGGGTTCGAGGACGACCCCGCTTCTGTCGAGAGCTTGGTGCGCGTGTGCGCGTCCGCGGGGAGGGCGGACCTCGCGTGGGACCACTACCGCCGCGTGACGGAGACGACATCGAACGAGACGACATCGACGTTGGCGTTGACTCGCGGGACGTACGTCGCGCTGGCGGTGGCGTCCGGGCGCGCGGGCGAGCTGCGGCGCGCGTTTGAGGCGGCGGACCTGATGCGCGCGGCGGGGTACGAGCCGGACGACACGACCTGGCGCGAGCTCCTGAGCTCGTGCGCGCGCGCCGGTGAGGCGGACCTGGCCTGGCGCACGTACAAGCAGAGCCGCGAGAGCGGCTGCCCTCCGAACGACGTCGCGCTGAACATCGTCGTCGGCGTGACGCTGCTCAAGATTCGCGAGCTCACCGACCCCGAGAACCGCGCCAACTTGAGGCAGCAGATTGACGCCGACGCGGCGGCGCTGGTGGACCCCGAGACGGGTGAGCGCGTGTCTCGCGGCGCGTCGCCGACTTCGGGAAGCGCTTCGGGAAGCGCCGAGCCGGAGTGGAAGGAGTGGGCGGAGCGCGCCATCGCGGCGTACCACGAAGCCACGGTGGCGGGGGTTCGGCCGCGGCTGGCGACGTTTTCGGCGATGCTGGCGTGCCTGCGCCCGCCGACGCTGCCGGCGCTGCGCGCCGCGGACGCCTCCGAGGCTGGTCGCGCGGGCGCGGGCGCGGGCCGGCTCGCGCACGCGGTGGCGCGCGAGGACGACGCGCACGAGGACGCGCGCAAGTACTACCCCCTGCGCGCGCTCATCCTGTACGAAGAGGCGCAGGCGCTGGGCGTGGTTCCCAAGTTCCGACTCGGCGCCGACTCGGAGATGGATTCCGAGTACGACATCCGCGGGTTCCCCCCCGCGGCGGCGGAAGTGGCGGTGCTGACGCTGCTGCGCGTGTTCCGGCGGTACTCGGACGCGCACGCCGGTGACGAGGAGGCGCCGGAGCTGCCCAGCGTCACGTTGCGCGTCCTGAGCGACGCGGAGATGGAGGCGATGAGCGACTCGGCCGCCGACCGGCGGCTGGCGCGCACGGGCGATCGCGTCGTCGTGCTGCTGCGGCGCCTGAGGTTCAACTACGGCGGGTCGCTCGAGCGCGGGCGCATCGAGCTGAGCGGGAACGTCATCTCGCGGTGGCTCAAGGCGAAGCCGACGCCCAGAGCGGACGGCCTGCCCGGCACGGAGCCCCGGCTGGTCGGCGGCGCGCTGATGGACCAGGCGATGCGCATTCGCGCGCGCGGGCTCGGCGGCGCCGACGACTTTGGGTTTTCGCCGCGGCCCGCGCCCGGCTCGGGTTTGGGCTCGGGCGCGTCTGGCGTGGACTTCTTCGGCGCGGACGACCAGCGGTACAGCGCGGACGACGGTGACGAGGGCGGCGGGTCTTTCTTGCGGCGCAAGGCGAAGCGGAGCTGGAGCCGCGGCGGCAGCGGGAGCCGGGACAGCCGCGACGGCGACGACGGCGACTGCATGATGAGCGAGCTCTCGCGCATCACGGGGAGCGCGTCGGGGTCGCAGAGCTACGACGACGCGTCCGTCGACGAGGAGGGGTACTACGACTGATGCGACGAATTTTCGATTTTTTTTGTGTAAGGCGAAATTTTGAAGAAGACAACGACACGACGTCGGTTCGCCGTCGCGCTTCGTTCGCGGACGCGCTTCGGTCGCGCTTCGGTCGCGCGTCGATCCTCGCGTCGATCCTCGCGGCGCGAAGTTTTTCACTAAAAAAAGCACAGCTTCCTCTTCCCGCTTTTTTTTTCTTTTTTTTAGTGAAACACTATACGGCGTCGTCGTCGCGTTCCAGCCTGGCCTCCCACCTCCCGTCCGGCGTGGCGTGCACGCCCCTGAACCTCGAGAGCCTGCGCTCACCCGCGTGCGCGTGCCGCACCAGGCTGCGCACGAACTCCGGGAAGTCGCACGCGCGCATCTCGCCGAGCGCCTCGAGGTACTCCTCGGCGGGGAAGTTGAGCGCGCCGCACGCCGGCGGCGGGCCGAAGAGCTTGAGTTTCGCCGCGTCGTGCGCGCGCGCCGCGCTCTCCTTGGCGTCGAAGGCGCCCAGGAACACGCGTGTCGACTCGTGCGTCGCCGTTCGTGGATTCGCGTGTATCGATTCGCTCGCACCCGCACCCGGTTCGGCGTCGCCGGACACCTCGAGGTGCGCTTCCCAGCGCGTGTGCCAGGGGGGCCGCGTGACGCCGAGAAAGCCGAAGGGGCGCGATCCCGAGGCGTCGCTCTGCGCGGCGGCGGCGGCGGCGGCGGCGGCGGCGAGAGGATAGGCGTCCACGCCGCCGACGGAGGCGCAGTTCGGCGCGGCGATGGGATATGCGTCTGTCGCTGGTACCCCGTCGTGGCACGCGGGCGACGAGACGACGCGTCGAACGGCGCCGACGGAGTCGCCGACGGAGACGCGCAGTCGGTCCACCAGGCTGTCGTCTCGGAAATCTCCCTCCGGCGTCGCGAGACTCTCGCGTCGCGCGTCCTCGCCGCGCGACGGATCGACTTCCCAGGCGTCGTACGTACGCGCCTCGTGCGTTTGCGGGTACGCGCCCACGGTGTGCGCGCGGCGCAGCTGCGACACCACGCCGCGCGTGACACCGCCGTGGTACGGGTGCGCGCGAGAGGTGGCGCGTTCGAAACCGGAAACGGCGCGCCTCCGGTTCTGCTCGAAAAAAAAACGTCGGTCGTGCGCGGGACGAGGGTCGAGGGTCGAACCCGGCGTTTCGTCCAGCGCGCGAGCTAACAACGCGACGACGTCCTCGTCGTCGTCGACGCCGAGCATGCTTGTCCACGCGCCCACCTCGTGGTCGCCTCGCGACGCGCCCGCGGACTCGGCGCAGTCGGAGAGGCGCTCGGGGGAAACCGCGTGCGTAGGGGGACCGGGGCCGCTTCCGCGCGTCGTGCGTCGTTCGTGCCCCGCGAGGTCTGACCCGTCGGGGCCCGCGCCGGTCACGCCCGCGAGGGCGCCGGCGGTGGGCTCGAGCGCGCCCGCGGCGGCGTGTTCCTTGAGCTCCCGTAGCAGGACGCTCGCGGGCGAGGGAGCATCCGGGTCCATGCCCGTGCGCGTCTCCGCGCGCGTTCGGACTGGCGCGTTCGCCCGGCGGAGGGCAAAAGCCCGGTTTCCCGAGGAAACCGCGCGCGTCGGTCGTCCGACGCGAACGCAGAAAGGTCGGGCCGAACGTGACGAGTTCGGCGGGAATCGGGGCGCCGATCGATCGCTCGACGCGCCGGGCGCGATAACCATCCTCCGAACGCGCCCGAGGGAACGGCGCGCGGCCTCGAACGACCGAAAACGGATCGACGGGCTCCTGTGCGAGCCAGAACTCCTGACTCGGTAAAATGAAAAAAAAATCCATCGCGACGGGTCGGAAAATCGACGCCGCGGCGCCCGCTCGCGACGATCGGTCGTGTAGCTCCTGTGTGAGAGTATCACGTATTAATACACACTACGTACGTAACATTAACGCGCATGTGTCACAACGTGACTTGGCCTCCGTACCCGTCGTACTTGAACTGGTGCCCCTTCGAGCCCCGCTTCCCGCCTCGGTCCTTGGTGTGGTTGCGCGTGCCCGCCGGTTTCGCCGCGCCGATTTTCGTCTTCTTCCCCGCCGCCTGCCTCTTCAGCTTCGCGCGCACCAGGTCGGGGTCGTTGCCGATGTCCGCGCGCGACCGCGTGGAAAACGCGGACGACCTGGCCACGGACCGCGCGCCGTCGCCCGCGGCGGCTCGGCGGGACGAACCACTCGCGGCGGCGGCGGCGGCCGCCGCCGCCGCCTCCGCCGCCGCCGCGCGCGCCCACTTTTTCGAGCGGCGGCCCTCGCCTTCGTCTTCGGACGCCTCCTCCTCCTCCTCCTCCTCCGAGTCGGACTGTCCGCCCACGGGCTCGAGCGCCTCCTCCTCGTCGATCGTCGGAACGCCCGGCGCGGCAGACGAACCGCCGCCGTAGAGCCGCGCTAACGCGGCTTCGGCTTCGGCGTTCGCCTCGGGGTCCTCGATCGCGTCGTCGTCGTCGTCGTCGTCGTCGTCGTCGTCGTCGTTCTCCGCGTCCGCCGCCTCCTCCACCTCCTCCTCTCCCCGCTCGACGTACCCGAACCGGCTCCGCTCGTCCCCCCCCCGCTGGCCCTCAACCGAGTCCGAGTCGGACGTTTCGTCGCCGGACGACGCGTCGTCCTCGTCGTCCTCATCGTCTTCGTCGTCCTCGTCGTCCTCGCGCGCGCTCGTCTCCTTCCGCTTCTGCTCTATCCTGGCGGCGTTGTAGGCGTCGAGGTCCTTCCCCGCGGCGGCGGTGAACCCGCTGGCGCGCAGGCTCACGTCCAGGCTCCTCTCGACGCCCTCGCCGGCGCCGTGGCCGACGCCGCCGGCGGCGACGTCGAAGAACGCGGGGTCGGGCACACCGCTCGGGTCCTCCGAGGCGCGGTAGTCGTACCTGCGCAGGAAGAACTTGTGCAGGCACTTGAGGTCGCGCACGAACAAGTCCTCCGCGTTCGGGTGGTTGGTGCTCACCATCTGCGGGAAGTCAATCACCGTGATGTCGTTCTTCTCGTCGCACATGATGTTGAACTCGTTGAAGTCGCAGTGCACGAGCCCGCACTGCGCCAGGCGCGTGAGCTGCGTGACACACTGCGCGTACACCTTGCCCGGGTCGGAGAGCCGGTACCGGCGCGTGAGCGGAGCGCCGTCCACCAGGCTCATCAAAACGGCGTGCCTGTTGACGTCCACGGCTCTCGGCACCGGGAACCCGTTTTCGCCCAGCGCCTTCATGAACGCGTGCTCCTTGAGCGCCGCCAGGCGGCTCAGGTACAGCCAGTTGGTGTGCGTCGTCGTGGCTTTGATGTAGTCGCGCTTCGCCTTGACGGCTCGGAAGGACGTGCGCCCCAGTCGGTGCAGCTTCAGCGCCAGCGTCTCGCCCTCCTCCGTGACCACCTCGAACACGTCGGACTCCTTCCCGACGCCGACGCGGCGGCCGACGCCGCATATGGCGCCGCGGTTCACAAAGGCTTTGATGGCTAAAAAGTCGTACCCCAGAGGCGTCAGCCTGTACCCGTCGTACTTCTGGTTCTCGTGGTGCACCAGCTTGTGCTTGAGCAGCTCGCGAATCAGCTTGAACGCGCCGCCGTGCTTGAGCCCGGAGATGGCGTTCACGAGCTCCACGGGCACGAGTTCGTGGTTCTTCATGCCCATCTCCACCGAAACCAAGACGCGCCACGCGTCCTTCTCGATGTACCGCAGGATGTTCACGTCGAACTTCATCGCGGAGGTCTTGCCGAAGCGGAGACGCGCGCGCGCGGAAGC
>Ga0181561_10002313_pt1 | contig 16860 bp, 8 predicted proteins | sample 011ome_19_FD_133760 | JGI IMG/M metagenome (GOLD analysis project Ga0181561, IMG submission 133760) | Coastal salt marsh microbial communities from the Groves Creek Marsh, Skidaway Island, Georgia - 011510BT metaG (megahit assembly) | ecosystem: Environmental > Aquatic > Marine > Intertidal zone...
CTCGCGCGAAGGTCGAATTTCACGTCATCCCGTGTAACACCAGCGTTGACGCGTGCCTTTTTCTAACCTGCTCGCTCCGCAGCCGCCGCCGCTTCCCTCGCGGTCGTCGCGTCCGCCGGCATCATCGCCGTGCACCCCAACGGCGCATCGCTCGTGGCCATGCCCGTGCGCCTCGGGCAGGCCGCCGCCGAGGCGGCTCCCGCCGTCTCCACGTCCACCGCCGCCGCGACAGCTTCGGCGGTTGAGGCAGCGGTCGAGCAGCCCGTCGTCGCCACCCCGACGGCGACCGTCCCCACGGAGACCGTCCCCGCGGCGACCGTCCCCGCGGCGACCGTCCCCGCGGCGACCGTCCCCGCGGCGACCGTCCCCGCGGCGACCGTCCCCGCGGTGAAGCCCGACGACGCGAGCGCCGTCGCCGCCGGCGTGGTGGAGCCCTTCCAGAAGCTGGTGACGAAGACGCACACCACCTCCGCCGCCGTCGTCGAGGCGGGCGCGTACATCGACAACGAGGGCGTCAAGGAGGAGCTCGCGGCGAACGTGCGCGCACTGAACCTGGCTGCCGACCGGCTCGCCGCCGCGGAGGCGGAGGCCAACAAGGCGGAGCAGGACGTGCAGCAGAAGGTGATCGAAGAGGAATCCGCGCAGCTCGACGTGCGCACCGCCGGCGCCGAAGCCGCCGCGGGCTCGCAGGCGGAGGCGCTCGAGGACGCCGCCAAAATGGAGACGGCGGGTCTCGCCGAGGACAAGCGCTCGTACCTGCTGACCCGCAGCGAGTACGAGGCGTCCACCGCGCTCGTCGCGACGCGCAAGACAGAGCTCGCGTCCGCCGCGAACGCGACGCAGTCGGCGCGGAAGGCTTTCGCCGCCGCCGAGAAGCTGGCGGGTGACGCCAAGACGGAGGCGGATGCGATGGCGAAGGCGGCGAAGGAGCACCTCGAGGCGACCAAGAACGCGGCGGTGGTGGGCGAGGAGACGTTCCAGCAGGGCGTGCAGCGCTCGCAGCAGATGGCGCAGATCACCGCGGCGGCGACGACGCAGGAAATCAAGGCTGGTGACCTCGCCATCGCCGCCGCCGACGCGCAGAAAAAGCTCGACGCCGCGACGCTGTTTGAGAAAACCGCGCGGGAGACGCTCGACGCCGAGACGGCGCGCAACGCCGAGCTCAAGGTGGCGTCCAACACCGAGCAGAAGTCGTTCATCGACGCCTCCGACGTCGCCGCCAAGGACGCCACCGCGGCGGCCGACGCCGGTATGAAGGCGAAAAAAGCGCTGGACGCCGCGCACGTGCGCCTGGCTGCCGCCGCGGAAGCGCGCGCCGCGTCGGAGGCGTCGCGCGACCGGCTGAAGAAGGACATCCTCGCGACGCGCCGCGCGGAGTACGACGCGCAGTTCCAGAAGACCGAGGCTGTGCGCGCGAAGGCGGCCGTGGTGGACGCGGTGTCGAAGTCCACCGCCGCGGCGAGCGCCGTGGAGAACGTCAAGCAGAGCAACGTGCGCGACGCCAAGGTGGCCACGGCGACGACCAAGTTTGACGAGGCGGCGACGACGATGGCGGCGGACAAGCTCGCCGCCGAGCGCAGCGCGGGGGTCCAGGCGGCGAACGCCATCTCCGCGCAGGCCGCGGGCATGACCCTGCCCGCGTCGCTGGAGGAGTCCAGCGCGGCGCCTGTCGTGAACACCAGCCCCGCGGTGACCGCCGCGGCGGCGGCGAAGAGCGCGCCCGAGGCCACCGCCTCCGAGGCGAGGACGAGCGGACCCGCCGCGGTGGCGGCGACGGGCTCGGGCAAGCCGGACTCGGTGGCTCTGTCGCAGGCCAAGGCGCAGGCGCAGACCAAGGTGGAGGAGGAGGCGGCCATCAAGGCGCGCATGGCGGTGATCCAGGCGCAGATGGCGGCCAGGAAACGCGCGGAGAACACGGCGTAGAGTAGACACGCGTAGAGTAGCGCGTTACACTAAAACTATCGGCGCGTCTGTCCTTCGTTTCTCTCGTCGCACGCGCTCCGAGACGACATCGACCAGTCCGAGGCGCGCATGGCCGCGAGGCGTCGCGCCGTCGGGCGCGACGCACCTTCTCGCGCTCCCGAGACGGCCATCGTCGCCTTCATCACGCTCTTCGCAGCCTGGACGCTTCGCGAGACGCACGCGCCGGAGGCGCTCGCGCTCGTCGGGCTCGGCGCGGGGGCACTCGCGGCGGACGCTCTCAGCGCGTGGTCCCCCGCGCCCGACGCGAGACCGGGCGTGGACGCGAGCGCCACCCTCGGGCTGCTTTCCCTGCCTTGGACGTTCGCCGCGCGCACGCCGGATGGCATGACCCCGCGCGACGCGTTCGCGCTCTGGACCTGCGTCACGGCAGGCGCGCTGACGCTCGCTCGCGATGTCGCCCCGAGGCGCGTCGTCCCGGGCGTCTCTCGCGCATCGATGGCGGTACTCGCAGCCCTCGTATGCGCCGCCGCCGCCTCGACGCGGCTCATGGAAACCGGCGGGGCTTCGCTCACGGCGCACGCCGCGCTCGGCGCGTGCGTGCTGGCGCACGCGCTCCCCGCGGTCGCGCTCGCGTCCCGCCTCCCTCCCATGTTCCCGGGCGTCATGTCCCGCGCGGAGGCGGCGCTCGTCGCGCAGAGCGCGGCGGTCGCCGCCGCCGCCGCCGCGGCGGCGGCGGCGGCGGTCGCGCTCGAGCGGGGGACGATACCGCGACGACTCGAATGGCTCCCCGGTCACGTCTACGAGCGCCGCGATGACACGAGCCTGCTCGTGCTGTTCGGCGCGCTCGCGGCGTGCGGTCTGTTCGCCGCCGCGCCGGCGCCCCCCCCTCGCCGCGCGCGCCGAGGGAAACCGGGTCCCGGGTCCGCGCGCACCTCTCTAGAGGCGCGCGCGTTCCGGCTCGACGCGCGCGAGCGCCTCGGTGCCTTTCTGGTGTGCGCGGTCGTCCTCTGGTTCGAGTACGTCTCGAGGGACGCGCGCGGGGACGACGCGGCGGCGCGTCTGGCCCGGCGGATTTTTAGCATCGCGGAGCGCGCGGCGACCGTCAGAACCGCGGGGCTGTGGGTCGGCGCGTTTCTCGGAACCGCTCTAGTGGTGGCGCGAATGTCTCGTGTCTCGAACGACACGCACCGGAACCAGCGTGTTCCCGTCGTCCTGCTTCGCAAGACACACCACGTTCTGGCCGCGGCGATGTTCGCGCCGCCGCTGTGCGGAACGTCCGACGAGGCAATTCGTCAATTCGTCTCGCGCGAAACCCTCGCCGCCGCGTACGCCGCCGCGCTCGCGGCGTTCGCCGCGCTGGAGGTGGCGCGGACGCGCGGCGCCTCGGTGCGTCTGCCGATGGCGCTCGGAGGTCCCATCCGGGTCGGTGAGGCGATCGACCGGCTGTTCGCGCGGTTCCTCGATCACAGGGACGCGGGGGGGTCGTCGGTGGTCGCGAGCCACGTCTCCTTGCTCGTCGCCGTCGCCGCGCCTCTGTGGCTTTCGCGCGGGTCGGGCGCGGCGCGCGACGACGCGGTGGCTCTGTTCGGGCCGTTCGCCGGAATCGTCGCCGTGGGGATAGGGGACACGTGCGCGTCCGTGGCGGGCGTGCGGCTAGGGAAAACGCCGGCGTTTCGGGGCTCGAGGAAAACCGTCGAAGGCGCGGCGGCGGGCGCGGCGGCCAACGCGGCGGCGTCGTGGGCGTTTTGGCGCCTGAGCGCGGGCGACGCGGTGTCCTGGCGCGCGATCCTCACGCCGAGCCTCGGGGCGGCGTGGCTGGAGACCGCGACGGAGCAGTCCGACAACGCGTTCGTGCCGTTGGCGTACCTCGCGTTGCTGGGGTGCGCGAGCAGAGGGTCGTCGTACTGAGTCGTCATAAAGTCATAAAGTCATACGTCATAAAAATAACTTAAACATACTGATACACGACATGACGCCGCCGTCGTCGCCGCGACGGGCGCGCGCATCTCGCAAGCCTACGGCGATTCCCGAAAGGCACGGGACGTTCTTTTTTTTCGTTCCGCCCGCGCCTTGTCTTCGGGTTCCCTCGAGCGTACCCTCGAGTCTTGATTTCTCCCTCCTCACCCGTCCCCCCGCGCTTCTCGACGCGACGCCGAACGTCTTCTTTTTCTTCTTCTTCTCCGCTCTACTGTTTCGTCCACACGCACCACCCGTCACCGGACGCGACGGCTTCCCAGCCGCCCCCCGAGGGCGACCAGTCCCCGCCGAGCTTCACGGCGAGCCTGTCCCCGACGTGCGCGGCGTACAGCGAGTCCGTCGCGGCGACGATATCCAGCTTCGAACGCGAGTGGATCCCCGCGTCGTCCCGGGCCCTCAGCAGGCTGCTGATCTGTTTCTTCAAGTCGTCGCCCCAGTCGAAGTAGTGGTCCCAGAACACGGTGGGCGTGCCCGGGTGCGTCAGGATGTACGCGTACCCCATGCCCACCTTGTTCGAGGGGAACGGCCAGTGCGCCTGCGTCGAGCCGGTGTCGTGATTGTCGATGAACGTCACCGCGCGCCCGGGCCACAGCCCGATCACGCCCGGCGCGCGCCCCTTCTTATCCACCAGCCGCCAAAACTCGTGCTTCCCGCACGCCTCCTGCAGGATGCCCTTGGTGGTGAAGTCAAAGGCGGTGGCGATGCCGCCCGTCTGGTCCACCCAGTCCACGATCCTCTGCCGGTGCGCGTCCTGGTCGTACTCCAGGCCCTGCCCGTAATTCAAGGTGTCCCAGTACTCGCCCACCGCGAACTCGGGCATGCACGCACGCGTGTACTGCCCGGCGAACTCGCCGCCGTAGCCCTTGCTGAAGTCGAAGCGCACGCCGCCGAAGCCGACGTCGTCCATCATCCAGTTCATCCACTGGCACAGCGACTCCTGCACCTTGTCGTTGCGGTGGTCGATGTTGGGCGCGCCGTGGAACTCGTCCCCGGTGGGGCCGCCGCCCTGCCCCTGGAAATCCGGCTGCGTGTTGGTGATGGCCCACTCGCCCCAGTCCATGAACCCGCACCCCTCCCACTTGTTCCACTTGCTCCCGGCGCCCTGGTGCGTCGCGCAGCGGTGGTTCAGCACGGCGTCCAGCACGGGCAGCACGTTCTTCTCGCGCAGCGTCGCGATGAGCGCGCGCAGGCCAGCCTCGTCGCCGTACTTGGAGTTGAGCGAGCTCAGGTCGCGGGGCAGGTACCCCTCGGGCGCGAGCGAGTCCGTGCACGGCGGGAGCCAGATCTGCGTGAACCCGACGTCGGCAATCTCGCCGGCGCGCTCGCCCACCAGCTTGTACCAGTCAAACTTGTGCGACTCCCAGTTGAACCCCTGCAGGAGCACCTCGCGCCCGGTCGCGATGCGCGGCAGCGTGCCCTCCTCCACCTTGTAGTCCGAGCCGAGCTTGGACGTGTCCACCGCGGGAACCGCCGCGGGCGCGGGCGCGGGGGACGCAGCCTGCGGCGGCTCCCAGCCGGGCGGCGTCGCCGGCGCGGGCGCGTCCGCCGACACTGAGAAGGCGGGCGTGAAGTCGGGCGGCGGCGTCGCGGGCTTGGCGGTGTCGGCGGCGGGCGGTACGGGCGGCTTGAACCCGGGCGGGGGCTTGGGCTTGTTCCCAGCCTTCGCGGGCGGGGGAAAGTTGGTCACCACGTTGTTCACGCCGGGCGCCTGCACGGGGGTCTGGCCCCAGGCGCCGGCGGACGCGGGCGCGCCGTCCAGCCGCGACACCTTCCGCGAGAGCTCGTCGATCGCCTTGGAGGAGCCGTTCGCCGTCGCCGCCAGGCCCTCCTCCACGGCGCTCACCTTGGCGAAGAGCACGTCCAGCGACGCGGGGTTCGCGCGCAGGTGCTCCAAAGACGCCTCCAGCTTCTGCATGCGCGCGGTCACGTCCTTGAGGTTGGCGTCGACAGCCCTCGTGCCGCCCGCCGCCGCCGCGCCCGGCGTCTTCGCCATCGCGTCGCGCAGCTCCTGCATCTGGCGCTGGAGCTCGGGCACCGCCGCCGCATCCTTCTGCACCTGCGCGGCGAGCCGCTCCACCTTGGAGAGCGCGGCGGTGGCCGCGTCCGCGGTGGCGTTGCGCTGGGAGAACGCGGTCTCGAGCGCCTTCACCTTCTCCTGCAGGTGCGTCATCGCCGCCGCCGCCGCGACGTCGCCGCCCGTCGCGCCGGCGGACGCCGCCGCACTCGCCAGCGCCTTCTCGAGCGCGGCGACGCGGCTCGCCAGCGCCGAGGCGTCGCCATCCTTGGCGAACACGCCGGTGGCGGTCTGGTTCAGCGTCCTCTCCAGCTCGCGCATCTTGGAGTCCATCGCCTTGGAGACCGTCTCCTGCGCCTTGAGCCCCTCGCGCGCGCTCTGCGCCTCCTTCAGCGCGTTGCGCGTGCTCTGGTACGCCGCCTCGAGCTGCTGGCGCTTCTTCTGCTCCAGCCGCGCGAACTCATTCGCCTGCTCAACCTGCGCCAGGAGCTCGCGCTCGCGCTGCGCGCGCGCCGTGAACTCGGACTGCTCGCGCTGCACGGCGCCGGAGGGCGCGCCCGCGAGGTTGCGCAGACCGTCGCCGATCGCGCTGAGCAAACCGGGGGACTTGTGCATCGCAGCCTCGCGCCGGCGGCGCACCGACGGAGGCTCGGGGGGGGCCATCGTCGCCGTCGCCGACGCCGCCGCCGTCGCCGTCGCCGTCGCCGCGGGTCCGTTCCCGAGGCCGGCCTTGGCGAGGTTGGGCATCTGCGCGGAAGCGCCGAGGCCGCGCACGGCGTCCGACGCGCCGAACTCGGGCACGGCCGCGGGCCCGGCGCGGACGCGAGAGTCGAACCCGGCGGAGCCGCCGCCGCCGCCGCCCCAGTCGCCGTAGGGCGGCACGGACGCCGGCGTGCGCGAGGCGGGCCTCGCCGCGCCGTTGCTCGAGCGGAACCCGGAGGCCATGGGACCCTGGGACCCTCCCCCTCCCGCGCGGTCGCGCGCGTCGCGCGCGGCGTCCAGCGAGCCCGCGCCGTCGCGGTGCGCGCCGTCGCGGCCCATGAGGTCGAGGTCCTCGCCCCAGCCGCCGTAGCCGCGCGGCGAGGCGGAGGCGCCGGCGCCGGAGGCGCGCTTCCCGCGGTGCCCGGCGCCGGGCGGCGGCGGCGTGGCGGGCGGCGGCGGGGGCGGCGCGACGCGGTCGGGGTCGAACGCGGGCCCTCCCGGCGAGAACGCGGGGTGGTACCCTCGCGCGTGCGCAGGCACGTCCTCCGGCGCGGAGGCGTCCGCGTGCCCGCGTCGGCGGTCGCCGGGGCGCACCGGCCCGCGCGCCGTCACGTCCAGGCCCGGCGGCGGCGGCGCGGGGTACCCGCCGTACAGCGTCAAGTCGTCGTGCCCCTCCGGGCGCGCGGCGTCAGGGGCGAACCAGCCGGGCTCGGCGGATCGCGTCGCCTGGTGCGCGGGCGGCGGGCCGCGCGGGGGCTCCTCGTGGAAGTACCCGAGCTCGTCGTAGTAGCCGTTCCGGCTACCGCCGCGGTCGCGCGGCGCGCCGCCGAGCCCGCGCACGGCGGCGACGATTGTCTCAAAGGCGGAGGCGACGACGGCGCCGGCGGGGGGGCCGGGCGGCTGGAGCGCCCTCGCGCGCCTCGCGGCGTTCGCCTTGCTCACCACGGCGGCGGTGAGGAAGCCCGCGGAGGCGCAGACGGCGATCCCGGTGACGTCCCCGGGGATGGCGACGGCGCCGGAACTCGTCGCCGCCTTCGCCGGCGCCGGCGCCGCGGCGGGCACGGCGCCGACGGCTTTCGCGTACACGTTTGAAGTGGTCCTGTTGTAGTCCGGAGGCAACAGCGCCGCGGCGGACGCGGGCGGCGCGGTCAGCACGCGCGCGTTCGTGTCGAACACGCCGCGCTCGAGCGAGCCCCAGATGCCGGTCATGGGCAGGCCGTACTGCTGCTGGAGCTTCTCCACGGCGGAGCGCGTGGCGGTCGTGAACACGCTGCGAGGGGAGATCGTGGGGACGAGGTTGCGGGGACGCGTGCGGCCAACGTTCAAGTTAGTTTGAGAAGATGAAAGACTACGCGGGCTTTCGCCGGCGGTGCGCGGGAACGCGCGCGCGTGCGGACACGCGGGGACGGGGAGAGGAGAGGCGAGACACGCGCGCGCGGTGGTTGTGGAGAGATGGGGAAAAAATCTCGGATGTGACGTACCCGGTGGCGTGTTGTCGTCCGAGGAAACCCTCCGCGACGAGGTCCTTTTGCATGGCGAGCACGTCGAGGCCGGTCGCGCCCTCGTACAAGTCGCGCACATTCCCGAGGTTCCCGCCGTTGGGGGAGTACGAGCGCCTGTTCGAGGAGGGCGCCCACGTGTTGGGCGTGCCGTTGGGCCCGGCGGCGGCGCGCACGGGCCGGGCGGCGCGGCGCGAGCCGACGAACGCGCGGCGCTGCAACGGTGCGATGCCGGACCTCAACGACACGTTCGGCTCGTTGTGCCTCATCGCGCTTCTCGCGCCGGTCAAGGCGGGGGGAGTGAAGAGCGACGCCATCCGTGCTGGCAAGTGTCCTTCGCAACTCGCCTTTCCTGTCCTCGCGCGGTCCTGTACAGAGCGTTGCGCGTGCCTGCCGCTTCTGCGCGCAGGTCTTACTGCCGCGCAAGATGCGCAGACGCGGTTCAAAAAACCAAAAAAAAGCAAACAACTTGATTTTTTTACGGGGTTCAAATTGGGACAGTGGGCCTATGGGCATTCAGTCAGAGAGGCTAAAAAACGGCCGTTAGTCTCGGCGACAGCTCGTCCCTCGTTCGCTCCGACACCGCCCCGTGGCACCGCGCGATGCAGCTTTTTCGGCCTGGTACCGTAAGATGGTATCGGCCTCGATGAGCGCTCGCTCCGAAGAAAAAAGTCGGCGCGTCGAGCGCAATCGCGTCACTTGTCTCCCGCACGCGCCCCGCGCGGTTCGCACGCACGCCCCGAGATGGCCGAAGACAACTCCGCGCGGCTTCAGGCCATGCAGGACGCGGTGACCGACGCCGGCAACGACGTCCGCGCGCTCAAGGTGCGCGCGCGCTCCCGGATCTTTTCTTTATCGTCTCCGGCATACGCCGATCGCGATTGCACGGAACGTCGGATCCCCGACCGACCCGGGGGCGCCCTCGGTTCCGTTCCCCCGACTGACCCCGCGCGTTCCGTCCTGCGTTTGTTCACAGGCTGAGAAGGCTGAGAAGGCGACCATCGACGCAGCGATCGCCAAGCTGAAGCAGCTCAAGATCGATTTGGACGTGGAGGTGAAGAAGGCCATGGCGGCCGGCGACGAGAAGTTGAAGGAGAAGGAGAACTTCCGCGCGAAGATGGGCGGCGCGCTGGAGCAACGGTTGTTCTACATCCCCTCGTTCAAGATTTACGGCGGCGTCGCTGGGTTCTACGACTACGGCCCGCCCGGGTGCGCGGTGAAGTCCAACCTGCAGGCGTTCTGGCGCCAGCACTTCGTGCTCAACGAGCAGATGCTCGAGGTGGAGTGCCCGGCGGTGACCCCCGAGGTGGTGCTGCAGGCGTCGGGCCACGTCGACCGCTTCACGGACCTCATGGTCAACGACGTCGTCACCAAGGACTGCTTCCGCGCGGACCACCTGGTGGAGGAGAACCTCGAGCGCATCATGGCGGACCCAATGCTCACGCCCGAGCGTCGCAGGGAGCTCGAGGACATGCTGGCGCGCCTCGAGGAGTTCACGCCCGAGGAGATGGGCGCCGCCATCGTCTCGCTGGGGCTCAAGGCGCCGGAGACCAAGAACGACCTCACCGCGCCCTACCCGTTCAACCTGATGTTCCCCACGCAGATCGGCCCGTCCGGCCAGCAGAGAGGGTTCATGCGCCCCGAAACCGCGCAGGGCATCTTCGTGAACTTCCGCGACCTGCTGTACTACAACGGCGGCAAGCTGCCCTTCGCGGCGGCGCAGATCGGCCAGTCCTTCCGCAACGAGATCGCGCCGAAACAGGCTCTGCTCCGCGTGCGCGAGTTCACGCAGGCGGAGATCGAGCACTTCGTGCACCCCGACCACAAGGAGCATCCTCGCTTCGGGGAGGTCAAGGACGTGGAGCTCTCGCTGTTCTCGCGCGAAGCGCAGCTGGCGACGGTGAAGCGGCCGTTTCCGATGTCGGCGGGTGACGCCGTCGCGAAGGGCGTCATTGCCAACGAGACGCTGGGGTACTTCATCGCGCGCACGCACATGTTTCTGCTCAAGATCGGCATCAACCCCACGCGTCTGCGGTTCCGGCAGCACCTGCAGCACGAGATGGCGCACTACGCGGAGGACTGCTGGGACGCCGAGATCGAGAGCACGTACGGGTGGATTGAGTGCGTCGGCCTCGCCGACCGCAGCGCGTTTGACCTGAAGGCGCACAGCGCGAAGAGCGGCACGGAGCTCACCGCGCACGAGCGCTTCGCCGAGCCCAGGACGGAGGAGGTGCTCGTCGTGGAGCCCAACAAAAAGGACATGGGCAAGGCGTTCAAGAAGGACGTCAAGGCGGTGACTGACGCGCTCGCCGCGCTGAGCGCCGAGGACGCGCTGGCGCTGGACGCGAAAATCTCCGCCGACGGCGCGGCGTCGCTCGCCACCGCCGCCGGCGAGATGGAGCTTCTGCCCGGCATGGTGCGGATCGCCATGGAGACCAAGAAGGTGTCGGGGCGCAACTTCACGCCCTCCGTGATCGAGCCCTCGTTCGGGATCGGGCGCATCATGTACTGCATGTTCGAGCACTCCTTCTACGTGCGAAAGGACGACGAGCAGAAGACGGTGTTCCGGTTCTCGCCCGTCATCGCGCCCATCAAGTGCACGATCTTCCCGCTGCTCAACGACGCGGGCATGAACGAGCTCTCCAACGTCATCTCGCGCGAGCTCAGCGCGAACGGCGTCTCCACCAAGCTGGACACCACCGCGGTCTCCGTGGGGAAGCGGTACGCGCGCACGGACGAGCTCGGCGTGCCGTTCGCCGTCACCGTCGACCACCGGTCGCTCGAGGACGACACCGTGACGGTGCGCGAGCGCGACTCGTGCGAGCAGGTGCGCGTCAAGACCGCGGAGGTGCTGCCGCTCGTCACGAAGCTGTGCGCCATGCGGGCCACCTGGGAGCAGGCCACCGCGGGGATGGAGAAGCAAACCGCCGCCGCCGAGTAGGCGACGCGACGCGCGCGGCGGCGAATCGAGCGTGCTCGCTTTTTAATCCAAACGATACCGTACGTACGCGCAAACATCTTTCTCCTTCGCCACGCGACTGGCAGTGGGCAGGATCCGCGAAATCTTTCCGCGGACACGCAGAAAGCGTGACGTCGACAACTTCTGGTCTATCCGCCCGGGACGCCCCAGTAAGTGACGCGCCTCGGTGGACGCGAGGTACACGAGATGAGTCACGCGTTTGCGGTCGCGGGCTCCCTCCCGGGCTCGGCCCGCGCCGCCCCGGCGGCGCGTTCCGGCGCTTCGGAGGGCTCTTCCCGGCGCGGGCGCGCCGGCGCCTCAACGTCCGGGACTGTCGTGGCGGGCGCGTCTCGAGCCCCCATCCGCGGGCGACGCGCCGCGGACGCGGACCGCGCGAGACGGAGCGTGGTGACCCGCGTCGCCAGCACCGCACCCCCCGTGATGGAAGAGACTGACCTCGGCGATTTGCCCCCCGTGAAGGGCGTCGTGTCCTCTATGGGCGTCGGGGACGGCATGGTGCCCGTGACGGATGCGCAGCGAAAAGCGCTGCGACGCAGCGAGGCGGTGAAAGACTACGACCCCGAACGCGCGGCGAGGTACTACTCGAAACGGCCGCTCGAGCAGCTTGTGCGCGTGACGCAGATCTCCACCGCGCTCGGGGGGTTCGCGCTGGACGTGGCGATGGACAACCAGCGGGGCGACTTCGAGAAGAACGCCAAGAAACGCGCGGACCAGCTCCGGTCGAAACTCACCGCCCTGGGCCCCGCGTTCGTCAAGGTGGGCCAGGCGCTGTCGACGCGCCCGGACCTGTTGCCGGCGCAGTACCTCGACGAGCTCACGTCGTTGCAGGACGCGCTGCCCACGTTCTCGGACGCGGACGCGTTCGACTGCGTCGAGCGCGAGCTCGGTAGGCCGCTGGAGGAGATGTTCGGGATGATCACGCCGTCACCCATCGCCGCCGCGTCGCTCGGGCAGGTGTACCGCGCGACGCTGCGCGATTCCGGAAAGGAAGTCGCGCTGAAGGTGCAGCGCCCCAACATCCCGAACGGCCTCGAGCTGGATTTCCACCTGATTCGCGAGGGCGCGAAGCTAGCGGACGGGTTCGTGGACTCGCTGAACACCAGCATCGTCGAGCTCGTGGACGAGTTCGCGGCGCGCGTGTTCCAGGAGCTCAACTACGTGCAGGAGGGCATAAACGCCGAGCGGTTCGCGCGGCTGTACGGCGACCGGCCGGACGTCGTCGTGCCCGGGATCGAGTGGGACTACACCTCCCCGAAAGTGATCACCATGGACTGGATCCAAGGTACCAAGCTCTCCGACCAGGAGTCGCTCAAGGCGCAGGGGCTGGACGTGCTGCAGCTGGTGGACACCGGCATCCAGTGCTCGCTGCGCCAGCTGCTGGAGTACGGGTACTTCCACGCCGACCCGCACCCCGGGAACCTGCTCGCGACGCCGGAGGGGAAGCTCGCGTTTTTGGATTTCGGGATGATGAGCGAGACCCCCGAGCGCGCGCGGTACGCCATCATCGAGCACGTCGTGCACCTCGTGAACCGGGACTACGAGGCGATGGCCCAGGACTACTACGCGCTCGAGTTTCTGGACGAGAGCGTGGACGTCGCGCCCATCGTCCCCGCTTTGGCGGCGTTTTTCGACGACGTGCTGGACGCGTCCGTGGAGGAGCTCAACTTCAAGACCATCACCGACGGGCTGGGGGGCGTTTTGTACCAATATCCGTTCAACGTGCCGGGGTACTACGCCCTGATTTTGCGGTCGCTCACCGTGCTGGAGGGGCTGGCGCTCTCCACGGACCCCAAGTTCAAGGTGCTGGGGAAGGCGTACCCGTACATGGCGCGGCGCCTGCTGACGGACCCGCGCCCGCAGCTGCGCGACGCCTTCTCCGAGCTCCTGTTCAAGGACAAGCAGTTCCGCTGGAACCGGCTGGAGAACCTCCTCAGAGAGGGCAGCAAGAACGACGACTACAACGGCTCGGAGGTGATCCCGCCGCTCATCGAGCTCGTCGTCGGCGAGGACGCGCCCGGCGAGGTCAACGAGCTGCGGCCGCTGGTGGAGGCGGAGGCGATCAAGGTGCTGGAGGCGCTCCTGCTGGGGCAGAGCGTGGAGGCGGCGCGCAGCGAGCAGCTCGCGCCCGTGGTGGCGCTCCTGCCCGAGCAGCTCAAGAGGCTGCCCCCCATCAAGGTGGGGAGCCCGGAGGAGGAGGCGCGCATGATGGAGCTCCGCACGCAGGTGCTCCGCGTGACGACGATGCTCTCCTCCAGCAAGGGCTTCGACCCCGCCGCGCTCCAGCCCCTCGCGGACGCGCTCCAGACCCCCGCGGCGAGGCGGTTCGTGGAGACCGTCGTGTCGGGGGTGGCACAGAGAATCACCGCGAGGGTCCTCAGGGAGCTGCTGGGCGAGGAGAAAACCGCCGCGGGGACCGCGGGGACCGCGGCGTCCGCCCGGTGAACGCTTTCGAGCCTCCTCGGAACGCGAAAGCACCTTTTATATAATTCATTTTTACTTTGTGTGTAGCTACGGATATAGATAGACATTCATTTCGGCGACAGGCACTCCGCCGTCGCGCGCGTCGTGGCCGCCATCGCGTCCGGGCACCGCGCCCAGAACAGCCGCGTGAGGCGCTCGTGGAACCGCGCGTCGACGCGCGCGTCCGCGCCCTCGGGCGGCGTCGCGGAGACGACGACGACGGCGTCCGACTCCCACGCGTCGCGCGCGCGCCGCGCGGCGGCGACGACTTGGCGCGAGGTAAAAGCGGTGGCGACGCGGAACAGCAGGTCGGGTTTCCCGAACTCGTCGCGCATCGCGCCCATTAGCCGCGGCGGAGACAACGAGGCGGACGGCACGCCCGTCTCCTCCGCGATCTCGCGTAGGACCGAAGCGAAGAGCTCTTCGCGCACGAGATCATCGCACGTTCTCGAAGACGTTCTCGAAGAATCGCTTTTTACGAGCTCGGGCTCGGGGTGGCCGCTCGGCCCGTTGAACTTCCCGACGCTCCCCACGACCCCCGCGGCGCGGCGCAGGAGAACAAGGCCCCCGTCGCTGGTCTCGAGCGCCGCTTCCACGCCCAGCGCGTCGCTGAAATGCGCGGACGCCGAGCCGAAAGTCGCGAGGCCGTCCTCGCGTAACGCGCGCCGCGCCGCCGCGTCGCGGCTCGAGGTGCAGGTGCCGACGTGCTCTTTGTACGACGTGGACCCGACGCGAAGGAGCACCGCCGGAGCGGCTCGGCCGTCTCGGCGGTCGAGCCGCTGGCGCTCTGGGCCCGCGGTGGTTCCGCCCGCGGTCGAGGTGACGAGGACGCTCGCGAGCCGGAACTTGGGTGCGTCCCACGTTCGCGGGGCGGAGAGGAGTTGTCGTCGCCACGCCTCATCGATGCCGTCGTCCGAGACGTGCGGGACGCGGTCGTGCTGCTCGCCGAAATCAACCTCCACCTCGGTCTCGCCCAGACCCGAGGGAACGCCCGCGCCGTCGTCGGCGCGGAAGGTCAACGTGTACGCCGACCCCTCCGGTTCCGAAGCGCGCGTCGAGCCGCCGGCCGAGCGCGCGGCCATCGCGCGCTCGCGCACTGACGCGCGATGTTATTTTCTTGGCGTTCCTTTCCGTGTTCCGATGAAAGCGCCCGCGAAAAGAACGCAAGTGGCACGTTGTTTCCGCCAAACGCTCCCGCGCACCCGGGGTCGGACGCCACGGCGAGCATGAGCGGCGAAGGTTCGTCTTCGGGGCAGCTACATGAGGCGCGACATTTCCAATATTCGCGGCGGATGATCACGCCGACGCACCCGGTGGAGGGGGATTGGCTGAAAATCGAAACCGAGGAGGCGATCTTCGGGTTGCTCTTCGCGTGGATGGGGTTCTGGATGTTCAAGCAGCTCAGGGGGCTGTGGCGGTACTGGGCGGAGGCGAAGGCGAGGGCAGCGATGGACCCCACGGGCGTGGACGTCGTCGATGACTCGTCAAGCGACACGGAAGGCGAGGACGAGGACGTCGACCCGAAGAAAAAAGATTAACGAGTCGTGTCCGGAGGCTTGGACGGACGCGACGAGAAACGGCGGCGGAGGAGGAGTCGCGCGAGCGCGGGTACGTCGAGAACGAGGTGGGTGAGGGGTGAGGAAAACGGGTGCCGTGCTTCTGGAACGCCAAATATTCGCCGTCGTCGTGTCGTCGTCGTCGTGTCGTCGTCGTCGCGTCGTCGTCGCGATCGTCACAAAAATCAGTCGTCCGCCCGTCTCTCGTCGTCTTCGCGCCTCGCGTCGCGCCTCACGACGGCCTCGCGGCTTTCATACGCTGCACCTTGATGTCGGCGTCCGCCGCGTCCACCGCGCTGATGTCCTGCGGCGTGATGAACAGGAACTGCTTCTCCGCGTTCAGGTCGTCGCGCGCGAACTCGATCAGGTTATCCATGGACACCTTACGGTTCACCGCGTCCATGAACACGTCGAACTCGTCCATCGCGCGGAACGGCGACTCGATCGCCTCGCCCAGCGACAGCGTAAGCGCCAGCGTGCTGTACGAGCGCTCACCGCCCGAGAGCGACCGCGTGTCCTTCACCGTGTTCCCGGAGCCCGCCATCTTCACGTCTAACTCAAGCGAACCAGCGTGGTAATCGACGGTGATCTTGCCCGCGTTGCCCTTCTTCTGCAGGTACAGGTTGAACCGGTGCGACACCTCCTTCTGCACGTTCGTCGAGGCCTCCTTCAGCAGCCGCTGGCGAGCCTTCACCCCCCGCTGCAGCTTCTTGCACGGCTCGCGCGAGTTGCGCAGCGTCTCCCTGAGGCGAGCGAGGAGGCTCGTCTGCGCGTTCAGCTCGCGCTGCACGCGGTCCTGGGGCCGACCCAGCCTCTGCTCCTCCTTGGCCATGCGCCGCGTGGCCTGGTCGTACAGCTTCTGCAGCTCGGCGACGGCGAGCTCTTTGCCTTCCAGCGCGGGGTCGAGGTACGCCTCGGCTTTCTCGCGCGGGCACACCCTCTTGGCGCCGCGCGCGCAGAGCGTCACCGCCTCGCGCAGCTGCGCGACGCTAGTGTCGTTCTCCGCGATCGTCGCCGCGAGCTCCGCGCGCTTGCCCTCGTAGTACTTCGCGTGCTCCTGCGCGGTTTTCAGCGTCTCGTTCGCCGAGGTCACCGCCGCCTCGAGCCGGACGCTCACCGGCGTCTGCTCCTCCGCGCGCGCCTTGAGCGCCTCGTGCTCGTCGTGCGCCAGCTTCGCCGCCTCCGCCGCCGCCGCGAGCGCCGTCTTCAGCTCCTCGTCCTTGCGGCGCAGAGGGCCGTCGAGGTCCGCGACGATCGCCTCGAGCTCGGTCTCGAGCTCGCGCACGTCCACGCCGGCGACGCCCAGGTCCTCGTCCGCCGCGGCGCGCGCCTCCGCCAGAGCCTCCTCGGCGCGGCTCATCTCGCCGCGCGCGTCGCGCGCCTCGCGGCGGTCCTCCTCGCGCGCGCGCGCGACGCGGTTGGCGCGCTCGCGCGCCGCGGCGAGGTTCTGGGTGAGCACCGCCAGTTGCTTCTTGCACTCGGCGATGCCCGCCTTGAGCGTCGTGACGCGCTCCTTCTTGTCCGCGGAGAGCTTCGCGCGGAGGTTGAACCGGAACGCGGTGTCCATGCGGGTGTTCCCGCGCTTCACGATCTTGCGGTCCTTGGTGAACGCCTCGGCGACGTTCGCGTGCTTCTCGACGACGTCCATGGCCATGCTCTGGTTCTCGACGAGCACCACGCGCTCCACCTGACTGGTGTCCACCACGTTGTTGAACACGGCGTCGTTCTCGAACTCGAGCACGTCGAGCA
>Ga0181561_10002315_pt1 | contig 16856 bp, 15 predicted proteins | sample 011ome_19_FD_133760 | JGI IMG/M metagenome (GOLD analysis project Ga0181561, IMG submission 133760) | Coastal salt marsh microbial communities from the Groves Creek Marsh, Skidaway Island, Georgia - 011510BT metaG (megahit assembly) | ecosystem: Environmental > Aquatic > Marine > Intertidal...
AATATCCAGCAGGCGACGCATAAGCGGGAAATTCTCGCCAGGAAACTGCACAGAAGTACCAGATATCTTGATATAAGGATTCACCCCAAGTTCTTCCATGGCCGCGATGATAGTTCGGTTGCCCTCCACCAAGGTCTGCATTTCTTTTTTTGAGCGTCCGCGCTGGCCTGTCACATTAATAACACCGGCAACACCATCAATGCATTTTTTTACTGGTTCAGGATCTGGCAATGCGCCCTCGACAATTTCATATCCTTCTTTTTGGTGAAATTCTCTAATCCTAAGCGGATCACGAACCAGCAGTCTAACCCGGTAACCGCGCGCCACTAATTTTTCGCACAAACGTGAGCCGACAAAGCCGGTACCACCAAAAACCGCAATTACGCTCATTCGCTTTTCCTTAAAATTAGATTTAAATCAAGAACACCCATAATAATCGTAAATAATTCTTAATTACATCTTGTATACAATTTACAGAAACTTAGAATTCGCACATCAATTTTTGGAGGGGTGTGCGTGACTTTTAAGCGCTTTATATTTTGGAGCCATCTGACAGCAGGCGTGTTGTCAGGGATTATCGTCTTTTTTCTGTCGCTCACAGGTGTGATCATGATGTACGAACATCAAATAGAGGCGGCGGCAGAAAAAAGTTTTTACGTTACCCCCGAGCTCGGCCAAACCCTTCTCACCGCCGATGAACTTGCCTCAATCGTATTAAGTGATATCGGCGAAGGTGCCAATCTCAAATTCCACAATGACGAAGGCGCACCAATCGAAATAACCCAGGGCCGTGGAAACCGCTGGCTAATGAATCCCTACTCCGGTGATCTGATGGGCCCAGGCGCCACAGAAACCCGTGATTTCTTTAGCTGGATGATGGGCCTCCACCGTTGGTTTGCCCTGGAAGGCGAAAGTCGCGACACCGCTCGGGCCATTATCAATACGGCCAACCTGATGTTCCGGTTTATCATCATCAGCGGTCTGTATATCTGGCTACCGAAAATCTGGCGATGGCCTTTCTTCAAAAAGAATATGGTGTTTGGCCGCAATCTACCCAACGCCAAGGCCCGCGACTACAACTGGCACCATGTACTGGGGTTCTGGTCCCTCATTCCCCTGTTTTTCATCATCATCAGCGGCTCAGTGTTCTACTACCCCTGGGCAAACAATGCGGTTTATGCCGTCTTTGGCGAAGAGCCCCCGCAGCGTGGCAGTAGCTCTGCACCAACCTATGAAGTGCAGGTTGCCCCCGGCGACATGGTCTCGCTACAAGCAGCCCTGGATAGCGCCAAAACCTTCGATGAAGACTGGAATACCATCGGCATGCCCGTCGACCCGCAGAATCCAGTAATCGAATTCCGCGTGGACACGGGCACGGGTGTGCAGCCCAGCAAGCAGACCGACGTTTTTGTCAGTCGTGCGGATGGCACAATTTTAGGCACCTTTGCCTTTGGAGATAACTCACCCGGCAGGCAAGCTCGCAGCTTTATGCGGCGTATCCATACCGGCGAATACTATGGTTTTATTGGCCAAACAATCTTTGGATTGGCGTCCCTGTCAGCTTGCTTCCTGGTTTACACGGGACTGGCTTTGGCCTACCGTCGTCTTCTGCAACCCGTATTTAGAAGACGAAAAGCCAGATAGGCCGACAAATGCCCGAGTTTACTTTCACAATGGATTCCACCGATCTACTTGGACCGGCAGTCGCCCTAATGATCTGGACCGCGGTTATGTGGTTCTGGTTGTATGCAGAGCGTATTCCCGCGCTTATGCGGCTGACTTGGAACCACTAGATTTGGGCTTGGCGGTGTGAAACTCTACAAACTTGGGAGATTTACTTTTCAAATAACTAACATCAATGCCATCCGGGCGCTCTTGCAAAGCTTGTAAACCTTCTTCCGTGATTTGCATATAACTTTGACGTGGTCGTGTTAAAAATCCAGCCTTAGCGAGGTATGTACTCGACCAGCCGCATCGATTACGAACCACTGTTTGCTTTCCTGAGGGAAGCATTTCCCTTTTTTCATCATCTGTCAGATGAAAATGGGAACACACCGCTTCATATGCTTCGTTAAATGATTTTTCTGCGCCATCGGATAAAGCATCCAATAAGGGCCTCATGCACTCCTGGAAATCTGGAATAGCCATGTCTTACTCCTGTAAAAATTATTCTTCTAACAACCCCTTAACCGAATCCGGTAAGTTCTTCTTGGATTTGGCACCGAGTTTTTTCAGGTTTTCCACGCGTCTAACAACATTGCCTCTGCCCTCTGAAAGTCTCTTGCGGGCTTGATCGTAACTGACCTGGGTGGCTTCAATCTTTTTGCCGATGTCGTCGAGGGATTCCACCAGCAACACGAACTGGTCGTAAAGGCCGCCGGCTTCGTCGGCAATTTGCTGGGCATAGCGATTTTGTTTTTCGTAGCGCCAGATATTGGCAACGGTTCTAAGCGTTGCCATTAATGTGGTGGGGCTGACGATGACCACGCCTTTGTCATAGGCGTTCTGGAATAGCGTTTGATCGCTTTGGAGCGCCAGTGTGTAGGCCGGTTCGATGGGCACAAACATAAACACGAAGTCGAGGCTGTTGATGCTATCAAGGGCTTCGTAGTTTTTGGCACTGAGCCCGGTGAAGTGGTTTCGCAGAGAGCTAATGTGTTCTTTCAGGGCCTTTTCTTTTTGCGCGTCAGTCTCGGCATTGAAGAAGCTCTCGTAGGCTTTCAGGGATACCTTGGCGTCGATGACGATGTCTTTTTGGTCTGGCAGGTGGATGATGACATCCGGCTGCTTGAGCTTGCCTTCGTCGTCCCTGTGCGAGGCTTGGGTCTCGTACTCCCTGCCCTTTTCCAGGCCGGAATCTTCCAGCAATCGCTCCAGCACCATTTCGCCCCAGTTGCCCTGAGATTTGGATTCACCTTTTAGCGCTTGGGTCAGTTGGATAGCATCCTGACCAATTTTGCTGGCCTGTTTGTGCAGTTCCTGAATTTGGCCTTCCAATCGGCTGCGCCCGGCCACATCTTCGCGGTGGGTGTCTTCAATGCGCTTGCGGAAACCTTCGATCTCTTTTTTTAGTGGATCGAGGCTGGCATTAAGGGTTTTCTGGCTATCGGATTCAAATTTCTTGCGGCTGTCTTCGTAAAGCCGGTTGGTGAGCACTTCGAAGTCTTTTTGCAATTTGGCCTGGGCGTTTTTCAGCTCTTCGTTAAGCTGTTGGTGGTGTTTGAGCTGTTCTTCGGTCCGGGCTTCGGCCACTTTCAGTTGCGAACTGAGTTCGGATTCCCGGCTGCGCGCTTGCTCCAGTTGGCTTAGGGCATCATCCAATTCGAGCTGGGTAGAGGTTAGGTCTTGCTGGGCGCGCTTATGTGCAACCCTCTGGGTATACCAGAGAAAGGCAAAGAACAGCTTCGCTGCTGCCAGTAGGCCACCGACAATAAGAAAGATGATTAAAGAGTCCATTTAGCTTCCGACTGCGTTCTTGTCGAAAGTCTATGCCATCGGGACGATATACGCCACGGCAATGCGCAAGGTTGCTTTTGGACAGGTTTTTTAGAGGGCTATTACGGTAAAAAAAGGAAAAAGCGCCTTCCGGTAACCAATTGATAAATGGGGAACCCAATCGACGGCTGTTACCGGAAGACATTCCTACTTCTGGGGGGAGAAAAATCCACCAAGGGAAAATCTTTAATTTTTACTGTTCAGGAAGCTACCGAGATACCAACAGCTCTCAGGCTGGCTTCGTGCGAAAGTTCGCGCTTAATGCGCATTTCTGTTCGCAAACGTGAAGAAACAACACGCATCATGTCCACAGCAAAATCCGGATCTTTAACTAATTCGCGAAAACGGTCTTCACAGATCACTGCGACGGTGGAATCTTTTACGGCGTATGCCGTTGCCGTGCGATCTTTTTGATCGATTAGGGCCATCTCACCGAACACTTCGTTTTCTCGTGCTGTCGATATGTAGTTACTGCCCAGGCGTATTTCGATCTCACCTTCGATAACCGCATACATGTCATAGCCACGCTCGCCCACAGTAAAAATGGTCTCGCCGGCTTTGTAGGTTCGATAATTTTTCTCTTCGCTAAAATCAAACATGACTTTTCTCCACCTCTCATCATCAAAGGCGACTTAGAACACCGTACACAACAAAGCGACCCAGACCATCAAGCTAAGAACAAACGCGCCAAGACGCATTAACACGATGGAAGACGGGGCTTTTTCGCTGTGAACCATGACTGGCATTCATCACACCTCTCTAATAAAACTGCCTAGATGGTGCGCCCGGCTACTGTAAGCAGGCAAGAATTGATCAAAGATTGATCAACCAAAGAGTTAAAAAATGTATGAAATGCCCATGCAGTTTGTGACTTTAGTCCCAAACATGGTCAAGTTTGACGAACAGGTAGAGTCAGAAGAGCAGCCGAACGCGGCCGAATTAACTCACCAGAATTCCTTCATTTTGGTCTCAGCACGTAGCCGATTGATGAGAACCCGAATAATCTGCAAGGCGAAATCGTGGTCTTCCTTTAGCATTTCGATAAAGCGTTCTTTGGAGATAACCGCCAGGGTTGTGGCTCCCATTGCATGAGCGGTTGCACTGCGCGGCTGGCTATCGAGAACCGCCATCTCGCCGAAAAATTCATTTTCGCGCACTGAGGTTACAAATTTCTCACCCACACGCATCTCGACTTCACCAGTAACCACAGCGTACATGAAATCGCCTTCGTCACCCTGTTTGAAGATAACGTCGCCGTTACTGTAATTCTTGAAGTTTTTTTCCTCTCGGAAGTCAATCATGCAGAGACCCTTTTCCTACCTTAAGCTAGATTTGTTAAGACTCACGATAGTACCAGCATATCCCAGCTCTGAAAAAAACTGTAGCGTCTAATTGATCGATAAAAGCCGTTAATTGCTCTTGCCATCCATAGCCCTTCTGGCGAGAATCACTCGCCATGCAAAGCACACTTGATTCGCCAACTCTTACTGAAACAAAAAACCGTTCGGCGGCGCGCGCGCTGATTTTTGATTCCGGCGTAGGCGCGCTGAGTGTTTTTGCTGAAATCAACAAGCTACAACCCCAGCTGGAATGCATTCTGGCACTGGATAACGCCAGATTTCCCTATGGGGTGATCAATGAAAGTGATTTGCTCGAACGGGTGATTCTGGTCGTTGGCAAGCTCATTGGGCAATATCAGCCCAATCTGTGCGTCATTGCCTGCAATACCGCCAGCACGCTGGTTTTGGACGAGCTACGCAAACGTTATGACATACCTTTCGTGGGCGTGGTGCCCGCCATTAAACCAGCCGCGGCCAACTCCAAAACCCAAACCATTGGTCTTCTGGCCACCCCCGCTACGGTTAACCGCAGTTACACCAACAACCTGATTCAGGATTTTGCCCCCGAATCTGAAATTCTGCGACTGGGAAGTTCGGAACTGGTTTACATGGCCGAGCGCAAATTGCGCGGTGAACCCGTCGACCTGGTGCTGCTTGAAGAAATACTCTCCCCTTTTATCGAACACCCAACCCTGGATACCCTGGTGCTGGCCTGCACTCATTTCCCATTGTTACACGAGGAAATCCGGCAACTGATGCCAGAGCGCATCGCCATTCTGGATTGTGGTGCAGCGATCGCCCAGCGCGTGCGCTCCCTATTGCCCTTGGTTGAAGATCAGCAATTGCGTAACCATCAGTTATTGCTGACCTCGGAAGACATGGATATTGGCGCCATGCGCGCCTATTGCAGTACGCTGGGCATTAACTCGGCTGAGGTTTTTAAATGTTAAATGAGGTTGCTACGTCACCAACCAATTCCGCACCTCTAACTCTCACTCCCAACCTTCCCCTGGCGCAGCAGCTTCGCCGCGCGAGACTTCTAAAAGCCAATTTAAAAGCCGCTCCCAGCGCCCCTGTGGAGCCACTTCAGCAATGGCTAACTAACCGCATTCAGCCATCACTCCCGCTGGCTACAGACGCTCAACAGCAGCTGATTTGGGAACAGATCATCCGGCAGCACCGGGACAAAGACGAACAGTTTCGTCAGCTGAATCCAGCCGTGCTCGCCGGGAGGGCACTGACGGCCTGGCAAGGCCTGATACGCTGGGAAATCCCATACGAAGAGCTACGCAAGGCAGAGACCGGACAGCTCATCAGCTTTAGCGATTGGGCTCGGGAGTTTGAAACACATCTACAACGCCTGGGAGTCACCACACTGGATTTGGCGCTGAAAGATCAGCTGGCAGCAGGCGTTGTTGCCAGAGAGCAAATGGTTCATCTCTACGCATTTACCGCCCCACCCCCGCCTTTGTGGCAACGCTGGCTGGAATCCAGCTTTGAACGCATCGAAGCACGGGAGTTTGCCGCACTCAATGAACAAGACCGCCATGCCGGCATCGCTGCGCTGGATAACCCCCAAAAGGAGCTGGAGGCCGCCCTTGTATGGGCAAATAACAAGCTGAGAAGCAACCCTTACGCCCGAGTAGCCATTATCGACGCCAATCTGGGCGATAACCTGAAAAGTACCCAACGATTGGCCCGGCAGTATTTTCGGGCAAAGGTACCCACGCATTTTGGACGGGAGTTGCCCCTATCTAATCAGGGCGCCACTCAAATTGCCCTGGCGCTTCTGGCGCTCAACAAACATGAAATTGATCTTCCATATGCACGAATGCTTGCCCAATCAAGACGATGGGGGAATTTTGCGCAGGAATACGATGCCAGGGCCGAGTGGGATCGAAATATATGCGCCCTTAAAGAAAAACAGTTTTCTGTGGTTCGATTTGTAGAGGCGATTGGCGATCAAGCGTTACGTGATTATCTGACCCGCCCCTTTGCCGATAAACGGCAAGCCAAGCGTTTGTCTCCTCTGGAGCACGCAGCCCGTTATCAAGGTCAACTGGATGCCCTTGGGCTATTTGAGGTAAACCCAGCGTTTCATTGGGACAGGTGGCAGCAGGTACTCGATGAATTCAGTGCTTTGGGCCATGTCACCGGCAAGATAGACGTCGACGAGGCCTTGCGTCTGCTAAATCGCAGCGCCGGCAAACCACGAGCCCAATCCAGCCCTGATGGCACCGGATTATATTTTCTCGATACGGTAGAAGCCGCGGCCGATTTCAGTCACATCTGGATTTTGGGAATGAACAGCCAGAACTGGCCGGGCGCACCGCAGCCTAACCCCCTGCTCCCGGTGTCACTGCAAGCCCGCTACCAAATGCCACATGTAACAGCCAGCCAGGAAGCCCAGCTAGCCAAGCAGTTGATCGAGCGCCTGAAATGCGCGGCAAAAGAAACCATTTTTAGTTATTCACGCCTGCAAGATGATCTGGAACAAACTCCCTGTGCCCTGATTGCTGACTTGCCCGTATTTGCCCCAGAGCTTGGCGATAGCCAGAGCTTTGAACAGGTTCAAATGGAATGGGTGGATTGTTCGCTGGCGCCAAAGGTTCCGGAAGAGGAACGGCAAATCAGCGGTTACGACGGCAGCGGCTCGGCCTTGTTGCAAACTATGTCGGCCTCACCTTTCGATGCGTTTGCCCAGTGGCGACTAAAAGCCCATCCGCTGGAAGAACCTCAAATTGGTCTGTCTGCTGCCGACCGCGGGACACTGGTGCATCGCGCGTTGTATCTGGTCTGGCAACAGCTGGGAGACTCCGACAGTCTGCAATCTTCTGACGAAGAACAGATACACAAGCTCTGTCATGAATCAGCCTGGGAAGTACTCAAACCATTTACAAATCGGTTTGGCCGTAACTACGTGCGTCAGGAAACGGACCGGTTGGCCCAGTTGGTTTTTGATTGGTTGCAACTCGAACGCGTCCGACCGCCGTTTGTGGTTGAATCTGTGGAAGAGCCATTGCAAGCGCGCATTGGACCACTGCAATTCAAGATGAAACTGGACCGTCTGGACCGCTTGCCCAATGGAGAGCTGGTTTTAATCGATTACAAAACCGGCATCAGCCTCAGCAGCAAACACTGGTTGGATATGCCGCCACAGGAACCTCAACTGCCGCTTTATGCTCTCACCGTGGAACAGGCGCCGGATGCCATTTGTTTTGCCCAGGTGCGGCCGGACAAAATGCGATTTATCGGCATCGGCCGCGACGCATTGATCGAGGGCGTTACCCCACAGGAAAACTGGGCAGACCTTCTTGAGCAGTGGAAAGGATCTCTGGAAATACTGGCACAAGCTTTTGTGGATGGAGATGCGCGGGTTTTTGAAACTCAGGCTGCTTTTGGGCGTGTGGATGCACTTGCCCCACTGCATCGCTTTGCTGAAAGAGACCAACTGGAAAATTGGCTATCGCAAAATCCGCAGGGAAATCAGTCATGAGCCAGTTGGCTGATATCCGTCCACGCCAGATGGCGATTGACCCCAAAGGATCATACGCCGTCTCCGCACCTGCCGGCTCGGGAAAAACCGAGCTACTGATTCAGCGTACGCTGTCCTTGCTAAGCCGGGTAGAGCAACCCGAAGCGATTCTCGGAATTACCTTCACCCGCAAAGCAGCCAATGAGATGCGCGAACGTGTCAGCAATGCTCTGAACATGGCGCACAACGATGTAGCAATAGACAGTGAACATGAACAGTTGACGCGAAATCTGGCGCTGGCTGTGCTCGACCGGGATCGCGAGATGGATTGGGGCTTGCTGACCAATCCCAACCGCTTGCGGTTCCAAACCATTGACGGCCTGTGTCGACAGCTTGCCAACCAGCTCTGTCTGGAAACCGGGATTGTCATACCGCCAGATATGACGGAAGACCCAAAAGCGCTTTGCCTGTCTGCGGCGGAACGGCTTATCGATTACCTGGAAGACGAAGGGCCCGTGGGCGAGCAGCTGCGCATTTTGGTTGCACATCTGGATGGCAATCTGCAAACCCTGGTTGAACTGATACGGGATCTGCTCGCCAGCCGCGATAGCTGGTTACCGATTGTTGTGCCCGGTCATATCGATGAGGATTACCTGCAAACTCATGTCGATGCCCTAATTGAAGAGGGGCTGATGCAAGCGGCGGAATCACTCATGCCCTTCTTCAGTGAGCTCGAAGAGTTGCTGGATTTTGCCTGTCGGTATCGCGAAGGCGCCAACTGGCTCTCACCCAATCTGGACGCAGAGATCCCAGGAGCCCAAGCCGATCAATTGCGTCCGTGGAAAGCACTTTGCAGCTTTTTGATGACAGGCAGTGGTGAGTTTCGCGGGAGTGTCGACAAGCGACTTGGGTTTCCAACGGAAGCTGAGAATCTGTCAAAAGCGGACGCCAAGGCGCGCAAGGATCATATGAAAGCCCTGCTTGCAGGATTGGCAGAAGATCAGGAGTTAAAAGCCCGGTTACAGCGAGTCAGCATTCTTCCGGAAATGGATCGGGATCAATCCGGACCGATTAACCAAGCGCTGTTTCGCATCTTGCCGGTGGCCGCTGCTGAATTTGACTTGCTTTGTCAGGAACGCGGTGAAACCGACTACACCGCGGTGGCCATGGCCGCCCTGGATGCATTGGGCACGCCAGGTACACCGGACACTCCGGGCCAACCCACCCCTTTGGCCCTGAGACTGGATTACCGCATAGAACATATTTTGGTGGACGAGTTTCAGGACACTTCCAGCATGCAGGTTGAACTGCTGCGACGATTGACAGCTGGTTGGCAGGACGGCGATGGTCGCTCGTTGTTCATTGTTGGCGATGGTATGCAAAGTATATACGGATTCCGCAAAGCCAATGTCAGCCTATTCATACGTGCGCGGCGCGAGGGGATCGACCATGTCCAGCTGCAACCAATTGATTTAACTTCAAATTTTCGATCAGACCAGCAGATCGTTGACTGGGTAAACACCAGCTTTTCGCAGATTTTTCCCGAGCAAGACAATCTGGTACAGGGACAGGTGGCATTCCGGGAGGCCCAGGCCACACGAAACCCAAGTGATTGGGGGATTCAACTAAATGGCTATGCCAGCGAGTTGCAGGAGGCCGAACAGCTCGCCACTGATATTTCGGACAAACTGCAGTCGGGTGAAACTAGCCTAGCGATACTTGTTCGTGGTCGATCACACCTTAGGGAGATCCTCCCCGCATTGAGGGCCAAGGGAATTCAATGGCAAGCACAAAACATTGATCACCTCAGTGGCCGCATGGCAGTTACGGATATACACAGCCTGACTCGCGCCCTCTGCTGCCCGGCAGACAGGATCGCCTGGCTGTCGATTTTACGTGCGCCCTGGGCAGGATTGAACCTGGCAGATCTGCTTGCGTTATCTCAATGGCAAGCCGACGAACTCAGCGATGACAACCCTGCTATCTGGACCAGCCTCACAAACCATGAAGACAACCAGCGCTTAAGTGCCGAAGCACAGTTGTCATGCCGTCGATTAGTAAGCTCATTCGAATCGGCGTTCGAAAATTTGGGCGTTCTCGACCTGCGCTCCGTGGTCGAAAAACTATGGTTCGATCTGGACGGCGATCAGGGGCTGCTGGAGTCACGAGATCAAGAGGATGTCAGCGATTATCTGGATCTTCTGGAACGTATGGAATCTGGCGGGGTTATCGCCGACTGGATGCGCTTTGAGCAAAAGCTGGGAGAGCTTTATTCCCAACCCGATGTCACCGATGGCGCCGTGCAAATAATGACCATTCATAGCGCCAAAGGGCTGGAATTTGATCATGTTTATCTACCTGGCTTGCACCGGCAACCCGGCGGCAACAGTGATGCGCCCCTACTACTTTGGTGGCAGCGCGAGTTTGAAAATGGTGAGGAAGCTTATCTGCTTTCCGCCAAGCCAGCTGCATCGAGTGAGCGAACGCCGGACCTATACTCTTACCTGAAAGCCGAAGAGAACCAACGCCAGCGCCAGGAGACAGCTCGCCTGCTTTATGTCGCCACAACCCGTGCGCGCAAATCGCTGTTTGTCTCGGGCAAGCTGAACTGGGATGACGAGAAAGAAAAAGTGCGCGAGCCGGACAGCCGAACCATGCTGTCTATCCTTTGGGCGCTATACGAGAACGAGTTTATGCAGAGCTTTACGCCCCCCAGTGTGGCTCTCGATAGTTCGGCTCTCGACAGTTCAGACAAGGCAGAAATCAATGTTTTGTCAGGTATCCGTCGACTGCCCCCGGAAAGACCTTTGCCGCAGTGTTCTGAAATGCTGGAGGCCATCAATGACCAAGTATTAGTGACGGGTTCTGAGTATTCACCGCAATCCTATATGGAAAATTATCAGGCCCGCCTTTGTGGTGATTTGATCCATCACAGCCTGATGAGGATTGTCCGCGAACAAATAAATGAGCCTACGCCAGAGATGTTTAGCACTGAATGGAGCAAGGGGCTGGAAAGTAAAGGGCTGGAGGCTGAACGCAAGCAAGCCGTTCTCGACCGATTAAAGTCGATGTTAAACGCGGTTATGGCGGACGAGAAAGGGCAATGGATACTGAACTGGAACCATCAGCAGAGTGCCGCCGAGCTGGAAATGGATTACCTGAATTCATTCGGCGGCCTACAGCGCGCGGTTATCGACCGCACGTTTATATGCGATGGCACGCGCTGGATTGTTGACTACAAATCCAGTGCTCCCTCAGAGGGACAGAAAATGCAGGACTTTTTGCAGCATCAAGTCGAAACCTATCGATCCAAGCTTAATCGCTATGCATCCCTTTTCGATGAACCGGTCAAGGCCATGCTGTATTTCCCGAGCATCCCGGCCTTCACCGAAGTGGAGTTATGAGCCAATATGACTAACTCTATGGATTTAAATGAGGAACACCTGATCAAGTTGGCGCGCACCCCTATGCCTTTTGGCAAATATCAGGGATATATGATTATCGACCTGCCGGAGGAGTACCTGCTCTGGTTCCAGAAGAAGGAATGGCCCAGAGGTGAACTGGGCACCCTGATGCAATTAGCTCTCAGCCTGAAAATAGAAGGACTGGAAGGACTGGTGAAACCTTTGAAGAAGACAAATAGCTAATCAGGCCCTCTCAAGAAACGGCTACAAAAGCTCCCAATGCTTTGAATTGGCCAGCTTTTCTCTTTCCTTGTCATTAGCGAAATATCGAATATAACCACAATCGCCACATACAACAGGAACGAAGTCGGCTCGAAAGGTTATCCCACTCCCAAGCTTTGGCAGCATATCCGGCAAACACTCAGGGTTGGTACCAATGGTTTTTTTGTATTTATAAACGTTCTCAGAACCACATTCTGGACAGGGTTTCATAGCCTTTTCCTCATAGTTGAGGTCATGGACATCTATCTCGAATGCTGAGGCCAGAGCCTTTTTGGACTGCAATGATGCAGAGGCCCTCTTTTCAATTCTCTATACCGTTTTTAAATTAAGCCCTGCTGCGATTGCCAGCTCTTCCTGAGTCCAGCTCTTCCTCATTCTTAGCTGATATACCAGCTCCGCATTTATTTTCATGTCTCGACCTGTGTTTTGAAGGCAATGAAACTTTGAATGAAATTACAGGAAAACCTAAACCCAAACACCCCTTGTATAAGGGGCAACTATAGGACAGTTATAGGACCTTTATCTGTTGTTAGAATGTTGATACTTTTTTCTGTAGCCGATTCGAAGCTACTTATTCTTCTCTTCAAGAATCATCTGGATTTATCATACAGCGTCAACTGCATGCCCGATTTCATGGTTTGAGTCGCCAGATGAACTTCTCGCAGAAACATCAACAGGCCAACAATTAATACCAGCATGGCACCCACAAACAAGATAGATATCACCGAACTGAGATTCAAAACGGAATAATGTCCCAGAAAGATAACCGCGATCACCATACACACAAGCAGCGCGGCGCTTGTGCACAGGCGTATGGCCGAATTGGTCAGTTTGACACGATGCCAGAGAACCTTGGATTCCTTTTGCAATCGCTGTTTGATTTCTTCTTCCTCTTCCTCGAGCAAGCGAGTTTCCAAAACCCGGGCCCGATCCGTAATACGGCTTAATCGGGTAGATAGCACGGTAAGAATTCCGGCAATCCCTGTCAGCAGGAATACAGGGGCAACGGCCAACTCAATCGCGTGGGCAATATCAGCTATTTGAAGTAGTTCGTCCATTTTTTACCCTTTATTTTCTGCGGCTGTCTTAACCATAATTAAAGCATGCATCCTTTCTGCTTTGGTAGCATAGTAGGCACTCAGGATATAGGTAGAACACAATGTTTAGAAACGTATTGAATGCTTTTATTGCTTGTACCCTTATGGCTACCTACGCTACCAGTGCTTTGGCTCAGGAATCTGGTTTGGCACAACAACTATCCAATTCCGATCGTCCGGAGGAAGATAAAGAACGTGATAGCACCCGAAAACCAGCCGAGGTATTGGCATTTTTGGGGATCGACGAGGGTATGACTGTAGTCGACCTATTTGCCATAGGCGGTTATTACACAGAAGTGTTAGCTATTGCCGTGGGACCTGATGGCCGGGTGATCTCTCACAACTTTCCGCGATTGATGTCTCGTGAAAGCGTGGTTGAATCAATCAGAGCGCGCCGTGACCGCCACGATAACATTGAAGTGCTAGTAAATAACTTGTCTGACGGAGTTCAGACCGCCAAGATAGCCGATATTGGACCTCATTACACAGATCCTGCAGCCTACACTGGGCGTGTAGATGCAGTGATAACTGCTTTAAATATGCATGACTTTGTTCGTTATGGTGAAGAGACTGCCCAGGCACTTCTGGCCAGCGTTTACGAATTCCTCAAGCCCGGAGGTGTATTTGGAGTAATTGACCATCGAGGCGTGGATGGCTACGACAACGAGGCACTACACCGCATCACTTTTGAAGAATTAAGCGAACAGCTTGAGAAAGCCGGCTTTGTGGTTGAGGCGGAATCAGACATTTTGTCGAACCCCCTGGATGATCACAGCTTGCATATGCGAGACGAATCACTTGGTCGCAATACTGATCGAATTCTGGTTCGGGCGCGTAAACCTGTTCAATAAAATAATATCTGACGAGCACTCTCTGGAGAGTCAACATGAAACGTTTTTCCAAACACATTGCCCTATCCGCCTTGCTGGTCTCATCGGGAGCATTTGCTGCACTCGATGCCGGAACGAATGCCCCTGATTTTTCTGCCGCTGCCTCGCTTGGTGGGGAAGGTTTTCAGTTTAGTCTTTCTGAATCACTCGAAAATGGACCTGTCGTGGTGTATTTCTACCCAAAAGCATTTACTTCCGGCTGTACCATTGAAGCCCGTATGTTTGCGGAAGCCTCCGATGAGTTTGCTGAGTACAACACCTCCATCATCGGTGTTTCTACAGACGACATAGAAACCCTGCATGATTTTTCGGTTTCTGAATGCAGCAGTAAATTCCCCGTAGCTTCTGATGAAGCGGGCGATGTAGTTAATGCCTACGATGCCGCCATGGCCTTTGGTATGGCAGCACGTATCTCTTACGTTATTGTCCCCGGCGGCGAAATTATCCATGTATTGGAAGCCCGTGCCCCAGAAGGTCACATCCATGAGAGCATGGAAGCGGTTAAAAATTGGTCTGCAAGCCATAGCGGACACTAACTAGCAGGAATTGCTTCTCTAAAGACAGGGCGAACCGGGTTTTCCGATGATTCGCCCCAGTCATGCCAATTGGGAAATCAATGGCCCTTATAGCGCTTTGTATATAGGAAGGGCGCAAGTGCTCTGTTACACTTGCGCCCCTTTTTTGTTGACTACCCAAAAATAATCCGATGTCCGAGAATTTATACAGTGGCGCTCCTCTAGAGAACGTCAACATTGTAGCCCAAGAGACGCTAATCACTCCGGCTGAATTGCACAAAAAACTGCCTATTACCAAGAAGGCAGGGGAAACCATTGCCGCAGGAAGGCAAGCTGTTCGAGACATTCTCGATGGCAAAGATCATCGCATTCTGATGGTTGTAGGCCCCTGCTCCATTCATGATGTGAATTCTGCCATGGACTATGCCAACCGGCTGAAAAAGCTGGCTGAGCAAGTATCTGACACCATTCTGGTGGTCATGCGTGTTTATTTTGAAAAGCCAAGAACCACTGTGGGTTGGAAAGGTCTGATCAACGATCCTGACATGAATGATAGCTTTCAGGTAGAGAAAGGCTTTCATGTTGCACGCAAATTGCTGCTGGACATTTCCGAGCTGGGACTAGCAACCTCAACCGAGGCACTGGACCCTATCTCTCCCCAGTACATCCAAGACCTGATTAGCTGGTCTGCGATTGGCGCAAGGACTACTGAATCCCAAACACACAGGGAAATGGCAAGCGGCCTTAGTTCCGCTGTTGGTTTTAAAAATGGAACCGACGGCGGCCTTACAGTTGCCATCAATGCTTTGCAGTCTGTTGCCAACCCGCATCGTTTTCTGGGTATTAATATGCAAGGCCAAGTGAGTATTATCAATTCTAGCGGCAACCCTTACGCACATGTGGTTTTACGGGGCGGCAACGGCAAGCCCAACTATGATTCAGTCAGTGTACAGCTGGCTGAGAATGCTTTGGAAAAAGCCGGGCTTTCGGCCAATATCATGGTGGATTGTAGCCATGCTAACTCGAATAAAAACCACGAGTTACAGGCATTGGTTCTGGAAAACATCACGAACCAGATTTTGGAAGGAAATAACTCGATAATGGGTGTGATGGTGGAATCCAACATTGGCCCAGGCAACCAGAAGATACCCCAGGATCTTTCTGAGTTGAAATACGGGATCTCTGTAACCGATGCCTGTATTGACTGGGAAACCACCGAAAAGTCATTACTCGATATGGACAGCAAACTGAAAGAAGTGCTGCCAAAACGAAACAGGGGTTAACCCTTTAAAAAAATAAAAGCCCGCATCTGCGGGCTTTTTTTTGCTTGCTTTACGTCCAGCCAACAATTTGACAGCAGGCTTCTCGCACGTTGCTGATCAATTACTACTGATAATAAGCGTTTGACGTATCCGTGTGATCCGTAATATCCCGCACGCCTCCCAACTCAGGCAGCTGGTCCATCAGGGTTTTTTGTACGCCATCCCTAAGTGTCACATCCAGCATGCTGCAGCCCTGACAACCACCACCAAATTTGAGTACGGCAACGTTGTCTTTTGTGAGCTCAATAAGCGAGACCTGTCCACCATGAGAAGCCAGTCCGGGATTGATTTCGTTCCAGATAATATAGTTGACCTTATCTTCCATAGGGCTGTCATCTGATACCTGGGGCACACGGGAATTGGGGGCACGAATGGTGAGCTGGCCGCCCATTTTGTCTTCGGAATAATCCACTTTGGCATCTTCCAAAAAAGGCGCACTGCGCTTTTCGAAATACATTTTGAACTTCTCCAGTTCAAGTATTTCATCATCTTCCTTTATCTCGCCAGAACGACAATAGGAAAGACAAGTCTCTGCCTCCGGTGTACCGGGGTTGAGCACAAACATGCGCACATCGACATCACCTTCCTGCTTTTCCAGCAGTCCGGCAAGATAGTTTTGCGCAGATTCAGTGACGTTTACGGAAAATGAAAGCATAACAATAACCTAGTAAATTACTCGGTTATTTTAAGACATTGGTGCAGCGCACTCAAGCAGATGCTACTTTTTGAGTGTTTCCTCTGCCGGCATGGTGATCAAGTCTCCCCCTCGGAAATCTTTTTCCATTGTTTGGCTATCTAATTCTGTTTTGCTTTCTTCATTGCCAACTTCAGCCACTAAACCAAACACGCGACGATCTGGCCGCCCCTGGGGCAAAATAACTTCAGCAAAAATACGCAAGTAATAGCGTCCGGGATTCAAGGCAGACAACTCAATATCAAGACCATGTCTGGATGCTGATTGAAGATCAAAGACCCCCGCCTCTATAAGCGAGTACTCCAATCCATCATCAGCCGTAAAGGATAGAGATAAGCTCCC
>Ga0181561_10002317_pt1 | contig 16851 bp, 12 predicted proteins | sample 011ome_19_FD_133760 | JGI IMG/M metagenome (GOLD analysis project Ga0181561, IMG submission 133760) | Coastal salt marsh microbial communities from the Groves Creek Marsh, Skidaway Island, Georgia - 011510BT metaG (megahit assembly) | ecosystem: Environmental > Aquatic > Marine > Intertidal...
AAATGAATTAAATTTGGCACGTGCGCTGACTTACGCATGGACGGCGAATACTTTTTGTCTGTCTTACGGTCCCACCAAAAATCACCGTGGCCATTAATCGTCCCGCCGCCAGAGATCTCAATGTTCGTTTGATTATACGCATGTATGAACGCTCGGAAAATAGGCGTCGGATCATCCGAAGGCAATGACGGATATTCTTTCCAGTCGTCGATGGGCCACGCATCCGTCGTCTTTATTGCCTCCAGAAAACTCCTCGGGCCATCTAAAACAATCTTAACATTCGATTTCAACTTCAAAGGACCAGTCAACCATCTCCCCGGAGGAAATGCCAAGGTCTGTGTTCTTGCTTTCGCTTTCATTGCCAAGCTATCCAAAGCGTTTTGTAAGACCTCTGTATTTACCGTCATCCCATCACCGATGGCACCAATTAAAGCTACGTTCATGCACGTCAATTCTGGACAGTCAAAACTTACTTTCGTTGAGTACGGATGCTTCTCCGTGGCGTGCGAGCTTTCGTATTTATCCCGCACGAAATTCGTCTTCATCGAATCCACCACTCGCCTCGCGTGAAAGACTGGATGAAACAAAGCCTTGTGAAATTGACTGTCGCCAAACTCTGAACTATCGTACTCTTCTTGGTAACCCTCGCGTTCGTCGTTGTGCATGTACCCTCTGTCCTCGTGTCCGCGCACCGCGAACACACACACGAAGAGGAAAAATCCAAGCACGAAAAGAACAATCATTTTCACGCTTCTATCCAACACTCGAAACTCTCTCAATTTGGTCGCCGCTACAGCCGCGAATCGCTGCAAGTGATACTTTAAGTGATACGGTATTCTCTGTAAAGGCGTGTCTGGCATGTTTGTGAGTAGTCGGCGACTACTGCGCATCGTTGTCGGAAGTTCATCCGGTTTTGCGCTTTGCTTCTTTCGCTCGTGGCGGAGCGACTCTGCTTTGGACGCGAGGTCGTCGAGCTTGGCAGAGAGGAAGGCGAGCTTGTCCGAAGCGGACATTGCGACGACCGCGGAATGAGGAGGAGGAGGAGGAAGAGGAAGAGGAGGAAGATTTGAGATGCTCGGACGTATTTCTTCCTCTCGATTTCCGGAAGGAAGCTTTTTTGTGTGACGAATGGAATGAAGGCACTCGAAGAAAGAACAAAAACGTGAGATGACCAAAATGTGAGCGAGCGCGACGACATTCTCTCCAAATACTATTTCAATCGATAACTAACGAGCTACAAAAACGTAATGCAATACATACTCTAATTTCTACTCATCTAATAGTCGCTTTTAAACTCCCACGGGCAAATCTTATCCTTCTCTTCGCCGATTGGGTTTTCATCCTTCTTCGCTCGAGAGCGACACGAGTAGCCGCCTTCGGCTTTGCTCGCGTCGCAGTAGTTCAAGCACGCGGCTAGGCATCGTTTTGGCGCCGGTTTGCCGGTGGCGATGTAATCGAGTCTGTGCATGAGCTCCTCTGCGCCGCACGTAAATTTGGAGCCGTCCACGGATTTGGATAATGTCCAAGGTTTGTTCGATGGTAATGCGTTTTGCGAGGACTCGAGGGATTTCCACGTGGCGTGACCGAAATCAATCACGCGAGCGCGCACTTTTGGTTTGCCCGTGTTCGGGCACAAGCCATACGCGAGGAGAATGGAACTATCCGTAAATTCAACGAACCTTTGTTTGCGCATGAGTTCGACGATATTTTCGACTTCTATTTTCAATAGAGCGGCGAAGGTTTTGCTGTCCGAGGCGTCCCCTAAGAAGGACTGGGCGTTCAAGACGACGTTCTCAAACACGTCGGAAATTTTGGAGCTCACGCACCTCGCTTCGCGTTTCCAGAAGAAGCGGTCGCCACTGGTGATGCCATCGCCGAGACGAAAGTTCTTCACGTCTAAAGAGCAATAGCGACAGACCGAAGCCGGTGCACCGCTGACGTCCACGTCGACGATGGAGGCATTTTGAATACCTCGTGTGATATCTTCGATGACGAGAAACTCGAGCTTCTTTTCGGTTACAAAAGAGGACGACGCATCTTCTGCGTCGTCATCCGAGTTAACGTTAGGAGTGGCACTGATACTTTCACCGCCGCGACACTCTGGCGTATTCGGTTTCACTTTCTTCACCATCGCGACGCCTTTAAACCCAACCAGGTAACCGCCTCTCACGAGTTCGTTCAATCCGTCGCTTTCCTCTTCGTCGTTTTCGTTCTTTCCAATTTCACCTACATCGCACCCTCTCTTAATCTCGGACACAACTTCCTTAAAAAAACACGTCTCTTGCCGTCTCTCCCCATTCATTTGTTTCATCAACGCGTTTTCGCTCGGCACTGGTCGAAACTTTCTCGCTTTCACACCTTTACCTAGAAATCCAAACCTGGCCGCGTCCGTGGCTGCTTTCAACGCCAACCTTGTAAATTTTTTACCTCTCGTTTCCTCCTGGCATATCGGCAACGCGTCGTCTAAAGATTCACACTTCCCTCCTCTCCCTGTTTCACACACCAGCACGCTCTTGTACCCTCCTTCTTCTCCGATCGAAAACCGACCGTCGCTTTCGATGAATACCGACTCGCCTTTAAATTTCTCCTCTCGAAACGCTCTCGCCACGTGCGCGCCGTCCGTCTTTATCGCTCTGGGATTGAAACACATGTGCACGCGAAACGAGCCGCTCGAACATTTTAACCGCACTTTTCGACCAGCATTCATATCTCTACCATCGTCGTCGTTATCCAAGTCGCTCGCGTACAGTCCAATCGCGGCGTTCCCGTTACAAAACGCGTCTTTCTGCGCGACGTATTTTCGTCTCCTCTGTTTTCCTCCTTTAGCTTCGAATTCGTCCTGGAACATCTCGTCTTCCGCGCGCTCGTAAAACGGCACGTCCTCGCTGTCTAAAGCGTCCAAGTCTGCCTCTATCGTTTCTAAATCTACCGCGGTGCTTCCTTCTTCATCCATCGTAGTCGTCATTGTCATCGACGATGTCCTCGGAAGCAGCGCAAACTCCTTTGCAAATTTCCGCGCGTTTCTCCCTCCGAAAGTCATCGCGACGAAGGACAACGCGGTGAGTTTCACGAGGAATAAAACGATCAGAAATATCGCGCATTTGCGCTTGTTGTTGCGCGTCCCGTGTGAAGAAGAAGAAGAAGAAGAAGAAGAAGCGTTATTCGATAGCAGCGATCCAGGCGTCATGGTTGAAGACGACAAAGAGGACGGGCACACGGGCTTATTTTGGGGAAAAGTGGATAATCGAAAAGCAAAAACACTTCATTAGATACGCGCGATAAACACACACACACGAACAAACGCGAGAGAGATGTTCGCTTCTTCTTCTTCTTCTTCTTCTTTTTCTTCCCGCGACGGATCTTTGTCCGCAAAGACGAGACGACGGGTCGGTCGTAACAACAACAACAACAACAACAACAACGTCAAGAGAAGAAGCAGAAAACGCGCTTTGACGTTTCCCCACGCTTCTTCGTCTTCGTCTTCGTCTTTCAAATTCGACGACGAAACCGTCCCGTCCGGAGAGTGGGAGGGCCATTTGGTCGAGTTTTCCATCGATCCAGAGTCGAAGCTTCCGAACGCGACGAAACTTCCCGATTACGTGGTGCCGCAAGCGTACGACGATTGGGCGGTGGACGTGTACGATTGGCAAACGCAATGCGCGATGAGAGCGAGCGGCGACGGGAGCGCGGTGACGTATAAAGACATGAAATTTATACCAGTCGCCGGGTGCGAAGTGGACGCCTCGGTCATTCACGAACAGTTTGAAGGCGAGATGCAAAACGTGCGACATTTTAATCCGGGATGTGGGGATTTTAACGCGAGCGACGACGAGACGGTGACGCACGTGTTGACGAGGAAAGGCGGGACGCACGACGGGTACGTCGATTCGGAACCTCACATACGAGTTCGGATAACGCAACATCGAGCAGAGGCAAAGAGAAACGAAGTGAAAGTATGGAGAGAGGCGTATTACGAGAAATACACGAACGGCGCGTCGTTAGTGGCGAGCTGCGGCGGAACCAAAAACACGATGAAATACGGCGAGTACCCGCGAAGCGAGGTGAAGTTTGACGAAATGGAGGGCGTACCGGAAGGAGCGATCACAAAGTATAACGGCTTGGATATTTGGACGTTCACAGACGGTAAGACATTTTCGTGCGGATGGTTAACGCCGGGTGGAGAGCACATCGTGAGTGAACGCGTCGTCGATGCGGCGGAGACGGTTTCCGCGAAGATTACCCGCGGGCCGACTGTAAAAAAGTAGACGCGTGTGCCATGTATTCTTGTTGTGTTGTAAAGTATAAACATGCTGTGTATATTTATCCGCGCTGCAAAAGTTTCAACAGATATTACTCATTTCACGTGCTCACTGTACCGGTATAAAGCGCTTCTTCCATTAATGTCATAATGTGTAACTTTTCAACATCGAAACGTCTTCTCTCGTTCCAAATGCTTCATTTTTTTCCTCGCATCAACATGTCGACCACCAAGGACGCGGATGATCCTCCTCCGTTTCATTTCCCAACCCCGAAATCGAAGCTCTACGAGATTCTCGGCGTTTCCTCGTCCGCCACGCAATCCGAAATCAAAGCCGCGTTCAGAGAGAAGGCTAAAAAGTTACACCCGGACGTCGTCAAAAATTCAAAATCCGACGCCGACAGCTCGGAACAAAACGCGCGCTTTCTGGAGCTGAAAAACGCGTACGAAACGCTCACCGGTCGCTCGGACGAGAACGACGATGCGGATAAAGGACCTATATTTGGTCCGGGCATGCGCGCACGAATGGACGCGGCGAAAAAAATGCGAGAGAAGCACGGACAAACCGGTGGGAGAATGCGAGCGGCGCGAGAGTGGAACAACGACGACGACGACGACGACGAGAACGCGACGAGCAGCGCGAGCGAGAAGAATCGGGAGGACGAAGAGAAAGGCAACGAGCGTTTGAACGACGGTGGAGGGTCGGAGGAAGAATTATCCGCGGCGGAGATTTTGTTTCGGGCGAGGCAGAAGAGAGGGAAGGTTGGTCCATCGATGACATTTAGCGGAAGAGGAGGAGGGCGACAACAACAACAACAACATTCGAAATCGAACAGACTGCCGCGCGCAAACGCACGCGGCGGGGTCGGAGGGACGAATGCGGCGGCGAACATGAAACCACCGATAGGATTTGAAAGAAGTAATAGTGGAAATGTTCGCGTGAAAGTGTTGGCGGCAATTGCAGTCGCTGGGGCGGTTTTCTTAGCCGCGAATCGGAAGGCGAAAAGGAGAGAGGACAACGCATCCACCGAACATTGATATTTTATGAGAATGTGTATTTATTTTGTATTGTAGTAAAATTCTCTGCTGTTGTGTAGCTATAAGTTGTATGTGTGCGCGCGCGTCTCTCTCTGTTATCAATGTTATCTAATATTTTGTCGGATTGGAATACTCCGTCGCTGTTTTTAAGTCGCCTTCGAACACTTCCAAGAACTTTGAAGCGATACGACCGTCCTTCTCTCGAAAGAGGACGTTCACGTCTCGGTTCGCTCGGCTGCACGAGGACTTGCCGTGACATGGGTTGAAGATGTCACCTTTGGGGAGATCTGAGGGCGATACATTTCCCGTCATTAGTAGCGTCTCGAACGCGTCTCTCTCGTCTTTAACGATAAACTTTAAGTGCGAATACCGAAAATGTTTCGGTGCCGAGTGGATTATCATGTTTTTTCCTCCCGCTTTATACAACCTCGCTTGTACTTGACTTGCTTTTTTTCGGTCCCAATCCGCATAGATGCGAGGCGAAAGCATCATGAACACTTTCACGTTTTTGTTCATCGACAAGTCAATGAGAACATCTGCGATGTCATCGTCCGTGACTTGGTACGTGTAAATATACACCACGTTCTTGGCGCTTTGAAGGAAGCGCAAAAAAGCTTCGCGCGAAAAATCTGGCGAAACGAACATTTTTACGCTACTCCCTTCGCCGAGAAGTATTTGCTCCATTTTCGTGACGAACGGTTTCACCATCGCGTCGTTTTTCGTATTTTCCAGTTTCGCACCACTACTAACGCCGTTTTTTATGATTGCCATCTCCTCTTTTGCAATATCCTCGACGCCTCTGACGTGTTTTTGCGCTCGCTTCCAATCGTACTCAAACGCTCGGTTCGATACGCGATCAAACAGACGATCAGAACCATCGCGCTTTTCTTCCAAAATAACTCCCGCTTCTCGATTCTCTCGCATGCTTTCTCTCGACCAATTCACGGAGGAAATCGAGAGAGCTTCTCCGTTGTCTCGAGCGATGTACTTCGCGTGCATAAACGACGTCGTCCGATAGTACCGCACCTCCATCTTTTCTGGATTCGCCAACGACAAGAAATCCTTCATCGTGACCCTCCCATCGCACCCAACCTCCTCGTCGTCGTATTTATTCGTCAAGATTCTCACGGTCACGTTCCTCCTCGCCGCGTTCAATAGCGCGAAGAAAACCGGGAAACTTTCCTTCGCCATCGCTCGAGAAGGCAGCACGCCGCCGCAAGACCAAGACGACGACGACGCGTTCTTCTCACCCCTCCTCTCGCGCGACCAAAACTTCAAACCTGGCGTGAACACATCGAGCGTCTCTTTCGCGTCGTCAATCATAACCCTCGCGACTTCCTCGCTGTTCTCCGGCGAAAAAAATGGCGTCGCGAGAATGCGAGACGAATCAGTATTCTGGGCACCCCCCAAAAAGAGAGAGTCCTTCCCGCCAAAAGAAGCACCAGCGGAAGAGGGAAAAAAATTCCCAACCTCGCCTCTTTCAAAAACCTCGCGCGGGACGATTTGCGCCGCGTACGGCGTCGTCTGGTGGTCGAAATCGGACACATTCGCGCGACGACGATGAAGCGAGAATATCGACGTCGCGAGTGCCACGAGCGTCGTTTTCACGCTCGAGAGGAGGTTGTTCTCGTCGGGCATTTGATTTGGTATGTCTTTTTTATGCCAGAGAGAGAAAGCGTATGTCGCCTCTCTCTCTGTTTTCTGAGTGAGGCACCTTTTTAAATTCGAACGAAAGTGGGCACACGGGCGTTTTTTTGGGCGCAGAAGTCAATTAAATTCGTTAGTGTCAAACCGTTGGTGCTTTTTGAGCAAAAAAGCTCCGCACAAAAAAAGAAAAAACAAAAAAAAATGACGAACCCTTCTCATCGCCCCGACCGGGAGGAGGCGCGAAGAAGAGGCAGAAGAAGATCAACATCGACCGCGAGGACGAACGACGACGACGCGAATGCTCTGATGATCTCGTCTAAACTGTTCCAAGGATTGCGGTTAACGACGACGGAGACGGACGAGGGTTTGAGAGAACCACCGCCCCCGCGCTCGTTGGGAAATTTTACGTTGGTGGGGTATCCAAAGTTCGAAGGTCAAGGTAAAAAAACGTCCGAGGCGTGGAGCGAAGACGACGACGACGACGACGACGACGACGAGGGGTATCTGAGTTCGTGCGGGAGTTTCGACGACCGCGGCGAGGATGATGAAGATTATTCGTACATGAACGCGGAGTGGTCCGGAACACAGATGATGGATTTAGATACGTATTGCGCCAGCATAGCAGCTGAAGTCGAAGAAGATGGAGCGGCTTGGGGAGGAAACCACGACGACGCTTCGCAGAAAATAGCGAAGAGATTGATGAAAGGGTGGAGTTTAGCGAAGGAAACGTGCGGTACGTGCGATATGCCCATGATGAGGAGAACGAGTGGTGGCTCGATAGGGGAGGTAGTGTGCGTCGGGTGCGAGGAAAATAGGAAAGGACATCGGTTTCATCGTCCAGCGCGGTTCGCCCGCGCGGACGAGAAACCGAGACCTCCAATCGGCACGAAAGCGTTTGCGCAGTTGCACCAAGAAAGTCATTATTATTCAGAGGAAGAAGAGCCATCGCCGACGAGCGTATTGTAGTTTTGTATTATTGTTTCGTAGTTGTAATCAATAGTTTTGGTAGTGTATATGTATATTTAATTGCGTTTGAAAACTCTGTAATATGGTTTACATCGCGTTCGTCTCTCTCTCTTTCTCTCTCTCTCTCTCTCTCTCTCTCTCTCCTTCACATTGTCTTCTTCCACCTCCTCCTTCATGCCCACCCGGACTCAAACTCATCGACATCGTCTGTTGCTTTTTTGACGACGTCGCTTTCATCGTACTCTTCCGCGTCGCTTCCTTCCGCGATTTCGACGTGCTTCTTCAAGTTGTCGTGAACCTCTCCCGGTTCGAATAACTTCTCGCCGCCTTCAAAAGTTTCAGCCTGTTTCATCTTCAACATCGCGTCTGCCTTTTCGAGTTTTGCAACCTCTTCTTCTTTCGCGACGAGCTTTGCGGAGTAAATCATCGCCTCCTCTTTCGAGTGGGGTCTTTGGAGAAGTTCTCGGAACCTCATCCCTTCCTCCTCCAGTTCTTGTTTCGCCTTCTCGAGAAGCTTGTCCACCTTTTCGACGCCTTTCGCCGAGGACGAACACGGAACCTCCACAGTCGGCGCTTCCATCTTCGGAACGTTTGAAGAGTCGATGTACGTATCGTTTTCTTCGTCTTTGATTTGCCAAACTGCCCATTGATGGCCAGAGCAGCACAAATCAAACTGTTCGAGTTCTTTTCCGCACGAAGAGATCAAGATGTCTCGCGGTAACTCGAATCTCGCGCCAATCTTGACAAACACTCTGTTGTTAATCAACGCGCAATATAAATCCTTCTCAGAGGCGACATTTTGTACCGTCCCGGCCGCTTTGATGTCGTTGCGTTTACGCACTTCCATCAGCTTGTCGATTTGTTCTCGCGTGAGTAAATCATTGGACAACTCGCGTTCTTGCGGTAAAACGCTTTCATTAGGAAGACCAAAGATATCCGGAATCTGAGGCGCAAAAATACACGGCGATCCCGGGTGCGTGAGGACGTAGACGAAAACCAGTGCGGGCGTCCAATTTTGGAACCTTTCCAAATACGACGCGTGAATGTCAAACTGCTCGTTGGGATCAAACGGTACGCCCATCCGTTGCGCTTGAGAAGCGTTAGTCAAACCAGACGGCGGCGGCGGCGGCGTTATGAACCAAGTCATTCCCGACATCTTCTTGAGAGGATTGTGCTGCACTGGTACTTCGTCCATAGAAATACCGGCTTCTTTGTAAATCTCGGGAATGTCTTGCGCCAAGCGTTCTTCGATTTGCGCTTCCAAATCTGAAATCTCTTGTTGAGATACGTCTTTCTTCTCGTCGAGTAACTCGCGGGCGCTAACGGCGTTCATCTCCGCCGATTCGGCGTTCTTCTTCGCCTTGATAGATTTGACGTTAGATCTCGCGACGACACGTTCTGATTTCACGACCGTCTCCACGATGTAATCCATCTCCTTCTTGTGGTTCTCCTCCATCATCTTTTTCACCCCCTCCATGTCCGTCTTCAATTTGTCCACCTCTTTCTCCTCTTCCTCCGTTTCCTCCTCTTTCGAAGAAGACGTCTCCATGCTCATGAGAGGCATGGGAAGAGGCACCGAACTCCCCTCGATCGTCCTCTCCTCGTCCTCGGCCAACTGCGGATCCACGTTGACAAAATCGTCCGGATTAAAATTCATGTCCATCCGTCCGTTCCTCTTGATCTCTTCCTCGCTCGTCAGCGCGTCTTCGACTTTCCTCAGCGTTTCCGCTCGTTCCTTCTGTTCCTCGCTCGCGCTTTTTCCCAAGCTGCCTCCTCCTCCTCCTGCTCCAGACTCGGGATCTGCGTCCGATCGCACGCGCACGACGCATCTTCGAGAAGATCTCGGTCCGAACGATCGTTTCGCGCGGCGGAAGTTGTTCAGCGGCGGAGATAACGACGGTGCGAGCGCGGCGCGCATAGTCTCTGTTCTTTATATCTCGAATGTGTTGAATGTGTAATTCCGATACAGAAATTTTGTGTGGACGAGATCGCGACACACAAAAAAAGACGTTTTTAGATACAAAAAATATCCCAAAACCCAAACATGTTTGCGATATCGTTGGCGATGCGCGGCGCGACGGCGATGGTAACGCCGCGCGCGGCGCGTTTTGAGAGCGGGAGAGGTAGTGCGTTGAAAACGACGCGCTTCGTGACGATGCGCGCGATGAAGAAGGAGAGGAGCGACGGTTTGTTTGTGAGCAGCACCAGCGGCACCAGAGGAGGAGAAGAGAGGTTGATCGATCCGAGAAAGAGAGTATCGACGTTTGGAAACGCGATGGAGAGGAGAGAAGAGAGGATTGACAGGATTGACAGGAGAGACGTAGCGGAAAATGATGAAACGATGAAGTTGGAGATTGATGGAGGTGATGTGGTGAGCGCGGTGGAGATAAAAAAGAAACGACTCGGAAACCATCCGAAACAGGTAGAGTACAGCGACGAGATGTGCGTTTTCGCGGCGGATGGTACTTGCCCACACATAAGGACCTGTAAAAGACGCGGCGAACCGTTGAGGTATCCGAAATATCAACTAACGAAGTATGTGCCCGCGTCATACGATATTTATCCTGGCAAGCGATGTTGTAACACATGTTACAACAAAATACTTGCTGCTGGCAGAATCTGTTGTTTCGCCGCAGATGGAGAGTGTACACAAGCAAATAAAGCTAAAGTGAATAACGCACGCTTGGTTTATGTGAACTTGATAAAAGTTAAAGCTTCCTGGAGTGCTAAGCATGCCGGAAAATATTGTTGCATGAGCTGCTATGGTCGCTTAAGAAGAAACGGACCATCACGAAGCAAGATAGATTTATCAAAACAAAAGCCAGTTGGTCGCATATGTTCTTTTTATGAAGATGGCACGTGTGTGAAAGCGAACAATTGCTTGATAAGGAATGTCCCGATCCGATATTCCAATCGCACGCACATAGTGCCTCCAAATCATCCTCGTGCGGGCGAGTTTTGCTGTGTTTCATGTTTCAACAAAATCCAAGCGCAAGGCAAATTGTGCTTTCGAGCAAAGGAAGGAACTTGTTCTTTCTTCAACAACTACAAGAAGAAGAAGATAGATCCAGTTGCTTATAACCGATTGCGTAAATTACCCAGAGACCACGAGGAATACCCTGGAGAGTGGATTTGTCCTGCTTGTCTCTCTAAAATGCAATCGGCAAATCGGACGTGTGCGTTTGCAAAAGACGGCACGTGCATATACTCAAAGCATACGAGAGAAGGTGAGGCATTATCCATAACTTATCGAGTTCCAGAATGGCATCCATACGCTGGAGAAAATAAATACTGTTGCGAAACTTGTTACATGAAGCTAACTCGCACGTGTGCGTTCGAGAAAGACGAGACGTGCATATGGTCCGGGAGAATGGGTCCATTAGGTATACCGCAGAAATACTTAGATAAAGCGTCCGTCCGCGTAGTTCCAGAGACGTCCTCAAAATACGCCGGTCAACCGTGTTGCCCAGACTGCTATCGACGATGCATACAAGAAACGTACGATCATGAAAAGTAGCTAATTTCATTCGAACGCCAAGTTGTAAGCAGAGATCACTCCTATAAACTAAACGTCCTTTCCTTCTTTCTTCCTACTTCGGCTTCTCGACAGGAACACCGCCAAGCCCGCCGTGACTAAATGCGCAAAAAGCGTTCTCTTCACGAAGCCTTTCCTTCGCAACGGCGCGTCTGGTCGCACCGGTAACGTCATGCACCCGTACAACGCCTCTTTCGTCGTTATCGTTCCTTTCAAAATCTGGTCGCACGCTTTAAATATCGGCGCGTCCACTTTCAGCACGTCGCACAACTTCGCCGCCGCCGGCGCCGTGGCAACCCCTTCCGCCACGCCCGCCAACGACGCCGCTCTCGTTTCTAAAACCTCCGCCACCGATTTCTCCTCCGACGCGACCGCAAATCCAACCGCTTTATTCCGACTGTCCGCACCAAGACACGTGAGCATCAAATCCCCGACACCGGCTAACCCGCCCATAGTCGTCGCGCTCGCGCCCATCGCGATACCAATCCTCGTCATCTCCCGACACCCTCTCGTCACCAACAGCGCCACCGCGTTCACGCCAAAACCCATACCTTCTAAACCACCGGCTAAAATCGCCACCACGTTCTTCAACGCGCCCCCGACGCACACCCCGACGACATCCGTGGACGGATAACACCTAAACGAAGGCGACGCGAAATACCCGCACGCCTTCCTCGACAACGCCATCGTCCTCGCCGCCATCACCGCCCCAGACGGCGTCTCGTTTATCAGTTGCTTCGCGAACGTCGGACCGCTCAAATACGCCAACTTCACGTTCATTCTCCGTCTGTTCTTTTCTTTCTGCTTGTAAAAAACTCTCTCCAGCAAATGACACGGCAACTCCAACGTTTCCGTCTCGATGCCTTTACTCGTCGACACGAACACGATTTCCCCTCTCGTCGGCACGTGTTCAATCACCCCTTCCAAAAACGACTCCGTGCTTTGCAACGGAATCGCGTGCACGATGACCGAAGCATTCTCCAACGCCTCCTTCGCGTCCGTCGTCGCTCGAATGTTCGAGGACAGCGTAAACTCCGAGCAGTGCGTCGGGTTCCGGTGCGCCGAGGTGATGCTCTTCGCCACGTCCTCTCTTCGCGTGAGCACGACGACGTCCGCGGTCGGGTCAGTTCGGCTGACCAGCGCAGCCATGGCGGTGCCGAACGAGCCAGATCCAAAGACGCAGATTTTCGTCGTCGTCGTCGTCGTCGCCATATGTGGTTCTGTTTGCGGGTTCTCTAGAAAGATAAATAGAGTCCAGATGTCAAAGTGCGTATCTTATTTTCCCTAACGCAAGTTTTTTGTGTGGGGAAAAACTCTTCATTGAAAATGAAAGAAACCAACAACAACGACACGAAAGTAATCGACGGCCTGGAATGGCGCGTGGACGTGCCGATCGCGTCGAAAGCGCAAGTGCAAAGAGTGCGTTTCTTCTTTTTATTTCTATATCTTTCTCTCGCGCGACGCTTTCGTTGTCGTACTTTCACCACACTTCTGTGATTTGATTTTTTACCCCTAACTGTGTGTGGACACACCTCTTTCTTTTCGGATACACACAAACAGATGCGCGAGAACGCGGGAGGCGAAGAAGCGTCTTCGACCGCCTCCGCGATGGATGCGAGAGCGAGCGCGGTGTTGACTTTGCGCGGGAAGAGTGGGAGCGATGATGCGAGCGCGGGTGGTGGTGGTGGTGTGCCCGCGACGACGAGCATTCGGTTGAGCGAAGAGGATTGCTTGAAACTGCAAAACTCGATGGACGAGATGGCGACGAGGGTGAAAGAGGTGATGGAGAAGTACGGCGAAGGGGAGAAAGGAGGGGAATAACACGCGCACGTGCGTTTGAATGCTGTATAGACTAGAAGAGTTTAGAGTGATTTGTAGCCGTTGTAACATCAATAAAGAATAGTTTATAAAAGAGACTTTTCGTCGCTTTGCGCATTCGCTTCGCGGCTCGCGGATGCGAGTTCAAACGCGTAACGATTTTCCAATTCGCTCATGTAATTCGTTCGCCACGGCGTGCATGGCGTCGAATCTACTAAAAATTCGAGTTATTTTTTCCGTTTGTTCGTTCTGAATTTCTAGACGTACTTCGAATGCCGTTTCACATTGCATGGAGTGTTTCGCTTCGCCGCATTGACTCGAACGAAACCCGCCTGTACTAATTTTACCCTTTTCATTCATCCTCCTCTCCGTCTCGTATTCCGAAACATCACTTTTCACTTTCTCTAGCGCCCTTTGCAACATACTCGTTCCTCCGTTCCCAACTTTCACTCCGTCTAAATACAACAACCGCCCTTCGCACACGTCCTCGCAAACCATCTTCCTGTACCCCGGCAATCCGCACACCGGATTGGCGAACTGGCCATCGATCGTTTGCAACTTCAAATAATACAAAAACAAAAGCTTTCTCAGCGGTTCCAAATCTTCCTTCGTTCGAATCGAGTGCCCGACGAGATTCAACCGTCGCACGTTCGCGCACATCGTCGCGAAGCTGTCACGAATGGATCCGATTGATAGCGAAACTCTTCTTTTTGAACACCTAGAAAGCGAAGTAGGGACGGTCAAATCTATGACGTTCGCGCAATCATAGTCAGACAACACCTCTCGCGCGAGCTCCGCGTCTAAACGTCCGCGCGTTACCATCGGAATTGTTCGTCTTCTTCTTCTTCTTCTTCTTCTTCTTCGAGACGTCAGCGTCTTCTTCGCTTAAAAGCGCAGAAGAGGTGCACACATTTTGAGGTACTAAAAATAAAAGTTTTGTCCCACATACTCGTAGCTGTGCTGTTTTTTCGGGAACCATTTTTGAAAGTTTCTTCATTAGATATCAAAGCGCTTGACGCGCGCGCGCTATCTCTGTCTCTGGTAAATGTAATGTCTTCTTCTTACGACGACGACGACGACGACGACGAGCGACCGACCGTAAACTCTCGCGTGGAAACTTTGGACGGAAACCGAGGCTTTTGCCGTTACGTCGGCCCTGTTGTTGGTCAAACGGGCACGTGGGTCGGCGTGGAATGGGACGACCAGAAGCGAGGGAAACACGACGGGAAACATAACGGGAAGCGGTATTTCGAGTGCAAACGAGGAAAAGAGGCTGGAGAAGAAGAAGAAGAAGACACTCGAGCGAGTTTCGTGCGCGTGCAAAAAGTCGCGACGGCGACTGATTTCGTCTCCGCGGCGAAGGAGAAGTACGATTTGGAAAATCAGGAGCAGTTGGAGAAGAGATTGGTGTTTGGGAAGGAGGATAAGAACGGCAGCTATAACAACAACAGCGATGAAGAGGTAAACGTAACGATCGAATTGAAGACGAAATTGAGTTTACAGAAAAGTTTAATCGAGTTGGAGAGGATTCTTCTCCCGAATGCGAGGTTGGCGAGGGTGAATAGACGTGCGGGAACGCCGGCGGATGCGGACGAGGCGAGAGCATCGTCGTCGTCGGCGTTGAATGATGAAGAAGAACTATTCGCGAAAACGTTCAATCCGAATGCGACGCACGTGGACGTTTCCGGGAATTTGATGACATCCTTCGCCGAACTCGGGAAGATAGGGAAGTACTTTAGGAACCTTGAGATATTAGACGCGTCGGATGCGTTTTACGACGAGGACGTTCGCGATTTCGACATCGACGGCACATCGACGTTGATGAAGGAAGTCGCGCTCGCGGCTTTGCAGTTTAGAAATTTGAAAACGTTAGCATTGAACAAGACGCGAACGAGTTGGGAAAAAGCACTTTTAATTATCGAGCAGATGCCGAATTTGGAAGAGTTAAGATTGGATAGGAACGAGTTGCAAAATATAAAGTTGGTGGACGAGCAGGCTTCGAGAAGATACTTCCCCAAGGTGAAAGTGTTAAGTTTGGACGGCAACAGAAATGTCAAGTGGAACGATATATGGGCTCTGCGTTTTTTGCCAAGCCTGGAGATTCTATACGCGTCGGAATGCTCGGTTGAGCACATCGCGTACGAGAACGATGATGAGAGTAGCAACAACAACAAACGCTTCTTTCGCAACCTTCGCGGATTGTTTCTCGGGAACAACAGCGTGTGCTCGTGGCAGTCCGTGGACGTAATTGACCATTTTCCGTCGTTGGAGTGCGTTCGACTATCTCAAAACCCGTTTTGCGAAAACGATAGTGCGAGTCGCCACGAAATTGTCGCGAGAGCAGGGAAGTTGCTCTCCTTGAACGCCTCGGAAATCACGGAGAAAGAGCGTAGGGAGAGTGAAATTCGATACTTGCGCAACATCATGGCCGAAGTTTCGTCGACGAACAGTGCGAGACTCGAGGACGACGAACTCGACGCGATGATTTCCTCGGAGAAAGTGCTCGCAAAACACCCTCGTGCGAAGGTACTGAAAAAAGTTCACGGCGAGAGAGCGTTGGCTGGTGTGCAAACGACGAAATGCACGCAGTCGCAACAACAGCTCGAATCCAAAGAATCTTGCAATGATGGGACAACGAACGCAGGCGGTGCGAGTTCATCGATATCGCTCGCACTTACGCTCACGCGCAAAGGTAAAGGATCGAAAAATCGCACTTTCCCGAAAAGTGTCACCGTAGCTCGAGTGAAGACGATTTGCGAGAAGTTATTCGGCATGAAATTAGGCACGAGTACGCTCGCGATTCGAGACGGTGACGCAAAAGAAAATTTCATAGAACTCGAACCGGACGAGGACACCTTAGCGTATTTAGGCGTAGAAAGCGGTGCGGAGATTTTCGTACTGTAAATATAATAAATAGAAATGATACTTGGTCATTACTACATGTACATGGAAAAAATACACGTGTACAGAATAAATATAGATGTTTGTTTGTTCCTACGAGTCTTGGAAGGACAGTTGGGAATCGCTCGTATTGAAAAGTGCAGGCGTGCCAGACCGAGACACGTCATCTCGGCCCGCGATTTCCTTTTCTTTTAATCTTGAAGCCGCTGTTTTCAATTCCCTTATGTTCCTCTCGCCTTCTGTTATCGTTCGAATCATCATCTCGCTTTCCATTAGTTTTTCTTTCAAACTCGCTCGATGCCCTATGGCCCTTCGTAGTTTTGCCAACGCGTGCGTCTGTACTTCTTGCGCGTGCGTAATCGTCGAGTACGTGCTCAACATCGCCGCGAAAGAACCGCAACCTAACAAAATCCAAAAATACCAGAACATGATATCGCTAAAACCTTCGGGATAGAAGTCCCCGAATCCGACCGTTGTCAACGTAATCACGGAAAAGTAAAACGAGTTCACGTCCGTCCAATCCGTGCTATAATAAATAAAGCCTATAAAGAACCAAATAAAGCTCAACACGCCCGCGCTATAAAAAGTGGTTTTCTCGTACGCGATGTTATGATTCGCTCGAATCAAACTCAATAACTCGATCAGCTCGCTCACTTGAATCTTCGTCGTCTTCGTGCATGCGTTCGAG
>Ga0181561_10002324_pt1 | contig 16809 bp, 9 predicted proteins | sample 011ome_19_FD_133760 | JGI IMG/M metagenome (GOLD analysis project Ga0181561, IMG submission 133760) | Coastal salt marsh microbial communities from the Groves Creek Marsh, Skidaway Island, Georgia - 011510BT metaG (megahit assembly) | ecosystem: Environmental > Aquatic > Marine > Intertidal zone...
TGCCGTTCGCGACGAAAACGACGGCGAAGAGAAAGCCTCGCGAACAACGCGCCATGTCCGCGACATGTTTTTAATGAGTTTGTTATAAGTTTGGGGAAAAAAATTACCTAACAATAAGAAGAAAAAGTGATGCCCAAAGCGTCGTTGTTTGATGCGACTCGGTGCGCGACATCATCGCCAAAAACTCGGAAACAACGCGAGAAGAGAAGTGTTCCTCTCCCCACTCGAAGTCGTCGAAGTGATGATGCCGATGATGTTTATTCCTCGTCGTTAGGATGGGAGTCGTGCGCGCGTCGAATAGTGATTGGATTGGAACACATCGTGCGCGCCGACCGAGCGCGGAAACCAATCGACGCGCAAAAAGTCGTCAAGAAGTGTCTTCGCGTGCATCTGAGTCCAACTTTGCAAAAACACGCGCGCGAATGGGAAGAGAAACGGTTGAATAACGAGGAGAGAAAGGTTATCGCGGAGACGATTTTAACGATGGAGGTGAAGAAGAGAGAGTTGTTTTGGCATTTGGAACGGTTGTTGGATACGCGAGAGGAGAAAGGCGCGAAATACCTCAAGCGCGAGATGTGGGAACGGTTGAAAGTAAAGTATCCGAATCAGAGAGTGGAGGTGGAAGACGCGTTGACGGTTGAGGAGACGGCGATGGCGCTGCTCACTTTGTACGAAGCAAAAATCCAGCGGAGCAACATCGTCGATACGCTGAGTGAGATAGTCGTCGTCGATCCGTCGAGATTGACAATAGGTGGTAACGTTCTGAACGAGCGCGCGGTGAGCACCGAGTTCCCGCAGGCACACGTTCCGGAAATTAAAACGGCGGAGGTTTTGGCCAAGTGGCTTTCCGTGCAGGATTGGGCGGCGCAGAAACTTGTGGAGCAGTACGGGGCGACATTCACGGAAGAATTACTCGAACATTTGAATAGAAAAGGACCGATATCGCTTCGCGCGAATTTAATAGTTAACGATGGCGAGGAGTTTCGCGAGCTGTCAAACATCGTCGAACGAGACGAGGAGGCCGCGGTGACGTTATTTAACAAAGTGCCGTTTGAAAGCGAAGAAGATTCTTTGTTGGCGTTTACCGTGAGTGACACGTATCGGATATCGCCGGAAAGGGACCCAGACTGGTTAGATGGACGGTACGAGATTCAAGACATCGGCTCGCAGTTTATCGCGAGTAGCTGTCGCGCGGGTAAAAACGATCAAATCCTCGATTTTTGCTGCGGGAATGGAGGGAAAACGCTCGCTCTCGCGGCAAAAGGCGCGTTTGTGACTGCACACGACGTCGATGAAAGACGAATGAAACATTTGGAAGCGAACGCGAAACGTGCGAGAGTGTCACATCTGATAACGACGGTTTCTGATGCGAACGACTTGAAGGCGAACGGATGTTATTACGATTCGGTTTTAGTCGACGCGCCGTGCTCGAGCGCGGGCGCTTGGCGACGCACTCCGTCGAGTCGCTGGTTAGCAAAAGAAGAGGACGTTGGCATGTTTTCAAAGCTACAACTCGAGATTCTTCTCAGAGCGGCAGGTATTCAGCTCGAAAACAGGAACGGTTCTGCGAAGACGACGACCATGGTCTACGCCACGTGTTCGATTTTCAAAGAAGAAAATGAGGACGTAGCGAGAGCGTTTGAAGCTTCCGATGTTTTCAAGGAAATGAGATACGAGCCCTGGCCCTTTGTAAAAGAGAGCGAAGGAGAAGATGCTAATGTAAACTTCGCTGCTCGAGGCTATTCGATGCCAAGTGTGCTCGCTCACGAAATGCAGCTGTTCCCGAATCTCCACGAAACGGACGGATTTTACCTGTGTCGCTGGAGAAGTAAATAATAGTAGCAATAGTAGTAAAATGCACTCGCGCGCGATTGTAATATGAAATTGTATGTTGACTAGTAGTACTGTAAATGATCACAGCTCTTCTATGTGATAAGGATTGGTTTTATTGGTATACACAAATGGTGGTGGTTAATGACTTCTTCTATTTAATTTCATCGTTGGTACAAAAATTTCCTCCGCTTTCCCCTACTGGCAAAACTTTGCCCCGACTTGCGTCCGCATCAACCCTCTCTTCAGCGCGTCGAAGTGCAACTTGGCCCAATTCGCTTTGCCTCCATCTTTCTTCATGTCCTCCAAGAACTGGTTCGCCACTTTCTCTGGCACAATCTTCAACTCCTTCCCGGTGCTCATGGCTAAAATCTGAACCTCCGCGGCGCGTTCCAAATAGTACAAGTCATCGAACGCCTCCGCGACAGAATCACCGCAAATAATCACCCCGTGATTCGCGTGCATAAGCACTCTCTTACCACCCATCACCTTCACCAACCTATCGCCTTCCTCTCGGTCTAAAACCAACCCGTTAAACGTCGGATCGTACGCGATGTCCCCGGCGAATCGCAACGAGTTTTGATGGCACATGTGCAACTTAAAATCTTCCGTGCAACACAGCGCGGTAATATTCGGCGTGTGCGTGTGCAGCACGCACACGGCACCGGTCGCGTGAATCGCCGCGTGAATAAAAAACGCCGTCGCGTCGATTTCCCCTTCCCCTTCCAAAACGTTCCCGTTCTCGTCCAACATCAACAAATTCGAAGCCGTGACTTCGTCCCAAAGCAACCCGTACGGCACGCACAAAAACCGATCGGTCGTCCCGGGAACCATCACCGTCAGGTGATTACAAATCCCCTCGTTCAAATCCATCTGGTTACACAAGTGGTACGCCGCGGCTAAATCGCAACGCGCTTGCCACGCGATCGCATCGTACCCGTCCGGTTTTCCAAAACCAGTCGTTTGCGGGAGCAAAATTCGTCCGACGACGTCCCCTTCTTCGCCGTTGTTCTTCTTTTGTTGGCCTATTTTCGGATACGAAGACGACGCCATTATTCTCTCTCGCTCTCTCCCTCTGCTTCTTCGCTCCGACCGCTGCTCTTTCTTTTTCTGCCGCTAGTAGAAAGCGCCCGCCTTATCAGTGAGTGTCGCGTTTCGTGCTCTTTGTTCTGTGGTGCCTTTCTTTTTTCCACTTTTTATTATCCACTTTTCGTATGTCTTCTCGCGTGCATTCTCCACCACGAAAAAAAAATTAACAACGACGACGGTTCAGAAATGTAACAAAAAACATCACTCAGAAGAAGAAAGAAAGCGCGCGGCGGAGACTATTTATCGCATCTAATAAATCGCCCCGCGTTTTATCGATCGATCGATCGATGCGTCGTCTCGAAACCGACAATTCTCTCTTCTCTGGGAGAAGACGACGACGGCAAAGTTTGGTACGATTTTCTTTCTTTCTTTCGTTTTCTTTTGACGGCTGCGCGCTTTTATTATCGCGCACATGCACATACTCACATACTCGCGTTGTTTGCCACGTTGACTTTATACCACGAACAACAAAAAACAGGAGTTTGAACGCATCGCGCGATTGTGCGAGCAGCTTGAATCTCACTTAATCGCCGACGAGGAAGGGTTCGCGCTGACGAAAGAGTTGGTCGATATCGTCGGCGATTCGGTGAAGGAGATTAGCAACAAAAATCCTGAAGAAGAAGAGGACGAAGAAGAAGAGGATGAAGAGGTCGTTCGATTGGCGAAAGCGACGTGTTTTAAACATCACAACGCGGAGAGTTTGCTGCAAAAGATGTTCATGAAGATGACTAGGATTGGCGAGGACGAGATGGCTGCGGAAGTCGGCGATGCGATCGGGCAGCTGTATCAGTTGGGTAAGGCGACGAAGACGAAAGACGCGACGAGGAAGAAGACGAACGCTACTACTTCTTCTTCTTCTTCCGAAGACGATGAGGACGACGAGGAGAGAACGATTGAATTGAGAGCGGTGGCGTGCAGTCAAATTGGCGCAGAGGCGACGCAGAGAAACCCAGAGGTGCAAACGTTTGGAATGAGGAAGAATGAAGGGGTGATAGTTCGCGTGCACGAGTCGAGTTGGTCGGACGCTGGGCTGGCGTTTCGAATTTGGGGAGCCGCGAGAGTCGCTTTTAGGGTGGTGGATTTCGCGAGCGAGTATTTCACGGAGAAGGAAAAGACGTGTTTAGAATTAGGTAGTGGGTGTGGGTTGATTGGTGCCGCGATTGCGACTTTAGGCGGCCGCTGTACGGTAACGGAAGGCGCGCCGGGCGCGTTGGCGGCGTTGCGCAAGACGGCGGATGGCATCAACGACGAATCCAAGAATAAGGAGCCCATGAAGGTTGCCTTTTTAGATTGGAGAGACGATTTAGCCGCGCTCGACGAAGAGAAGAACGGTACCGTCGAACGTATGGTTGATATTGGGAACGCTTCCACGAAATCTCCAGCAACTACTGCTTCGTCGTCGTGCAATTTTGTGCACGCGAACAAGGCCACGTTCGACAACGCGCACGTTACCATGCGCTTAGAAGACGACGCTCAATTCGACTGCGTCGTCGGCTCGGATTTAATATACGACCGTCAACACTGCACCGCGTTAGCAGCATCCGTCGCGCGTCGCTTAAAACGTCCAAACGGTGAAGCCATAATCTTTCTCGCCGTTCGAAGCGAAGAGCTCTTACTCGCGTTTAGCAAAAAGTGCGCCAAACGAGGCCTCTCCGTCGGCGTCTACGCGCCGACGAAACCGAACGAAGATTTAGAAGACTTTTCCGAAATCACCGGAGGCCACGCGAACAGAGCGTTACCGGAAACCGCGAACAAGTACTGGGACCTCGTCGCTGAGAAATTCTCCGACTGTTTACTTTCCAGAGACTACTCCTTATTCGCTCCTCTTCAAAATACGTCCACCGGTCCCGCCCAAAGCGAAGAAGAAGAAGACGTACTAAGAGACAAAGCGCGAAGAAGAAGCGACGACGACGACGATTCCATCGAAGGACGTTTCGCCATGGTGCGCTGCTGGCGCGAAGAAAATAACTCGACGACGACGACGACGGCGACAGAGTTGAAAGGTATTCCAGTAGGCGACGTAAAGTCCATGCGCGTTAAGATGTAACATGTGTTGTTGTTTAACATGTTTGTGTGTGAAATGTGTCTTTTGAACAAAAATGCACTTTAACATTTTTTGACGTCAAAATTTATTCAGAGCGTTCTTCGTTCACGCGCGTTCGTTCTCTCTTCTTCTCGCTTTTTATTTCTCGAGGAGTGTTTTGAATTCTCTCTCTCTCACTCTCTCTAGCGCACGCACGTAGTATATATACACACACGTAAGACGCAGCATTTTTCGCGCGCGGATTGAGAAGACGAGATTTTGCAAAATCGACACAGAGCGCATTGGAATTCATGACGCGTCCTGGCAGCTCTTTCGCGGTCTTCTTCCTCCTCGCGTTGTTCTTCGCGTTCTTTCGCGAACGCGCGCTCGCGATGGACGTGGAGTTGGACGTGTCCAACGAGATTTCCGAAAACACGCGAAATTTAGTATTTGGCATCAAGTGCGGCTGTTGCAAAGCGGTGACCGCGGAAATTGGACTCCGATTCAAAGAGATACTCGACAAGACGGCGAAACTTGAAGGGGAAGAGAAGAGCGACGCGAAAACCGTGTTTAGGTCAAAATACGTCGGACAGTTCAACGAGAAGTTGGAAATCGCGTTGGACCGAATGTGTCGACCACCTCCGACGAAGACAACCTCGAAGAGAGCGATCGAGAAGTCCGCGTCCGTGGCGAAACTGTGGCGGTATTCCGAATCGGGAGCGAAGGCGATTCAGAACTCGATGTTTCACATCAACACGTTGGGACAGAACGCGACTGAGGATGACTTGAGAGAAATGGAAAGAGTCTTATTAGGCATTCAACTTTTCACGAACGATGCGAATAAGCAATACGTGAATCCAGATCCGAAGATTGCGGAGAACACGGGCGGTACGAATTTAATGGCGGACTCCTACGTCACCGCGGAGCTCCTGGACGCGTGCAGACGCGTCTCGGAAAGTTTAGAGCTCGAGGACCAACTCGACGAGGCGAAAAAGAACGGCGAATTCGGCGTAAACGAGCAACACAAAACGTGCATAGATTTGGATTATTGCAAAGTCCGAAAAGGCGGCACCAAGGCGAAAGACACGCGCACGAAAGAGCAAAAAGATAAAGACGAGGCGTTGGAAAGAATGAAACAACTCTTCATCTCGAAGGAAGAAATGGACGAGTTTAAAAAGAACAACCCAGACGCGTTCGACGAAGACAAAATCGACCCGCTGGACGAAACCTTAGACTCGCCCGCGCCGAAAAAGAAGAACAAAAAATCCGTCCTCCCGTCGCGGGAGGAGGAAGAAAAGCAGAAAGAGGCGTCGAAAAACGAAGCGGCGCGAGAAGAAGGAAAGAGCGGAGAAGGCTTCTTCGCCTCCGTCAAGGAAAAGTTCAACGACTACTTCAACAAAAAAGCGCAAAACAGGAAGACGACGACGACGAGGACGACGCGAAATGAAAAAGACAAGGAGGGAGGAGGGGAGTTGTAATTGAAAAGAGCTTTTCTCTTCGCGCGTAAGTAAAAACCGGCAGAGAGTCATCACACAAAATATCTCGTACACGCTTTTTTCTCTCGTTTCTCTCCCGCCAAAAATTGCAATTCCGGCCATTAAAAAGAAACGCAAAACTAAAAGCGAAGAGGAGAGTACGCGCTCACTTCTGCTTCTGCCTCGACAAAAAGAGAGAGATAAGGAAACAGCGGACGCTCTGAAGAGGGAGAGAGAGAGCAGCTGTTCTCTCACTTTAGAGTTTTTGTTTTACTTTTCATCGCTCTGATTTTCCCCGCGAGAGACGAGAGAGAGATCACCCCGTCTCTCCAATTTCATGAAACACCGCGCGACGTTGCTCCATCGAATAACCACCATGAAAGCTTTGCTCGGGAATTCAACGACAACCTCGTCGTGGACTTCTTCTTCATCATCTTCTTCTGCCAGTCGGTGTTATCATCATCACAGAAGAGGGGCGACTTCTTCCTCTTTTTCGAGAATTTTTGCCTCTTCGAGCGCCTCTTCGCAGCAGCAACAGCAACAGCAACAACAACAGCGACGACGAAATAAAGACGAGGAGGGAGATTTTATCGCGAACGGTAGCGGCGCAGAAGCGGTGGAACGATTCAACTACGTCGGCGCGCAGTTCGTGCGAAGCAACGGCAAGGCGGTGAGGAACTTGTCGAGTGAAAATGGCACCGCGAAGAAGTCGCAAGAGAAGAATAAGATGGCGCTGGAAGAGCCGACGATGAGGAGCGGCGGGAGGAAGAGTACCGCCAACGGGAAGAGCGCGATGATGAACGGACAGGTGGTGACGAAAAAAGGCGTCGGGAGACCGAAAGAGAGCGGTGGCGTCGCGGCGGCGACGTCGAGGAGCGCGACGGAGGACGAGGAGGACGGCGCTTTGGCGGACGAATCGAACGAAACGCTCATACCGACTGGGTTGAGAGAGGAAGTGTTTTGCGTGACGACGGTGGAAGATGCGAAACACGCCGTCGCGGTTTTAAACGAAAATTTAGGCACGGATGAAGAACCGAGATATCACGCGTTGGATACGGAAGTGTCGCACATTGACGTGACGTGTCAAACCCCCGTCGGACACGGGAACGTGATTTGCTTCTCCGTGTTTGCCGGTCCAGACGTGAATTTTGCAAAACCTGGCGAGCCAAAGAAATCGTTACTGTGGGTCGATTTGTTGGACAAAGACAACGTGCGATTTCACCAGGAGATTTTTGACGTGTTCACGCCGTACTTGGAAAACGAAAAAGCGAAGAAAGTTTGGCACAACTACTCGTTCGATCGTCACGTGGTTGAGAATCATGGCATTCATCTCGGCGGTTTTGCCGCTGATACCATGCACATGGCGAGGTTGTGGAATACGAATCGAAAACTAGACGGTGGATATTCGTTGGAAGCGTTGACATCTGATGCAGAAGTCATGGCGGATTGCGGCGAGATGCTTTCGGCGTCAGAAACGATGATGCGCGCTAAGTTGGGAATGAAGAAAATCTTCGGGAAACCAAAATTAAAGAAGGACGGGACGCCTGGGAAAACGATTGAATTGCCGCCAATGGAAGTGATTCAAACGACTGAAGATTCTCGAGACCGATGGATTGAATACGCTGCGCTGGATGCCATGGCTACGTGGTTTTTGCGCGAATCGTTGGAGGCCAAATTGCGAGGGATTTCCTGCGACGCCTGCCCCATCTTGTCCGGTAAGCCTCAGTTCAAGAAATCAACAACCTTGTGGGATTTTTACACCCGATATACGCGACCGTTTGGTAACCTTCTCACGCAAATGGAACGAAACGGCATGCGCGTGGACTTAGAGCACTTGGCCAACGCGGAAAAGTTGGCCATGAGCGATAAGAAAGTCGCCGAGGAGTATTTCCGAGAATGGGCGGCGTCCAAGTGCGAAGACGCGAAATTCATGAACGTTGGCTCGGGATTACAAATTCGTCAACTCTTATTCGCGGGTGCAAGAAATAAGCGTAGCGATAAACCTGGCGTGGAGAAAATGAGAGAGTTCACGCAAGAATCGCAAGAATGGCTCGAATGGGACGCCAACGGAAGAGAAGGCAAAGCGCCGAAGAAAACTTCAAAGATTACTCTGCACGGGATAACAAAAAGACCACTACCGGTGTCGACATACACCGCTACGGGTTTGCCGGCCGTGTCGAGCGTTGTGTTGCGACAGTTAGCCGGTAAACCCGGCGCAGCTCGCGAAATCTGCGACAACTGGGACTCGTTGTCCGAAGAAGAGAAAAAGAATGAAAAATTGTCCAAGATTTGCGGCACGGCTTTCGAGGCGTTTGGAAGAGGTTTCGAAGGTGCGCGAGCGTGCGCCGCTATCGACGCACTCAACGACCTCGCAGCTGTCGATACTCTGTTATCTAACTTTATCATTCCGTTGCAAGGTGACGATATTCGAGGCCCAGAAGGACGCGTTCACGGCGCCGTGAATATTAACACAGAGACTGGTCGTTTATCGGCGCGAAGACCTTCGTTACAAAATCAACCCGCTCTGGAGAAAGATCGATACGGGATTCGCCGAGCCTTCACCGCCGAGGAAGGGAAAACTTTGATTGTTTGCGATTACGGTCAGTTAGAACTTCGTTTACTCGCGCACATGGCGGATTGTAAATCTATGAAGGAGGCGTTCATTGCCGGCGGCGATTTTCACTCGCGAACGGCGCTCGGTATGTACCCGCAAATTCGAGAAGCGATGGATAAAGGTGAATGTTTACTAGAATACGGACCGAAACGCGAAGGCGAAGACGAGGATACTCCTCAACCGCCACTGTTGAAAGACATGTTTGCTTCGGAAAGACGTAAAGCGAAAGTATTAAACTTTTCCATCGCGTACGGCAAAACCGCGCACGGTTTGGCGAAAGATTTCGGAACGGATTTGGAAGAGGCAAACAAAACGGTCGATTTGTGGTATTCAGATCGCCCGGAAGTTCGATCGTGGCAGGAGGTTCAGCGTAAGCACGCGGAAAAACACGGCCACGTGCGAACGTTGTTAGGCCGAACCCGATCTTTACCGGACGCGAAGTCGCGAAACGAACAGTTCAAATCGCACGCGTTGCGCGCGGCGATCAACACGCCCATCCAAGGTGGAGCGGCAGACATCGCGATGTTGGCCATGTTGAAAATTCAAAGATGTCCACGATTGAAAGAGCTTGGGTATAAGTTACTCATGCAAATTCACGACGAAGTGATTTTAGAAGGTCCGGTTGAACACGAGGAAGAGGCGTTAGCGTTGACAAAGGCGCACATGCAAAATCCGTTCGAGGACGCCAACGGCGAGAACGTGAACTTGTTGGACGTCGAGTTAGTCGTCGATGGCGATTCCGCAAAAACGTGGATGGACGCGAAGTAAAAAAATAATTGTTGTATTGTACAAAAGCTATCTCTACATTGTCTACTAGAATCTATTGCGTTTTAAACTAATAAAAGTCCGCCCCGTCTAACATCTTTTGCATGAGCGCGTCTTTTCGCAACGCCTCAAAGTACCAGCTTCCAATGCCCACACCAAACGAAAGCACAAATAACGTCAGAAAGCCCAAGACAGTCGTCACATCTTCGATTTGTCCTTGCTGATCCTCCAATCCATCCACATCCAAGGTTCGCATGCCCGGTACCGAGTAAATGTCCACCTTGTCTTCAACCATCAAATCGTACTCCTTGTAATCGACGCCGATCGGTTTTCGCGTGTCCAAAAACTCTAATAAATCTCGACATATCCTCTTGTTTCGCACTCTGTTCGAGTTTATCGAGTCAACCAGAGATAAACTCTCCTCGATTGAAGTCAACTTTGCCGAGTTGAACGTCAACTTTGTCTGTCCTTCTATCTTTGCCACCGGCATCGTTAATTTCTTGTCCGTCGCCATTCTTTTCAGTGTCTGAAACAACGCCTTGTACGTAAATCTCGTCGTCTCGCCCATCTTGTGCAAAATATCTCTTCTCTCGACGTCTACTTCACCGAACGGCCAATTTTGCGCTAAATTCTGCAACCACGCCAATTTCGCGGGAACGAAAGTCACGTTCCAACGCACTAAAAACACGTTTCTATCCACGCTCGAACACGCGTCGATGTCCATCTCCACATCCTTTAAATCAACACTCAACCTTCGCTCCCATCGACTTTGCAACTTTGAAAACTCCTCCCGCGAACCTCGAAACGAGAACACGTCGCTCGTAAACCGCACCTCCTCCTCGTCTCCTTCTCCTCCCGAAGAAGAAGAAGAAGAAGAAGAACAAATCCTCTCGCGCGGGAAAAACGTCGGATGCGACCTCGATTCCTCGCGCAGAATTTTCAACACGCTCTCAACCGTCGTCGATGATTTTTCTTCTTCTTCTTCTTCGAGAGAAAGAGCGACGACGCGACAAAATTCTCCTCTCCTTTGCCGCTGGTGACGACTTTGACGACGACGACGACAACACTTTTCTGTTCTTCCGCGCGTTGAAGTCGTCGTCGTCCCCAAAGGCGTCGACAGAAACGACAAAGACATGTATGTACACGTATCTCACGTGAATATTTTTTTTTACTCGTATCCGCTCTGATGATTTGTTTCTGTCAAGTTCTTTTGTTGTTGTACCCTAAACCCTAAACCCTGAAGAAGAAGAAAAAATTATCAGAACAGAGACCACGCACTTCTTCTTTTCCCTCGTTGTTCTATCTCTCGTCGTCGTCGGAGAAGAAGAAGAAGAAGACGAACGAACAGAAATGGAGGGAGAGTACGAAGAGCTCGACTCGCAAATCCAGAAGCAAATAGAGGACTTGACGCTCGAAGAGGAAGAAGAAATAGAAGAAGAAGAATTAGAGGATGAATTATTACCGCTAGAAGAAGAAGACGAAGAAGACGACGACGAAGAAGAAGATGGAGAAGAAAGCAAGGACAAAACGCCGGCGCACGCGTGCTCTTACTGCGGGATTTCGAACGTGGCGTGCGTCGTTCGGTGCAAGAAGACGAATAAATGGTTTTGTAACTCGAAAACGGGCGCGCTGCCGGCGTCGTGCATCGTGTTTCATTTGGTGAAATCGAGATCGAACGCCATCGCGTTGCACCCGGATTCGCCGATTGGCGAGCTCGAGCCGGCGTGTTACGTGACGGATTCGACGAACGTGTTTAACCTCGGGTTTATCGTGAAGAAAGACGAGGATCCTCCGACGGTGGCGCTGCTGTCGAGAGACGTGGTTTTGCAGCCGACGGCGGCGTTGAAGGCGCTGGATTTGGATTTGACGAAGTGGGAGCCGGTGGTTACGGAGGACAAGACGATTTTGAGTTGGTTGGTGGCGGAACCGGACGAGAAGGAGACGATGCGCGCGAGGCAAATAACGCAAGCGCAAGCGACGGCGCTGGAGGATTTGTGGAAGAGCGATCCGACGGCGACGATTGATGACGTGGAGAAGAGGGATAAAGACGCGGAGCCGCAACCGGTGGCGTTGAGGTACGCGGACGCGTACCAGTATCAGAACGTATTCGGGCCATTGATTGCGATCGAGGCGGAATATGATAAAAGTCAGAAGGAAAGTCAACACATGGGCAACGTGTCCGTACGATGGGACGTGGGATTGAACGCGAGGAGGGTGATGTATTTTGGATTTAGTAGCGACGAGGAACATTTGAAGATTTTGTTAGGCGACGAGTTGGTTGCGATTTTGAAGAGCGTAGACGGGAGAGAGATTTGGCGAGGCGACGGGACTGTCATTCGATACAACGTGAAAGAAGAAGAGATTGGTTTAGAGTTGGACGCGAGGTCGTGCGTTGATGCGCCGGTTCACGTCACGAGCGGATACGAAATCGAGTGCGTGTGGAAATCGGTGTCGTACGACCGGTGTCAAGCGGCGTTGAAAGCGTTCGCCGTGGACGATACTTCCGTTTCCGGGTACATCTATCACAAATTGTTAGGCCACGACGTGAACGAGCATCACCGAACTTCGAACATTGACGTTTCTGGGAAACAAAAATGGTCGGCTCCGAATTTACCGGAGTTGAATCACTCGCAAATCGCCGCGGTGAAGACGGTGTTGCAACAACCGTTGTCGTTAATTCAAGGTCCTCCCGGTACGGGGAAGACGGTCACTTCGGCGACCATCGTGTACCATTTAGCGACGAAAGGGGACGGACAAGTCATCGTCGCGGCGCCTTCAAACGTTGCGGTCGATCAACTCGCTGAAAAAATTGAAAAGACGGGTTTGAAAGTCGTAAGAATCGTCGCTCGATCGCGCGAACACGTCAACTCGGCTGTGGAACACTTAGCACTGCACTACCAAGTGCAAAGAATAGCGGAGAAGGAGAAAAACGGTCAACTTGCAAAATTGCAAAGGTTGAAAGATTCCATCGGCGAATTATCGCAAGAGGACGAAAAGAGGTATTACAAAGCGTTGAAGAAAATAGAAAACGACATCATTCAAAACGCAGACGTGGTGTGCGTCACCGCCGTCGGCGCCGGCGATCGAAGACTCGAAAAATATAGATTTCGGCAAGTTTTATTCGATGAGTCCACTCAAGCCACAGAACCAGAGACGCTCATTCCAATCATCATGGGTGCAAAACAAGTCGTCATGGTTGGTGATCATTGTCAGTTGGGTCCGGTCGTTACGTGCAGAAGCGCCGCGAGAGCCGGTTTGAGTCAATCGTTGTTTGAACGTTTAATCTTTATGGGAGTCCAACCGATCCGATTACAAGTGCAATACAGAATGCACCCGTGTCTTTCGGAATTTCCGTCCAACGCGTTTTACGAAGGCACTCTACAAAACGGCATCACGGAGGCTGAGCGCGCGGATAGCGAAGACGTGTTCCCGTGGCCGTGTCCGTCGAAACCAATGATGTTCTGGGCGCAGATGGGCGTCGAAGAAATGTCGGCGAGCGGCACCTCGTATTTAAACCGCGGCGAAGCGTACGCGGTGGAGAAAATGGTCACGCACTTGCTCCAAAACGGCATCGCCCCGGAAGAAATCGGCGTTGTCACTCCTTACGAGGGCCAACGCGCGTACGTCGTCAATTACTTGACGAGAACTGGGGTTTTACACCCGAGCATATACCAAGAAGTTGAAGTCGCTTCGGTCGACGCGTTTCAAGGACGCGAAAAACAATACATCATCGTCACGTGCGTCCGATCGAACGATCGTCAAGGCATCGGTTTCTTGAACGATCCGAGACGCTTGAACGTCGCATTAACCAGAGCTAAACTTGGTTTGATGATTGTCGGTAACCCGAAAGTTTTAGCGAAACAGCCGCTGTTCAGAGACATGTTGCAACACTTCAGAGACAACAAATGCCTCGTCGAGGGCAATAACATCAACCAACTGAACGAGTGCATGGTTGCGTTACCTCAAGCCCGATGGAAATCGCGCTCGGCCGGTCTCGCGCGATTCGTCGCCAAAGAAAACATCCACGAAGATGCCGGGTATAACAACAACGGCACTCACGACGGCGTCGACGATTACAGCGGCGACGGCGGCTACAACTGGTCCGGGAAACGAAATTTAACAACCGCGCCTCGCGTCGGCGCGCAAAACCTCGGGTTCTCCGGTTCCATCCGCGACGACGAGACGGATTCGCAATACAGCGGCAGTGTCTTTGGCGAGAGTTTATACGGCGGCAGTAAATCAGACATCAGCGGTAGCGAATACGGCGACGCCGCCGGACCGGGATATAGATACGATTGAGAATATTGGAGCGGGGACGTGAATACCTAATGGACAAGAACTTGTAAAAACACACGAAATAATATGATAAACTCCTCAGAAATATTGTTGCTTTGAAGAGAGAGAGAACACACGAACACTCACACATGAACATCGTGTCCGTAACGTCGTCATCACTCGTAGCTCACCGATGCAGAATACTCGATGCTCGCCGACCGCGACGCGCGACAACGATGCGAAAAGGGTGGTGTTCTTCTTTAAAAGCGCAACTTTCCGACGCGCACCAATCATTTTTAGGGAAATGGATTCGAGACGCAACCAAAAACGAAAACGTGTTCGAATACCTCGAAGCGCACGATATGGACGGGAATCGATCGACAGCGACGTACGAACAAAATTGGGAAACGTCCGAGAGTGACCGGGACGGGGAATTTACGGTGACGACGATATCGAGCACGGGGACAAACAGAACTTTGGTTTATCCACTGGGCGAGTTTGTGGAGACGTACGAAGGCGATAGCAACATTTTCGGACCGGGCCCGGGAGAAGTGTACAGAAAAGCAAACTGGGACGAGACTTCGCGCAAGCACGAGGTAACGTCTGCCTCGCAGTTGGGTTTCGAGTCCACGACGAGAACGACGGACGAGAGCGGGAATCATTTGACGTGCGTGCGGCGGTTCATGAAAAAGGACGGAACGGTTGACGTTTCGTGCACGGAGCATTTCGTTAGACCATAAAGGCGAAGAAAGAAAGATGATATTAGTATTATTAGGAACTGACCATGATAGCTATAGTAAAAGACGTAAATTCATTGTGTATGATAGTGTAGACGTAATCGTATTTATTCATCGAATTCTCTTCGCGCGTTCGTGTCCCCTCTCTTTCCCAGCACTCTCCTCTTTACAAAAGTTCACTTTTTTGTTGCATCAACAAAGAACGCACAAGAAAAGCAGATGCCGCGAGCCAGTCGCAAAACGTCGGCGAGCGAGAGAAGGATAGGCGAAGCAGAAGAAGTCAGAATCTCGCGTTGAACATGTCGCTCGTGCCTCGCATCGTGCACAAAAACTACTCTCACGAGAACCTCAAACCTTTGGAGAGCGGTGTTTCCGAGAAAAAATTCGAGAATGTGGACTTTTCTTCGCCGCAAGCGGCTTCGCTGAACGTTTCGGTGACGTCGAACCCGTCCAAAATCGTCGGTCGCGTCGGAAAAGTACCGAATTTGTTTGGATTTGCCAACGTGGATTTAGATACTTTGCGCAGGATGGAGAAGTTTCGCGCGTTGCCGCACGAGAGTCTGATTGATTTTAGAAACGAAGACTCACACCGGTTTTGTAGACAAGGGACGAACCAGTGGGCGATCCTGCACAAAGGCGTGCTGACGTCTGGGAATATCTTAGGCGCGCTTGGTTTCAAAGAGGCACACGTGGTGAGTAAGATTGGGTTGCACAGCGAGAGCGCGAGTCACCAAGATTTGATGCGCGCGGTGATGGTGATGCGAGAAGTCGAAACGTCGGCGGCGGTTTCTCCATCGGCGGAAGAGGACGAAGGAGACACGATCGAGAAGAACGAAGCAATCGTGAAGGCTTACAACGAGGAATTGAAGTCGAGTATGGTAGAAGAGCGCGATGGCGAGTGGTTTGATGATGATGATGATGATGACGACGACGACGGCGATGCCGAAGAGAAGGATTTATCTGCTTCGAGTTCGGACGGAGACGAGGAAGAAGAAGAAGAGGAAAAGTTCTTCCCGCCTATTAGAAATAGCAAAGGTCGGTTTCAACATCACTTCGATTTCTCTTCGGCGACACCGTTGGACATACTTCGTGCGTCAGTAGATAACAGCCATCACTCGATAAAGAAGAGTCCTGAAAGAAGAAAACGAACAACGCGAAGAAAGGATCGAAAAAACAAAAGCAAAAGAAAGCGAAACAGTCGAAGAAGAAGAAGAAGAATAGAAAGGCATCACGAGAGGCATCAAACTACGCGGAAGAGCAACCGTTCGGTGGTTTATTAGGTCTCACTCGTCTCGGTTTTTGTCGGCTAAAAGCGAGCGAAGGCGAACAGTCTGTGAGATTAGCGTGGGGAAATACTGCAGAGGCTGGAGCTCTCGTTCAATTACTGAATGATTTCCCAAACGTAGAAGAGATTCACGAGGTTGGTTTGTGTCGCGTACCGAGGGACGTTTTGTTGAAGTATGAAGAGATGTGCGGCTGTAAACTACCCCCATTAGGCGCAAGTCCGGATGCAATTGCGCTCATTCGAGGTAATGATGATAAGAACGCGGTCGAACGCGTCGTCGTGGAAGTGAAGAATCGAAGTCCGTTTTATCGAACGCAGAGCGGATACTATCGCGTCGCCGATCCGCCGTTACCGAAAACTATTCCTGCGTATCACGTACCGCAAGTACAACTAGAAATGGTTTCCGCCAACGCGTCGTCTTGTTTGTTGTGCATGCGAAACGTGACTCGAGGCACGTCCGTATTTCGCGTGAAGAGAGACGAGGAGTATTTAAAGCAAATGTTTCGTGTGATTGGCCGGCTCTACGAAAACTATTGTTTGAAAGATGCCATAAAAACGCCCCCAGAAAATTGGTTGGCGAATGATCCAATACACGCCGCATTAGTTCGCAAAACGCGAGATATCGCACAAAATGCTGAACTAGTGACTGTTTTAGATCCCACTGTAGACGAAAATGGCGAGGCATTCGATCCGTTTCTCGATGAGCACATGGCAAA